>ERZ1034992.1172-NODE-1172-length-12243-cov-11.577946_pt1 | contig 12243 bp, 9 predicted proteins | sample MGYA00520695_ERZ1034992 | MGnify/ENA primary metagenome ERZ1034992 (study PRJEB33766, sample SAMN09781778) | gut metagenome | biome: gut microbiome | host: Homo sapiens | place: Madagascar | study: EMG produced TPA metagenomics assembly of the PRJNA485056 data...
AGAAACCACTTTTTGGAGCATTTGTCCGTAAAAACGGGTCCGAAACGTCTGAATTTTTACGGACAATCGGCTATTTTTGCCTATTTTGTCCGTAATCGCCATTTTTCAAGCAAGCTTATTACGGACAACGCATCCATTTTTCCAGATGTGTCCGTAAACGAAAATCATTTTGACAAATGCAGCGCCTTATAAATCAGCGCGCCGAGCTTTCAGTCAAATTTATCGCCAAACGATTTTTGGTTGTTTCCATCATGGAAGGCGATCGTCATGCATAAGAAAAAACCGGATTATATTTGCAATTGATTGCAAATCATCCGGTTTTTCAATTCGAGGCAGAGTTTTTTTCAAGCCTCTTCATTTAAAGACTCAACGGACTATTCGTCCTTATCATCGTCATTCTTTGGTTCATTCGTTTCATTCTCAGATTTGTTCGAATCTTCAGAATCAGCTTGCTTAAGGTTTTCTTCTGAAGGGAACTCGTCTTTGAGTTCATCACGATGGCTTTCTTCTTGCTTGACCGCATCTTTTCTGATGAGCGCTTCTTTAGCCTCTTCAAAAGTTGCAGCTTTTTCAGAAGGAAATTCGTCTTCCGCTTGCGCAGGCATCTTGCCCGTCTTATACAAACTGAGGATTTGTCTTTCATCAAGCGTTTCATATTCAAGCAAAGCTTCCGCAATAATGCGATGCTGTTCTTTGTGTTCTTCGATGATCTTCTTGGCAGTTGCCATTCCCTCTTCACAAAGTGCTTTGACTTCAGAATCGATGGCGTTTGAAGTATCGATTGAGAACGGTTGTTGTCCCGGAACATAATCTCCGGCGAACATGCCGCTTTGCCCTTCATATTGAACAGGTCCAAGCTTTTCGCTCATTCCGTATTCAGTCACCATTGAGCGTGCAAGCTGCGTTGCTTGCTGGAAGTCGTTTGACGCACCGGAAGACTGCTGATTGAAAATCAGTTCTTCGGCTGCGCGACCGCCCATGAGACCTGCTATTTGTTCTTTGAGATCCTTCTTTGAAAGAAGCATCTGATCTTCTTTTGGAAGCATGATTGCATAACCGCCGGCACGCCCGCGAGGAACGATCGTAACTTTGTGAACGACACGCGCATCATTCAGCACCAAGCCGACAATCGTATGTCCGGCTTCGTGGAAGGCAACCGTTTCGCGTTCTTTCTTGCTGATAACGCGATCACGTTTGGCAGGTCCTGCAATAACGCGATCTTCAGCTTCATCAACATCGGAAGCATCGATTTCCTTTTTATTTCGACGAGCGGCAAGCAAAGCTGCTTCATTCAGCAAGTTGGCAAGGTCGGCCCCGACAAATCCAGGGGTCTGCTTGGCAATGATTTTCAAATCGACATCCTTGGCCAAAGGCTTGTTCTTCGCATGCACCTTGAGAATTGCTTCACGCCCTTTAACGTCAGGACGGCCAACCAAAATCTTGCGGTCAAAACGTCCGGGACGAAGCAAAGCAGGATCCAAAACATCAGAACGGTTCGTGGCAGCCATGACGATAACGCCTTCGTCGCCTTCAAAACCGTCCATTTCGACCAGCAACTGATTCAAAGTCTGTTCACGTTCATCATGTCCGCCGCCCATGCCGTTTCCGCGCCGACGACCAACGGCATCGATTTCATCGATGAAAATAATTGACGGGGCGTTCTTCTTGGCATTTTCAAAAAGATCACGAACGCGGCTGGCACCAACACCGACAAACATTTCAACGAAGTCAGAACCTGAAATTGAAAAGAACGGCACGCCCGCTTCACCCGCAACGGCTTTGGCCAACAAAGTCTTACCTGTTCCGGGAGGTCCTTCAAGCAAAACACCGGACGGAATCTTCGCACCCAAAGCAAGGAATTTATGCGGATCGCGCAAGAATTCAACGACTTCGACCAATTCCTGTTTTTCTTCTTCGGCACCGGCAACATCAGAAAAACGTACTTTATTGTTCTTTTTGTCAACCGGTTTTGCCTTGGCCTTGCCAAAGTTCATTACGCGGCCGTTGCCGCCGCCTTGACCGGCTTGTCCCATCATCATATAGAAGAAGATGATGAAGAAGAAAAGCGGGACCACATATATGAGCAACTGAATCCAAATACTGCTTGACTCTTCTTCTTTTGCCCCGTACTTGACGTTGTTTTTCTCTGCATACTTTTTGATCTGAGCAACGGAAGAATCATTCGTCAAAACGTTCGTTGAGAAGTGATCAACCTTTGATTCAGAGCTTGGGAAACCAACCAGGCCGCTGGTTTCTTTAGATTTTTGAGCTTTTTTATAAACACCGGTAACTTTATACGTGCTGCCTGACGGCTGCATCGTAAAGCTCTTGACGTTGCCTTTCTTAAGTTCAGTAACAAACTGACTTGACTGAATCTGCTGGGATTGGGAATTTGAATGATTTCCAAACACATAGTAAAGTGCCCCCATTATCCCAAGGAAGATTACGATATAAAAAAGGCTGTTGCGGAAAAGCCCGTTTTTATTGTTATTATTATTCAAGCGACTTCCTCCTTCATCCTGCTGGATATCCAAATAAACAGATATCGTAACAGTCTCATAATATCATATTTGACCTTTGTTAACCAAAAAAAAGCTTTAAATATTTTCGTAAATTTCAGGCTTTAAAATTCCAACGTAAGGAAGATTGCGATAATGCCCTTGAAAATCGAGTCCATAGCCCACGACAAACTCATTTGGAACCTCAAATCCGACGTAATCCGGTTTGACCGTCTTGACGCGACGGTCGGGCTTATCAAGCAGCGTGCAGATCTTAACCGAAGCCGCATCCCTGCTCTTCAGCAATTCGACAAGACTTGCCAAAGTCCGCCCCGTGTCAATGATGTCTTCAACTATCAAAACGTTTCTTCCCTTGACGGAAACGTCCAGATCCTTGATGATTTTGACTTCTCCTGAAGAAACGGTATTGTTTCCGTAGCTTGAGACGTCCATGAAATCAAGTTCGCAATAAGTGTCGATTTGACGAACGATATCCGCCATAAAAAGAACGGCTCCCTTTAAAACGCAAATAACAAGCGGATTTTTGCCTTCAAAATCCTTCGTGATTCGTTCACCCAGATTTCGTGCAACTTCATCAATTTGTTCCTTGCTGTACAAAACAGCTTTGATATCATTATTCATTTGAAAATTCAAACCTCTTTCCTGCTCTCATTTTCGAAAGACTGCTATGTATTGAATTTTAGCATTTACACAGCCTCGTGACAAATCGGATTTTTTGACTCCGACAACCCATATTGCTTGGTTTTCGCCGTTTACGACGAGCCACAGTTTTTTTCTTTCATCCAAAGCAATTTTTTTATCTATTAAAATTTTTTTAATTTTTTGCGAACCGTTTTTTGTCTTCAAGACGTCTCCGCAACGTCTGTGACGAAGCAGCAAATCATTTGGAGATGCAATCTCAAGGACATCATCTTCCGGCAAAAGATCGATTTTATCGCGTCTGAAAATGCCGATTTTCTCTCTTTCACTTAAACTATACCATTTTCCCGGTTCTAATTTAAAAATTTTATTCTCGCTTTCCTGATTGTTCTTTTCGTTTTTTTTGATTCCAAAAATCCCATAGGTTCTGAAAAATGCGCAGGAATTTCCCAACGCTAAGCTGCCTTGCGGCTTTGCATCGTTTTCAAGCATTTTAACGCATTGCTCTTGTTTTTGGAGCGAAAAATTTCCCGCCTGCTTTAAAATATGCTTTAAAGTCAGTCTTTTCTGTGATTCATCCTGCTTGAGCCACTTTTCAAGGCTGTACCCGCCTTCAACCTTTAAAAGCAGGCAATCATCAACAATCTTCTTATCAGAATAATCCAACAAATCTTTCAGCTGAAGACTTAATTCTTCAACATGAGTCAAAAAATGCCGATTTTCTTTTTCAAGAAAAGGTACGACGTGATGTCGCAGACGATTCCTCAAAACGTCATCGAGAGCATTCGTTTCGTCTTCAAAATACTTGATCTGATTTCTTTCGGCGTACTCTTTCAGTGTTTCCTTTGAAAAATGCAGCAAAGGTCTCAAAAGCTTTCCGGTGCCAAAAGTTCTTGCAGACTTGATTCCGACCAATTGTTCCAGATCACCGCCTCTGACGGCTTTCATCAAAATCGTTTCAGCCTGATCGTTTGAATGATGAGCCGTCAGCAAATATTCGATGCCTGTTTCTTCCATGATTTTCTCAAAGAAGCGGTATCTGAATTCTCTTGCTGATTCCTCGATGCCTTTTTTCGGGTGAAACTCTTTTTCCCAAACGTTCTTAAATAAGACAAGCCCGTTTTTTTGACAATACTTCGTAATAAAGTCAGTTTCCTTTTTGCTCTGCTCACGCAACTGATGGTCAACGTAAGCGACTTGAACGGTCGGCCTCATTTTTTCAGGCAGTCTTTGCAAGAGACTCAAGAGAGTCATTGAATCACACCCTGTCGAAACGGCAACAAGCACCGTTTCATTTGCAGGAACGCCCATTTTTTTCCATTCGGCCTGAAACTCAACTTCCGTTTTGTCTTTCATGATCATCACCTACCTTAAAAAGACAATCAAAGAGTCCGGGAAAAACTCTGTCTCAAATTAAAAACCCGGATAATTTGCAATCAACTGCAAATCTGATCCGGTTTTTTGCGTATGCATGACAACTGCCTGCTATGATGGAAATAGCCGAAAATAGTTCAGCGGTAAATTTGACTGAGAGTCCGGCGCGCTGATTTATCAGTCGCTGCATTTGTCAAAATCACTGTCGTTTACGGCCACATCGATGAAAACAGGCGCTTTTTCCGTAAAACCTCATCATAATAGTCAAAAATTTACGGACAAATCTGCCGAAAAGAGCACTTTGTCCGTAAATCTGGATGAAATTTTGGCTGAATTGGGGGAGCAGCGTCATTTTTAATAAAGATAATTTTTCATACGCGCAAAATTAAAAAACGCCTTACGAATTCAAGCGAAAACAGACCGCCTTCGTTCGGCACTTCATTTAATTCAAGTAAGAAACGGGACTTTTTCCCAGCCTCCTGTTTCTATGAGCGACGGCCGCCGCGGCCGCCACGTTTGCCTTCCGTATTGCGTTTCAAAGATGTCAAACGTTCGTCGCTTTCCTTTAAAAATCCTGCAAGCAATGAATCGAAGTCTTTTCTTTTAGGTTCCTGGCGGTGAGATTGCTGTGGAAACTTTCTGTTCTGCATCGGACGATTACCGTTTCCGCGTTCATGAGAATGACCGTCATTATGTCTGTCGCCTTCTGATTTGCGATGATGGTCCTTCTTATTTCCTTCCGGCTTGTCCTGGGCCTTGCGAATCGACAAGCTGATCTTTCCGTCATCACCAACGGAAAGCACCTTGACGGTAACCGTATCGCCAACCGTCAAAACATCATGAATATCCTTGACGAAACCGTCGGAAACTTCGCTGATGTGTACGAGTCCGGTTTTCTTGTCTCCTAAATCAACAAAAGCACCAAAATTTGTGATTCCTGAAATCTTGCCGCTAACCTTTGAACCAACTTCAATTGACATAAAAAAATTTTTCCTCCTAGAAATTCTTGTGTCCCTAGTATAACATGATTTTACTTATATTTATATACCATCGATGATTAAAGCATCGGTTTAGTTATTCTGATCAGTTTGAGAATTATCTTCTGGCAAACTGAAAATAATCTCATTATTCTTTGAATACAGATATTTTTTTCTGATCAATTTTTGAACATAATTCTCATCGTTCAGCTGCTTAATTTTAAAATTCAAAGAAGAATTAGTATGTTGAGCATTTTTCAATGCCTCCTGCGCAACCTCTTTTTGAGCTTCAAGCCGATTTTTGTCCGCTATTCCGCGCCCGATCACCAGTGACGAAAAAGCGGCACACAAAACCAGAATGCCTGCACAAGCCCTTTTAAAAAGGCGATACTTGTGTACTTTTTTTCTTTGGCGTTCGTCCCTTTGTTTAATTGCCATCTGTTTTTGATAATACTCGTTATCTAAAACAGTCACTTTTCTGCTTTTCATATCGCTGCCTCACTAACCGCATTTTGAGTAGATTATATCAAAAAAACGCTTTTTTATCCATCAAGAAACGGTTACAGCCTGTAATCTTCCTTATATTCTTCGGAAACAACCTCATACATTCCTTCTGCTTCATCTTTTTTAGTCGTTTCTTTCAGTTCATTGACTCTGATCGTCAGCGTCTTGTTGCCGAAATTAATCACCAATTCGTCGCCAACGCTGACGTCCGTTGATGATTTGGCAATCTTGCCGTTAATCGAAATCCTTCCTTTGTCGGCAATTTCCTTGGCAACGCTGCGTCTTTTAATAACGCGTGATACTTTCAAATACTTGTCTAATCTCATTTCATTTCCTCATTTCCTTAATTTTTGAACCAGTTCATATATTTTCTTTCCCTTTGGGAAGGCAAGCCACTCATCTTTTTCGAACAAGTCAAACGCCACGCTGCTGAAAAAAAACACGAAGCACCCCAAGACGATGCCTGCACTTGTCGCAACAACGGCATCAAATCGAGTTCCTGCACTGAATTTTTCAAACAAACACATCAGCGCTTTGACCGATCCGCCCATCAAAAGACATGCCGCACCAAGCTTTGTCATGAACGAATCACCCGTAAAGACGCTGCCGACGCTCTTTGGCTTGAAAAATACGATCAATGCCAACGAAACGGCCAACGCAAGCACCGTTGAAATGCTGGCCCCGATAATTCCGAATTGTCCAATCAGCCAAACGTTCGTGCAAGCCTTGACAAAAATACCGCACAAAAGCGAAAATGCCGCCTTTGAGAAAAGATTCATGCTCTGCAAAATCGAATTGTAAGTACTGATCAAAGCAATAAACACGATGCTGACTACGTATGCGGAAATCGTCGAACTTAAAAAAGCATCCCCGAACAGAAGAGTATTCAGCTCAGGCATGATCGAAATCATTCCGACCGTTGCTGCCAAAGCAATCACCGTGCTGATCCGCAAGATGATTTTTGTCGTTTCCTTGAACTCGGCAACCTTTTTTTCAGCCAATTCGCTTGAAAGCGCCGGCAGAAGCGATGCGGAAAAGCCGGTCGCAAGCGCCATTCCGAGTTGAACGAGCGGTTGCGCCCTGTCATATGCTCCCTTAAGATTCTGGGCTTTTGACAGACTGATGCCGGATGATCTCAAACCGTTCATAACGGTAAAAGAATCGACCAGCTGCAGCAAGACCATCATTGCAGCAAACAGGCATAATACCAAGCCTTCAGTAAACATTTTCTTGAATAAAACGCCGTAGTCTTCATGAAAATCGCTTTGTCGGGCCTTGAAAAACTTTTTAAAATAAAAAGAACTCATGCAGATCATCGCAAAAAATGCGCCAAAGGTCGAGCCGAGCATCGCATTTGCGCCCATGGAATAAAGATTCCAGTCATATTTTACAAACATCGCCGCACAGACGATGATGACCAAAACTCTGACGAATTGTTCAGCTACCTGCGACAGAGCCGGCGGAATCATGTTAAAGGTTCCCTGATAATATCCTCTCGGAACGGCCAGCATCGGCATGAACAAAAACATCCAGGAAACGCTTTTGATCAACCAAAAAAGTTCCGAATCTCCCATTAAAAAAGCAATCTGTTTTGGAAAAAACTGCAGAAAGGCAAAAACGAAAATTCCAAAACAAGCCAGCACCAAAAAGATTTGGCGCGCCAGCTGCAGTCTGTGAAGCTCGTTTTCCTGCTCAGCGATCAATTTTGAAATATAGACCGGGAATCCGCTTAGAGCAAACGTCATTCCGATTCCATAAATCGGGTAGACCTGCTGATAGACGTAAAAGCCGGTATTGCCGACAATGTTTTGAAACGGGATTCGGTAAAATGCGCTTAAAATTTTGGCAGCAAGACCTGCACAGGACAAAATGACTGCTCCCCGCATCGTCTTTTGTATTTGTTCATTTTTCATCTATGCTTTTATTTCCTCTTTCTTTGGAAAATTGCCCAATGACTCGGCGATTTTTCTGGCAATCTGTTGCAATTCGTACAAAAGCTGCGTTTCTTTGGTTTTATCACCGCAAAGAAGCGTAATCAGCGTCTGATTGTTTTTCTCACCGAACGTCGACTTCAGATCGCAATCGTCCAAACTTGCCACGAGCTCTCTCAAGCCAAGTTTTTCAGTCGCCTTCTTCGACAGCAGAATTTCGATTTTTCTGTCATATTGCGTAATTCGTTCGATCATCGCATGGTCGGCATAAAACTTCAGCAGTCCGATTTCAAGCAGGTTGGCGCACTCGTCAGGATAATCACCAAAACGATCAGTCAGATCAGCCTGAACTTCTTCATATTCGGCATAGCCGTTAAGCTGATGAATTCGCTTATAGATTTCAATTTTTTGTCTCGAATCTTCAATGTATTCCGTCGGAACATATGCCTCAATATTTAGATTGATTTCGCAATCCGTTTTTTGCTCCGGCTTGATGCCGCGTTTTTTAGCCACCGCTTCGTTGAGCATTTTCGTATAAAGGTCATACCCGACGGATTCGATGAAGCCGTGCTGTTGTTTTCCGAGCATGTTGCCGGCACCGCGAATCGAAAGATCTCTCATCGCAATTTTAAATCCAGAGCCGAGCTCCGTGAAATCTTTAATGGCTTCCAGACGTTTTTCGCCGTCCTCGGTCAGAACTTTATCCGGCTGATACATGAAATATGCATATGCCACCCGATTCGAACGGCCGACGCGTCCTCTGAGCTGATACAACTGTGCCAGTCCCATCCGATCAGCATCTTCAACGAACAAAGTGTTGACGTTCGGAATGTCGACGCCTGTTTCAATGATCGTCGTCGTTACCAGAACATCATATTCGCCGGCAATAAAGTCCGCCAATATTTTTTCCATCTGAGCTTCCGACATTTGTCCGTGAACATAGGCGATTCTTGCTTCCGGAACGATCGTATTCAATGTTTCGACAACCGTTTCAATGTCATGAACCCGGTTGTGAAGATAAAACACTTGCCCGCCCCGTGACATTTCGCGTCTGATTCCTGCTGCCACGACATCATAATTTTGTTCCATCGCATATGTTTGAATCGGATAGCGATTAAGCGGTGCAGTTTCAATTACGGACAAGTCTCTGACGCCAAGCATCGACATGTTGAGCGTCCTTGGAATCGGTGTTGCCGTCAGCGTCAAGACATCGACCGACGTTTTGAGTTCTTTGAGTTTTTCCTTGTGTTTGACACCAAAACGCTGTTCTTCGTCAATAATCAGCAAACCTAGATCGGCAAATTTAACGTCCTTTGAAAGCAGCCTGTGAGTTCCGACGATAATGTCAATTTCACCGTTTTTCAGTTTCAAAAGCGTTTCTTTGACTTGCCTTGGCGTGCTGAATCTTGACAAAACGCCGATTTCAACCGGAAATCCTTCAAAACGCGACAGCATCGTTTCGTAGTGCTGCTGCACCAAAAGCGTCGTTGGCGCGATAAAAGCTACCTGCTTGCCGTCTTCAACTGCTTTAAACGCTGCTCTGAGCGCAACTTCAGTTTTACCGTAGCCAACGTCTCCGATCAGCAATCGATCCATCGGCTTTTCTTTTTCCATATCAAGCTTGATTTCCTTGGCGCTCCTTAACTGGTCCGGCGTCTCAGTATAAGGAAAAGCATCTTCGAACTCTTTTTGATAGCTGTCGTCTTCAGGAAATGCATGACCTTTTTCAGACTCGCGTTTGGAGTACAGTTCAACCAGCTCATCTGCAATGTCTTCAAGCTTTGACGCAACTTTTCTCTTGGTCTTCTCCCATTCGCTGCTTCCGAGCTTGTTGACTTTAGGCACCTTGCCTTCTGAAGAAACGTACTTTTGAATGCGGTCAAGCTGAGAAACAGGAATGAAAAGCTTCGCATCGTCTCGATAAATGATCGTCATGTAGTCCTGGTGCCTTCCTGCAACTTCAAGCGTCTCCATCCCCATGAAGCGGCCAATGCCATGGTTGACGTGCACGACAAAATCTCCGGGCTTCAAATCGGCATAACTCTTCAGACGCTCCGTATTGCTCATGGTCTGATGTCTTGGCTGGCGTTTTTTGACTTTTGCGAAAAGTTCATTTTCTGTCAGCACGACCAGATGGCTTAAAGGCAATTCAAAACCTTTTTGAAGGGTTCCGTTGACAATTTGAAAAGCACCTTGTTCAATTTTGTCTTTGTTGGTTTCAATTGCTTTGATTCCAAAATCATCAAGCAGCTGCAGCATCTTTTTTGCGCGCTCCGTTTCAGAAATCAAAAAAACGACCGTTTCATTCGTTTTTTTATAGCGCAGCGTTTCGACCTTGAGAAGCGGCAGCTGTCCGAAGAATTGCTGCACGCTCCGCGATTTGATATCCGTCAAGGAAACAAACCTCATGCGGCCCATTCCTTTTTGAAGGAGCGACATGAAAATTCTTTCATGCTGCTCTTTTTTCTCGAGTTCGGAAATTTTAAAACCGAGCGTTTCTTTGACATAGAGTTTGCGGTCTTCGATTTTTTCCAAGATCCACTGCGCATCGCTTTTTTCAAGCTCGTGATCTTTTTCCTTCAAGCGTTTGTAGTCGTCAAAAACGATCATTCCGCTTTCTGAAAGGTAGTCAAAAAGCGACGTTTTGCTTTTCCCGTAAAGTTCTTCTGAAAAAACAACGTGTTCGGGTTCCAAAATCCCCCGATGCCAATCGTCGGCGACCATCCTCAGATTATCCGCCAGTAGTTTCTTGTCTTCTTCATCGTCGAGTTTTGCAAGGTAGTCCTTGACGTTTTTTTGCAGCACCGCGGCTCCTTTTTCAAGCATGGAGTCCGATGCGATAAAATCCGTTGCCGGCAGAATTTCGACTTCATCGATTTTCTTCAGACTTCTTTGATCCGTTGAATCGAAAAGTCTGAGAGAGTCGATTTCCGTATCAAACAAATCGATGCGCACCGGATTTTCCAAATTGAGCGCATAAATATCGAAAATCGAGCCTCTGACGGCAAAATCTCCAGGTCTTTCAACCATTTTAACCGCCCGGTACCCCATCGTGCAAAGCTCTTGTTTTAATTTTTCAGGAATGATTTCTTCGCCGAGCTTGAACTTAATGGTGCTCTTGAGCCAAAAATCCTTCGGACAAAGCATGCGTCTTATCCCTGACACGGAAGTCACGACGATTTTTGAGCTCCCGTCAGCCATTTTCTGCAAAGTTTTGACTCGCTGAGCCTTATATTCCGGCGAACTTGCGGAAATCGCCGCAGCAAAGTTTTCTTCAACCGGAAACAAATCAATGTCTTCTTCCGCAAAAACGTTTATCAAGTCCTCTTCAAGCGATTGCGCATGAAACAGATCATCGCAAACGACGATCAACGGCACTTGAAATTTTTCTTCAAGGTCCGCCAAAAGAAGCGTGCGCACCGAGCCGCTCACGCCGGTTATCATATGACGTCCCTTTTCCTTTAAAGAATCATGGAATCCGGTCATTTCGGCCGTATTCGACAGTAGCTCATTAAGCTGCATGGATACCCCTCTTTAGCGTTTGTTGAATCTGTTCATCGTCTTCATGAAATCATCGTTTTCAAGCCAGTCATCAATCGCATCGACGGCTTCGTTCATTCCAACGTCAAATTCAGTGCGCTGATCCGAAGAAAAACGCGTCAAAACCCAATCAACGACCTTTTGTTTTGCCGGATGATCGATTCCGATCCGAAGGCGCTTGAATTTTTCAGTGCCCAGATGCGCAATAATGCTCTTGATGCCATTGTGTCCTCCGGCAGAACCTTTTTGGCGAAGTCGAAGTCTTCCTATTGCAAGATCCATGTCATCATGCACGATCAAGACGTCTTCCGGATCCAGTTTGTAAAAATCAACGATCTGTCGCACGGAGCGGCCGGACTCATTCATATATGTCGTTGGTTTTGCCAAAATAACCTTTTCGCCGTTAATAATTCCGTCAGCAATCATTGCGTCAAATTTTTGCTTGTTAAATTCAAAGGCGTGCTTTTCGGCAAAACGATCGATCGTCATAAAGCCCGCATTGTGTCTTGTTTCATCATACTCTTTGCCGATATTGCCCAATCCAACGATTAATTTCATTTTTTATCCTCTCAACAAGTAATTTGAAAAATAATGTAAGCGCTGTCTGAATTTTGAACGATTTCATTTCAATCTCAAACAGAAATATGCCGCAACACTTTGCCCAAATTCCGGATGACGAATTATAAAAAGGCTCAACGATGCGGTTAAGATACATTATTTTCTAACATTTAAAAATCAAAAATAAAAATTATTTTTATC
>ERZ1034992.1182-NODE-1182-length-12211-cov-5.725321_pt1 | contig 12211 bp, 8 predicted proteins | sample MGYA00520695_ERZ1034992 | MGnify/ENA primary metagenome ERZ1034992 (study PRJEB33766, sample SAMN09781778) | gut metagenome | biome: gut microbiome | host: Homo sapiens | place: Madagascar | study: EMG produced TPA metagenomics assembly of the PRJNA485056 data...
GTATTAGATTTGTCTTTTCACGGGGTAATATAGCGCAGACGTTGAAAAAAAGCAAATATTTCAGGAAGATTTACTTGACTTTTGTTTAGAAGATAATATATTTAATGCTTGAATTTTTAGAATCCTGAAATTATGGAGGTTGCGGAAAATAGAATGGAGAAGCCGTCAAACGAAATTCAGCTCTGGAAACGCTTGTTCCAAACCACGGAGATGATTCGGAATTACCACGCCAGGGCATCCCGCAGCGGAAAAAATCCCGACATTACCCTGCCCCAGGTGCAGATCATCGGCTGTGTGCTGTTCAGTCCCGGTCAGCAGGTGCGGATTCGGGATATTGCGGAAGATCTGGGCATTACGCCGGGTGGCGTATCGCAGCAGGTGGAACGGCTGGTGCAGATGGGCATACTGGAACGGGGAGTGAGCGAGAAAGACCGCAGAGCGGTCTGCATCACCCTTTCAGAAAAAGGCAAAGCAATGAATCATGGACTGGAGGTTTTTTTCACGGATCTGTTTGAGAAACTGTTGGGCAAGGTATCTCCGGAAAAACGCAGAATTTTTATGGAGGTGCTGGATGTCATGATTGAAACGCTGGAAAAAGAAAAGAAAATCAAAATATAAAAAAGGATAACTCAATGAGAAAGACGATTGTTGCCGGTATCTGCCTGGCCGGAATTGCAGGCACAGCTTTGTTCGCAGACGGGAAAGGCGCAGACAAGAAAGAATCGGCGCCGCGCGCCATGCCGAAAGCAGTGGTGGCGGTTGAACCGGTTACGGAAGTTGCGGATATGGAACCCCGCCGTTATACGGGGCAGGTGGTGTCCAAATCTGTGGTGCAGATCACTGCCCGTGTTTCGGGTGAAATTCTGGAAGTCGGTTTTCAGGACGGCAGCCCGGTGAAGAAAGGACAACTGCTGTACCATCTGGATCCGATCCAGTACGAAGCCAGTGTCCGGAGCGCGGAAGCCAAGATTGCGGAATGCAAGGCGCGTCTGGATTATGCCCAGCGGAATTTCGACCGTAACAGTTCGCTGTATGACAAACAGGCCGCCAGCCGTGACACGATGGAAAACACCAAGGCGTCGCTGGAAGCCCTGAAAGCCGGACTGCTGGAGGCGGAAGCGGAACTGGTGGTTGCCAAGGATAATCTGAAAAACACTCGGATCACTGCGCCGATCGATGGACTTGCCGGCGTAACCAATTATACGCTCGGCAACTATGTTACGCCGTCCTCCGGAACGCTGGTTACCATCATTCAGGTGCAGCCGGCGCGAGTCTGTTTCTCCATCAGTGCGGGGGATTACCTCAATATGTTCGGATCGTTTGAAAATCTCCAGAAGACCGCAAATGTGCGTCTTCAGCTGGCGGACGGGAAACAGTATCCGACGGTCGGCAAGATTGAACTGCTGAACAACGAAGCGAACCGGAAAACGGACGCTATTCAGGTTTACGCGACCTTCCCGAATCAGGATTACAAACTGCTGATCGGCAGCACGGTCAACGTCACGCTGTCCAAGAAGCAGGGCAAAACCATGGCGGCGGTTCCGCCGTCTGCGGTGATGCACGACAGCAAGGGATCGTTTGTCTATGTGGTGGATCAGGCAAACAAAGTGGAAAAACGCTATGTCATAGCGGGCAATGCCACTGCGGATTTCCAGCTGATCCGTTCCGGCGTGAAAAAAGGCGAGCGTGTTGTTTCGCAGGGAACCCATAAAACCATGCCCGGCGGCGAAGTGGTCATCATGCCGGCGGTGAAGTAACAGCAGAAGGAAACGGATCATGTTTTCCAAAATCTTTATTGAACGTCCCCGTCTGGCGATTGTCATCAGCGTGGTGATGGTGCTGGCGGGTATCATTTCACTTTACAAACTTCCGGTGGCGGAATATCCGGAAATTGCGCCGCCGACACTGTATGTCTCCACCAGTTACACGGGAGCGAGCGCGGAAGTGATCGCGCAGACCGTCGCCATGCCGATCGAAGATGAAGTCAACGGCGTGGACGATCTGCTGTATTTCTCCTCGACTAGCGACAACTCCGGCAATTACAGCTGCCGGGTGACTTTCAAATCCGGCACGGATACGGACATCGCCATGGTCAATCTGCAGAATGCGGTGAAGCGCGCGGAAGTCAAACTTCCTTCGGACGTGACCAAAGTCGGCATCAAAGTGGAGAAACGCGGAAGCGACATTCTGGCGGTGTTCGCCTTCCTGACCGACGGGACGACCCTCAATCAGATGGAACTGAATAACTACGTCGATGTCAACATCAAAGACGCAGTAGCCCGTGCGGACGGCGTTTCCTCTGCGGAAATCATGTCCATGCAGGAATATTCCATGCGTATCTGGCTTGATCCGCTCCGGATGGACGGTCTTGCCATATCGACGGATGACATCAGTCGTGCGGTTTCCAGCCAGAACATTCAGGCTGCCGCCGGCTCCATCGGTTCGGAAAACAGCAACAAGTTCATCAACTACAAGCTGAACGTGAAAGGACGTCTCAAGACGCCGGAGGAATTCGGCAACATCATTCTGCGTCATGACACGGACGGCAGTGTGGTTCGTCTGCGCGATGTGGCGCGGGTGGAAATCGGCGCCAGCACCTATTCCGGCGAATGCTGGTTCAACGGTCAGCAGGTGGTGGCTCTGGCGGTTTACCGTGAACCGGACGCCAATGCCCTGTCGACTGTGGATCGGGTGAAAAAAGTTCTGGATCAGTGGAAACCGCGTCTGCCCGCCGGGGTCAGTGTGGTTACCGCTTATGACCCGACTGAATTCATCAACGTTACTCTGGAAGAAATTGTAATCACGCTGATTGTGGCGCTGCTGCTGGTGGTGCTGATCACCTGGCTGTTCCTGCAGGATTGGCGCGCCACGCTGATTCCTTCGATCGCCATTCCGGTGGCTCTGCTGGGAACCTTCCCGTTCATGCTGGCGTTTGATTACAGTATCAACGTGCTGACGATGTTCGGTTTGATTCTGGTGATCGGGTCGCTGTGCGACGACGCCATCGTGGTGGTGGAAAACTGTCAGGCACTGATGGAGCGCGAAGGACTGTCCCCGAAACAGGCGGCACTGAAGTGCATGACCCAGATTACAGGAGCGATCATCGCCACGACGCTGGTTACGGTTGCATGTTATGCTCCGCTGGCGTTTTACGGAGGCATGGTCGGCGAAATTTATATTCAGTTCGCCATGACCATGTGTATTTCGCTCTGCCTGTCCACTGTGGTCGCCATGACATTGAGTCCCGCGCTCTGCGCGACGCTGCTGCGGAAGCCGGACGGACATGTCCCGGTCATATTCCGTCCGTTCAACTCCGGACTGGATTTCAGCCGCAAAATCTACTCTGTCTGTGTGAGTTTCATGGTGCGGCGCACCATCCTGACGCTGATCGTCCTGGCGGCGGTGGGCGCGGCGATTTACCTGTTCTTCGGAAGAGTGGAAAGTTCATTCCTGCCCCAGGAAGACAAAGGCGTGATTTTCTGCAATGTGGAACTGCCGAGCGGAGCTTCCCAGAACCGTACCTACAATGTCATGCGTGATTTCCTGAAATCTCTGGACGGCATGGAAGGCGTCAAGTCGGTGCTGCAGGTTACCGGATTCAGCATGATGTCCGGACGCGGCGAAAACGTCGGCATGTGCATTGTCGATCTGAAACACTGGAGCCAGCGCACCGCCAAGAATTTGCAGCTGAACGCGCTGATTGCCGAACTGCAGAAACGCACAGCCCACATCACGGACGCCCGGATCATCTGCGTTGTGCCTCCGGCGATCATGGGGCTGGGCATGACCGGCGGTGCGACCTTCGAACTGTGCGGCATCGGCGATGTTCAGCCGGAAACGCTGTCCAACATCACCAAGAAGTTCTGCATGGAACTTACCGCCATGCCGGAAACGCGTTATGCCATGTCCGCCTACAATGCGGATACGCCGCAGCTGTTCCTGGACATCGACGGCGTCAAGGCGGAGACGCTGGGGGTGGAAACCAGTTCCATCTACTCGTCGCTCCAGAGCAAACTGGCGTCGCTCTACATCAACGACTTCACGTTTGCCGGCAAGAACTTCAAAGTCAAAATGCAGTCTACTCTGGATTACCGCGCCACGCTGAACAACGTGCATGAAATCCAGGTCAAGAACGACGCCGGCGAGATGGTTCCGCTGACTTCCATCGGGACTCTCCGTTATATGGTCGGACCGGAACAGATCATGCGTTTCAACAAGATGACCTGCGCGGAAATCAACGCACAGGCGGCTCCGGGCGTCAGTTCGCAGAAACTGATGGACATCATCGAAAAACAGAAGCTGCCGGACGGATACCATATCGAATGGACCGGCTTGAGCTATCAGGAAAAGGAAAACCAGGGACAGCTGCTCTATCTGATGATTCTGGCTTTGGTGTTTGCCTATCTGTTCCTGGTGGGACAGTACGAAAGCTGGACGATTCCGGTGCCGGTGATGGTGTCGGTTTCCTTCGCTGTGCTGGGTGCGGCGATCGGTCTGATGCTGACGGGCGAAACCCTGAGTATTTATGCTCAGCTGGGCATGGTGATGCTGATCGGTCTGTCGGCGAAGAACGCCATTCTGATGGTGGAATTCTCCAAACAGGAGCGTGAAGCCGGCAAGAGCATTTACGAAGCGGCAATGAACGGAGCGAACCTGCGTTACCGTGCCGTGCTGATGACGGCATGGAGCTTCCTGTTTGGTGTGTTCCCGCTGGTGATTGCCACGGGAGCGGGTTCCGGGAGCCGCCGCGCCATCGGTATCACAACGTTCTCCGGTATGGCGATGGCGACTCTGGTCGGGATTATCTTTACCCCGGCATTTTATGCCGCCTTCCAGCGCATTCGTGAATGGATCAAGAAGAAACTGCATTGGGATGCGAAACCTGCGGAATAAAAAAGATTCATCCGCAATATTCAGCCCCGGACGCTGTCATGGCTTCCGGGGTTTTCTTTTCACAGACCGTATTTCCGGACTTCGCGCGGAGTCGTACCGGTGATTCTGCGGAATTCATGTGAAAAATAGAATTGATTGCAGTAACCAAGTTTGTAGGCTTTTGGATTATTTATATGGCATGCGGCGGACTCAAAAAGAAGTCTATTGCACTGATATTGTTGATTGGAACCATAGCATGGGGATGGTGGGCTCATACTCATTTTGAATCTCAAAATGCAAGAGAAGCGAGAAAACTTCAAGAAGAAAATGAAAAACTTATGAACGAAACCATCCGTTTGGAAAAAAAAATGGTATGTACTACCCATTCTGACTGTCCTTAAAGACATAGTGTAGGTATATTTACTGGACCTCTCTGATTTCATCCCAGGTCAGTATGAGGCTCTTCCGAAAGCCTTTGAGATTGCCGTGGTATATCCGATAGAGCTTCATTGAGATATGCTTGCGGAAAATCGGCATCAGACGGTTTATGAGTTCACCCATCAGCGGATGGTCCAGACAGACAGCAAGAGCATTTGTATTTATCTGATAGACGGCGAACATAGACCGTTCATCTGTTCCGACCTGGAACTGTTCTTCCAGAGTTTCAAAGGTCGAAAACACCAGACCATCAAGCGGTTCATGTTTCAGAAAGGTCATGGCAACGGTTACGGCTGCGTATGCGTACAATCTGCCGGTTCCGAAATAACAGCGCCATCTATTGTACCCGGTCAGAGTATCGAACTGACCGAAAAATTCCTTGGCGATTTGTTCTGTTCTTTTGGCGGTAAGAGCGTTCAGTTTCTGCTGTAAATACAATTCTTCCCCTTTTGCGATGAAGGTCGTGATACAATATGGGTCTGTCCTCTCTGGATTCTGTTCAGAATGTCTCTGAAAAAACTTGCTCACATAGGTTTCGAGGTCGTATTCTTTTTCATAAAAAGAATCCTTTCAAATCATAAAAAAGGCTTTTGCTTGTTTTGAAATCTCATTGTCAGAGAGCGGTGTCTTCCGTAGCAGCAGAAAGATGTCCAGACCGTTATACCGAGCCAGTTCAAGCGTTTCACGGAGTTTCTTCATATCCGGCTTGGCATAACGACGGAAGACCTCGCCGTTGCGAGTGTGTCCGTCTAAACAAAGGATAAAATACTCCTCTGCACCGTTGTTCAAGAGTTCAGAATCGAAATTGTGACGGTAACTGTGGATGCTCTTGCGTTTGTCGATTTGAGGTAGAGCGTGTATCATGGCGTTGAACTGCTGCATCTTCCGCTGATACCCTCCGTCAAGAGCCGTGGCACATTGAAAAAGCACCGTATCTTTTGTGCCGACGCTCATAAAGATACTCTGACAGTAACCGAGGAAGCCGAGACGCAGAATCACACTGTGAATCGGTATGGTCCGTACACTCGACATATTCTTGACTTTCTGCTGACGCTCCTTGTTCGGACGGATGCGGATGCACGGTATCTCTTCCGCAAGCACGATGTCATCGAGATAGAGCTGACAGATTTCATTCAACCTCATGCCCTGGTACAGAGCGAGCAGATTCACCCAATACCGCATAGGATAGAGTTTCGGCATAAACCTTGGTCGATTCGGCAAGTCTGCAAGCATCGTGAAGATGGCAGTCAGTTCCTCTATCGTGAACGGCGGTCTCAGTTCACGGACATCAAAGAAATCATGTTTGCCGAACAGACCTTCCGTGGGATTTTTCAGCATGAAATCGGCTTGCACGGACCAGTGAAAGAATCCGCTGAAAAACTCCAGATAGCGGTTGACCGTGGTCTCGGAAATGTATTCCCGGACCGATTTCAGTTTCAGCACCTCAAGCAGAGATAAATCCGGATAGAGTTTCTTCCGGTTTTTCGGATACCGTTTCAGCAGATTCGATTTCACGTCCAGCATGACTTCCCGGCTGATTTTCCCACAATCGAAATTATCGCCGAGATATTCGCAAAGCAGACCGAGCGCATTACGGCGGTCTTTCTCCGTTTTCAAGTTCATATTCGGCTGTTCCGCTTTCTCACGCAGATACAGTTCAACGACCTCTTTCAGCGGATGCACGGCAATAATCAGTGTTTCAGACGGCTTTTCACTTGGCAGACTGATTTTCAAGGATTCAGCCAGTTTTGCTGCCAGAGCATCCAGCAAGTCCGGGTGCTGCGGGACGGTTTGAAGTTCAAAGTATGCCGGACGTTCTCTTTCCACAAAGAGTTCATCAAAGCAAATCTGCTGGACCAGCTCCGCAAGAATCGCCCGATTGACCATACCGTGACTTGCCCTCACGAAAAGGTGTTTCAGTTTTGCACCGCAAACCGCACAGTTGCGTTCCGCAAACTCACGGTACTGCATCGGGATGACCCGCCGTATCTTGTTCGGCAGAGCATCCCGTAGAGATTTCGGCACTCTGATTCGGAACGTGAATCTGCCCTCATATTGTTCCAGATACCCCATCTGATTCATCAGAAGGAAATGTGCCCTAAGATGTGCCCCAGGATGTGCCCTAAAATGTGCCCTAAGCACCCCCACCATGCCGTTTCATCAGGCAGTCCATCAAAGACAAGACAATCCGTAAAAGTGTCTTTTTACGCTCAAAACAGGTGTCCGGACAATAAAAAAGCCGTCCTAATGACGGCTGAAAATTCTGAATGGTGGTGGGGGATGGATTCGAACCATCGAAGTCAGCGACAGCAGATTTACAGTCTGCCCCCTTTGGCCGCTCGGGAACCCCACCTGAACCAGATATTGGAGCGGGTGAAGGGAATCGAACCCTCACGATCAGCTTGGAAGGCTGAGGTTCTACCATTGAACTACACCCGCAAACATCTATCATGTATTGTTCATGTCATGTAAAGTACATCTCTTTTTTGATTTTTCAAGTCCGGAATCGGAAAAAATCCGGCTTTTTTTCAGCTTTTCGACCTGAAATCGGAAAAAAGCGGCGAAAAAAGAGTTGCTTACTGGAAAAATCCGGTTTACGGGTTACATTGAGATTCATGTTCATGCCGTCCCGCAAAGGTGTTTTATGAATCTGATGGAGGAAAGTTTTTTTTATGAGCCGCACGGAAAAGGAGATCAACTGGAAGAAAAACCTGTTTTTTGTCTGGCTGTCTCAACTGCTTTCGCTGGCAGGATTTGCTTCCGCCATACCTTTTATTCCGGTGTATATGCGCGTGAAGTTCGGGATTGAGGATCCCAATCTGCGAGGCTGGTATGTTTCCATGTTTTATTTTTTCAGTATGTTGAGTTTTGCGATTTTCACACCGGTCTGGGGGATGCTTGCCGACCGGAGCGGGCGCAAGCTGATGCTGCTGCGCGCCAGTATCGGCGCGGCAATTCTGATGCCCTGCATGGGATTTGCCCCGTCCATCTGGTCTTTGATCGCGATCCGTTTTCTGACCAGCATGTTTTCCGGCACGGTGAATGCGGCTCAGACGCTGCTGGTGTCGACTTCGCCGGAAGAAAAACATGGTTTTGTTCTCGGCACGTTGAGTTCTGCGGTCTGGAGCGGCAACATGCTCGGCTTTCTCGCCGGCGGCATTGTCGTGCATTATTTCGGGTATACTGCGGCGTTTCTGCTGTGCGGGGGCATGTACGTGATCGGCACTCTGCTGGTGCTGTTTTTCGTTCATGAGAATTTCAAACCTCCGGAAAAGCAGCTTGAAACCGTCCGCGAAAAGCCGAAACTGCATCTGCCGGATTTCGGGACAACGGTCTGGCTGATCCTGGGTTTGTTTCTGCTGATGGCGTTTGCGCGCCGTTTTGATGAATCCTACCTGGCATTGCAGGTGGAACAGATAGCCGGCCAAGCCGATACGGAATTCCATACGGGCTGGATCAGCGCCCTGGCGGCGGGCGGCGGCGTGATTGCGGGAGTCAGCATCGGCTGGCTGACCGACCGCTTTTCGCCGGGGAAAATTGCTTTTCCCGCGCTGGCTCTGTCGATCGTGTTTGTGCTGGCACAGGGATTTGCGCCCAGCCTTGCGGTTCTCGGCGGATCGCGTTTCTTTTCCTTTATTACGGCAGGCGGACTGGAACCGGTGTTTCTGACCATGTTGTCCAAAGCCTCGCCGCCTGAACGGCGCGGACAGATTTTCGGCTGGAGTTCCACGTTCCGTACCACGGGAATTCTGCTGGCTGCATTGCTGGGCGGAACCGTGATTTATCACTGGGGAGTCCGCAGCGTTTACATTACAGCCGCCCTGGGGTTCCTGCTGCTGATCCCGTTTGTGGGCTTTACGCTCTGGAAAATCCGCCGGATTTCTGCTGCCGGCGGCAAAGCATGAGCGGAGCAGCAGCCGTTCCTTCGGATTCAAAATCTTCAGATTGAACGGATTTTTCCTTTCTGCGCCGCTTGCAAATGTTTCCGCCGCAAGTATATTATCAGTCTATCAAATCAACAGGCAGGTGATGTATGAAAATGAAGAACCGTAACGACCGATATATCGAGGTCATGGATACAACACTCCGTGACGGAGAGCAAACACCGGGAGTGGCATTTACTCCCGCAGAAAAACTCGGAATCGTGCGGCTGCTGATTAATCATCTGCATGCAGACCGTCTGGAAATCGGTTCTGCGCGGGTTTCCGAAGGGGAACGGCAGGCAATTGCCGACATTCTGGCATGGGCGGATCACCGCGGCTGTGCGGAACGTATGGAAATTCTGGGATTTGTGGACAACGGCAAATCGGCTCACTGGATTCAGGATGCGGGCGGACGGGTACTGAATCTGCTTGCCAAGGGTTCGGAACGCCATTGCCGGATTCAGCTCCGCAAGGAACCTGCACAGCACCGGGCGGAAGTCTGCGCGGAAATTGAGAAAGCCGCCGCTCTCGGTCTGTCGGTCAATGTGTATCTGGAAGACTGGTCCAACGGCATGGCGTCCTCTTTCCCGTATGTCTACGAGTTTTTCAAAGCTCTGCAGGATTGTCCGGTGGAACGCATCATGCTGCCCGATACGCTGGGAATCATGACGCCGGACTGCATGACCAGGTATCTGGACTGGATTTATTCTGCGTTTCCGGATGTCCGGCTGGATTTTCACGGACACAATGATTACGGACTGGTTACCGCCAATTCGCTGGCGGCAGTCCGGGCAGGGGTTTCCGGTATTCATACATCCATCAACGGGCTGGGCGAACGCACCGGCAATCAGCCGCTGGCGGAACTGGTGGTTTCGGTTCATGACCAGACGGAGCGCCGCACCCGTATTGCGGAAAAAGAGATACAACATGCGTCTGAAGTGGTGCAGGCTCTTTCCGGAAAACGGTATTCCTGGAATACTCCGGTGGTCGGAAGCGATGTATTCACGCAGACTTGCGGCGTTCATGCCGACGGCGACAAAAAAGGCAATCTTTATATGAACGATCTGCTGCCGGAGCGTTTCGGTCGCAACCGCAATTATGCGCTGGGCAAACTGTCCGGCAAGGCATCGCTGGATCAGAATCTGGCATTGTTCGGAATAGAGGAACTGCTGCCGGAACAGCGGAACAAGGTATTGCAGGAGATCGTGCGTCTGGGGGATCGCAAGAAACAGGTTACGCCCGCCGATCTGCCGTTCATCATTTCCAACGTTCTGCGGACGCCCACTTCCGGACGGATTCAGGTGGTCGATTATACGATCGAATCGCGTATGAAATCTTTGCCGAAGGCAACGGTTACACTGCGGATCGACGGCGTTGAAGTGGTGGCATCCGGTTCCGGCGACGGCGGTTATGATGCGTTTGTGAAAGTGCTGCGCCGCGAGCTGCGCAAACAGGGAATTCAGCTCCCGAAACTGGCGGATTACGAAGTCCGTATTCCGCCGGGCGGCAAAACCGATGCCCTGGTCGAAACCACGATCTGCTGGGAACTGTCCGCCGGACGGCGTCTCACTACAACGGGGGTGGACTGCGACCAGATGGCTGCCGCAATTGTCGCGACGGAAAAGATGCTGAATCTGGTGGTCAAATAAATTCAAAATCAGAAGGAGATAGAGAGGTATGAGTTCAATGAAAGAGATCGAAAAACGCTATCAGACGGCGAAGGCATGTTATGCCGAAATGGGCATAGATACGGATAAAGCACTGACCGCACTGGCGCAGATTCCGATTTCCCTGCATTGCTGGCAGGGGGATGACGTCAACGGATTTGAAAAGGATGCCGGCGGCACTTCCGGCGGGATTCTTTCCACTGGAAATTATCCCGGACGCGCCCGCAATGTGGAAGAACTCCGCGCCGACCTGAATTTCGCTTTCCGTCTGATCCCCGGCGCAAAACGTCTGAATCTCCATGCCATTTATCTGGATTCCAGACGCGCTGTCGAACGCAACCGAATCGAACCGGAACATTTCCAGAGCTGGATTGACTGGGCGAAGGAAAAGAAAACCGGTCTGGATTTCAATCCGTCGTACTTCGGACATCCGAAAGCGGCTTCCAATCTGACCTTGTCCAGCCCGGACAAAGGCATCCGCAATTTCTGGATTGAACACGGCATCGCCTGCCGCAAAATTGCCGCCGCCATGGGGAAAGCACTCGGTACGCCCTGCATCATGAACACCTGGATTCCGGACGGATTCAAAGACATCACCGTTGACCGCGCCGCCGCAAGAAAACGTCTTGTCGAATCGCTGGATACTGTGTTCGCGGAAAAGATTTCCCCGAAATACATGCGGGATGCCGTGGAATCCAAACTTTTCGGTATCGGCGTGGAATCCTGCACGGTCGGTTCCAACGAATTCTATCTGGGTTATGCCATCCGGAACAACCTGCTGCTCTGTCTGGATTCCGGTCATTTCCATCCGACGGAAGTCATCAGCGACAAAATCAGCGCGGTTCTGCTGTATCTGGACGAAATCCTGCTTCATGTGAGCCGCCCGGTCCGCTGGGATTCCGACCATGTGGTTCTGTTTGACGATGAACTTCAGAACATTGCGGCGGAAATTGTCCGCAACAATCCGAAACGGGTTCATATCGGTCTGGATTACTTTGATGCCACGATCAACCGTATTGCGGCGTGGACGATCGGCACGCGGAATATGCAGAAAGCTCTGCTGGCGGCGCTGCTTCAGCCGCAAAAGGAACTGGCTGCCATGGAAAAGAAGGCGTCCAATTCCCGGAAACTGGCTCTGCTGGAAGAACTCAAAGCCATGCCGATGGGCGCGGTCTATGATTATTTCTGCGCGAAGAACGATGTTCCCGCCGGTATTTCCTTCATGGATGAAATTGAAGATTATGAAAAGAATGTCCTGCTGAAACGCAGCTGATTTTTCTGAATGTCTTTACAGAAAGCCGAGGCTCCCGT
>ERZ1034992.1185-NODE-1185-length-12192-cov-5.502595_pt1 | contig 12192 bp, 10 predicted proteins | sample MGYA00520695_ERZ1034992 | MGnify/ENA primary metagenome ERZ1034992 (study PRJEB33766, sample SAMN09781778) | gut metagenome | biome: gut microbiome | host: Homo sapiens | place: Madagascar | study: EMG produced TPA metagenomics assembly of the PRJNA485056 data...
ATATTAATATCTATTATATAGTGAAAAACATAGACAATCCGCACTGTTTTCAAGCGGATTTACGGCACGGTTATATTGCCGTCAAAGAAATTTGCGATACCTTTCGTGAGCGTACTTTTCAAAACCGACCGACTCGAACATCTTTCGGCTCTGCAAATTGAAATCGTAAATTTCGCACTCGACGTGATCGAGCCCTATCTCTTTGGCTCTTTCAAGCATCGCCGCAACCGCACGCCTGCCAAAGTGACGATTTTGATATTGCTTGCAAATCGCCATGCCTATCTCGCCTTTGAATAGAGATATATCCCCCACAAGACGCCACTTGCCGTTGTCTTTCACCTTGATATAGTAGCACTCGCCGCCCTTTGCAAGCGCATTGTACATTGCTTTGAGCCTTGCCGAGTCGTAGGGAAAATCGATGTTGTCCACTTGCTTGCATACGTCGAGATCCTGATACCATTCCAGCGTTTGCTTGTAGCGCGGATAATATTTGACAAGTTGCAAATCCTCTGCAACTACGATATTTTTGGGTTGAACGAAATTGTCTATCATGGGTATATAATACAATTTTTTTTCAAAACCGCAAAGCGAATTACGTCGAATATCGTATTTTGGATTTATCTTGGCTTTTCCATAAAATCGGCAAGCGTTTGATTTTTCAAATCGTCCTTTTGCCGTGCGTATTATTTTGAAGCGTCGCACCATACTATTTATAAAGGGTAACGCTTTTGCGTGTCCGAAACAAAGAGGTAAAGATGAAAGACATCGGCAAAATAACGATCAAAAATCTCAACGTAGTTTACGGCATCGCAATGATTGCGGTCGGCATACTTTTTTGTATTCTGCGCTCATCCTTCGTAAGCGCGATGCTAACGGTCGCGGGCGTGATGCTTGCAATCGTCGGAGCGATAAATCTCATCGGCAAAAAATGGGTTGAAGGCGGCATTGAAATCGCGCTGGGAATCGTGGTAATAACGTGTGGTTGGACGGTTGTCGATATTGCGCTTTTGGTGCTCGGCATCGTGCTTTGCGCTTATGCCGTTTATATGCTTATATCGCAAATATCGACGTTTAAGCGTGCAAACGTAAAAGATAAAGTGTTCATTTTGCTAAATCCCATAATTTTGTTTATCATCGGCATTTTGCTTATAGTTGCCAAATGGTATATGGTTGACGCAGTGTTTATAACGCTTGGCACGATTGCCGTATTGCAAGGAATCGCGCTTATGTTCAAAGCGGATTCCGTCGAAAAATACGACGAAAAATCTGCATAAAAACAGCGACGAAACACATCGATTACGCATGTAATATTCTATAAAGTTTTTCACAAATATAAACCACCGAGCTTTGTCGGTGGTTTATATCGATTTTTACTTCAATCATCCGTTTGGTCGCTTGATTCCGATACCTGATCGGTCGGCGTTTCGTCCTCGGGGACGAGAATCTCTTTTATCAAAAATTCTCTTCCCGACAGCAAATCTTTGTCAAACGAATGGCATTTGGGACAGTATCCCTCGTTTGCAATTACGTTGAACACTTCTCCGCATTGGCGGCACTTTGCCACGCCCGGCACAACATCGAGCTTTAATTTCGTATTTTTAAAATACGGTTTTTTATCTATTGCGGCAGGCCAACACTCGTCGAGGTAGACAGGTATCACTCCGCAGAGTTCACCGACTTGCAAGACGATCGTATCGACCGACGGCAGTTTTTGCTCTTTCGCCACTTGTTCCACGACTTTGACGACCTCAAAAACTATTCCCAGTTCGTGCATATATCAATCCTTATCCTTTGAAAGCGGCTTGGCGATAATCTTACCTACGCGCTTAATTGCGTGTTTTGCCATTTCGAGAGGCAATTTTTCATACACTTTTGCAACGACGGTTTTATCGTTTCTGACAAGTTTTATCGCATCGAATTTACATTTTGTGGTGCATTGACCGCAACCGACACACATATAAGTATCGACTTTTGCAGCGCCGCATCCGAGACAACGAGCGGTTTCCGCTTTCATTTGTTCCTCGGTGAATGTCGCTCTGTTATCCTTAAACGTGCCGTCGTTTTCCTTGATGTGCAACGGACGTTGACGTTTGACGTTATCGTATCCGCTCAAATCGAGATTGCTCTTGTCAAGTTCGACAAAGACTCTTCTGTCTCTGCCGTACTTTTGCGTTTGACCGGGCCATACCGCTCTGTGCAATGAAATAGCACCTTCTTTTCCGCCGGCTATTGCGTTTATTGCAAATTTCGGACCGGTTACGCAATCTCCGCCCGCAACTATATTCTTGTCGCCAGTGACATAGAACTCGTCAACGGAAACGGTGTTATTCTTGTTGAGTTTGACGTTTGTGCCGTCAAGCAAGTGTCCCCACTCGATTTTTTGTCCGATTGAAACGAGTACATAATCCGCATCAACCACAATCGTGTCGTTTTCATCGTATTTTGGTGCAAATCTGCCGTTTTCGTCAAGCACGGAGAGGCATTTTTTGAATTCGACTCCGACAACCTTGCCGTTTTCCACAACAATACGTTTCGGACCGTATCCGTTGTTTATGACGATATTTTCGCTCTCTGCCTCCTCGATTTCTTCATCGAGTGCGGGCATTTCGGCTCTTTGTTCGAGAGAATACATGTTTACGGTTGCAGCGCCGTATCTGACCGCCGTTCTTGCCACGTCGATTGCAACGTTGCCGCCGCCGATGACAACGACGTTTCCGTGAAGCTTATCCTCTTTGTCGAGGGCAACGCCTTTGAGGAAGTCAACGCCGAGGATAACGCCCTTTGCGTCCTCGCCCTCAACGCCGAGCTTTCTGCCCGCGCTTGCGCCGATTGCAAGATAGAATCCGTCAAAGCCTTCTTTCTTCAAATCGTCGATGGTCTTGTCTTTGCCGACCTCAACGCCTGTCACAAACTTGACTCCAAGCTCGCGCAAGATGTCGATTTCGGCTTCTACAACGTCCTTTTCGAGTCTGAACGCAGGGATGCCGAGCGTCATCATACCGCCGAGTTTGTTCTCTTTTTCAAAGACTGTGACGTTGTAGCCGTCAACTGCAAGATAGTATGCGCAAGAAAGACCTGCAGGGCCGGAACCGATGACGGCGATATTCTTCATAGAATAGTCGTGTTTCTTGGTGGGGATAAATCTATCGCTGCTGTTTTTGTCCTTGTCGGCGATAAACTTCTTGATTTCGTCGATAGCGACTCCCTTGTCGATTTGACCGCGGGTGCAAGCGTCCTCGCACTTGTGCGGACAAATTCTGCCGCAGATTGCCGGGAACGGGTTCTCTTTCTTAATCAATTCGAGAGCGTCTCTGTATCTGCCCAAGGACGCAAGGCGGATATAACCTTGAACGGCGATGTGAGCGGGGCAAGCGGTCTTGCACGGCGCAGTACCCGTTTCAAGAGTATCCTTTCTGTTTTCACGATAGTCAACGTTCCATCTGTCTTTGCCCCAAACGGTGTTGCGAACCTTGTCGTATTTTTCTTCCGCGATAGGCGTTTTGGTGCAGAGTTTTTGACCGAGCTTAACAGCGTTTGTCGGGCAGTTTTCAACGCATTGACCGCAAGCAACGCAGTTTTCTTGGTTGATTTCGGCGTGGTAGTTGCTTCTCTCAGCGTCGGGGCATTTGAACATAGTAGAGATACGGATTGCAAAGCAGGAGCAAGCGCAGCAGTTGCAAATAGCCGCCGATTCGCCCGGGCCTTCGAGGTTGGGCATTTGGTGCATCAAGCCGTTTTCTTCCGCTTTTTTGAAAATGGCTTCGGCTTCTTCTCTCGTGATTTGTCTTGCCTTGCCGGTTTTTATAAAGTATTCCGCGCCCGAACCCATTTGGACGCACATATCGTCCTCGAGGTGTCCGCACCCTTCGCCGATCATTCTTCTTGAGCGGCGACAGGAACAGGGCGACACGGAAAACGTGTCGTATTTATCGAGATAGTATGAGATTTTCTCGTAAGGCACGGCTTGGGTATCGCTTGCGATTGCCGATTCGATAGGGATAACTCTCATCATGCTTGCGCCGTACGGCAACATAGTTCCCATCGACTCCATAAGTCCGCGCGTGTACGCTTCGAATGCTTTTGCTATCTCCGGATGTTTTTGGACGTTTTCGGTGCATCCGACCATCATTTCCAACGTGCCGGGAGCAAAAATCTGCATAAAATAAAGCGTCTGACCGTTCTCGGTATAGATTTTTATAACGCCGAGATGTCCGAGTCTGTCAAGAATTCGTTTTGTTTCTTCAAGCGATTTGCCGCACTTATCGGCGACGTATTCGAGAGTTCTCGGTTTTCTGAGTCCGAGACTTGCGGCGACATTTGCTTCTTCATCCGTAAGACAATTCAACGCATAATATTCCGGAGATTCTTCGGTGATTTTTGTCATCATGCCGGCAAGACCGCCCATAACTTTGACAAGATGAAGGATGCTTTTTCTCATTGCCATAATTTTATTACCTCTTGTTTTAATATTTTAATCCGAATCCAAGCTTTTCCGCACGAAACGGTTCGTTATCGAACATAGCGTTCATTTGTTTAGCTCGCTTAAATTTCGCAATTTTCAAAGTAGTATTTTGTATTTTTCGGGAACGGCATTGTCGATTTGCGCCGATAGCTCCTCTTTCGTAATGCGTTTATCGCTGAAAATCCAATCTCTCACCGCATAAACGCATCCGTATATAATGATTTTTGCCGTATAAATTTCGTTTTGCGATAAAGCGCGACCGTTCTTTTCCACGCACTTGTCGTTCATTCTGGCAAACGAATAGTCAAAAACGTATTTGTCATACGAATTGTCGCCAAGATATAAGAACGCGTTTTTTATTCTGTCTATATCGTTGTCGATGTAGGATAAAATGCTGTTGAACAGATCCTCCCAGCTTTTGCAGGCATTGTGCGCAAAAATTTCGTCCAATACCCTCTTATAGTTATAATTCATCACGTCGAATTTATCCAGAAAATAGCGATAGAACGTTGATTTCGACACACCGGCATTTTCAATTATCATGTTTACGGTGATCTTTTCAAGAGGATACTTCCTGAACAATGCGTTAAAGCTATCTGTTATATGCTGCTTCGTGATATCTTTTGACATGTTTGTCTCCGATTGTTTTCTGAAATCACATTATTGATTCTATATTAAATTGTTTTCCTCGAATTATCAATAGTATATCGGTAAAAATACATCGACAAATGCGATACTTTTCTCGGTTTTAGTATCATTTTGACACTAAAACGAAAATTAGTGTCATTGTGCATATTTACAAAGCGCACCTAAAAATGTATCATTAAAAAAAGATTAAAAATCCTTATTAAAAGGGATAAAAAAGGAGAACTTTATGGACAACGAAAAGAAAGTCGCGCTCAAAGAGCGACTCAAAAAAATGTTTGCTCCGGGCCCCGAAGCAATGGATTACAAAGTAACGCCTGCTCTTGACACCGTTCTGAAGTGGTTTATGTTTACCGTCACCATTCTCGGCGTCTCCGTGCTCACGTCAAAATTCCAAGTGTACGGCAACATTTTCTGCAACCTTGTGCTCGGCATCATAGTCTTGATTGCGATGAAACCCGTGTTCTTCGAGGCTTTGAAGCTCTCGACTCTGCTTGTAGGAAGAATTATCGTCTTATTTGCCTGTTTCGGTCTTCTTCCCGGCCCGATCTTCGTAGTCATCGTTTTGGGACTTTACATCATAAACATCCTCGAAGCGACTATGACGGACTTCTTTAAAAACAAACAATACTTCAACGGCGTTTCGGGATTGTTTGTCGCAATGGGTGCTTCCGCATTTTTCCTCGGCTCCACTTGGGGAACGACAACCACCGAGTTCTCTCAAATCTACTTCATTGACGGTTTCTCACACCTCGGAACGAATATCGAATTCACATCCGCATATTTCACGAATCAAGCGAATTTGTTCAACGGTGTCGTCACCGGAACGACAAGCGTCGGCATCGGCATAACCATCGCAATGATTATCGCTTACACCATCTGGAACTGGCTCTTCGTCACAGGCGAATTTTCTTCTTCCGTAGCATTGATGCACGTAGGTTTCTTGCTTGCACCTATCCTCGGCGTATTCATCGGCCCGCTCGTCGGCATGGGCAGATTCGGCATGGCTCCCGATCCGGGCCTCTGGCTCTTGTTCAGAGCAAGCACGCTCACGTTCGGCGGCATTTTGCAAATCGGATGCAAAAACTGGTTTGAACAACACTTCTATTTCGAGAAGTTTGACAAAGCAGTCAACTATATCAAGAACAGCAAGCCCATTCAAATCACTTGCATGATCATTTGCTGCTCGCTTATGGTGTTTGCCGTCGTCGCAGGATTTGTTCCCGCTAAATAATGAATACCGACGTGCTTTTTGATGTCAAATCAACCGATGCAAAATAACAATGTGGTCGATTTCCTTTTGGACGACCATTCTCTCGGGAGAATTTAAAATCAAAAAAACTCAATCCGATTAAAGCATTATTTTGCTCGCAACAAGCCAATAATACGAACTCTAATTTAGGGTTCGTATTATTTTTTGCTCGGGTGAATTATACTTTCAAGTGCAACACCTAAACAAATAAACAGTTCATACGAATCTTTGGTATAAATAGTTTACCACAAAAAAATATATCCCAAGGAGAATCCGTATGAACTACTCTCATCTTATACACGAACGGAGTTTAACTACAACACCACATCGGCAAAAGCCTATAATAGAACCACCGGACTATCCGGTGGTTTTCCTTACACAAAAAAACAAGTCGAACAGAGTTAAACTTGTCTTCTTTGTGGTGGAGATGCGGGGATTTGTAGCAAACGTAGTTTGCGTAATAGCAAGCGTGCAAATTTATTTGCAAAGCGAAGCGTCAGCCCGAAGTACGGGGTTCACGTTGCAGAGCAACGGCACGATGAAATCGTGCAAAATCCCCGCATAAAAAGCATAAAAAAACAAGTCGAACAGGGTTCAACTTGTTTTCTTTCTGGTGGAAGTGCGGGATTTGCCTTACAGCGATTGCTACCGAAGGTCAATCGCGTGCAGCCGAAGGGGTTCACACGGCAATGCCGTGTTGCGATTTTTCAAAATCGCAATAAATCCCCGCTTCGACGATATAAAAAAACAAGTCGAACAGGGTTCAACTTGTCTTCTTTGTGGTGGAAGTGCGGGGATTTGTAGCAAACGTAGTTTGCGTAATAGCAAGCGTGCAAATTTATTTGCAAAGCGAAGCGTCAGCCCGAAGTACGGGGTTCACGTTGCAGAGCAACGGCACGATGAAATCGTGCAAAATCCCCGCATAAAAAGCATAAAAAAACAAGTCGAACAGGGTTCAACTTGTTTTCTTTCTGGTGGAAGTGCGGGGATTTGAACCCCGGTCCACCCGACCGTCCTCGGCACTTTCTACACGTTTAGTTGGTGATTAAAATTTTTCTTGCTTCGGTTCACCTACAAACCTTGCTTCGATGATCTCGTGATAACAACAATCCTACCGAGAAATCGGATTGCGTTGTCTGTTTTTCTGACGCCGATTGCTGAGGGAACAGAAAACCTCAGGTCGACGTGCTGACTAAATTACGCAGCAAGAGCGAACTCCATAGAGGAGCTCTTTTGATTGTTTTTTGCGTTTAATTTTAACGTTCCGTTTTAACGTAGCCGAGCCTACGACGTGCTTATCCCGTATCAGACCGAATGTCGAATCCAGAACACCCCCGAAAGCGGACAATCAAAACCGCCTTGGTGCAATGATTATATCACATTGTATTCAAAAATCAACTCGATTTCGATAATTTAGATAAAAAACAGCCGTTTATTTGCGGCTGTTTTTTGAAATTCGGTGCATTAGATGCAACAAAATTACTTGTTCATCACTTCAAGACATTGTGCAAAGAACTTCGTTGCGGTTTCCATTGCGTCGATGCTCACGCGCTCGTTGATTGCGTGGATGCGTTTTTGATCGTCGAGCGTCATAAGGAAGGGCGTAAAACGGTAGATGTTGTCGCACACGTCGCCGTAATAGCGGCTGTCGCTGTTTGCGATAAACATATACGGAGCGGTGACCATAGTCGGGAATATTTGCTTGATTGCGACGTTGAGATCATGCCACGGTTTGACGTCGATGGGCGAAACGGCGGTCGCTTCCGTGCCCTTGCCGTGCCTTTCCACCTTGACGTTTTTGCCGAGAAGTTTTTGAGTGTATTCAAGCACTTCGTCGCTGCTCACGCCCGTGATGATACGCGTGTTTATATTTGCCGTAACCTTTGGCGGAATTACGTTTTCCGCGTCGCTTCCGTGCAACATTGTTTGCGCAAACGTAGTTGAAATGAGCGAGTTGGTAAGAGGAATTTTTTTGAACACGAATTTGAGCAGCGGGCTCAAAATATCTCTGTTGACGAGTATGAATCTAAACGGGAATTTGACGTGCGGAGCGATGAGCTTGAACGTTTGCTTTGTTGCAGGCGTCCACTTGCTAGGCATGGGATGCTTGTCGAGTTTTACGAGTGCCTTACCCATGATAGCCGCCGCAGACGGTTTTGAGGGATTGGATGCGTGACCGCCCGCTTTCTCGACGGTGAGCGTCATGTTCATATTGCCCTTTTCACACGTTGCGATAAGACCGAAAAGCTTGTCCTCGCCTATCATTTTGCCGTCGATAATCGTGCCGCCCTCGTCAACTATGTATTCGAGGCGGATATTTTGCCGTTTAAACCAATCGCAGATATGCGCCGCGCCCTCTTCCGTCCAAGCCTCTTCGTCGTGGCCGAAGCAGAAATACACGTCACGCTGAGGTTGCCACCCTTCCGAGAGCAATTTTTCCGTTGCTTCGAGAAGGGAAATCATTGTACCTTTCATATCCTGCGTTCCGCGTCCCCAAATGAATCCATCGTCTATCGTGCCGCCGAACGGTTCGTAATCCCAGCCCTCTTTGGGAGCGGGTACGACGTCTTGGTGTGCCAAAAACGCGCCTGGAAGCAAGGACGAATCTTTGCCTTTGAAACGATAAACAAGGCTGTAATTGTTTATAACGGTTTTTTGAGCCGTCTTGTGAACGAGCGGATAAGTTTTCTCAAGCCAAGCGTGATAGTCGTAAAAAGGCTGATCTACGCCCTCAAATTCGCCGACCATAGACACAGTCGGGATTTGGACTGCCTCCGAAAGATGGCGCGCTATGAGATCTTTGTCGAACTCTCTTGCTTTGTACTCCCCTGCGTCGATTTCTTTCGGCCTGCAAAGAAGAGTGCGAATAATCATTGTTGTAAGCAACATAACTTTTCTCCTGCGTATGAGATATTGATATTATAATATCCATTCTGCGCTTTGACAAGGTGCAAACGATTTTTTTGTACAATCGTATTCGATTTTTGTCCGCAAAACTTGAGCGAAAATGCACAAAGTTGACATTTACGTCCTATATGATAAAATATAAAGGATAAATCGGAGGTTTATTATGAAAAAGAAAGCATTGCTGCTTGTCGGGATTCTTATAATCGCCTTGACGTTCTCAACCGTTTTGGTCGCCTGTAACCCCGACAAGATGGAAAATATAGTCGGCACGTACAAACTTGTCGTCGACACTCGCACCCAGTACGAACAGGAAACCGTTGACAACATTGCAACGTACGGACGAGAAGCGTATATCGTCCTCACCGGCGAAGATTACGGTTACTACATATACAAGGACAACGACACTCCGCTCTCCGCGCGAAAAGTCAAACTCGAATACACTTTGAACGACGAAAACCAAGTTACGTTGATAAGCTATATCCTCGGCGAAGGCGTAAACAGCAAGACTTTCAACATCGATTCGAGAGATAGAATCGCACTGATTTCACGCTGGCCGTCCGCAAGCAAAATCATTGACGCGTACGACGTCCGGTTCAACAAGGTAAGCGACAAAACCGACCTTTCGACAGTGAAGGAAGCCTACGGCGAATTGCCCGTGTTCGACTATGATTTGTATCAATACAACTCGACGTATTATGCGGAAATCACAAACAACTTGCAAAAGAATTTCAGCAAATACATTTACAAATACTACGCCGTAGATTCCGCAAAATGCACCGCAACACTCTATTATGCGTTGAAAGAGGACAAAATACCCGTTGTAAAAAAGAACATTGCAGTGTCCTTCACTCGCGACCAAGAAACGAATAAACCCGTCAAAATGACCATCGGCGATGTCGAATACGACCTTGCGAGCGGACTTCCCACCCGCCCCGTTCAAGTGACCGTAAGCGGCGAGGTCGTTGACGTCGAAGAACAATTGTGCTGGTTCAACTATCCCGAAGTCGCCCCCGAAGACTACGACGCATACTTCCTCGGTCTGATTGAAGAATACGAACAATCCCTCAAAGACGCCGAATAAATCAATCATTCAAATAACAAAAAAACGATTGCCTATCACGCAATCGTTTTTTTGTTGTACTAAAAGAAAATCTAATCATATTGTACACTCATATGTTAAATCCGCCTTATAAAGCGAGGCAAGATATGCTCTGAAAATCAAGCAATGACTATGCTGCCGCCGTCGGCGGAGGTGAATTTGAAAGTGGTTTTGCCGAGGGCTTGCAGCGAATAGGCAAAGCCTGCGTTGTCGGAGTTGCCGATGAGAGCGTTGATTGCCGTCGTGCCGATTTGCAAATTCATATTTTCCGCACTGCCGATTTTGAGCACGGCGTCGAGCGTGTGGAACAAATCGTCCGTATCGTCCGCCGAAAGATTGTTGAGTTTGAGTTCCTTATGCACGACGGAGTAACCCATTTTATCGTCGGTCTTTTCCACTCTCACGGTTGAAGACACGTAGAGTTCGTCCGGCACGTACTTTTTGAAAAGCGAGAACGGAAAGTCGTTCATTTCGTCCTTAAACGGTTTAAGATTGACTTTTGCCACCACGTTGAAGTCCGCGCTGCCGTTCTCGGAAACGTTTGCAAAATCCATTTGTACGAGCCTTACGGACAATTCCTTTTCACCGATTTTGACCACACCGCCCGTTTGACCGAAGAAAATGGTTTGAGCTAGTGCGCCTGCCTGCTTGGATGAAAACACGATATCGTCCGCAAACGGCATCGGGGACGTTATTGCGGAAAAGTCCACCTTGTAGCCCTCGTACCCTTCCCCCTCGTTATACGAGATGAGTCCGTTTAGGTTTTTGTCCATAGCCGTCTTGACGTCCGCCATATCGTTTGCGGAAAACGCATTGGGGCAAAGAGTTTTTTCGTCGGGTGTTTGCGACAGCGTTTTGAGTTGCCCCGCCGTTCTGAACAGATCGATTCCGTAGGTCGAACGAACGTAAATATATCCGCCGATGATCGTTACACCCACAAGTGCGACGATGACGACGAGGGTGATAATAAGTCCTTTTATTGCTTTCATAAATACTCCTATGAGTAGACAGTTCGGCAAAAGCCGATATACCTGTCGAAGCCGTCCGCATTGACTACGAACGGCTCGTTGTTATTATATCATCTTATTTCTTTTTGGTAAATAGTGCTTTGATTTTTGCTCCGAGATTTTTGAAGAAGTTTCCGATTGCCGTAAAGCCTTTCTTCAATGCTACGCCCAAGTCTGCAAAGGTCTTTTTCTTGACAGCGAACCAGAAGATTGCAAATCCGCCGATTCCCGCAAGCAGAACCGAACCGATTACAATACCTGCAATTTGTCCGCCCGAAAGACCGTCCTTTTTGGCAGGCGGAGTGATTTCGCCACCGCCAGAAGACTTATCTTCATATACAGCCGTAAGGGTTTTTTCTCCCTCTACCTTGAAGGTATAACTCTTTTCGGTGCTGACGATTTCTCCGCTTTCGTCTTGCCAGCCAACGAACTCTTTGCCTTCTTTATCTTCTGCCGTTACGGTTACGCTTTCGCCGTGTGCATAGAATTTGCTTTCACCGTTTATTACCACGTTATACGTGCCGATTTTGGCAATTTTAAGTTCGGTGATTTCGTTGCCGTCTTTATCAAAGTGTCTTCCGCAAACCGTACAATCTTTGTGTTCTTTCACACCAAATTCTGTGGTTGTTGCAGGCACTTCGGGTATTAAGTCACCGTATGTATGCTCGGCAAAATCAATATCTACTTCCTTTTCTTGCGCCGCAAACGCAGTATTCACAAAGGTGGCGGTATATTTCATTTTGCCTTTTTCTTTGCAGGTTGCCTCTGTGATAGTCGTTCCTGTTGCGGTCACCGTTTCGCTTTCGATATGGGTGCTGTC
>ERZ1034992.1186-NODE-1186-length-12186-cov-3.277471_pt1 | contig 12186 bp, 11 predicted proteins | sample MGYA00520695_ERZ1034992 | MGnify/ENA primary metagenome ERZ1034992 (study PRJEB33766, sample SAMN09781778) | gut metagenome | biome: gut microbiome | host: Homo sapiens | place: Madagascar | study: EMG produced TPA metagenomics assembly of the PRJNA485056 data...
TGTGTTCCTGCCGATTTATCGCATTCTGTAACGCTCGTAGGCTTCTGTGACCTCGATCTCGTACTGCTGGTACGGGGATGCGGGCGTTTCTTTGGACCGGCTATGCAACCAGCCCTTGGAGTGGGAAGGATAAACTGGACTTTCTTTTAAGGATCCTCAAGCGTATTGCCGCTCGTATTCCACTGGAGACATGTAGCCCAAGGTGGAATGCATGCGCACCCTATTGCAATAGAGCTCTATGTACTTGAAGATGTCCTGCTTGGCCTCGTCCCTCGTCCCATAGCTCCTCTCTTCCGCCAATTCCCTTTTCAGCGTCTTGGAGAACGACTCGGCCACCGCGTTGTCCAGCGGCGGCCGGGCCTTGATGCCGACCGGACTATGCCATGCGAGTCCAGGCATCGCTGGAAGGAACGGAAGGCGTGCTGCGCGCCTTTGTCGTCACGGAAGACGAGGCCGCCGTCGTCTGGCGGACCCTCCCTGCCAACCGCCTGCCCTATCGCGTCGATCGCGACCTTCTCGGCGATGCGCCCGGACATCGACCAGCCCACGACCTTGCGGGAGAAGGCGTCTATCGCGGCTGCGAGACAGAGCCGCCCTTCGCTTTGTGTTTCGTCAAGTTCTTGTCGACAAATTCTGCGTCCTGGTTTCGACGCAATCTGCAAAGCTGCCGGCCGCCGCCTGAGCTTCGAGTCCTTGATTCCGAGCTCCCTCGCAAGGTCGACGGCCCTCATCTCGCCGCCGAGGACCACCCGCGCCGCCGCTATCTTGAACTGCTTATCGTAACGCTTCCTCTTCTGGGTCATATAGAACACCTTTCACCCTTAACTTGGTGTCCAGGAGATCTTACCCTCTCCAACCTAACCGGACCGATTCGGTCCAACTATTTGTTCGCGCCCCCTTCGTGCAATGAAAACCGTTCAAGCACAATCCTAATCCAAGCAGATCCTTGTTTCTCGGATCGCCCGAATCAACTGTATCTCAACTGTAATGGGACGGACATACCGGCGGCTAGCTTGAAGTGCGCTTGAGGCCTGTATGGCGTCAAAATCGAGAAAGGCACTTTCGAGGACGTGGCGAAAAGGATTCTTTCTCCGAACTGCAGCAACTCGGTTCACGATACATTGTTTAATGGTTGAGAATCGCCTAGTCATGCGTATGAGCTTGCTTTTGCATGTGTGACAACTTGTTGCTCAATATGCTAAACATAGGTTGGGCGCTGCCGAATTGAATGGCAATCGGAAGTTGCGAATGGCATTGGGAAAAGAAAGGAACCAGATTTGGTTTCATGGGAAAACGGGTTACTTTGTAGCGTACTATGAAGTGTATGAATAGCAAGAGCTAAGAGAAAGCGCAATATGATAGATAAATCAACGAGCGACAATATAAAGACGCTCGGGGTCGTGATGACCGCTGCAATAGTAATGTATCATTGTGGGGCGACGGCCTCCTCTAATGCGGGGGAGGGATGGTTGACTTATGGCTAAACGACCATGTTTCCATTGCGTTTAACCAAATTGGCGTTTTTGCAATGTCGTATTTCTTTACAGTGACGGGATTCCTTTTCTTCTTGGGGCTTTCTTTGGGAAAAATTCCATCAAAGATCAGGAAGAGGGTCAAGACGCTCCTTATTCCATATGTCGCGTGGGAGATCATCGCAACTTGCTATTATGCTGCGATAGGAAGAATATATTCCTTTAACGCTTGGGCAAGCACCGTATTTCTTTTTAATGCCTGGCCGCCCGATGGAGCGCTTTGGTATGTTTATGCGATTTTTCTTTTGGCCTGCTGCTCTTATGTGCTGCTCCCTCTTCTCAATAACGGTAAATTTGGAGGCGTTGCAGTTCTTGTCTGTTTCTTCGCCTGTTATTTCTTCTGCAATACGAGCAACCTGGCTATTTCGAGCATTGTGTCTTATGGTTATTTGGGAAATGTTCTAACCTATCTTCCTGCTTATGTTTTGGGAGCATATATAGGATTGCATTTCGATAGCAAAACGAGCATGATTAATCTCTGTATTTTTCTTCTTTTGACGGGCTTTATATTTTCGGCTTATATGGGTAATTCAGTCGAATTCGTGCTGGCAAGATGCCTGCCTTCTCTGACAATACTGTTGTTCAATCTTCCCGTTATTAAGGGAGAATCAACCGTGTATAAAGTGACTTTTCTGGTTTATGCGCTTCATCAGCCTCTATTGAGTACGCTGGGAGGAGCCATAAGGAATTGCATATCTTATATGCCATCAATGGCGCTCGCCAATCTTTTATTTCGCTTCGTCTACTGTTTAGCTATTTTTTGCCTTGCAATTGCTCTGTATTATCTTTTGAAGAGGATGAATGCGCCGTTCATTACGTCTCTATTGACTGGCGGTCGGGCAGAAAGAAAGATTAAAACGGTCGAATGACTTTGACTGGAACGATTCGGTGTTACGCTTGTCCGGGTCGTTTTATTCAGGAGTTCGTAAATGCCGACTTATCCGGAGGAACGGAAGTGCACGCTCGTAGACATACTCGAGGGATGTAACGCTGTCGGGTAGGCGATTCGTAAGCTGCGATTCCAGTCGCTAGACGCTGCATCAACGTCTGAGCCAGTGTCATACTCTACGCAGGGGGTGTTCCAATAGTTTCGTCAACCCTTAATTCTTCGATAGGATGCGGAATTCGGGCAAGCTCGCGTAGGTCCTGGGGGGGGTGAGACAACCAAATTATTAATCTGAATCTGAATCTGTCCCAGATCCGTTGACAAGTCGATTTCCGTTTCGGTGGACTGGGACTGTTTTATGGACATCCGGAATCGAGCTAATGAGCGCACTGCCGCTCATATTCCACGGGCGATAGGTTGCCGAGGGACGAATGCGGCCGCCTGGTATTGTAATACAGCTCGATGAACTTGAATATTTCCTGCCTGGCCTCTATCCGGGTGTCGTGCTTGCGATCGAGGGGAAGCTCCCTTTTCAGGGTCTTGAAGAACGACTCCATGACGGCGTTGTCGTAAGGGCGGCCCTTGCGGGAAAACGATTGGACGAACCCGCGATTCTCGAGCTCCCTGCAAAGCCTGCTCGAGGTGTATTGGCTGCCTCTATCCGTGTGCACCATGAGTCCTTCTTCCGGATTTTCCCTGTTCGCAGCGTTGTCAAGGGCGTCGATTACCAGATTCTTGTTGATGCGGGGGGACACTTGCCATCCGACTATCTTGCGAGAGAACAGGTCGAGGTAGGTGGCCAGGCAGGGCCATCCTTCCCTCGTGGGTATGTAGGTGATGTCGCCGCACCACACGCTGTTCCTCTTTTGGACGGAGAATTCCCTGTTCAAGACATTGGCCCCTTTGCCTGAGGCCTTTCCGCCCCTTCCGTGCTTCTTGGGGCCCCTGCAGGATGCCAGCCCTTTCCTCGCCATCATGCGCTGCACGGTCTTGCCGTTCGCGACGATGCCGATCTTGCGAAGCTCGACGACGATCCGCCTCGACCCGTACCTGCGATTGCTGGCGTAGAAGATGTCCTCGACGAACGGCTCCAGCGCCTCGCGGGCTATCTGCCTCGATGATTTGGGGCGGTTCAGGAAGGCATAGTATCCGCCCCTGCTGACGCCCAGCGCCCCGCATGCCTTCTTGACGCTCGTCCCATGCTCGCCGGTCCTCACGAACTCGAACCTCACGCTTGGGCTTGCCTCGAGAAGGCCCGGAATTTCTTAGTATCGCGACCTCCTTGCGGAGCTCCTCGTTCTCCTTCTTGAGCTTCAGCATCTCGTGATCCTTGTTCGCGACGGGGTTGCCGCTTCCGGGGAACGCGTCCTCGCCGTCGGCCTCATATTCCGCCGCCCACCTTCTGAGGGTGCAGCACGGCACGTTGAGCTGGTCGGACAGCCCCTTGACCGGGATCTCTCCCTCGAGAACCAATCTCGCGGCGGAGAGCTTGAATTGCCTGTCGTAGCGTTTTCCTGGCATAGCTTGAACACCTTTCCAATCGAAACGCTCGATTCTCCGTGTCCATTATATTGTCCCAGTCCAAAACCTCCCATTTCTTGTGTCCAAGAAATGGGAGACAGTTCACTTTGCGAAACGACCCTCTTCTTTTTAAAGATAAAGCCCTTCTAGTTTGTGGTTTACGAAGGATGCCGATGTAACGGCCCATTATCGTGGAGTGTCGGACGCTGATGCCTGCACCTCTTGAATAAGCTTGTAGGCCGATTCCCTCCAGGTGCATTGACTGCGAACTCTTGCAGCAAGCTGTTCTCCCATATGCTTGATTGCTGCCTTGTTCGAAGCTGCTTTTTTGAGCGCGGCTTTTACGTCGGATGCGCTCATAGATTCAAGGAGTATGCCGTATTCATTTGTCGGAGCTATTTCATGCATGCCTCCGACGTCCGCGGCGATTATGGCGGTACCACAGGCGGCAGCTTCTAGGAACATTGTGCAGAAGCCTTCCGATCGTGAGGGCAGGCAAAGCGCGTCTGCTTGCAATAGCAGGGCGGCTAAATCACTCTTGCTTAGCGTGCCTGGGGTTGCCAAGCGGGCTGCTCCCAGTTGCTGGGCTTTGCATCGCAAAGGACCATCGCCTGCCATGACGGCAAAAATGTTACAGGCGGCTTCGAGATCTTTGATGGCTTCTGCTAGTTGAAGTACCCCCTTCTCAGGTACAAATCGACCAGCGAAAGCGACTAGAAAAGCACCTTCCGGAATACCGAGCTCACTCCGGAAATCTCGATTGCTTGCTTGGTTGACAAAAGCATCTGCGTCAATGGCATTTGGGATTTCCCCTTGTGAAGCAATTCCGAAATGGGAAAGCCATGCGCTTGCTTTTTTAGATACCGCAAAGCAGGTTGGATTATATCGTTTGATTGAAGCCGTCATGGCGTGTTCGATCAAGTGCAAGGGGGCATCAAGTGCCGGGTTTCCGAGCGTAAGATGCGCGGAACCATGCTCGATAAGCAGTGGTGTGATGCTGCGCGTTCGCGCAAAATGTGCTCCTTGCGAACTCAGACAGTAAAATCTTGTGTTGATTACCACATTGTCGATCGATTGCTGCTTGAGCCAACTCCACAGCCTATCGGCTTCGTTATTGCTGAGAGGAAGGGGAAACCTGCCGTTTAGGAATGGTCTGCATGGTAGTCGGATAATTTCGACGCCGTTCGAAGTCTCTTCGGTTGCGGCATCGTTTGTGTTCATGGTGACAACGATAACGCGCTGCCCCTTCGCAACGAGTGCCTCGGCAATGCCTTTTGTATAGGATTCGACTCCTCCGATATGTGGTTCATATAATGCAGAGAAAATGCAGATGCAAGGCTTGTGCTCCGTATCGACGGTAGTGCTGCTGGGTGCTGAGACGGCGTGAAGCATGGTTCTCCTTGTTTCGTCTGCGCTTCTGCGTGTTTGTATGCTTAAGATTATACCCATATAGTGACTTCCCGGTCATGAGCCGAATGGGGCGATACAATAAACGCTTGGAAATTTGAATGCTGCCGAGTAGAGAGCAATTGGAAAGTGGATAACGCTTTAGAAAATAGGCGCGTCATCGCCGTTGTTCCTGCATATGACGAGCGAGATAACATCGTATCGACCATTGAAGATTTGCGGGACAACGCGCCGGGGGTTGATTACGTTATTGTCAATGACGGTTCCAAGGACGATACCCTTAGCATTTGTCGGGAGCATGGCTACAACGTTATCGATTTGCCGGTGAACCTCGGTCTTGCCGGCGCATTCCAAACAGGCATGCGCTATGCCTATGAGCATGGCTATGATTACGCCATTCAATTTGATGCAGATGGTCAGCATTCTGCGGCTTTCATTGCCGAGATGGTTCACGTGGCAGAGGAAAAGGGCGCGAATATCGTAATCGGTAGCCGCTTCGCTACGCAAAAGAAGCCTGTCTCCGCGCGTATGGCCGGCAGTGTGTTGATCAGCGCCATGATTATGCTGACAACACGGAAGCGCATTCAGGATCCTACATCAGGTATGCGTTTGTTCGATAAGCAGATGATTCCGCTTTTCGCTAATGAGCTTGATTTTGGTCCCGAGCCCGACACCATTTCGCTTTTGATGCGTTGGGGCTACAAGGTCGAAGAGACACAGGTGGAAATGCGCGAACGCGTTGCCGGTGAAAGCTACTTGAATTTCACGAAGTCCGTCACGTACATGCTGCGTATGAGCATTTCGATTTTGCTGGTGCAGTGGTTTAGGAGGAAGAAATGAGCTTGCTGTTTTCTGCGACCTTGCTTGTTGGGGCGCTGCTGACGTTCTGGCTGATTCTTCGCAAAATCCGTAAAGCTGAAGTCACTATCGCTGACTCAACATTCTGGTTCCTGTTTGCGCTTAGTTTGGTGCTGATGGGCGTGTTTCGCCAGATTCCGTTTTTCTTTGCTGGTCTTTTCAGTATCGAGAGTCCGGCGAATTTCGTGTTCGTGTATGTGATTGCGGTTCTGGTTATTCGTGAATTCTATACTACAGTTGAAGTGTCGCAGCTGCGTGCTAAAGTGCGCAACCTTGTGCAAAACGAGGCGCTTGCTGATATCGCAAAGCACAATGATATATAAAGGCAGCTTGCAGTGGTAAAACAGTTGTCTATAAAACAGAATATGCTATGGAACACTTCGGGCTCATTGGCTTATCTTGTTTGCCAATGGCTAATCACGGTGTTAGTGGTGCGCCTTTCCGATGGATATGATGCTGCCGGAGTGCTGGCTCTTGGTATGGCGGTTTCTAATATCTTTTCCCCTATAGGGTATTTTAAAGTGCGTGCGTTTCAGGTATCCGACTTGAACGAAGAGTATTCTGCTGGGCAGTATTTAGCCTTTCGATTGCTGAGCACCACGGTGGCCCTTGTATGCATGACGGTTTACGCAGCAGCATCATGTGCTAACGACTCTATTCCTGCCGTCGTTGCTTATTGCGTATATTCTTGTGTACCGATCATCGCCGATGTGTATCACGGCGCTGCGCAGCAAAAGAATAGGTTGGATGTTGCCGGCAAAGATCTAACTGCGCGAGGCATATTATCCCTTGCTGCCTTTTACGTGGGAATGGCTGTAACGCATTCCTTGCTGGTGTCGCTTGTCGCTATGACATTGGTTACCGGCGCAGTCGTTCTATTTTATTTGCCGAGGAGCCTGAAGCACATCATCGGTCCATATTCGTTAGATTTCAAGAGGGCGAAGATGATGGCGTTGTTTACTGCTTGTCTTCCGGCAGCTGTTGCTTTGGTATTTGCGGGATCAATCCCCGCAATTCCCCGCCAGGTTTTAGGGGCTATGTTTGGTGCTTCTGCTCTTGGGGCATATGCGTCTGTTGCCTCGCCGGTTGTGGTGGTGCAAATGGGGGCGCAATATATTTACTCGCCTTTATTGAGCAGTTTTGCGCAGTGTTATCTTGCGAAGGACACTTCGGGATTCTTGCGCTTATTCGCAAAGGTGTTTGTTGCCATTATCGTTTTGGCGGCGGTGTCGCTTATCGGATTCGCATGGCTTGGTGAGTGGGTTTTGGGCCTTATTTACGGTGATTCGATTCGCGCTTTCTCCTATTTACTGCTGCCTCTTGTTTGCTGCACGATATGCACTGCTTTTTTGTGGTTTTTAGGGGACTTGTTGGTTGTGGTGCGAGACATGAAAGGCAATCTTGCTTGCTTTTCTGCCGCGTTTGTCGTCTGTGCTGCGTGCTCGTATCCCATGCTCGCTGTGTTTGGTTTAAATGGCGCTAGTTACGCCACCATGGCGGGCTTGATTGTGGGAATGGTGTTGAGCTTTACCCGCTTATTGCTTTCTATGAGGGGTTAAACCGAATGCTTCCGAGAAGTTTAATATGCGGTTTACGGTCATCGTTCCGATTTACATTGTTTCGAGGTGCTTAATGCAGTGCCTGTGATTCTGTCGCCGCCTGAACTATTTTGCAACTTTGAGGCAATGATGATTAAGAACGGATCAATCGGTGAATCGCTTAATCCATGAAGAATCTCGTGTGCTAGCTGTGCGGTCCGATTGACTTACGTGTAGGATCGTGGGCTCGGGCGTTTGTGATGAAAACGAATCTGTGGAGGTTGAAGATACATGATGCGCATTCTGCAAGTGATAGGCGTTATGGATCGCGGCGGTGCTGAAACCATGGTGATGAACCTGTACCGCGCTATGGATCGAAGCAGCATCCAGTTCGACTTTTTGGTGCACGAGCAGCGTGACGGCGATTATGATGCCGAGATTCGTGAACTGGGCGGACGCTTCTTCCGTGTGCCGCGCTTCACAGGGTTTAACGGCCCTGCCTATCGAAAGAAGTGTCGCGAGTTGTTTGCTGCGCATCCAGAGTGGATGGTGGTTCATGGGCACATTGGCAGCTGTGCGCCCATTTACTTAAGCGAAGCTAAACGTGCCGGCAAATATACCATTGCGCACAGCCATGCGCAGAACTATGAGCCGGGGCTAGAAGGGATGGTCTTTAATCTGATTGCGCATCCTGTCCGTCATATTGCCGATTATTTTATTGGCTGTTCGCGCGAAGCTGGGCTTGATCGTTTTGGAAAGAGTGTTGTCGAAGGGGATTCGTTCTCTGTTTTAGCAAACGGCATCGATGCTCAACGCTATGCGTGCGATTCCTCATCTCATGAGCTGGCAAAAGAGGAGATGGGGTTTGTTGGCAGGCCCGTTGTGTGCCATGTTGGGCGTTTGATTCCAGTAAAGAATCACGAGTTTTTGTTCGATGTGTTTGAGATTATTCGCAGGCACTATCCTCAGGCTGTTTTGGTGCTCGCGGGACGAGGGGAGCTTGAGTGCTCTTTGAAGCAATCGGTTGCGAGTCGTGGGCTTGACGATGCAGTATGCTTCTTAGGCGTTGTTGACAACGTTCCTGTCGTTTTGCGGGCTGCTGATATCTTTGTATTCCCTTCTATAAAAGAAGGTTTGGGTTTAGCGGCAATTGAAGCGCAGGCGTCAGGGCTGCCAACCCTTATGTCTGAGGGTGTTCCTGCGAGTGCGCTTATGGGCGGGAATGCGCGCCGCATTGCTTTGGAAGCTGGTGCCGAGCAATGGGCTCATGCGTGTCTGCAACAGCTTGATATCGCATTGAGGAGCGAGCGCCATGATGGAGTTAAGCTGGTTCGCTCGCATGGGTTTGATATCGGACAGACCTCGATATGGTTAGCTGATTTTTACAAACGCGCAGCGCAGCTTGCGGTGCGCAAGTGATCAAAGGAGAGTTAGGAAGACTGCTATGCAATACGAGCACGATATGTTGCGGCGCTTGCAACTTGCTGAGCTGGAGATTTTGAAAGACATCGATCGGGTGTGCCGTGAATATGACATTGCATACTGGCTAGACTCCGGTACAGTGCTGGGAGCTCGCCGTCATGGCGGTTTCATTCCTTGGGATGACGATATCGACTTAGGTATGCCGCGCGATGACTACGAGCGTTTCCTAGACGTTGCTTCCGCAGCCTTGGGGAATCGGTTCCGTGTGACTTGCTCCCGGTCGAATCCTCGTCAGGCGGCATTGTTTGCGAAGGTTATGTTGAAAGGCACACGTTTTGTAACCGATGAAACAGAAGAAGCCGGGTTTGACCAAGGCGTTTTCGTAGACATCTTCCCGTATGACGCTGTTTGCGCTGAGCCGGCTGCGGCGAAGCGGCAGCGTAAGCGCTGCATGATGTGGCAGAGCCTCTCGTACTTATATCATTCCAAGCACATTGTAGTGCCGCACAAGGGGGCGCTCGGAGCGGTGGAAAAAATTGCGTGTCGGTTAGCGCACCGTGTTGCGCGTGTGGCTTTGTCCCCGGAGCGCATCAATCGTGGGTTCGATAAGGCAGCTATGATTGCGAGAGATGACCCAAAGTCCGATATGCTGATGGCATCTTCGTATGCGGCAATCGAGCCCTATCCGAAGAGTATGCTTTTGCCTCCGAGCACTATTGGGTTTGAGGGCAAGGAGTTTTTTGCTCCTGCCGATGTCGAAGGCTACCTGCTTACGCAGTATGGTCGAACTTGGAATCAGTTGCCGCCGGAGGATCAGCGTCGAAATCACGCTCCGAAGGAACTTTACCTGGGGATGGATTCGTAGGTTTCTTTGGCATTTGGCATGTTGCTCACGATTGGGATGGTTTTGAAGAAAGATTAGCCCTTAGAGCCCTTCGTTGCGGTGTATGGTGAGATTGGAAAAGACGAAGAAGATGTTGAACTTTACTGTAGGGCCGGTTATGAGCCCTGATGAAGTACTTTCCGTTGCGGGCCAGGATGCGCCGTATTTTCGCACCCCTGAGTTCTCGGATGTGGTTCTGCGGTGTGAGCGGGCTATGCTCGATTTGCTGCATGCCCCGGATGGCTCCCGCTGCGTTTTTCTGACTGCGTCAGGTACCGGCGCCATGGAGGCTGTCGTCATGGACGTCCTTAGGCCTGGTGAGCGTGTAGCAGTGGTGAATGGCGGCAGCTTCGGTCAGCGTTTCGTGGACCTTTGTTGCCTGCATGGTCATGAGGTCGACGAGGTGCGTCTTGATTTCGGTAAGCAAATCACGCGCGAGATGTTGGAATCCTGTGTGGGGGATGCGGTTACCGCTTTGCTCGTCAATATGCATGAGACATCTTCCGGTCTGCTGTACGACATGCCCCTGATTTCCGATTTCTGCAGGTCACGCGGCATAACTCTGCTCGTTGATGCTGTTAGCGCATTTATTGCTGACGAACTCGACATGGAGCAGCTTGGCGCCGATGTGGTGCTTACGGGCTCTCAGAAGGGTCTTGCTTGCCATCCTGGTATGTCCATTGTCGCGTTATCCTCTGCGGCGCAGGAGCGGGTGGACTCTAATCCTGAGGTTTGCAGATATCTGAGCTTCAAGGAGGCTTTGAGCAATGCAGGCAGAGGTCAGACTCCCTGGACGCCTGCGGTTTCGATTGTGCTTGAAATCGATGCCCGACTAAGGTCTATCTCCGAAACCGGCATCGATGCGGAGCGCCGCGAGATAAGCTCACGTGCCTTTGCTGTGCGCGAAGCGCTTTCCTCAACGTCTTTGCGGTTGATTGCGGAAAGCCCGTCAAATGCGGTGAGCGCTTTTTATTGCCCCAAGCACAATGCGAAGCTTATCGTTGATTGTGCCAAGTCGAATTACGGCATGTGGTTGTGCCCGAACGGCGGGAAGCTGGCTGATGACGTGTTTCGTATCGGGCATATCGGTTGCATAACGGAAGAGCAGAATGCGGTCCTCGTTAGCGCTTTGAAGCAGATGTCCGCGGACGGTTTGTTTTAGGAGGCGGGATGCGCAAAGTAATCACCTATGGGACGTACGATCTTCTCCATTACGGTCACATCCGTCTATTGGAGCGGGCGAAGGCGTTGGGCGATTACCTTATCGTCGGTGTGACGGCAGACAGTTTCGACAAGGTGCGCGGGAAAATCAACGTATCCCAGTCGCTGACGCAAAGAATCGAGAACGTTCGTAAAACGGGTCTTGCGGATGAGATCATCGTCGAGGAATACGAAGGTCAAAAGATTGACGACATCAAGCGTCTTGGCATTGACGTATTTACCGTCGGCTCGGACTGGCGCGGCTACTTCGATTACCTTTCTGAGTTCTGCGAGGTTGTGTACCTGGACAGGACTCAAGGTGTTTCGAGCACGGAGCTGAGGTCCGATCGCGCGGCGCTCAGGCTGGGATTTATAGGCTGTGCGAAAGAAATGGTCAAACAGTCCGCAGAGGTGGGCTACGTTAACGGCATGACAGTGAGCGGCGTTTTTGACCCCTACGGCGGTACTTCTCCTGAGCTGGAAGTCTATAGGAGCATGGATGGTTACGATCAGCTGCTGGAGTCTTCGGATGCCGTGTTCGTTCTTTCCCATTCTAGGGATCACTTCAAGCATGTGAAGACGGCGCTCGAGGCGGGCAAACATGTCATATGCGAATCGCCAGTTGCCTTAAGTGAAGCGGAGTGCGATGAGTTGTTCGCTCTTGCTGACGAGAGGGGACTGGTATTTGCCGAGGCGCTGAAGACGGCGTATGCGACTGCGTATCATCGCATGCTTCTGTTGGTTCAAAGCGGAAGAATCGGCCGCGTTGTTTCCGTTCAGTCGACGTGCACGAGTCTTGCCGACCTGCAAAACGGCGGAGACGCCTTGACGGAGAAGTGGTCCAGTGCCGACGCCTGGCTGCCGACGGCTTTGCTTCCCATCCTTCAGCTATTGGGGCATAAGACTAGGTCGTGTGTGATGGCAAGGGCGGATTTCGGT
>ERZ1034992.1188-NODE-1188-length-12178-cov-162.983750_pt1 | contig 12178 bp, 10 predicted proteins | sample MGYA00520695_ERZ1034992 | MGnify/ENA primary metagenome ERZ1034992 (study PRJEB33766, sample SAMN09781778) | gut metagenome | biome: gut microbiome | host: Homo sapiens | place: Madagascar | study: EMG produced TPA metagenomics assembly of the PRJNA485056 data...
AAGACTATGCTGTTGATGGTGTATTGCACTCACTCACTCACTAGTGAGCCTAGTTGTTGCTTGTTCTAAGTCAAGTTTTTTTTCTGAGAATAAATTAGTCATGAGAGAGGTATTTAATCATGGCTAATGAAAGATTAACTGAGGGATTAGTAAGAGATCATTTTAAGAGCGATCCTGTTTTTTCATCTGTTCAATGGGACGAACAAAAATCTTCAATAAAATTAATTGATGAATTGTTAAGTTCTGCTTCAAAAAATAATGCTGACACTCAAATTTCTAAGAAGAAAAAACACGGCTATCCAGAATTTATTATCTCTTTTCCAACAAATTCTAATTATTTAATTGTGGTTGAGTGTAAAGCACTCACAGCAAAACACGAATCAATTGGAAGGAATAATCCTAAAGACTATGCTGTTGATGGTGTATTGCACTATGCTAGTTTCTTATCTAAAGAGTTTAATGTAGTTGCCATTGCTGTAAGTGGAGAAACAAAATCTGAGTTAAAAGTATCTAATTTTTATTGGAAAAAAAATGACGATACATATCGAGATACTAAAGATGTAAAGCTACTTTCTATTTCAGACTATTTACAGTTATTTGAAGATCAGTTCTTTATATCGAATTTCTATACAAGAGATATATCAAGTAAAGCAAAAGAGCTTAATGAGGAATATCAAGCTTACTCTATACCGACAACAGTAAGATGCACATTTGTAAGTGCTGTCTTAATGTCATTATTAGATCGTTCTTTTTTTGAAAAATACAAAGAAAAGATTTCTTCTAAAGAAATAATTGAACTAATGTTGGCTTCTATTGATGCTGTTCTGCAATCTGAAGAAAATCTTGTTAGAAATAAAAATGCTCTAATTGCTGAGTATTCAAAATTATCAAATGAACCTATTTTTTCTCAACAAAAGATAAAACACAAAAAGAAAAAGGAAGAAGAGCTAACTGTTACTGTTGTAAAAACTTTCATCTCATATTTAGAGAAAAATGTTTATCCTTTAGTTGCTCACCCAAATATTGGGTACGATTTTTTAGGCAGATTCTACACAGAATTTATAAGATATGCTGGATCACAACAAAAACAAGGTTTAGTTTTAACACCTCAGCATATTACGCAGCTGTTTTGTGATCTAGTGCATTTAACCACTAATGATGTTGTTTATGATCCTTGTTGTGGAACTGGAGGCTTTCTCGTAGCTTCTCTTGAAAGAATGTTCAAATTAGCTGGTAATGATCAAACTTTAAGAAAAAATATTAGAGAAAAACAGATATGTGGAGTTGAACTTAGACCTGACATGTTTACATATGCGTGTTCAAATATGAAATTTAGAGGAGATGGAAAAAGTAATATTTATAACGGCAATTGTTTTACTTATGAACAACTTATTAAAAATAACCATAAACCAACAATTGCTTTTTTAAACCCTCCTTATGATCATGGGTTGACAAATCAAATGGAATTTGTTGAACACGCATTAAATGTTGTAGCACCTCAAAGAGGCACTGTGGTTGCGATCGTTCAACAAAGCTGTGCATTTAAAGATGATAAAAAACTTAATGAAGTAAAACAAAGAATTCTATCAAAACATCGCTTAAAAGCTGTCTTATCGATGCCTGTAGACTTATTTTATCCTGTTGGAGTCGTAACCTGTATTATGGTATTTGAAGCAAATAAACCCAATAAGGGGTATAAAACATGGCTTGGTTATTTTAGAGATGATGGTTTTGAAAAGAAAAAGAATCTAGGAAGAGTTGACTGGAAAAATAAATATAAAGCAATACATAATAAATGGATGTCTATTTATGACAACTTAGAGGAAGTTGAAGGATTATCTGTTAGACATGAAATGTCTTCTCATATTGAGGGTAAGAAAATTATTTATGATGAATGGTGTGCTGAAGCATACATGAAGACAGATTATAGCTTGCTCACAAAAGACGATTTTCAAAGAACTTTAAATGATTATCTTTCTTACTTAATTAAAGAAGGAAAAGTTTATGAATCTTGATATGTCTTGTTGGAAAACTTTTTTATTACAAGATATTTTTAATATTAGATATGGAGCTAATTTAGAATTAAACACTTGTGAAGAAGCTATTGTTGGTGATGAGATTAATTTTGTAAGCAGAACTGAATCAAATAATGGCGTATCATCAAAAGTCCGTTTAATTCCAGAAGTTGAGCCTCAAAAAGCAGGACTTATAACTGTCGCTGGTGGCGGTAGTGTATTATCAACTTTTGTTCAAAATAAGCCTTTTTATAGTGGTCGTGATTTATATACTTTAGATGCAAAAGAAAATATTTCTGACGAAGCAAAATTTTTTATTATTACTTTAATAAAGGCTAACAAATATAAATACAATTATGGTAGACAGGCAAACAAAACTCTACCTTACATAGAGATAAAACTACCAGTACAACATAATGAAGATGGTTCTATAACAATTGATAGCAATCGTGAATATTCTAATGAAGGTTACATACCTGACTGGTTATTTATGGAAGATTACATCAAATCTCTTCATCACAAACCAATTACAACACAAAATAAAGGATATTCAATAGATTTAAAGATGCAAAAATGGAAAGATTTTTTATTAAAAGATTATTTCGATATTTTTGCAGGCAAGTATCATTATCCTGAAGAATATAGTGAAGGTAACACACCTTACTATTCAGCATCAAATGAGAATAACGGAATTGGTTCTTACATTGATTTAACTCCTGATTTTGAAGGTAACTGCATTGTTACAGGAAAAATCGGATGCACTGCTTTTTATGCACATGATTCTTTTTGTGCAACGTCAGATGTAAATATCTATAAACCCAGGTTCAATATGTCAAAATTTTCAGCGATATTTATAACAACAGTTATAAACTTTAGTGAAAATTATAAATGGGCATATGGAAGACAATGTAGAGTAGGAGATTCAATGAATATCTCTGTAAAACTCCCTCAAACTGTTGATGGAACACCAGATTGGCAATTCATGGAAGATTACATTAAATCTTTACCTTATGGAGATAGAATTTAATTAGTTAATTTTAGAAAATTAGCCAAACAGACTAGTGAATATTGTCATATAGCCTGTTTGGTTTTATTTTATCTTTTAATTTTGTTACAAAGATTATAATCAACTAATGATACGAACAGAGCCTTTAAGAAAAAAGGCAAAGTAAAAGTTACGATTTCAAAGTAAGCGTAAAGAGACTTACATCTAATGCGAAATTTCGTTTTGCTTTTGAGTGTCTAAAACTTGGGCTTTCAAAGCTTAAACTCAATTGCAAAACGATTAAAAGGCAGGATTATACAGGTTCTATTGCGTTAATCTTAATTTCAAGTCTTTGTGAGCCCATATAGTGGTTGATACCCACGGTATATACAGCTCTTACACGCATGAACTTAGTAATAGAACGCTCATTTGGAGTTGCTCTTAACTTAATAGCATTCATGCTAGAACCATCATCATTACGAAGTTTGAATTTCAGATGTCGATTTGCAACTAAAAATACATCCTCGACTGTGAACTCACCATCAAAGCAAGGCTCTTCAAAACCGTTACCCCATGGACCGTATGCTTCTAAATCTTTAGCAAAGTCCACGGTAATATAGTTTGGTGGCAGACTACCATCTGAGACAATCTCATCCTCTGTTGGTTGACCTAAATTCTCTGTAGCCACCTCATTAAAAAGCTCTTTGAATTTCTCAAAATTTGCTTTATGAATAGAGGCTCCTGCTGCCATGGCATGACCTCCATATCTAATTAAAAGATCAGGACTTTTCTCAGAGAGAGTTTGCAGAATTTTTACAATGCTAAAGCCAGGGACTGAACGAGCGGATCCTGATAACTCATCTCCTGTTCCTGAGAACACAAAGCAAGGAACAGAAAACTTCTCTTTAATTCTGCTTGCAATAAGACCACCTAGTCCTACCAGCCAGTTTGATCTGTAAAGCACGATTGCAGAGTTACCTGACTGTTTTTCAGCATCCTCACAAGCTTCTTTTAAGAACACGCGCTCATAGTCTCCACGGCGCTTGTTACACATTTCAAGATCTCTTGCAATGATACAGGCCTCAGTATCATCATCTGTTAACATTAAAGATACAGCAGGATTGTTTTCTAATTTAATTCTGCCAGGAGCATTCAGACGTGGACACAAATCGTAAGCAATAGAAACAGAGTTAATTGAAGGTAAATCCACTCTGCATGAGGAGGCAAGTGCTCTAATACCTACAACGCACTCTCCACGACGAATTCTTTCAAAACCGTACTTTACTAACTTTCGATTGTTAGCATCTAGCTGCATTACATCGCCAATAGTACCTAGTGCTACTAAATCAAGAAAACGGCCTATCTTTGGGACTGCTCGACCATCATAGTAGCCTTTATCTCTTAAACAGGCTCTGGTAGCTACTAAAACATAGAACAGTACACCTGCTCCACAGAGATTTTTAGAGGGGAACTTATCAGAAGGTAATTTAGGATCGACTATTGCATCAGCTAAAGGTAAATTCTCAGGTGTTTCATGGTGATCTGTAATCACCACTTTAAGACCGCGAGATTTAGCATAGTCTATAGATTCTTTACAGCTAACACCGTTATCGACGGTTAAAATGAGCTTTACACCGTGCGCTATAGCATTATCTACAGCATCTTCACTGACACCGTAACCACCTTCGTAGCGGGATGGAACATAGTAAGTTACATCGCTCGCCCCTAGATCTTTAAGACCTCTGACGCCCAGAGCAGTACCTGTAATGCCGTCAACGTCATAGTCTCCAGCTACTAAGATAGGTTCTTGATTGATGATGGAATCAGCTAAGATAGAACTTGCTTTATCAATATCATGAAAATCCTTGTAATGAAAAATATCACAAAGCTTACAAGCAACGTCTTGTTCTGTTTTGATGCCTCGTCTTGCGAGGATCTGGCGGATGACAGGATCCGGAATATAAGGTTCTAAATGACTGTCATCAATGACGCCACGACGTACGATTTTCACGATTGTTCCCCAAGGTACAGTATCTTTTCAAGCGATAGATGTTGATTTGTGGTTCAATTATATTTGTATTGAAGACAAATTTATATAGAGCAAAAGGAATAAAATTCTTTTTGTGACAACAGGCATTCAAGACAAGAATATCGTATAGAGGATGATATAAAATTATCATCAGGCGAATTTTGTTATAATTACACTTTAGTTCAACATGCCTAAAATGACTCTGATTATGTTAAATTCAGTCTTATGTACAACTGTACAATTTGTAGACTTTTCCAGTAGCACTATAAAGATAGTCCCACAAAATTTCAGAACTTGTAAATAATTATTTATATTTATCAATAAGATAAATATAGATTTATTTAATCTTATTCCTAAATTTCAAAATTATAGTCTCATTAGCTTTATCAGCTCATGTGACGTTGTACGATTCTTATCTCCGTACAACGTCACAAAAGAAGATTTTTCAGATTTTCTTTCAAATTTTCTTGATTTTGTATCTTTTTTAATTATGATCTTAAATAAGGTTGTTTTAATAATATTAAATAAGGATAGAAGATCATGATTGATAATCTTAAATATTACATATTTTGTGCTTTAGTCATCGCTGCTGCTATTGCAATCACAAGAAATAAGGCTAAAGCTGATCTTTTAAACTTCTCCTTGCCTCAAATAGAAATGATAAAGACAGATTCTAATAAAATGGAATCCTCGACTACAGCAGGTCTCATAGGCACATATATAGTAATGAGACAGATGGCCAAAAGTGATCATGAAAAAGAGGAACGTGAAAGAAAAGATGCTGAAACTCAAAAGAAGGTACAGGATGATGAAAAGAAGATGTCCTCTTTTGACAACAGCGCCTACTGCAGATTTAGAATTAAAAATTCAGGCATTGATGAAACTGAAGTTGTAACTTTCAGAATGATGGTGAACAGGTATAAGCAAGAGTGCAAAAAGAAATATCTAAAAGATCATATCTATTTAAAAGACTTTTTAGGTTACTACTTCTCAGCAAGAGATGACACTAATGATAACGGAGCTGATATTTATCTAAAATTCACTATCGATTTTGAGCACCAGACTATCATCAGTGAACAGGACATTAAAGATCATAATGATGAACAAGAAACTGTCATCTTTGCTGTCTGTGTCCTAATTATCTTAATATTATCCTTACTTGCTTTCTTTTGGATCCTGTTAAAAGCAGCAAGAGAGTAAGTGTTATTAACAATGACTAAAACACCGGACTAATCTTAATAATATAGTCGGTAATATTAGGATCTTTTAGTTCAAGATTACGACCATGCTCCCTGTACCACTCGGATTCGAGCATGGCTTTTTTATGTCTGTAATAGGTTGCTTTCCTCATCTTGAGCTTTTCCATGATCTCATAATCGGACATGGTCTCTAGCATCATTAAAACTTCAGCACACTTTACAGGATGACCTTCTTCAGAGACAACCTCAAGTTTTTTGCGTCCTGCTCCTCTTAATACCACTGAGTTATAGACTTCCTCATCAAAGTTTATATAAAAGTACTTTTTATAGGAAAAGGTAATACCTACATGCTCAAGCTTTTTAAATACATCTTCGTGGTATTTTTTTACCTTTTCAAAGGCAGTGTCAGAATTCTCTTCAGGACTAGGATCAATATAGATTTGATATTTCATAGCTACTCAAGTTTTACGATAAATACAGAAGTTTTATAGCACACAATGAAACTTTATTAAACTTTTAAATACTAGACTTGTAGCTTTAAGAAAGAAATCTAAACTGAGGCTGGACACGTAAAATTTGGTAAAATGTTGAGACTGAATTTACTCTTAGGTTTCTTTATTTATGAATAACGCAAATTATCAACAGCGAAGCTTATTACTTCTGTTCCCTTTAGGACTGCTCGCTATTGCTTCATTTGCTCTTGATAAAAGAATTCCTATTGGCATCGACTTTACCATTCAGAACATTCTGCTAGAGATCTGCAGAACCATGATCCCAGGCTTATTTGCTGTAACTGTAGCCTACCTTATTCCTACATTTAACCGTTTTTATCAGCTCTTTGCAGTAGGTCTTAACTACTCACTGTTGTGTGGCATCTCGATTACCTTTTACCCTCACCTGTTTACTCAACCTACTGCATGGGTGATTGCATCTTTAGCTGCAACCATGTTCTTACTGCCATCAAATGATCTTGATCAGGAAGCTGAAAGAGCAAGTATTGGTGCAACTTTAATCAAAGTTTTAGGAGTGCTGTTTGTACCGGCTTTAGTACTTCTAAGTTTTGTAGTAATCATTAAAAACATTGAGCACTCAATTCTAATTACCTTTACTACAGTTTTCGTAGATTCATTTTTGTCATGCCTGTTTGTACCTATCTACGAAATCATGTTAACTCTAGGTTTTAGCTCCTTACTAAATTCTCTAGTAAGTCTGCAAACAGAGAGCGAGACTATTCATGCCATGTTAAACAGTATTCTGCTGACAAACCTCTTTGTACTGCCAACTCTAATCATGGTAAGGGCCTATCTTGCTAAATCCTATAACAGACTGTTTTTAGTCTTTCTAGCCATGATCACCTGTTTAACCTCAAAGATTGGATCGTGTATCTCAGTTGAGCTTTCAATTTTAATGTTCTTCTACCCTGGAACCTTAATTGTCCTGTGTATATCCTCAGTCATGCTGTTCTTTTTAAGTTTGTATTTAGATCTGTCTAATTTTACAAACTTCTTTATGCTCTATCAGCCTGATTTAGTATTAAAGAATTTAGCCTTCTTCCAGTTATCCACAAGTCATTATGCTCTGATGCTGACTGCTGTGATTGTGCCTGCAATCATTCAGGTGATCTTGTCAAAGATAGGAACCGTGAACTATCTTAAAAACAAGTTCAAAAAGCGATCAATTACAGGAGGCTTGTCTATTGATGAAATAGATAATCCTGAGTTATTACTCATTGCAATTTTAAAGAACATCGGTGGCAAGAGTAATATTGAAGCCGTATCAAAATTAGGTAATGAGCTTATCATCAAAGTCTTTAACTATAAGCTCATTTCCTCAAGAGAATTAGGTAAATTAGGCTCTAAGAAGGTACTTTTTATCCGTTCTATCAATAAGATAAAACTTGATTTGGGAAGCATGACAAATGTAATCTACACACGCTTACACAACATCGTGTCAGATTCTGCTAACTATAACCAAAATGAAGTGTCATTATCAGAGCCATTTAATTTTGAAGGCTATATAAAAGCACAAGAAGGAGACCAAAAGTGAGTGATACAGACTGGATACAAATTAAACTTCGTACCACCAATCAGTCAGCAGATACCATTGCTGAACTATTAGAAAGCTTTGGAGCTCTTGCTGTAAGCTACACCGATGCAGAGGATTCTCCTATTCTTGAGCCAAGACCTGGTGAAAGAAGACTTTGGCCTAATACCGAGGTAACAGGTCTTTTAGCACAGGGCACCGATCCTAAACCTATCTTAGACAAGTTAAGAGCTCTTTTAGGTGATCATATCCCAATGGTTGCAACTCATCTTGAGGATAAGAACTGGATCAGAGCCTGGATGGATCAATTCAAACCATTAAAGTTTGGCAAAAGATTGTGGATCTGCCCTTCATGGCTTAGCGTTGATGAAAAAGACAGCGTAGTGGTCATGTTAGATCCTGGTCTTGCCTTTGGTACAGGAACTCACCCTACTACAGCTTTATGTTTAGGTTATCTGGACTCTTTAAATTTAAAAGATAAACAGGTTTTAGATTATGGTTGCGGTTCTGGTATTTTAGGAATTGCAGCACTAAAGCTTGGTGCTAAAAACGCAATCGGAGTTGACATTGATGAGCAGGCTCTAATAGCCTCAAAAGAAAATGCCTCAAGAAATGGCGTTGATGAAAAGTTACAGCTTGTAATGGGTACAGATAAAGAACTGAATCTGCCAAAATCACCTGTTACTGTAGCTAATATTCTGGCAGGTCCTTTAGCTGAACTTGAGCCTATTATCGCTTCACTTACAGAATCAGGTGGTCTATTAGCTCTGTCTGGTATATTAACTGAGCAGTCTCAGTCTGTGATTGATGCTTATTCAAAAGACTTTGTGATGAACAAAGTTAAAGATCTTGATGGATGGGCATTGTTAACTGGTACTAGAAAGTAATATTTCATCTTTTGTAAAATCTGAGCTCTGTTCGTATAGTCAATTGATAAATCATTAGTATTCTTTAATTTTGATAAGTAATAATAATTAACTTTGTGATGATATGACAGAGCTGAATACAATATTTCAAATCTTCAATAGTCTTTCAAAAAGGAAAAAACAACATAAGAGGAAAGTTTGTTCTCAACAACTGACAAGACTAGTTTTTGCAGTAAGCTTTAAAGAAAATAATAAAAAATCACTTTTAAAATTACCTAGAAAAGACGTCATATATGAAGGAGTATTAACACTCAAGGCATTTCATAAAACATGCATGAGAAACTAGTGAAATTAATCATAATGGTTTTCAAAATATATGATTACCAATTTAGGTAAGTCTATGATAAAAAACTGAAGAAAGGTTTTCTGGGTCAATTATTGAGATCCGTGTTCTAGATACAAACATAAATTCGGCTTACAATAAGATTGCTAATGAACAAAACTTACAGATATTTCAGATTAAATTTGTTAAAGGAGCTAAATGGATCTTTAACATAAGTAAGGTCAACGGTTAGCACTCCATTAAAAAGTTTATCTTTGCAACTTTAGGCTGGTCTCAACTAAATATCTTAGCAACTGGATTTGGAGTAATATAAAGATATTATTCTTTAAGCAGAGTAGAGAGAAAAGAGCAAAGCTATGCAAATTTTGTGTTTACAAATGTATTTTGAGAAAAATTCCATGCTGTAAGTTAAAAAGTTACTGTCCTTGTTTAGATAAGGTATAGATTATGCAATCAATCAATCAATAGCATCCTAACTGTTGATTTTTCTAAGTCAAGCCTTTATTCATATTATTTAAAGCTAACCCCCCTGCTATTTTTAGAAATTACTCATGAGGTAACTCATGAGTAACAAAAGCCTAGCAAGAGCAAGAAATACAAAAGATGATGAGTTTTATACTCAGATTTCAGATATTGAAAATGAATTGAAACATTATCGAGAACATTTCAAAGATGCTGTTGTTTTTTGTAATTGTGACGATCCTGATTCGTCCAATTTTTGGAAGTACTTTCATTTAAATTTTGAATTTTTAGGCCTTAAAAAGCTTATTACAACGCATTACGATTCATCTACTCAGACATATAAAATGGAATATGAAGGTGGTTACGATAATGATGTTTCTTATGGAATAATTACACCACTAAAACAAAATGGTGACTTTAGAAGTCCGGAATGTGTTGACTTATTAAAAGAAGCAACGATAGTTGTTACTAATCCTCCTTTTTCTTTATTCAGAGAATACGTTTCACAATTAATTCAATATGACAAAAAATTTGTTATCGTTGGAAATCAAAATGCGATGACAGGAAAAGAGATATTTTCATATTTGAGGGAAAATAAATTGTGGCTTGGATACAAATCTGGAGATATGTCATTCCAAGTTCCAGATGACAGTGAACCTAGAAAAACAAGATTTTGGATAGATCATAATGGTAAGAAGTGGAGATCATTAGGAAATGCCTGTTGGTATACAAATTTAGATATTCAAAAAAGGCATGAACCTCTTGATCTAATTGAAAGATACGATCCTGAAAAATATCCAAAATTTGATAATTATGACGCAATAAATGTTGATAAAACCTTAATGATTCCATCTGATTATAAAGGTGTAATGGGGGTGCCTGTGACCATGCTTCAATATTACTGTCCAGATCAGTTTGAAATTATTGGTCATACACATTCTGGAGATGATGATCCTAGAGTTGAATCTTTAAGAACAGATCAAAAACACCGACACCGTGGATTAATTAATGGAAAACAAATTTATGACAGAATTTTAATAAAGAGAAAATAGGTTAACTTATGGAAATTAAGCATACACAAATAAAAGTCAGAGATCTTGTTAATAATTACAAGAACGATCCGTTAACAGGACGAGTTTCAGGATATGGTGATAAGCTTGATATTCGCCCAGCCTATCAACGAGAGTTTGTTTATAAAGATAAACAAAGAGATGCCGTTATTGAAACAATTAACAAGGGATTTCCTTTGAATGTTATCTATTGGGCAAAAAATGGTGATAATTCATTTGAAGTCTTAGACGGTCAACAGAGAATAATCTCAATTTGTCAGTATTGTAATGATGAATTTAGCCTTAATTACAGATATTTCCATAATCTTACAGAAGATGAAAAAGACAAAATTCTTGATTATGAACTTGATGTTTATCAGTGCGAAGGAACGGATAGTGAAAAATTAGATTGGTTCAAAATTATCAATATTGCTGGAGAAAAACTAACTGATCAAGAACTTAGAAATGCTGTTTATACAGGACCATGGCTGTCAGATGCCAAGAAAAGATTTTCTGCTAAAAATTGCGCTTGCGAACGCCTCGCAAAAGACTATTTAAGCGGCTCTGCTATAAGACAAGATTACTTAGAAAAAGTACTTCTTTGGATATCTTCTAAAGAAAACTCTTCAATCGAAGAATATATGGCAAAACATCAACCTGATAATAATGCTGTTCCTCTATGGCTCTATTTTAATAGTGTCATTGAATGGGTAAAAGCTGTATTTCCCGATTATATGAAAGAAATGAAAGGCGTTGATTGGGGAATTCTTTATAATGAATTTGGAACTAATATTCCTGATGTAGAAACGACAAAAGCAGAAATAAAACGTTTAATGATAGATGAAGACGTTACCGCAAAGAAAGGCATCTTTGAATATATTCTTTCTGGTCGAGAAAAAGTGCTATCTATACGAGCTTTTTCTCCAAACCAAAAAAGAGAAGCTTATGAAAGACAGGAAGGATTATGTTCTTTATGCCATAAACATTTTAAAATTGATGAAATGGAAGGAGATCACATAACTCCTTGGCATTTAGGTGGAAAAACAACATCTGATAATTGTCAGATGTTATGCAAAGCTTGTAATAGACAAAAATCTGGTAAATAACTCGACTATTCGTTCAAATTAGAGCCATCAAAAAAAGGCGAGTATCTAGTACCCGCCTTTAACGTCATTAGCAAATTTGTA
>ERZ1034992.1190-NODE-1190-length-12154-cov-3.435821_pt1 | contig 12154 bp, 10 predicted proteins | sample MGYA00520695_ERZ1034992 | MGnify/ENA primary metagenome ERZ1034992 (study PRJEB33766, sample SAMN09781778) | gut metagenome | biome: gut microbiome | host: Homo sapiens | place: Madagascar | study: EMG produced TPA metagenomics assembly of the PRJNA485056 data...
TTAATTTAGTTTAATTCAGCCTTATCGCTTTTCTCTGAACAGTTTCCGCTCAGGGTTCATCCAGCGCCCCTTTTCCGGCACGGGGTCATAGCCGTACTTGCCAAAGGGGTTGCAGCGCAGAATGCGCCAAAGGCCCAGCAGCAGGCCTTTGGCCGGGCCATGCACCTGGATAGCCTGGATCATATACTGGCTGCAGGTTGGGGTAAACCGGCAGTTATGCCCCAGCAGCGGACTAATGACCTTCTGGTAGCCGCGCACCAGGGCAATCAGCACCCGGCTGATCACTCCGATGTACCGTTCGGCTGCGGTTTGGCCGCGGGCTGCTGCGGCACCGCGGCAGCTTTATCCGGCAGGCCGGCTTTGCGCATCAGGCCCGCCAGTGTTTTGCTCAGCTGGGTGCTTTTCAGGTAGGGCGTGCGGGCACGCGCTACTAAGATTATATCATATCCGCCGATATTTTGCGAGAGGTGTTCCGAAAGTGCTGCGCGCATAATGCGCCGCGCACGGTTGCGCTGCACGGCATGGCCCACCTTTTTGGTGGCGGTCAGTCCGATGCGGGTATAGCCCAGCCGGTTTTTGGCCACATACAGCACCAGATTGGGGTGAACATAGCTTTTGCCGCGGGCATAAATGCGGGAAAATTCCTTATTTTTGGTCAGGGTTCGATAGCGCATGGCGGGGTTCCTCCGGCATGGTAGGATTGTATGGCCTGCACGGCTTAATACGTGCAGGGAGTGGGAATGGATGGTGCACCGGAACTGTTATAGGCCAAGGCAAAACGCCGAAAAAACGGGTTTTTCTTTGTGAAAATGCTCCAAATTTTGGCTTTTTTCCAGTACATCCTAGCAAAAAAGGCCGCTGACAAGAAATCAGCAGCCTTTGTTTGCATGTGTTTGCGAAACCTGTGCCTGAAAAATCAGACGGTCAGGTTCTTGCGGCCCTTAGCACGGCGGCGGGCCAGCACCTTACGGCCGTTCTTAGAAGCCATGCGCTTCAAAAAGCCATGAACGCGGCTGCGCTGACGCTTCTTCGGCTGGAAAGTCTGCTTCATTTCGTATTCCCTCCTTCAAAGTTTCCCCAATACTGGGCATTTTTTGGCGATTTACGCTTGGCAAATGCCCGTAGATACAGGGGCAGCCTTGCAGACTTTGATTATAGCGCAAGGACGGCAAGTTTGTCAATAGCAAACCGCGAAAAAATCCACGCGGCGATCCAATGCCAGGCGCAAAGGATTGGATTTTGCGCTCTGCGCGGGCAGGCCCAGCGGACAAATAGATGCAAACGAGCCCGCTGTGAGGTGTGGATTTGGTGGAATGTTGGTTCAAAACCTGCATTTTTTGCCATATTTTCAACTTTTGTTGCCCATATCGTGGAAAATTGTACTCTATTATAATTGTATTGGGGGTAAATTTATGCTATACTATATCTGTATCTCTGTGTCTAAAAATCGGCAGAGCGGGCTTTCGGGCCTGCTTTCCGCGGGTTGACACAGCGGTTTTGGCGGACCGGGAAAGGCAACATCTTCCCCGCAGCCGCCGGCTGCTGCATGCTCCGCCCGCCTGCCCAAGAATTTTAGGCCGTGCAGCAATACCCTGCCGGATGCAGCCGGAATTTTGTGGAACGATGCGGCGCCCTTACTTTATTATATAGGGGTGGCCTGTGTTTCGTTTGCAAAAATTGGGCGGCAGCCTGCGGGGCGGCAGTGCATTGCCTTGACTAACACAAAAGTGGGGAGTATCCATGGATTCATTCAACGACGTACTGGACGCGGCCAAAGCCTATTGCCGCGAACATACTGCCGACGCGACGTACCAGTATTACATCAGCGGGCTGAAAGCGGTCAGCTTTGAAAATTCCAACTGCATCACGCTGGAAGTCCGCAATGATTTTATCTGTAAGATCGTGTCTGACCGTTATACGGGTCTGCTGAAGGATGCGTTTAAGGCTGTACTTGGCTTTGATGTTGAGGTCAAGTTCACTGTGCCGCAGCCTGAACCAGAGGCTGCCAAAGAAAAACGCCCAATGGATGAAGCCAGCCTGCCCTCGGGCCGGTATGATTTCACCTTTGAAAACTTCATCCGCGGCCCGTCCAACCAATTTGCCTTTGCGGCGGCGCAGGCGGTTGCGGCAAACCCGTCCGGCGCTTACAATCCGCTGTTCATTTACGGACCGTCCGGTCTGGGCAAAACGCATCTGCTGAACGCGATTCAGATCGAGATCCACAAAAACCATCCGGACTACAATATCGTCTATGTGGACTGCGAAAAGTTTACCAACGAGATCATCACCGCGGTCAAAATGGCAACGACCGAACAGTTCCGCCAGAAATACCGCGAAGCCGATGTGCTGCTGATCGACGATATCCAGTTTTTGGCGGGCAAGGAATCAACGCAGGAAGAGTTTTTCCACACCTTTAATACGCTGCACAACGCCGGCAAGCAGATCGTGCTGGCATCCGACCGGCCGGCCAAGGAGATCAAGAGCCTGGAAGAGCGTCTGCGCACCCGGTTCGAGTGGGGCCTGACGGCGGATATCCAGCCGCCTGATTTCGAAACCCGTGTGGCGATCGTCAAGCGCAAGGCCGAATTGCTGAATCTGGATCTGCCTGATGACGTTGCGGAATACATCGCCAACCATCTGAAGCAGAACATCCGCCAGCTGGAGGGCGCAGTGAAAAAGCTGAACGCCTACTATATGTTGGAGGGTATTGCCCCCTGCATCGGCGTGACGACGACCGCCATCAAGGATACACTGAATGATACCCAGCCCATCCCCGTTACGATTGAAAAGATCATCAACGAAGTGGCGCGCACCTATAATGTGATGCCCTCCGACATCCGCGGGAAAAAGCGCAGCGCCAATGTGAGTGCCGCCCGCCAGATGTCGATGTATATCATCCGCGAGATCACCGGTATGAGCATGGAGGCCATTGGTTCCGAATTCCAGCGTGACCATTCCACCGTTGTGTACTCCATCAATACGATGGAGAAAAACATCGGCAAGGACCGCCACCTGAAGGAGACCGTGGACGACATCATGAAGAACATCCGTACCTGATGCATGCTGCAGGTTGACAATGAAACGCCCGGTGCTTTGCATGTTTATGCATGAATATACAGGACATGCCGTGCCTTTTCCGGGTTTTCAAAACGGATATTCCGGGTTTCGACAGCAGTTTTAGACTTTCAACATTTTCAACTGATTTTTCAACAATTAACACAGGTTTTCCACAGAGCAGGTTGAAAGGTCGGGTTTTCCACATTTGAGATTTTTCTTTCCACGAGGTTTTGCGGAAAGCCAAGTCCTCAAAAATTGCTTCGGAATCGGAAGTTTCAGGCTTTTCCACAGATTCAACGTAGCCTACTACTATGACTATCAAAGTATCTAGTTTACCCTGACATTTTACGTGTTCTGCACCGTCAGGCCCATCAGCAAATAAGGATTATACAAAACGGATATTTCAGATTTCTGAACCATCTGCCGGGCTGCAATACTTTACGGTTTTCTGTAAGTTTAGTGATTATATACGAGGTGACAACATTGAAGTTTGAATGTGACAAGTCGCTGCTGTCTGCTGCGATCGATGGCGTTTCCCGCGCCATCACCAACCGCGCGGCGATCCCCGTGCTGGAGGGTATTTACCTGAAAGCCGAAGGGTTCCAGCTGACGCTGACCGGCTACGATATGGAAATGGGCATCACCACCAACATTGAGTGCAATGTTCAGGTACCCGGCGAGACGGTTTTGGAAGCAAAGCTGTTTGGCTCCATGGTCAGCCGTATGCCGTCCGGCACCGTATCGGTGGAGCTGAATAACGAAGGTATGGCAATTATTTCTGGCGGTGTGGCAGAGTTTGAGATCCCCGCCATGAACGCGAGCGATTACCCCAGCCTGCCCAACACGGCAGCCGAAAATACCATGACCATTCCGACTTCGATGATGCGCGAGCTGATCGAAAAGACCATCTATGCGGTCGCTGTGGAAGATAAGAAGCCCGCACACACCGGTGAATTGTTCGTGATCGAGCCGGGCCGCCTGACGGTTGTGGCTCTGGACGGTTACCGCCTGGCCATCATTAAGCGGGATGTGGAATGCACCCGCGATATCCGCATTATCATTCCGGCAAAAACGCTGCAGGAGCTGCTGAAAATCACCGGCGGGCCGGACGAACCGGTCAAAATTGATGCAAACCGCCGCTATGTGGTGTTTACTACCAACGGCTACACCATCATGAGCCGGTTGATCGAGGGAGAGTTCCTGAATTATGAGAGCGTGATTCCCAAAGAGAGCCGCACCAAGGTCGTGATCGACTGCAAGAGTTTTATTGATACGCTGGAACGTGCTTCTTTGATTATTACCGATCGTTTGAAGAACCCGCTGCGCATCAATTTTGCACCGGATAAAGTAACTGTGCGCTGCCAGACCCCGCTGGGCAAGGTGGTGGATGAGTTTACGCCGGAAAGCATGGAAGGCGATTCCATGGAAATCGGGTTCAACAACCGCTACCTGCTGGATGCGCTGCGCTATTCCAAGTGCGAAAAGCTGCGCCTGGAGATCAACGGTCCCTTGAGCCCGGTAAAGGTCCTGCCGGTGGAGGGCGAAGACTTTATTTACCTGGTGCTGCCGGTACGCTTTAAGAATGAAGGCTGATACGATGGAAAAAGTACGAATCCACACGGAATTTATCAAATTGGATGCTCTGCTGAAATTTGCCGGCCTGTGTGAAACGGGCGGCGAAGCCAAGGAGCTGATCCAGGGCGGAGAAGTGAAGCTGAACGGGGAACCCTGCACCATGCGCGGTAAAAAATGCGTGCCGGGCGATGTGGTGGAGCTGGAAGGCCGCCAGGTTCAGATCGCGGAGGGCTGCTGATGCGGCTGAACCGCCTTGCGGTGACGGATTATCGCAATTTATCCGCCGCTGTTTTGGAACCCGCCCCGCAGTTGACGGTTCTGTGCGGGGCAAACGGGCAGGGCAAAACCAACCTGTTGGAAGCCGTCTGGCTGCTGACCGGGGGCAAAAGCTTCCGTGGGGCAAAGGACGCCGAGCTGATCCGGCGCGGCGCTGACTTTGCCGTGCTGGAGGCCGCATTTGAAGCGGGAGACCGCCCCCAGGAAATACGGTTGACCGTTGGCGCCAAAGGAACCCAGCGCCCCGGCCGGACGGTACGTCTGAACGGAGCCGACCGCGGAAGAGCTGCTTCGATTGCAGGAACTTTTACGGCGGTGGCGTTTGACCCCAACCATCTGAGCCTGGTCAAAGGCGGGCCGGAGGGGCGGCGGCATTTCCTGGATGCCGCGCTCTGCCAGCTGTACCCCGGCTATCTGGCGGCGGAACGGCGGTATTTACGCGTGGTAGCGCAGAAAAATGCGTTGCTGAAAGCGTATGACATCACCCCCGGCGGGGATGTTCTGCTGGAAACCTACAACGAAGCGCTTGTGACCTATGGCTGCGAAGTCATGCGGCGGCGCGCGGGGTATCTGGACCAGCTGGCCCCGGCGGCAGCGGCGAACTACCGCGATATTTCCAGCGGGGCAGAAAAATTGGAGATCCAATACTGCCCCTGCTGCGAGCCGGGCAGCCCGGAAGCGCTGGCGGCCAAGCTGCGTGAGGTGAAAAACACCGAGCTGCGGGCAGGCTTTTGCCTGACGGGACCTCACCGCGAGGACCTGGAAAAATTTATGGCAGCCAGGGCCAGCAGCGCAGTGCGGTGCTGAGCATGAAGCTGGCGGAAGCCAGCGTGGCGGGCGAGGTGCTGGGCGAACATCCGGTGATGCTGCTGGATGATGTGCTCAGTGAATTGGATGACGCACGCCAGACGTATCTATTGACCCACATTGAGGACAAGCAGACATTTGTGACCACCTGCGATTCCGCCGCCTTTGCCCGAACCAACGGCAAGCTGGTCTTTGTGGACCACGGAACCGTGCGGGAGGGTTGAGGTTTTGCTTTACGGGGGATTTTGTTCCTTTTTTTGAAAAAAGGGAACCGGAAAAACTTTTAATCATCTTTATAATAATAGAAAACTAAAAGTAAAACGCAGTCTTAAAATGAGCGCTGATGGATGCAAAGTTCAAAATGAAAAACATTGCAAAAATTGACGCGGTGTGGAAATAAAATTTCTAAATTTTGAGACGACCAAGGGGCGGCGCAGAGTGCTATCCCATTCCTGAACAGTGATCCCCAAAAGACAAAGCCGGCAGTTTGTTCTGTCTCCAATTCCTAATTGCTAATTTCTCATTACTAATTATCATGTATCTTCACTTAGGTCAGGATTTTATCGTAAATACGCGGGACGTCATCGGGGTGTTTGACCTGGATACCGCAACCGATGCGGGCCAGAAGGCAAAGATCACCGATGAATTCCTGCGGCATGCCCAGCAGGAAGGGGCTGTTGTGGATGTGAGCGGCAGTATGCCAAAAAGCTTTGTCCTGACGGATTTCCCCGATGATACGGTTTATATTACCCAGATATCCACCGCCGCCATCCGCAACCGCGCGGCAAAGTTTGATATGGGGCAGTAAAACTGCAGAAAAACGTTAGGCGGACAAAAAAGCGTCTATAATTTTTTCAGATACAAAAATGCACCCCAGATATACCAAAGGGCAGGTTTTGCCCTGATAACGGCAGAAATGCCGGTTTAAGCTTTTGAAAAAAAGCTGCCGAAATCCCCGCACCTCGTAAGAAATGGGAGGAAAGTTCATGTCAGAAGAAATCATCACCGAAACCAACCGCGAAACGGCGACCGACCATGAGTACGGCGGCGCGCAGATCCAGGTCCTGGAAGGGCTGGAAGCTGTGCGCACGCGCCCCGGCATGTATATCGGTTCCACAGGCCCTTCCGGTCTGCATCATCTGGTTTATGAGATCGTGGATAACTCCATCGACGAAGCTCTGGCCGGGTACTGCACCCATATTGAAGTGACCATCAAGCCGGGCAATATCATTGAAGTCAGTGATAACGGCCGCGGTATCCCGGTGGATATCCAGCCCAAACTGGGCATCCCGGCTGTCACGGTCGTGTATACCGTGCTGCATGCCGGCGGCAAGTTTGGCGGCGAGGATTCCGGCTACAAGGTGGCCGGCGGTCTGCACGGCGTCGGCGCCAGCGTTGTTAACGCACTGAGCGAATGGCTGGTTGTGCATGTGCGCCGTGACGGCGCCGAGTACGAGCAGAGTTTCAAGCGCGGAAAACCGGATGGAGACCTGAAAAAGATCGGTGTGGCGGCATCTACGGGTACCACCGTTACTTTTAAGCCGGACCCGGAAATGTTCACCGAAACCACCGAATACGATTATGAGATCCTGCTCAAGCGCCTGCGGGAAGAAAGCTTCCTGAACGCCGGTGTGCGCATTACCCTGACGGATGAGCGCCCCGAAAGCATTGAGAAAAACGACGGTGTACCGCCGCAGGAATCCATGTGCTATGAGGGCGGCGTGCGCAGCTTTGTGCAGTATCTGCATGAAAAGCGCGACCTGACCCCGCTGCACCCGCAGGTCATCTATATGAAAGGCGAAGCCAACGGCGCTGTGGCCGAAGTTGCTTTGCAGTACTGCGACAGCTACAACGAGCTGATCCTTTCCTTTGCCAACAACGTGCACACCCCGGAGGGCGGCACCCACGAGGAGGGCCTGAAAACCGCGCTGACCCGCGTGTTTAACGAATTTGGCCGTGCCAAGGGTTACCTGAAGGAAAAGGATGAAAACTGGCAGGGCAGCGATGTGCGCGAAGGCATGATCGCCGTTGTTTCCGTCAAGCTGCAGGAAGCGCAGTTTGAGGGCCAGACCAAAGCCAAGCTGGGCAACACCTACATCAAGACGCTGGTTTCCAACATTGTGTACAACAAGCTCAGCGAATTTTTGGAAGAAAACCCCGCTGTTGCCAAGGCTGTGTTTGAAAAGGTGACCCAGGCAGCCCGTGCCCGTGCCGCAGCCAAAAAGGCCCGCGACCTGGTGCGCCGCAAGAGTGCGCTGGAAAGCAACCGTATGCCGGGCAAGCTGGCAGACTGCCACGAGAATGACCCCGCCAAGACCGAAATCTTCATCGTCGAGGGTGACTCTGCTGGCGGCTCTGCCAAGCAGGGGCGTGATTCCAACATCCAGGCAATCCTGCCGCTGTGGGGCAAGATGCTGAACGTGGAAAAAGCCCGCGCCGACCGCATTTACGGCAACGACAAGCTGATGCCGGTTGTGACGGCACTGGGCACCGGAATTGGCGATGAATTTGACATCAACAAGGTGCGGTACCACAAGATCTTTATCATGGCTGATGCTGACGTTGACGGCTCCCACATCTGCACCCTGATGCTGACCTTCTTCTTCCGTTACATGCGGCCGCTGATTGAACACGGGTATGTGTATGTGGCACAGCCGCCGCTGTTCAAGCTGCAAAAGGGCAGCACCGTCAAGTATGCGTACAACGAAGACGAAATGAAGCAGCTTTCGGCTGAGATGCCGGGCGCCAAGGTGAACCGCTACAAAGGCCTTGGTGAGATGAACCCCGACCAGCTGTGGGAAACCACCATGAACCCTGATAACCGCGTGATCGTGCAGATCAAGATCGAAGATGCCGAGCGCGCCGACGAGGCGTTCAGCATCCTGATGGGCGAGCAGGTGGAACCCCGCAAGGAGTTCATTGAGCGCAACGCCAAGTATGCACGTTTGGACGTTTGATTCGCGGCTTTTTTGGCGGCTTTTTTGAAAAAAAGCCTGGCAAAAAACTTTAATCATTTGGGTTAAAGAAAAGGCGGCAGGGGAGAGGGAGCAAAAAGCCCGCAGGTTTTGGAACGGTCAAGACCGTTCCCTACGGGGCAGGGCGAATGGCGGCCCCTGTAGGGACGCACATTGTGCGCCCGCTGCGTGTGGGTAATTGATTACCACCCCGGCTTGCGTTAGAACATCCCCGGCTGCCGCCCGCAAACGCTGATGAATTTTGTTTTTGATATTTTGATGATAGAGTGAAGATTTTCGGTGAAGCTTTTGCAAAAGGGCTTTGAAACAATCCGAAAGGTGAGTTGAATGGAAGAAAATGTTATCATGGTGCCCGGTTCGGGCACGAAGGTCATTGTGCGCGATGTCAAGCAGGAGATCGAAACGGCATTTTTGGATTATTCCATGTCCGTTATCGTATCCCGTGCCTTGCCGGATGTGCGCGATGGCCTGAAGCCCGTACACCGCCGCATCCTGTACACGATGCACGAGCGCGGCAACGACCCCAGCCACCCGTACCGCAAGTCTGCGGATACGGTTGGTGCTGTGCTGGGTGCTTACCACCCCCACGGCGACGCCAGTGTGTATGACGCGATGGTGCGTCTGGCACAGGATTTCAGCCTGCGTTATCCGCTGGTTGACGGCCAGGGCAACTTTGGTTCCGTGGACGGCGACCCCCCGGCTGCTTACCGTTATACCGAAGCCCGCATGTCCAAAATTGCATGCGAAATGCTGACGGATATTGATAAGGATACCATTGACTGGGACCCGAACTTTGACGAAACCAAGAAGGAACCCCACATGCTGCCCAGCCGGTTCCCCAACCTGCTGGTCAACGGCAGCCAGGGCATTGCGGTCGGCATGGCCACCAACATCCCGCCGCACAACCTGCGCGAAGTCGTCAGCGGCATGATTGCCCTGATTGATGACCCGGAAATTGATCTGGCGGGCCTGATGGAGCACATCAAGGGACCCGATTTCCCCACCGGCGGCGTGATTATGGGCCGCAGCGGCATCCGTGCGGCATATGCCACAGGCCGCGGCAAGATCACCCTGCGTGGCCGTGCCGAGATCGTGGAGAAGAAGAACGGCCGGTATGAGATTGTGATCACCGAGATCCCCTACATGGTCAACAAGACCCGCCTGCTGGAATCCATCGGCGACCTGGTCAAAGATAAGCGCATTGAGGGCATCAGCGACCTGAACGACCTGTCCTCCAGCCGCACCGGCATGAAGATCCTGGTCGAGATCAAGAAGGACGCCAACCCGCAGGTCGTGCTGAACCAGCTCTACCGCTACACCCAGCTGCAGGACACCGTGGGTGTAATCATGCTGGCGCTGGATGATGGCGTGCCCAAGATCATGAGCCTGAAGACCATGATGCAGCGCTATCTGGACTTCCAGTTCCAGGTCATCCGCCGCCGCACGGCGTATGAGCTGAAAAAAGCCCAGGACCGCGAGCACATCCTGGAAGGTCTGCGCAAGGCTGTGGATATTGTGGATGAGATCATCGCTACCATCCGCGCCTGCAAGGGCGGCTTTGCAGAGGCAAAGGCGGCCATTATGGAGCGTTTCGGTTTCGACGACCCGCAGGCCGATGCCATCGTAAAACTGCAGCTGGGACGCCTTGCAGGTCTGGAAATCCTCAAGATCGACGAGGAGTTGGGCCAGCTGCGTGCCAGCATTGAAAATTACAAGGATATCCTGTCCAACGACGCCCACACCATGGAGATCGTCAAGACCGACCTGACGGCTCTGGCCGACAAGTACGGTGACGACCGCCGCACCTCCATTGAGGCGGTTTCCGGCGAAGTGGACATTGAGGACCTGATCCCCGAAGAGACCTGCGTCTTTACCCTGACCCATGAAGGTTACATCAAGCGCACGGCGGTGGACACCTACAGTGCCCAGAACCGCGGCGGCCGCGGTGTGGCCGGCATGACCCAGAAAGACAATGACTTTACCGAGGAACTGTTTGTTGGCTCCACGCATGACTACATGCTGTTCATGACGGACAAGGGCCGTGTTTACCGCCTGAAAGGCTATCAGGTAGCCGAGGGCAGCCGCACCGCCAAGGGCAGCCACATTGCCAACCTGCTGCAGCTGCAGGAGGGGGAGAAAGTTACCATCATGATGCGCCAGCCCGCCAACATGGACGAGGATGCCAGCTACATCACGATGGTAACGCGGCAGGGCCTGATTAAGCGCACGCCGCTTTCCCAGTTCCGCAACATCCGCAAGGGCGGCCTGAATGCCATTGCGTTGAACGAGGACGATGCCCTTGTCTGGTGCCACCTGACAGGCGGCGAGGACGAGCTGATCGTGGCCACTCATGATGGTGCCGCCATCCATTTCAGCGAGGCTGGAGCGCGCGCTATGGGCCGCACAGGCCATGGTGTGCGCGTCATCAAGCTGCGTGATGGTGACTATGTTGTGGGCGTGGGCGTCTGCCGCCCCGGCGCAACCGTGCTGACCGTCACCGAGGACGGCAAAGGCCGCCGCAGCCTGATTGACGACTACCGCATTACCAAGCGCGGTGGTCTGGGCATCCGCAACTACACCCGCGGCGGTGTGGCAGGCATCAAGATTGTGGATGACACCGATGACCTGATCCTCATCAGCCAGGACGGTATTCTGATCCGCATGCACGCCAATGACATCAACGTGCAGTCCCGCTATGGCAGCGGCGTGCGTGTGATGCGCCTGATTGGCGAGGACAAGGTAGCCGTGCTGGCCCGCGTGGACCGCGATGCCACCGCCGAAACAGCCAAGCCGGAGGATGATGGCGAGACTGACCCGACCCCTGAAGAGCTGGCAGCCATTGCCGCAGCCGAAGCCGCCGAAGAAGCTGCTGAGGACGCCGCGCCGGACACTGAGGGCGAGGACGAAGAATAATTGGAGTGACGAAGTTCCTTCTTTGATAAAGAAGGAACCGAAGAAACTTTTAATACAGGATAAGATAAACAAAAAGGGCACAGCGCCGGGTGAAGAACCGGGGGCTGTGCCTTTTTATTGGGTTTATTTACAGGGAAAAAGCGAAGAGGGAGAGATAATAAAACCCCGCCCCGCGCAAACCGTATCGGATGCGCGGGGCGGGGGTTTATATTACTGGTTTAGCGGCAGCGCCGCGGACCGGACAAATTACTTGTACAGGTCAACCAGCTTGGTCAGGTGGGTGTAACGAGCTTCAGCAGCTTCCTGGTTCTTCTCGAACAGGGCCTTAGCGCGATCCGGGAATGCGCGGCTCAGGCGGCTGTAACGGGTCTCGTTAGCCAGGAACTCCTGATACTTGTCCATCTTGCCAGCCTTGGAGGTGAGGGTGAACGGATTCTTGCCCTCGGCCTTCAGTGCCGGGTTGAAGGTGAACAGGTTCCAGTAGCCAGCCTCAACGGCCTTCTTCATCTCGTTCTGGCAGTTGGTCATGCCGCCCTTAACACCGTGCAGCT
>ERZ1034992.1192-NODE-1192-length-12152-cov-3.937092_pt1 | contig 12152 bp, 6 predicted proteins | sample MGYA00520695_ERZ1034992 | MGnify/ENA primary metagenome ERZ1034992 (study PRJEB33766, sample SAMN09781778) | gut metagenome | biome: gut microbiome | host: Homo sapiens | place: Madagascar | study: EMG produced TPA metagenomics assembly of the PRJNA485056 data...
GCAATCAAAGGTATTTTTAAGAAAAAACAATGACACAAAAACGGCAAAAACCCGCCTATAAGTCGATTATCGGCAAAAAACGGCATGGTAAAAAACAATTTTGCGACACTTGAAAAACAAAGCACAATTTTTTGAATCGCAAATTTCAGTCGCGGTTTGAAAGAACAAAAAGAAAAAGGAGAACATTATGAAGAAAAAAACACTTTGCATCATACTCGTGGTATTGGTCGCAATAGGGCTGTGCGTTTTTGCAATCTGCAAAAGCTGCAGCGGCGGCGGCAAAACGAATGAGCTGAAAAGCGATACGGGAGTGACGCTTACCGGCGGAGACTTCGGGAAAAAGGCAAAACTTATAACCGAAAAAGTGGAGATGACGGAAGAAAACGCCAAAAGCACGATTGACAAACTGCCCGAAGAGTTTAAGTTGCTCGCCGACGAAAAAATGGTGACAATCGACATTTCGGTAGAATCCGACGGAGCAAAGGTACAACCCGACGGAAAAGTCAAAGTATCCGTACCCGCGCCCATAGAAGGCGTCGAAGAATATATGGTTTTCCACATCAAGAGCGAAAGCAACGTCGAACGACTCGACTGCGAGTTCAAAGACGGGAAAGTTGTTTTTGAAACGGACTCTTTCTCTCCTTACGTTTTTCTTGACAACTCAAATAGTTCGGCACTCGTTATAAAGAATCCCGGTCCGTGCGAGGGAACGGTTATCGTATCGTCTGAATTCGAATTTTTTTATAGTTCAGATTATATGTTAATTGACAAAATCTATTCCGGCGAAGAAAAGACGATCTATTCCAGAGCGAACAAAAAATTGAGACTTTCCGTTGAATGCGGATATGATTTTGTTCATAGCGGTTGGTTTATGGAGAAAGATGGCAAAATCGAAAGCACTCCGTTTTCAACGGAAAGCCGCTTTGATCACGAACCCGTTGCCGGCACAACGACGGTAGTTTGCAAATTCGCGGCTGATCTTACCGATATGGAAAGCATATGGGCGTTCCCCGGTACTTCAAACATGCCTAAGGGCTATGCGGACGGAAGAGCCGCCACGTCGGTATACATCAAACCCGGCAATCAGCTGGGAATCGACTTAAGCAAACTTATAATCAAGGGTAAAAAGAGAAAAAGCTTTAGACTTGTGTACACGCTTCTTGCACCCGAACAATTCGTCGTTTCGGGGCTTGACGAAATCGATTATTCCAAAGAGGGCGACTATTGCGTGGAATATAAGTGCAGAGTCAGCGACGAAAAAGAACTTACTCTTGTTATAACCATTCATGTTTCCGAGAAGAACAGCGACATTATGGTTAAAGCCGGAAAAGGCGGACACTTCTATATGGAAGAAAAATATGACGTCTACACCGAAAAACAGCTTATCTTCACCGATAAAGATCAGAAGTACAGCATTACCGCCGTACCCGATCGCGATTTCGAATTCGACGGTTGGTACAGATGGTACGCCGGCGGCGTTCTCGGCGATCTTATTTCCGAAAGCGCAACTTACGAAATAGGCATGAGCGACTATGATTTAAACATTATCGCTATGTTCAAAATCAAACCCGAAAAATCCAATCTCAAAACTGACGTTTATCAGTTGCATCACTGGGTGGGCGAGTCGGGACTGCCCCGGGTATACAGAGAGGGCGAGATGCCGCTTGAAGCGCAAAACGTATTGTATTACAAACCCGGCACGCCCGAAACCGACTTTTTGAAGCTGGACGAAAGAGGTCTTCGCCGTAAAGATAACCCGACCGACGGCAACGTGTATGAACACGTAAAATTGTTCTTCGGCGATTATTCCATAGATTACGGCGGGCTGGATTTCAGAAAGGAAGGCTCCTACCAAATAAAATACACTGTACATTTCAGCAGGATAAACAAAGCGATGGAAGATGTAGTATACAACGCTTTCATTGTGTACGTTTCGGAACGGTTTGCGCATCTTACCGTCGAATTAGCAGGCAAAGGCTCTATCGCAGAGAAAAACAATGAGTTTTCCGAAATTAAGACGAGTGATCCTCCTCTTGTTTTAGATTATTTCGATCTCGGTTATTCAAGAGTGTTGCTGGCAAAACCCGCCGAAGGATATAAATTCGCCGGCTGGTATCTGGTGGACGAAGAGGGTAACCTTTCCGAAGAACCCGTTTCGACGGAAACCGAATATGAGTTCCGCCAGAACGGCGTAGACGTGCATATCAAAGCCTTATTCGTGGAAGAAGTCGAAACGCTTGACGTAACATGCGATGGGTTTGAAAACGGATTCTTCCATTACAACTTGTCGACCAAAAAACAAGCCGACCTTACGGGACTTACCGTAACGACTAACAAAGGCAACGTTCTCGACGCATCCGAATATATCGTCGACGCAAGCAAGGTGGACTACACGAAGACGGGTGATTATGAAATTGTAATTACTTACAAGTATGACAAGACTGTAAGTGCCACGCTCATGGTAAACGTCCCCAAAGCCGAAACGTATTCGTATCTACTGGATAGGGACGGCACGCAGGGTGTGATACAGAAAGACGGCAAAGTCGTGGTAAAAGATCCCGATGGATACAGAGAGGAAGTCGACCTCGGCGGAACGCTCACACTGACGGCTGTACCCAATGAAGGATACAGGTTTGCCGGTTGGTATATAACAAACTCCGATCCGAGCTTCGGTTCCGATGAAAAGCGCTTCTATTCGTCGAATGCGACCGAAACCTTTACGATAACCGACAATACCTATATTTTCGCACAGTTTGCCAAAAAGGAAAGGGTTATCTTAACCGTTATAGCGGGCGAACACGGAAACATTTACAATAATAATATCGAAGGATATTCTCCCGCCGAAAAACAACTGCAATTTGTGGTTACGGAGGGTTCCAAGGTTAAAGTTTCGGCAAGCGGAGAAACCGCTTACTTCAAATTCCTCGGCTGGTACGACGGCGAAGGCGAAAACGCTGCGCTTATTTCCGACAAAGAAGTCGTCGAGTTCACCGTAAACGAAGACTCTACCGTTTATGCAAGATTCGACTATGCGTTCTTCGTCAGTGCGAGAATAGAAAGTGACGGTGCGGGTGAGTTCGTAGGCGAGGGCGTTACCGAAGACGGATTTTATGTCGGCGATCTGCCCAACAACGCAAGCGTTACCGTAGAAGTTAAACCCAACGCGGGCTATAGCTTTATAGGCTGGTTCCCGTCTTCCGACACCGCAGGTTACAATAAAGACGAGTTGCTTTCGACCGACCTTAAATACACCTTTACCGTAAGCGAAGAAACAGGTAACGTTTATCTGACCGCTATGTTCAGAGGCACCGTTACCGAGATTAAACTCGACGACCTTAGCGATTTCGGATTCGAGACCGACGGAAACGGCAATCCGAAAGAAGAATACGTGTTTAATCTTAACAGCGAACATTGGGTTGATTTCGAACACGTTACCGTACTCGGAAAAGTCGGCGACAAATACGAGAGACTTTGCCACGGCCTGGAATACAGCGTTGAAAGTACGATCGGCGTCAGCGCAAACAATATGCTCGATACGAGCAAAGTAGGCACTTACACCGTTACTTACACCTATCTTGCCAACCCCGCATTAAAGGCGGTAATCACTATCAGAATAGTGGAACAAGTCAACTTCCTTGCTCAGTGTATCGAGTATGACTGGGGTTATATCACCGAAAACGGTCAGACGGTCGATTTCGGCAACGGCAGAATTGTTGAAAAAGGCACTCGGATAACTCTTACCGCCGTCGCAAACGAGGGATATAAATTCCTCGGCTGGTATTTCTATAACGAGCAGCAAGCCGAAACACTTATATCCGAGAATGCGACTTATACCTTTACGGTAAACCGCGAGCTGTACGTTTTCGCCAAATTTGCCAAAAAAGAAATGTATAACTTTATCGCTTATTCAGCTCCTTATAACGGAGGGAATATTATCGAAAACGGTAAGCCGGTCAAATTCGGCAACGGCAGAATTGTTGAAAAAGGCACGCGGATAACTCTTACCGCTGTCGCAAACGAGGGATTTACTTTCGTCGGTTGGTATAAATCCGTTGATGATCAGACGGAAGAACTTATATCGTCGGACGCAACTTACACGTTTACCGTAAACGAAGGAATGTATGTGTACGCAAAATTTGAGAAAAACTCGGGCAACTGAGTGCTACTGAGCGGTAAAACAACCGCCTGCGAACAGCGGAGGAAAACTATTTTACCATAATACAATAAGTATTGAAACGGGTTGTTTTACCCGCTTCAAGACATAAACAAAAATAACAACAAGAAAGGAGTAAATTATGAAAAGTTGGATCTTATCACACAAAATATTGGCAATCATCCTTGCGTGCGTGCTGGGTACGGGCGTAATATGCGCCGTCGTACTGCCGATCACCCTCGCACATAAACATGAGTTTTCCGCAGAATGGACAACGGACGAAAACTATCACTGGCATAAATGCAAAGACGAGAAATGCAATGAAGTTTCCGATAAAGCGTCTCACGTTTTCGATGAAGAAATAGTTTCCGAAATGTATTTTGCAAGCAACGCTACTTATACCGCTGCGGCAAAATATTACAAATCCTGCATTTGCGGCGTAAAGGGCACGGAAACATTCTCTCATGGCAGTCCGCTTTCCGCAAAAGCAAACAATATTGCGCTTGCAGACGGTTTAACGCTTGACAAACCCTATGACGGAACGGCAGTTGTTTTTGGTGCATCGCAAGTTAACCGCAACGGCGACGGCGCAATTACCATTATGTATAAAGTAAAAGGCGCAGACGATAATACATACATCGCAACCGCCCCGAAAAACGTCGGCGAATATACTGCGAAAGTCAGCGTAGAAGGCACGGCAGAGTGGAAAGCCGCATCAAAAACTTTTGACTTTGCAATCGCAAAAAAAGGACTTACCGCAACGGCAACCAAAGACTATGACGGCAACGCTGTTATGCCTGTAACCCTTACGGGCGTAGTCGCAGGCGAAACGGTCACTGCGACAATCACGATGACGAGTAAAAACGTCGGCGCAACCGTCAAAGAAGTTATGCTTGCAGGCGCTGACAAAGACAATTATACGCTTGCTGCGGCAAACGTCACCGCAAGCATCACTGCTAAAACTCTTACGGCGACGGCAACCAAAAATTACGACGGCACCGCAACCATGCCTGCAACCCTTACAGGCGCAGTCGCAGGCGACAAAGTCACTGCGACAATCACGATGACGAGTAAAAACGTCGGCGCAACCGTCAAAGAAGTTATGCTTGCAGGTGCTGACAAAGACAATTATATGCTTACCGCAGCAAACGTCACCGCAAGCATCACCGCTAAAACTCTTACAGTGACGGCAACCAAAACTTACGACGGCACCGCAACCATGCCTGCAACCCTTACGGGCGTAGTCGCAGGCGAAACGGTTACCGTAACAATCACGATGACGAGTAAAAACGTCGGCGCAACCGTCAAAGAAGTTATGCTTGCAGGTGCTGACAAAGACAATTATATGCTTACCGCAGCAAACGTCACCGCAAGCATCACACCTATGACAATCAGCGTTGATTGGGAGCATGATTACGATAATACAAGTATTTTTACAGGCGAGCCTACCGAATTGCTTAAAGGCGACGAAGCAACAATTACCGTTACAATGAGTAGTGCCAATGTCGGTGCGACAGTCCAAAGCTTTAAACTCACCGGAAAAGACGCAGCTAATTACAGACTTGCAAGGGAAGACGTTAACGTGGAAATCATCAAAGCAGACATTGTCAAATTTACAATCAGCAATGCGGCAGCATTTGAAAAAGGGTTCTACGTGGGCGCAACGAATATCCCGGAACCTACAACCGATTACGTTGAAATCGGAACCGGTTACGGCGAAAGGACTATCGTCTGGGAAATGCAACTCGAAGGCGGCGTTTGGAGTCGTAACCTTACAAAAGAAGAAGTAATGCAAAGCAAAACTGGCACATTCCGCGTGCGCATTAAATATGCGGAAGGCGACAACTACAATTTCGGAGCTACCCCGTCCGTCAGCTTCACTTTGAATGCGAAACCAAGAACGCTTACCGTTAAGAGCTTTGCGGGTAAAACGTACGACGGCAAGCCTTTTGCAAACTTCACCTTTAAAAACCTTGTTAACAAATTTGGCGCACATACACCTGCCGGCGTAGAAAATTTCACGTCGGGTTTGGAATCCGGTGAGAAATACGTCGAGTACCGCAAGAAAGGCGAAGTTTTGTGGACAAAGGTAACAGACACCTACATTCCAAAGAACGCGGCCGAATATGAATACCGCATCGGCGTCACGGCAACGGACGAATGGGAAGCAGTGGTTTCCGACGTAAGAACGTTCACAATTAAACCGTATGAGTTCGTGCTTGAACTTGGCTACGGTCAAAACCCAAACAATCCGTCGTATGATAAAGGCAAGACGTTCCAACTCAGGACGTTCAACAAGGCAAACGGAAAGGAACTTATCGAAGGTCAGGAAATCCAACTTTGGCTTAACAACGAAAAAGCAGGGTTTAAAACCAAAGAAGGAAACAACGGTGTTTATTATTTTGTTCCTGACCAGAAAAAGCAATTAAAGACGGATTGTTTCTTCCTTAAAATAGGAAACATTACGAACCCTGTTATGGAAAACTACAAAATCGTTACCAAATCCCCATCCGTAACGACAGTTGAGATCACGGTTGTTGAGAAGTTAACCACCGGAGAAAAGTCCACCACCGGTAAAATCCAAGCCTTAAACGAGACAGAAAAATGGATACGCGCGACTGTTGAAAAGGGATCCTTCAAAGTCGGACAAACGGTTGAGGTTTACAACAGCGCCGGCACAAAATTGGGCGAAGCCACAATTACACAAATCAAAGTCAAAGGAACTATTAGTGCAAGTGGTTTTGCAATTCCTTCCGACGGTCTAGTTGAAATAACTTTGGATAATGTATTTAGTGATATGGTGTATGGCAAACTCGTGGAAAAATAACTTGAAAGTTATTATCTGATCAAAATTACGGATAAGCGGGCGTAAAAACCCGCTTGCCCGTGTCGTGTTCTATAAACATAAAGGAGGCTTCAATGAAGAAAAAGTCGTTAATTTTCTTTACGCTTGCGCTTGCGTTATCGCTGTGTCTTGCGCTGGTCGCTTGCGGTGACAAAAACGGAGGAGTAAACAAACTGACTGCCGAAAGCGGCATTACTTTGGACGGCGCATTTGAAAACGGCTCCGTGCTGAAAGCCGAACATCATGCCGCCGACAGCGAACAAGGAAAGGCGGCTATTGCTGCGATAGACAAACCTTACGACAGTGCTAAAATTGCCGTTTTTGACATTTCCGTTTCAAAGAACGGCGAAAAGGTGCAACCGGACGGCAAGGTCAAAATCACCATGCCGAAACCGTTCGAGTCTGACGGCTACGTTACTTATCACGTCAAGGGCGACAACACGGCGGAAGAACTCGAAACTGCGGTTGACGGCGGCAATATATACTTTGAAACGACAAGTTTTTCGTACTTCGTGATCACGACAAACAAGGTTGCACACCGCACGAAACTTAACTACAAGGGCGTGTGGGCGCCGTCGTCAACGGGCGAGCCCGTTGACATAACGGAATATTTCAAAGATTCGTATATGATTGACAAGGAGGGCGACGCGTATAAGATGGCGGACGCCGTCGAAGAAGACACGGCTTTGAAACTTTGTTACAACCCCGACAATTATAAGTACGAAGCGCGCGCCAGGGATAAAATCGGTTATCTTTTCGCGAGAGGAACCGAAGACTGGGAGTTTTGCGCAGAGCTTCGCGCAGGCTCGCCGACCGGACCCGCAATTGCGAAATGGCACGGCTACGAAATTTATGGTTATTACAGATACGAAGACTACGACGACTACAAAGACTTCATGTGGACGGAAAGTCATTTTCTGCAATTCATCGGCGAGGTTCACCCCAAGCTTGAATACATAAAGTTTGCTTCCGTTAAAAACGTTGACGGCTATACGGACGAAAACGGCGGGTGGATTTCGGAAGAAGACGCCCTTGACGTTTACGTCGTGCGTACGGCAATCGGGACTTCGCAAAGATTGAACAGGCATCTGAGCGCAAACAAGTACGGAGTTATCAAAATTTCCGAAAGAGCCATAAACACAAGACAGTCATCTATCGCGGGATATCCGCGCTACTGGTGGCGCTTCGATATCGAAAAAGGGAAGCCCACGCACTGGCTGCTTATCAACGGCAACGTCAGGGCAACGGTGTTCAACGGGCGCGGTGAATTTGTCCAATCGGGATATGATATGAAATTGAAGTTCGATTACGACGAAAAACTCGATACCGGCTTCTCCGAAAGCAAGTGCAACAGATATTTTATTCTGCTGGAAGAAAACGGCGTCGAAAACCCGGATTGTAAAATTGACTTACAGTTTTTACAAAACCCGTAAAATATGGTAAAATAGTATTATTAAAAACAAACGCCAATTATTTTGGCGTCGGAGAAACTATGAAAGCAATAAAAAATCTTATTATAACTCTTGTGCTTGTGGTGGCTATACTGGGCGTTGTCATCATCGGCGGATACATCTACGTCCGCACGACGTACGGCATCGACCTTTTCCGCACCGCAGGACAATTAAAAACTCTTACGCAAGCGGTTGACGAAACCGCACTTTGCCCCGACGCTTTCGGCGAAGAAGATTTCGCCGCAATGAAAACCGAACTCAACAAAAAGTTTGACGGATTTGTTTCGCACGAAGAGGGCAAGGGCTTTAACGGATATTCGGTCAATTTCGATGCGCTTAATGGCAAAGTCATGACGGATATGTTTTCGCTCACCGAAAAACAGGTCGGCACAGTTGCACAGACGGTGTTTTACGGGCAAACGGGCGGAAAAATCAAAATAGGCGAAAAAGAAGTATCCGTAACCGTTGTGCAGATCGACTTTTCGGAAATCGCCGCAAACGGCAGTGCGGATTTTAACGTCGTTGCAAAAATAGACCTTACGCCGTTCAAAGCCGATATGGGTGATTTTCCGTATAAGTATTTCAAAAAATATATCCCCGACAACTTTTACGTTTCGTCCACCGTGCGTGTGGATAAGACGGAAGAAGACGGCTTTTCTTATACCGTAACGCATAAAGCACTTATGCTCAATAAGCTTTCGGCAGACGATACGGCGGATTTGTTCAACACACTGAACGCCGTGCTGAAAATCGGAACAGCCGAAAATTTGAATATGCAAGTCGGAGAAACGGTTGTAAATGCGCTGATCGGAACGAAAGAAAACCCTGGTTTTGCCTATTCCATGAGAGCAATCGGGGCACAGTATTTTAGGTTCGAGACCGCTGCCGACGCAGATCGCTTTATCGTAAATTGACAACTTTTATTAGAACAAACGATAAAGTAAACATAAAAAGACCTAAAATGAGTAAAAAACAGCCCAAAACGCTTGGTTTTGGGCTGTTTTTGGTGCACCATAAGGAGTTCGAATCCCTAGCCTTCGGTTCCGTAGACCGACGCTCTATCCAGTTGAGCTAATGGTGCATATCGATTATTTAGTTGTTTTCGCCTTTGGTTCCGTAGGCCAATGCTCTATCCAGTTGAGCTAGCAGCGCAAACGTGCACTGATACTTTCATCAGCTTATACATTATAGACCTTACGGGGCGGTTTGTCAAATGTTATGACGCAATAACAAAAAAAATATTTCAATCGGTTGAATTTTTTGTTTCTTTATGATATACTACATATCGTGGGAAGCTTTTTTGACGAAATTGCAACAAAAAAGCGGACCTAGAAGCCGATAAAGTTAGACAAACTAACCCAACAAAGGCTATATAGATTGAGACGCATGGCGGTATTCAGACCTTGGCGTCGGGAGATATTATGAAAGCATGGAAAATTACGTCGGACGGCATTTCGATGCAGGAGACGAGTAGCCAGTCGGTCAGAGGCGGTCAACTTAAAATTAAAACCAAGTACACGCTTATCGGAGTTTTGGATAAGTACCTTTACGATACGAGGAGCGAAAGGGACGGTATAGTTCCGTCTCGTCAATGTATCGGCATGGTTAGCGAGGTCGGAGGAGACGGAAAATCGATCGCCAGGGGAGACATCGTTGCCGTAAAGCCGTATTCGGCGTGCGGTGAATGCATTGCATGCGAAGAAGGCAGAACAAGCGATTGCGAAAATAAACTTGTGTATGGATACACTGTAGACGGTTTTTTGCGTGACTTTGTAGTTGTGAACACCGAAGACGTTTTGAAGCTACCGGAAAGGGTGGATCCGAAGTCGGCGCTTTTTATCGAACATATAGACATGGCGATCGATGCGCTCGATAAGCTCGGCGCAAAAAAAGGCGAACACGTCGTAATAGTCGGCGCTAACGAAATGGGGCTTATCCTGGCTCAAGCCGTGTTGTATTATCAGATGATTCCCATCGTTGTGGACATCGATTCGGAAAGGTTGAAACGGGCGTCCGAGTACGTTTACTACACCGTCAACGCATCGACCGAAAATGCGATTAAGCGGATATTTAATATAACCGGCGGACGAATGGGCGAAAACGTTGTTTATGTTGCAAGGGGAGCCGTTCCGTTAAGCCAGTCTATGATGTTTGCGGGAAATAACGGTAGAGTAGCGATAGTCGGTTGGAAGAAGACCGTGGGACTCAGTGACGTAAATATTTCGGCTGTTATAGACAAAAAACTGACTATAGTAGGCGTCTGTGGCAGTAACGACAACTTCCCTAAGGCAATAAACCTTTTGGCGACCAAAGCCATTAAGGTGGACTTCGATATACCGGAAGTGAAATTTGAACAAGCCGATAAGGTATTTAAAGAATTTGGCGATTCGGACGGATTTGTGTTGAGCCGAATTACATTTGAGTAAATTATTTTGAGTAAAAACGCTCGCAGGGCTATTAAGCAGACTGCGGGCGTTTTGCATATAAAGCATCAAAAAATCTAAAACGTAGTTCGGTTACATCGACGGTTTTAGTAAAAGCGTTATATGATTAGAAAAACTCAATCGTCCACTGCGTTTACGGCACAAATAAATTCGACTTTATGTCGAAGTTTGTCGCTTGCGTAAGCAATATTTTATAACTATACTTGAATTGACGATGTTCGAAGGCAGTAACGTCGTTTTTTTATTTACACCTTATGACGGTTTTTAACTTTGACTTCTTAAGCCTCGGAGTACAGCCGTCAGACGGTAAATTTTATAGCGGATGTTTTTGTGTGCGTAATTATATGAGCTGCGCAAAAGACTTTTTTTAAAAACGTCTATTTGTATTATGCTTTCGCTCTCTGCGACTGTCGCAACGTTAAGCGTAACGTAGCAATTTTGTCGATACGATAGCGCAAATCGATGACAAAGTTCCTTATATTGCTTTCTGCGTAAATCAAAGATTTTAATTACATTTACGCTTTTCAACTAAAACGTACAAGGTAACGGAACGTTTTTATGATGGATGTCTTAATAAAATGATGCATACCAAAAGTTAACCGATTCGGCTTTGCGCCTTGGCGTATTTTTTAACGGAAAGCGTCGGCTGTGCAGCTTACATAGACTGAAGTATGCCGCTTGACAAAAATAAGTGTTTGCGAAATATAAAGCGTACCCGACAAAACTATGCGTTTTCACAAACAACGATGTTGTCGTGTCAAACGAGATACGCTTTGTGTCTTGCATTTCACAATGGAGAAAATCGGTTACGAAAACCCTCACATTGCGACGGTTGCGTTGCGTTACGGTGTTAAATCGAAGATTTATTGCGATTTTCCGGTTTTTTTTGTCGATTTACTCTATAGTCGCTTTGTCACATTTCACGAGGTTGCAGTCGGCTTTTTCGTAAAAATGTGCCAAGGTGAAACGAAAGACTGGTTTTTTTTAACTGATATCGTGTACGTAAAAACAAGAAAAAATGCAAGAATTGCGAAAGTTGCGATTTTTTTGTGTACAATAGTATTGACAAATTTGTTCGCTCGTGATATAATGTTTGCATGTCAAAGTGACAAATAATACACACAAGGGGTTTTTTATGAGGAAGAACAAACTATTTGTTATGCTTGTGGCTATCATCATAGCATTATCTGCGATGATGATGGTTGCATGCCCCGACGAACCGGAAAAAGTACCGGGACCGGAAACGGGCTCGTACTATT
>ERZ1034992.1194-NODE-1194-length-12144-cov-5.723054_pt1 | contig 12144 bp, 9 predicted proteins | sample MGYA00520695_ERZ1034992 | MGnify/ENA primary metagenome ERZ1034992 (study PRJEB33766, sample SAMN09781778) | gut metagenome | biome: gut microbiome | host: Homo sapiens | place: Madagascar | study: EMG produced TPA metagenomics assembly of the PRJNA485056 data...
TGCAATGGGATCCGCCAGAATCCAGGATTTCGACTCGTTCAGCGAAACCTCGATATTGATGCAGGACGGGAATGTTTTCAGACAAACCCGCAGAGCGTACATGACCATTTCGTTCAGGTCGATCTGGATTTTGTTCAAAGCCCCGGTATGCAGAGTGGAAGCATATTTCTGCGGCACCATGCTGATCTGGGCAAGGGAGTTGTTCAAGTATGCCGTATAAGGCGTCATTTCTTCTGCAAGTCCATGACTGGCAGCCATTTCATTCAGAGCCCGCAGGGTTTCTCCCGCCTGAGCGTTGAGCGATGCGGAATCTTTCACCACGTCTTCCATGCCCGTGCAGACCAGCTGCGTACAGCGTTCGCGGATATGATGTTCTTCTTCTGTGGTGAACGAGGTTACGTCATCCATTTTAATCAGCAGTTCCGTCAGTTCCTTCTTGCCGCTGGCGGAAACCATCGGCACGCAGAGGATATCAACAATACGCGTCGGACCCTTGTTGACGTGCATCCGTTCGTGATACTTGTACTGCCGTTTCAATGAATAGAAAACCGTGTCGAAAAACGCCTTGAACTGCTGAAAAACCGGGGTCAGCTCATAAATGTTTTTCCCGACCGCTTCGGATTCCTGCAATTCAAAATAACGGACGGCGTTGCCGTTCCAGGACTGGATGATGCCGCCGTTGTTGATCGTAATCAGGATGGAGTCCAGCCCCTGCATGACCGCATGGAAGTTGGCATTCACCATGTTCAGTTTGTTTTCCTTGGCCTTGAAATTGTGTTCATTGACAAACACCACGAAGAAAATGCCGCCGAATGCAATGCAGTTGCCGATCAGCAGAACCGTATAGATGAAACCGATGAATCCGGTTTCATTCTTGATCAGCTGACTGCGTTCTTCTTCCGAAGCATCCAGTTTGGCAATGGCGTTGCCGACTTCACGCTGACAGACTGCCAGAGCCTGCTTCTTTTCCTCCCGGTTCTGTCTGGAATAGGCTTCCCGCGCGGTTTTCTCGAATTTGTCCAGGTTCGGATCCAGATTCAGTTTCGGCTGAATCTTTTTCAGGCGCATCGCGCTTTTCTGGGCTTTTTCCAGATGGGTGTAAACGGCGTCTTTCAAATCCTTGTCCTGCCGCTTCTCTATAATGTCGCTGAGATTGTCGCTGGCTTCCTGAAATTCCGCACGGAACTGTTTGGAAAGCGTCCCCAGGCTGGCATAGGCATCCCCCATGCCGGCAATGACGCGGTATGCGTATATGTTCATCGCGGTAATCAGCACAAAAACGATTCCCACCATGATATACAGCACGGTCATATTGATGAAAGAATTTTTCACTTTCATGAACTTCAATATATTCATCATTTCCTCCTGACACGAAATACAGAAATAAAAAAAACGATATGGCATTATTATAATATAGTTTAGCAAATGATTTTTTGCAAATCGCAAAACCGGAAAAAACTGCGGATATTGATGTTTATGTCTGCTGTTGACGCAAAAACGCCGGAAAGAGGGAAATGCACATGGCGGCATTTCCCCCTCGGACGGTTTATTCTGCAGGTTTCAGAACCCGTTCAGGAGACGCAAACAGCAGCGGCATCCGTTCCTCGGGAAGATGAATTATGAAATCCTGGGTGTAGTATCCGGACAGCGGAGGATTCGGTTTCGCGAAATCCACCTGGGTCATGCCCGAAAGTGAATCAATGCGGTAACTCTGTTTCCCCGCATAAACCTGCGGTTTTCCCGCATTGAGCGACAGACTGAATGCCTGCCGTTCGCTGCTGTCAACCGTCATCACCCGCGCCGTGGTGTAAAAACGCACCGGAGCACTGAAGAAATACACTCCGCCGCGGGCGTCAAACGCAAAATACGGATTGAACACCTGAACACTGTACCATGCCTGTCCGTCGTTGCCGCCGGTAACCACCAGCGCATACATTCCGGTATAAGGCGCACGAACCGCGAACGTTTCCTCCCCGGACGGGCTGATTGCCTCATTCCGCAGCACTTTCTTTTCCCGGTCCAGCACGGCATACTGAAGAGACAACGGACGGTTCTGACCGGCGAGGTGGCGCAGTTTGACCTTGATTTCCTTGCCGGATTCTGCGTAAATCAACAGTGTGCGCTGATCCCGGAGAACAAATTCCTGCTGTCCGCTCCTGAGATCTCCATTGCCCGACGGAACCAGTTCCGGAATGGTCAGTCTGCTGTAATTCAACGGCGGAACCAATGCTTTCACCGCGACGAACGGAATGCGGGTTGCCTGTCCCAGCGTTTTTTCCCGGATATCCATGGCGACCGCCTGATTGGCGGTGCGGTACGCCGCAAAATACTTTTCTGCGGTTTCTCCCGCAGGAAGCGCATAGGAACTGGGCAGAGACAGACCGGCTATCATCGCCATCGTCCAGTTCGAATAGCCGTCCGTCCTGACCGCCGCGTGGTAGACGTTGGACGCCAGCTGCGCCGTGGAATAGCTGTTGATGCGGAACCACGGCACGTACAGATTGTGCGGATTTTTCCGCTTGACGGCGTCGCGGGCGGCAATCACCTGTGAATTGAAACCTTCGCCGTTGTACATGCTCCAGTCGTCAATGACTGCCGGCGCGCCGGCGGTCCCGAGCAGGCGGATGAAGGCGTCCGACATCCAGCCGTGAGTGGCGGGCATGACCCCGAGACTCAACTGCGGATTGATGGCGTGCAGTTCCGTTTCCAGCCGCCGGACAACTTTGTCGAATTCCCCCATGAACCAGCCGGAGTAAACTTTCATCGCATCTTTCTTCTTCAGCAGTGGAACACGTTCCGCAGCAGGTGTTTCCGCAGGGAAGTCCGGATGAGACGCCGCAAAAAGCCGCCACGCCCGGTCATCGTACGAAATGCCGGTATTGGAAATGGTTTCAATATCGAATTTCAATGCACCGATGGGATATTTTCTGCTGAGTTCCGCAAAAGCGAAGGCGTGACGGAAAGTTTCTTTCCAGACTTCATAATCGATCAGGGAAAAAGTGTTGCTGTGCGCTGTGCCGTTTTCGTCCACGAAGGAAGGCAGTTTCCGGTGTTCCGGCCAGTCGGGAATACGGTTTCCGCTGTAATGTTCCGGATAAAGATAAATCTGGAACCACAAACCGTTGGCGGCAGCCCGGTGCGCCAGTTCGGCAATGTCTGCTTCATATTTCATCACATCCATCCGGCGCGTCTGATTCTGCTGTATTTTCAGTTCCACCGAAGTGAAACCTGCCTTTTTCATCTTCGTGAAATACAGCTTTTCCATTTCCGCAGCTTTATGCTGTCCGAGGAAAAAGCCGGAATATCCGCTGAGAATCCGTTCCGGACGCGGCATTTCTTCACCGCCGACAACCGATCCCGACAGCAGCAGTGCCGCACAAACTGTTCCCATAAACAATTTCATCTCCATTCATCCTTTCTTTCTGTATATGCTCAGTTGAACAGGTCCGCCAGACGGGTGTCAATCCCGTAATAAAAATCATACCATCCCGGAACTGCGACGGCGGCAGCATGTCCGTCCAGATACAACACATTGGAACTCAATGACGAACCTTTCCCATGACGTCCGAATCCGTTGATGAATTTCATCGACCCGGATGTCCCCCCGTAGGGTTCCACATAATCTTTGTTGTAGACAGGAAAGAACAGGTTTGCACTGGAGGCGACGATGTTGTTGCCGATATTCAGATCCGCGGTCTGGCTGACGAAGGAAGGCCGGCGGCAGCGTTCCATTTTCCGGTAAACCGTACCGTAGGGCGGCGCACCCGGATCCCCCAGATGCGAATTGCGCCCGAATCCGTATTGCAGATTTCCGTCGGCGTCCTTGAACGTGTAGCTGGGACAAGTCAGTTTCGCAAAAACGGCTTCCGGCAGATAAAGCCCCAGGCAGTACTTCGTGTTCCAGTGGGTCCATGTCCAGCTGCTTCCATACGCAATAATCACACGGGCGGGCATGACAACATGGTAGTCATGGGTATAAAATGCGTTCACCTGTCCGAGCTGTTTCAGATTGCTGATGCAGGAAGCTTTCCGTGCGGACTCCCTTGCCTGGTTCAATGCCGGCAGCAGCATTCCCGCCAGAATCGCGATGATCGCTATCACCACGAGGAGTTCGATAAGTGTAAATGCGCCGGGGTTTCGTTTCAGACGGGTAAAACCCGCCGCCGAGTGGTTCTTCATTTGGGTTTTCTTTTCCATAAGCCGATTTCTCCTTCCGTTTTCCTAAGTGATTCAAGGTAATATTTCCAACAGAACCGTCTGCCCTTTGCGCATGGGAATGACCACCCGGCCGTTCTCCGCACAAAGAGTTTCGTCTGTAATGATATTCCGCAAACCCGGTCCGGACACCAGGACCGCCACCGGACCGTCGCAGTCCGCCCGGACCACCAGCGTTTCCCCCGCGCCGTAACAGACCGCCGCGCCGTCAATCCGGAAACGGATTCCGATTTTTTTCAGCAGTGAATGCAGCAATTCTTTCGGCAGAGCCGGGAAACTGCACCAGAGATCAAAACGTTTTTCTTCCTGTTTCAGCAGACAGCCGGGCAGTCCCGTGGATTCGACCAGCCCCAGAACTTCGCCGCCGGAACCGGTCAGCACCGGCGCATACACCGCTTCCGAATCCTCCACCGGAGCAAGTGCGAACGGCGTTTTCATGCCTTCCAGCAGCGGGTGTCCATACATGGTTACGGCATTGGAGCCGGTCACGCCGGGCAGCGGCCGCAGCTCAAAACCCGTCAGCAGACGCGAACCGGAAAAATCAATTTTTTCCGGCTGGACAGTTCCCGCCGGACCGAACCAGACCGCAGACGCCTGATGTTTTTCCAGAAAAGAACGGATGCGACGGCTTTCTTCCGGCGTTGACAGAAACTTGTCGCGGAAAATATAAAGTTTATAAGCCGGTTCGGAAAAGAAATCATCCATGGTGATGGTATCGAACACGGTTCCACAGCGCGGCAGATCGCCGCACAAAAAACGCAGAAAACTGCGGTAATATCCGACGCTTCCCTCTGTGCAGCAGACACTTGCCGGGTCTATGACCACGGCGATCTCCGCCTGAGCCGGCATTTTGCGCGGTCTGGCGTAATACCGGGCAAGCGGACGGATCAGCGCCCGGATTTCCGGGTCCCGGAACCAGTGTCTGCCGAAATCATACAGCCAGAAGCAGCCGGAACCGACTGACAGATTGTATCCAACCTCGAAAAGGAACTGGTCCGGACAATCTTCTCTGGACGGCGCAAAGCGATCCGTTGCCCATTCCGTGCGGACATCACATTCCGCAATCAGCAGTTTCCGCCGGGCTGCGGAATGTTCGGGCATCTGCAGATAGAGTCCGCGTTTCCGTTCCTGATAACCGTTCGGAGTGGAAACAAAGTCCAGCTCCGGCATTTCAGCCAGCCGCAGTTTCTGAGCAGCCATCGGCAGCTGATGCAGCTGATAAGCGGAAGAACCCGTATTCATCAGATAAAGTCCGAAACTGCCTGTCTGCAGCGACGGGTCAACCGCTTTCACCGCGCGGCAGAAACAGCGGACAGCATTCAGCTGTTCCTCCGCCAGACAGTCATAATAATCCAGCACTCTCTGGAAAAATGCCGGAGAACGCAGTATGCCGTTTTCCGTACGCATCCGCTCCACTTTTGAAGGCGGCAGAGCATCATGAAATTCCGGACGGTCCCCGTAACGCGCAATCAGGAATTTCCGGAAAGCATCAACCATCGGACGGGAAAAATCCCCGTTGCCGAACTGTCCGTTCGTGTAACTGCCGAACAATCCCCATTCTCCGCAGGTTCCGTATGCCGGCTGAATGCCGTAAACGTGATTTCTGCCATACTTTTTCAGCAGGTGCGCCGTATAATTTCTCAAGGCTTCCGCGGCATCGTGCTGCCAGAGCCGGGAGGCGACGGAAGGATTGCGGACCGAATGATACATCTTGTTTTCATACTGCCAGAACGGATGATCGGTCGTATGGAATGCCGCGACACGGGGTGCCGGACCGTCAAATTTCAGCAGTTCCTCTTCATGAAGGGCATCCCACCAGTCCGGCGTTGCCAGGAACACCCGCGGCAGCAGTTGAGCTTCCGGCGCCAGGGCGAAAATTTCATCCGTGAGCTCATCCAGCAAGGTAAAATCGAAACTGCCGTCTTCACGCCAGGCTACGGTCAGCGGGCAAAGATATGAAACCCCGCAGACTCCATCTTCATAAATCTCCCGCAACGCCTGCCGCCAGGGATGATTGTCATAAGGATCCAGCGTGTAAATCAATGGGGGCTGCTGTGCCATTTTCATCCTTTCCGTTCGTTTTGCATATCCTTCAGCGGTATATCATTTCCGGCAAATACAGGATTCTCCGTTTCTCCGTTTCGCCGGACAACATGAAATCCACCACGTAATCCAGCCGCAGATCCGCCGTATTGACCGGACACAGGGATACTTTCCCCGCAGGAGAATTTCCGAAACCGCAGACAAATGCACCGTCCGCATCTCCAGTCGGGCAATGATGTTCCAGCAGGGCAGCCTGAACCCCGACGGCCTCATGATCCGACATACAGATCCAGCCGACAGGCGCTGTCAAACGGGGAATGACCGAACCCGCGGCGCGCCGTGCCGTCTCCCTTGCCCGCAGCAGACAGTCCTCCTGCAGATGCGCCAGGTCTTCGATCGGCAGAAAGTATTTTTCCGGTTCCAACCCAAGACCAGACAGCGTTTCCCGGCAATACAGATTGAAATGATGTTCGGACATGACGCAGAAAAAGTGCATCTTCCGTTTCTGGAAATGCTGAAAGAATATTCGGTAAGCGGCAATGCAGTCCACCTGCAGATTGCGGTTCGCAGGCAGCTCATCCAGCCCGGAATCAATCACGGAATTATAACAGGATATCCATAAATCGGATTCCTTCAAAAAGCGGCAGAGGTTCTGGATCCCGACCGGAGAACCCAGAAAAAAGAAATCACGGCAGCCGCGGTTGATCAGATTCCGGATCTTGGCAAGATTCTCCTGTTCGGTATAATCCATCACCACGGTATAAGCGCTGCGCCCTTGTTTTTCCAGACTTTCCAGCAGTTTCATGGAAAGCAGCAGATTGCTTTCAATGAAGTAGGTCCGCCGCTGGGAGAATATGATGGCGGCTGTTCCCGAATCCCGCCCGGTCATGATTTTGAAACCCACATTCGGAACATATCCAAGACGTTTCGCCGTTTCGTTGACCACGCGGCAGGTTTCTTCGGAACAGAAATTTTTCTTGCCGTTGAGAATTTCTGAAATCGTGGATACCGCAAGACCGGTCTGTTCCGATAATTTTTTCAATGTTACCCGTGCCATGAATTCTCTCCGTCAAAAGCCGTTTTTACCATGCGAAATATTTCGCATATATCATATTATAATCAAAAATGCCGTTTTGTCAACCCCTGAAAATAAAAAAACGGCAAAAAAAGCAGCCGGTTGAATATCCGCAGATTTCAGCCGGCTGTATATGTGCAGGAAAAAACAATTATTTGATCAGCTTGGCGTCCGCCTCGCTGAGCTGTGCAATCTGTTCCGGAGTCATGGCTTCATTGTAAACTGCGATTTTGGCAACTTCTCCGGAGAAGAACCAGTAACCGCCCCAGCCTTTGCCGAAAGTAATGGCATTCTGGCTGCTGTACACATCGGCAAATTTTTTGGAGCCGATTTTTTTGCCGTCCAGATACAGAGTCGCCGTGGCAACGCCGTCATTGTTGCGGACAGTGCAGGCAAACCGGTACCATTTGCTGAAATCCTTCGTCGGGACAAGCAGTCCGGGGCTGAACCACTTTCTTTCCGCCTTGCCGCAGTTGAAATAGAGATTCTGCCGGGACATGCCCATGATGAAAGAGCTTTCCCGGAAAAACAATGCGCTGTATGAGCCTTGCCATTCGGTGTTTTTGCCGGAAGCGTCCTTCTTCATGGAACCGTCTTCGCCGAACCGCAGCACGGTGTAAAAAGTAACATCTTTGGCTGCGGAAAGATCCAGTTCCTTCGGCAGCTCCAGATACTGTTTCTTTTCCGCATCCAGAACCAGCGCACCGTCTTTGATTTCCGGATTGCCGACCAGAACCGGTTTCGCGGGAAACATTTTTCCGGTACTGAAATCATATTCCAGCACAGGAGCTGCAAAAGCACTGCACGCCACCAGAATGGCACCGACGATAAGGGATTTTTTCATGTTGTTCTCCTCTTTCTGAATTTATTTTTCAAACTTATGGCTGATCCGCAGACTGCGCATGTCTCCGGTGAAATCAGGAAAATCGCGGGACGGCATGAAATCACGGCAGGCATCCGTGCCGATCACCAGACCGGAAGCAACGCGGCCGCGTCCGGAAATTCCGCCGCGCCAGGAAGTTCCGTTCACTGTCGCATAAAAACGGGTCAGGTTGGACGAAATCCGGATTTTGTTCCACTCTCCCTTGCGGACTTCCAGCGGAGTCTCCATCAGCTGAAACTCCCCGGCGGTATTCACATGGCCGATCGCCAGCTTGCCCTTCACGATGAAGAAACCGACCGAGGAAGTCTGGTTGGAATTGGAATGGCGCAGCAGTACGCAGTTGTCCGAATCCGGCCGGATTTCACAATCGAACGTAAACGCCCCCAGCGGCCAGACGTCCGGCAGAAAAGTCAGACTGGAATATTTCGTGAACCGCAGGAAATCGCCGTCCTTTTCCGTGTGCGTCCAGACTGGACCGGTCCGGCGGACATCTTTGCCGAAATGCCGTCTCATATTGTTCAGATTGTAACGGTATCCGCCGCCGATTTCCGCCGCCCATTCCTGTTTCCACGGCGTCGTCAGCATCCGCCCGGACGCCGGAGTGAAGATGTAGACAGCATCCGGAACCCGTGATTCAAAGACTTCCACGGAAACAGCTTCCTGCTGGGTGTCGGAATACACCGGCAGAGATATTTTTTCACCGGCAGGTTTTTCCGGAATCACCGGTGCGCTCTGCCAGCGTTTTCCGCTGAGCGTTACCGCCCGCAGAGAAAAAACCGGATAACGGTTCTCACTGCGGACAACGGTATCGAACTCCATTTCGCGGCGGCTGAGCGCAAAGGGAATATCCGGTTCGGAAACCACCCGTTCCACCCGCCAGAACATCGCCGGTTCCAGTTCTGCACCGACACTGCCGTATTTCAGCACATCGGCGATTCGGAATTTCAGACTGCCCAGCTTCATGTTCACTGCGATTTCCGCCCCGGCAGCCTTGTCGCGCGGCACAGCAAGCAGCACCGACCGCGTCCCGTGTCCGCCGCTGGTAACATCCAGCCGGACACCGCCCGGCACCGGCGCGCTTTTCAGCACGTAATTATGGTTGCCGCCGACATACCAGTTGCGTCCGACCGTTTCCGGCACACCCGGAACCGTTACCGTTCCCTGCACCGGAACCCAACCGTAAGAGGAACATGCCACGCGGAACACTTCCACTTTGCTGCGGTCGAACTCCGGTTTGATTTCAACCGCTCCGGCTTCCGTATGACGTTCCATCACTTCCAGCGTGTTCAAATCCTCTGACGCCTTCACTTTGCCCCGAATCCGGTAAAAACCGTCTTTGAGTTTTTCCACCGTAAATGACCCCGCGGCGTCCCCGTATTCGCGCAGCGGCAGACGGGTATACAGATAATCGACATTGTGGGAAGTGCGCAGCACTGTCGGCGGAAACGCATTATAAACTCTGGTGACTCCGTTTGCCGTAACAGTAAGTTCCGGACGCAGGATCAGATTGTCCGGATATTTTTCACTGGCAATGCGGAAATCTTTCGCTTCCAGCCGGACAGGATCGAAAACGGTTTCGGGGAACGCCTTCACGCATTTGCCGTCGGCGTCATAGATTTTCAGAACCGCCCTGATTTCACCGGAGCCGGAACCGTCCGGCAGATTCAGCAGTTCGTAATGGATCTGTTCGCCCAGTTTGACCGCGGCGCGGCAGCTGAGAATCAGGTTCGGAATCCGCACGTCATCAGACGGGAGCGGTGTCAGTCCGCCGTCATTGTGCTTCATCCGGTAATACCGCAGGATGCGCATGGCGGCGGCACCTTTGCGGACCGTCGGAATGACACCGGTATTTTCATTCCATTCATTCCATTCAAACGGAATGATGTAATCGGGATTCATTTTCAGTGCGGCTTCCACCGTGCGCCGGAGCGTGGCGGTTCCCGCTTCGTCCGGGGTCAGCTGTCCGCTCTGGGGATTCACATAACCGATGGCACAGTCGCAGGCAAGGATTTTCCCTTGGTTGCGCGGATCGGCAAAAACCCGCCGGAACAAATCACGGAGCAGTTTCCCCATTTCATCGTCAAAGTGCTGACCGTATGCGCCATCCGGATGCAGTTTATAGGAATAAGGATAAAAACCGACGCCGTCCGCAACAGACGGCATCCATGACCAATCCACAATAACCGATCAGCCCGTCAGATTCCTGGCGGGCTTTTTTGTGTAAACCTGTCATGCCGATTTTGACAATTGGTTTACGCACCGGCAACACAATTTGTGCAAACCTTTTCTCCCCCTCTGCGCAAACCATTTCCCACTATATACTTGACAAAAACGGCGGCTTGCAGTATATTAGAGCGGGAACGGAATCTGAGAAGGAGGAGAAGCCATGATGAAGAAAACCGAATATCTGATTTTCATTCTGATCTCGCTTGCCCTGCTGGAGTTCGGGCTGCTCCACGCATGGGGATGGTACTGGTCCGGATTCCAATGGTCGCCGCTGGGATATGAGACCTGCGGACTGGAGTTTCTTGCATTTCCCTTAATTGTCTGGCCCGGTTTCATTTTGGCGGAACTGATCCGGCTGGGGCTGTTGCTCCGCTGGAAATTTCCGGCATACGTCTGGTGGGGACCGCCCTTCCTGTGCGGGATCGCCGCAACTGCCATTTGCAAATGTTTGAGCATGGGAATATATTGCATACTTGTGATGGTTGCGGTTCCCGTCATTGATTTTTGGGCATTCCGCAAGGCAGCCCGAAGGGTAAAAACATCAAAATGAAGGAGAAAATCGACAGAAATGTTCTCATTCCGGCAATTCTGCTGATTCTGCCGGTCATGTCGGTGCTGATTTTTGATCCGGCGGCATGGCTGAGCAAAACAAACCTGATTTCAGATATCCTCGGCACGGTTTTCTTCATTGACATTCCCGTCGGGATGTGCCTGTGGCACTGGTTCAAGCCGGAACATTTCAAGGGAAAACGATCTCTGCTCATATTCGGAGGACTGACGTTTTTCAGCTGGGGTGCGGTTGCGGCGGGGATGTGGCTCTCCTGTAAAACAGGACACATGCCGGAGAATGGATTCAGCATTTTCTGCGCCTGCGCCTTGGGCTGGGCGTACATTTGGGTGTTCATGGTTCCCATCGGGATCGTTTACGTGTTTTTCCGCGCCGTTTTGAAACTCGTCCAATATTTCCGGAGGAATGACCATGCTGAATAAATTCTTTGCGCCCTATGCGGAATATGCGCTCCGGACAAAACTTTCCGAAGCGGAACTGCGTACCTCCTTGCAGCGGGAATGCGGACGCTCTTCTGTCAACTGGAAAAGAGGTTTTTCCGCGGCATGGGCGAAACGGGACGGGATTCCGTTTTTACTGCGGAAAAACGGGACGGAGATCGTGCTTGCTCCAAGCTGCCCCGGACGCAATTCCGCACGCGGGGAACTGCATCTGACCCTGGAACAGGACCGGCATTCCGCGGATACGGCTTTGCATATTGTCATCTGTCCGCGGGATTTCCGCCCTTTCTGTGTGCTGTGGCTCGGATTTCTATCGGTCTGGGTCATCGTCGTTCTCTGCTGCCGGAAATGGATGATGCTGATTCCGGTACCCGTCATGCTCGGCGGATTTTTACTGACCCTGCATCTTTGCCGCTCCCTGGGAAAGCAGGAAATCCCGCGGATCCGCCACTCGTTTGAAGCGTTGATCCGGAAACTGGAAAAAGAGGGAAAAACATAATATGCCGCACGGCTGAAATGAGACAGAATGCGTTTCAGCCATTTTCAATGCCGACAGGCCGGCGCAGTTGCAAGTTTACGGATTTCCTTGTTGATATTTTGGAAAACAGCAGTATATTACAGGCGCAATTTCATCTGTTCATGAATTGTGCGAAAGGAGCGAAAAAAACTTGACAGACAGGAAATAATCTCCCAT
>ERZ1034992.1197-NODE-1197-length-12110-cov-46.581584_pt1 | contig 12110 bp, 14 predicted proteins | sample MGYA00520695_ERZ1034992 | MGnify/ENA primary metagenome ERZ1034992 (study PRJEB33766, sample SAMN09781778) | gut metagenome | biome: gut microbiome | host: Homo sapiens | place: Madagascar | study: EMG produced TPA metagenomics assembly of the PRJNA485056 data...
CAGACCGAAAGTAACGTCGGCCAGGGGAAGCGGCGAGGTAAATCAAGGGTCATTGTATTGTAGCTATTCGGCATTGTAGCATTAGCCATAACGTTTATAAGTTCATCTTTAAATGATAATCAATTGCATGAGAGTTTATCACCATGAGAAGTGTAATAACATACTTGAGATTCTCATCAGCCATACAAGGCGCTGAAGGTGCAGATTCAACCAGACGACAAAATGACCTGTTCAAGCAATGGTTGAAGAAGAATAGCGATGCTCAAGTAGTAGCGTCTTTCAGTGATGAAGGGTTGAGTGGTTACAAAGGTAAGCATCTTACTGGTCAGTTTGGTGACATGTTAGCCCGTATTGAGTCTGGGGAGTTTCCAGAAGGTACACTTCTGTTAGTCGAAGCTATCGACCGCATAGGCCGCCTTGAACATCTTGAAACAGAAGCCTTGATGAATCGCATTATTGCTCATGGTATCGAGATTCACACTCTACAGGATGGGCTAATCTACACAAGGGATGCTCTATCCGATGATTTAGGAATCTCAATCATCCAGCGGGTTAAAAGCTACCTAGCGCATCAGGAGAGTAAGCAGAAGTCTTTCCGTGTTAGCGAGAAGTGGAAACAACGTGCAAAACTTGCCCTTGCTGGTAAACAACGTTTAACAAAGATGGTTCCCGGATGGATTGACCCCGATACTCTCAAACTCAATGAACACGCTGAGACTGTAAGACTGATTTTCAAGCTGCTGCTAAGTGGTGAAAGTCTGCATAACATCGCCCGTCACCTTCAAAGCAACGGTATAAAGTCGTTTAGTCGCCGTAAAGATGCTAACGGGTTCAGTGTTCACAGTGTTCGTACTGTTTTACGCTCTGTGTCAGCGATAGGTACACTACCAGCATCACAACGTAATGACCGCCCCGCTATACCGAACTACTACGAAGCCGCTATAGATGCTTCAATGTTCAATAAAGCTCAAGAAATCCTCGATAAAAATCGTAAAGGTCGCACACCTGCAAGTGATAACCCATTAACGATTAACATCTTCAAGGGATTATTCCGGTGTCAGTGCGGGGCTAGTGTTCACCCTACAGGGACTAAGAATAAGTATCAGGGCGTTTATCGGTGCAATAACCATCTTGATGGTCGCTGTGATGTTCCTCCGTTGAAGCGTAAACCGTTTGATAAGTGGATGATTGATAATTTTCTGGGGATGATTGACGTGGGGAATGATGGAGAAGCAGAGGGGAAGATTGCATCTCTACAGCATGAGGTTGAAATTGTCACAACCAGAATCAAGAAAGCTACCGCCCTACTTCTTGAGATGGATGATATTGATGAACTAAAAATTCAGCTTAAGGAACTGAACCAGAAGCGCACAGAGCTACAGACCACGATTGATAACATGAGGCGTAAGGCTTCACTCACTGATAAGGAACTACCCCAGCTTAAAGATATTGACCTGACAACTAAAGCGGGTCGTGTCGAGTGTCAGTTGATTTTGTCCAAGCATCTAAAAGGGCTTACATTGGGTAAGGGTTCAGTAACTATAACGCTACAGAACGACACTGAAATCACCATACCTACAAACCCGTTACCGCTAAATGATGGGTCACCAATCTTTGAAATTGCTGATAAAGAGCTACTGGATATTGACGCTTATCAACTGTAATTTTCAGGGGCTATGAAGCCCCTTTTTATGTCTCAATAAGTGCCCTTCTTGTTCGGATTCACAGAAAACTTCCGTAAAGCATTACCCGCCTTGAGTACCTTTGCAGCACCTGAATTAGCTGAGTCTGTGAAGGTACTTTCACCATTCTTAACACTAACGTTCTTAGAACATGCTACACGGGCTTTTAACGCTTCATCTGATAACTCACTTGCCGAATAGCTAAAAAGCTCTTTACAGGTCAGCATAGGGCTTCCAAGATTCGTTGTAGTGTTACCAGTATTCTTCTTAGAAGTTGCACCACCATCATTCGTAGTCGCGGCTTTTCCAGTTGCAGCCGAGATATCAGTCTGCCCCACAATAGCTTTAAAGTTAATTTCCTGAAAAGTTAGCTGGATTCTTAGGCCGTTAGAAATTCCAACATCTTTAGAGGCTTTAAAACTCGTGATAATGGAATCATCAATTTTAATCCCATCTTTACAGATGACCGAAATAATCTGCTTCTGGTCACGCCAGTTTTCAAGAGTGTCGATGAAGTTTTCTACTAATTGACCCTGACGAGTTAATAATAAGCTTCCTTCATAGCCAACTACAACGACACCACTGATAGTGATTGTTCTGGGTGCTCTTTGCACGTTATCTGTGACGGTTTGCCCTGATTGCATGTTCTGTGTAGTTACCTGCATAGGGCTATCAAATTCCATGTTTTCAGTTGCTGATAATGTTAAGAAGGCATCTACATTATCTCTTAAGTGGAAATAGATGCCATCTTTGCCACTGTAGCGGATTTGATTGCTAAAAATCATTAAATTCTCCTTTGATTTCAGAGGCTTAGTGTATTTTTAATCATTTTTAACCAAGCCTTTGATATATAAGTATTTTCTCTGTTAAGCGTGAGCTACGTAAAAAATAATTTTTAGTGGGTATATCTGTTCAGAAGAAATCACGTAGCACACGGATATATAAGAAATCATTCTTCCTCTGGATAGCTTGAACTTAAGAGCATATCCTGCGTGAACTGGTCATTAGCTGATTGATTGAAAGTAAAGAAAGCTGGTTCATCCGGTCTAACAATTGCTTCACCTTTGATATTAACTGATAAAGGCTTCTTAGCTTCTACTGTTAAAGCGTCTACCTTTCTTCCTAACTCTGATACAGCCATAGCAAGTTGAGCATTGCTATTAACCATGTCACCTGTGATAGCTGGTGGAGTTGATTGTGTGTTATTAACAAAGTTATTCATCGGGTCTTGGAAGTTAGCAATTTTATTAGCCGCACCATTAAACCAGTCAGCGATAGAACTACCAATCTTAGCCCATCCATCATTAATTTGGTTTGGTTTAGATGAATCGCCTTTGTATTCAGGGTTGAAGTTTGTCTCTGTTCCAATACCTGATTGGTGTAAGTTCGGATTCTTAGCCGCTTCAGGGTTTAAATTATCAAGAGCAAAGTTCACCAACTCAGCATAAAGAACAACTCTACCAACTTTATTTAGCGCACCACCTGAAGAACCAGCCTTGCCAGCTTTAGCTTTATTAACAGCATCACCGAATGAAGTAACAGCATTTGCAAGGTTTAACAAGCCTCCAGCTACATTTGCAGCCTTTTGAGCAGTAACAGCTACGGCAAGCATCTTCAAACCATCAATTAACCCATCAGATAAACCATCAACAATTTTTTTCTGAGTGTCATTTAGTGAACGGTAAGCTAATGTCACCTCATCGAAGAATGCTCTTACCCTGTAGCTGATATCAGTCAATGAATCGACACCATGTGACATAGAAGTCATGAGACTACCAAGAGATTCACCAAGACTTTTACCACTTCCACCAAGAGCGTTTAAAAGCGTTGTTAAGCTTCTTGTAAAATCTTGCAGACCATCTTCAGAACCTCTGAAGATACTATCAAGCGTGGTATTCCAAGAGTTTTTCAGGTTCCCTAGTTGTGCCTGTGTACTTTCTGAAATAGCTTTCCAGCCACCTTTAGCGGTGATTTGTTTATTCAGTTCCTGAGTGACCTTCTGAAGAGTATCGGCAGATTTTAAAGCCCCCTTCTTCATGGCATCAAATAATTCCTGTTCAGTCTTTCCGGTTGCTTTAGCGAATACCTGAACCATACCAGGAACAGCTTCAGCTAATTGACCTTTCAGCTCCTCAGCCATCACCTGACCCTTACCAGCCATCTGCGATAGCGCTGTTAATGCTCGCTTAATTTCCTCTTCACTTCGACCCATTAAACGAGAATAGCCAATCATATTTTTAAAAAGTTCTTCAGAACCTTGAATGCCCATAGACTCTTTAGCTGAAGCACCAAAACCAGCAAACTGTGATTGCAGTTCAGCGATATCTAAACCCGTTGTTTGAGCTAATGACTTTGTGAACTCTTTTACTTGACCAGCATCTTTATCAAATACGAAATCAATTGAACGTTCAGCACTTGCACGCTGTAAACCAACTTCCATAATCTTCTGATAACTGGCTAATACAGCCTGAAAGCTGATAAATGCACCTGCTGTTTTAACTGCTGCTGAACTCAAACTATCAAGACTATTAGCTGCTCTGTCACCGTTAATGCTGGTGGATGTATGACCTCTGACTTTAGCAATTGCTTCTCGTACACTTGAATTTAGTTTAGCAAGGGCTTCATTAAACTTGGTGTTATCCATCTGACCAGCTTTACTACTTAATGCGTAAAACTGACTCTTAATGTATTTCTCGACAATTGGGTTAAGACCTTTCAGCTTGCTCATATTCGCTGAGTAAGCTGCTGTGATTGCTCTGTTGCCGCTAATTCGTGGCTGTCTCGGTTGTCTTGGAGGATTAATAGCGTCATTAACCTGACTTGTGAAACGGAAAGCTTTTGTGTTTTTTGCTCTAGCTTCCAGACGGTCAAAGGTCTTATTAATTTTCCCTTCCATTGACTTTAAAGAAGCCGTTAAATTGCTGTCAAGTTGCTTGGTATCGACCTTGAAACCTTTGTTAAGGCCCTTTTCAATTCTTTGTGCTGACTGCAAAGCTGCCTTTTCAACTCTTTGCAATCCCTTAACAACGTTTTCACTGAAGCCCAGCTCAACAATAAAACTATCAACTGTGAATTTGCTCATTGTTCATATTTCACCTCTTAAGTGTTCATATACGAAAAAGGGAAAGACTAACCAATTAAGGCTAATCTCTCCCCTTTGTAATTTTTAATGAAGGATATAAGTGTAAGAACCAGACTCACCAATTAATTGAGCATCAGCCGGAACACGGTCAATACACCATGAAGGAATCCTTCTAACCTTTGGTTTATGTGAGGTGATAACTTGATGCTGATTTTTAATTCGTAGCTTTGGTTTAGTCTGAAGCTTTAAGTTCTCACAAACAGACTTAATAAGCTCATAGCGTTCTGTTAAATCAATCATTCACCACCTCTTTTAATTCATAGTTAAAGTGCCTTGCTGTATTTCTGAGGAACCTTCAGTAGCTGCTCAATATCAGCCTGCATAGCAATCTTCTTCTGTGATTCATATTCACTAATAATCGCTTTCATGCTATCAAGTTCTTTTCTAAGTTTTTGCTTTAACTTATCCAGTTTATCGGAGTAATGCTTAGTCAAATTAGCTTCAGCTAACTGAAGAATCTCTTCATCTGTCTTGTTAGTAATCAGGATAAATTGACCAGAACCCCTTAATGCTTGTCTGACATCAATTAACCGGAACCCTTCAGGGAGACTTTGAAGAACTTTAGGAACGTCTTCAATCGCTGTACCAAAACCATCATTAAAGTTTCCTTCATAATAGATAAACGGGTTTGACTTAATCTCGTAAGCAATATCATATTCTGAAGGTTTCGAGGTTTCTTCGAAGTTCTTAACAGCATCGTAAGCAATATCAAGTCGAATACGTTGTTCTTTCAGCTGTGGGTAATATTCACGCTCAAGATTAAATAATGATTCAGTTTTGCAGATATCTGGCATTTCTTGAGGTTCAGGAGACACAAAGGTAATTTCCTTTGGTGACATCTTTAACTCTTGCTCAAGTGCAATTCTTTCATCGTGTTCTTTGCGCTGGATAGTGATAGCTGGATGTTCAGTCTGTGGCGACCAGTCACCGAAGCTATCAATCACTTTGCCATTAATGTAAATATCGTTTGTCATTATTATTTCCTCTAAGTGTGGTTGTTTCTTAATAGAGCACCTTCAACGCCAATACACTTAGAAGATGACTTAACGATTGATTAAAGATGCTCTATTAAGAAAAGCCCTAAACATAATCTGTGAAGGGCTTTGAAGGTTTGCTTATAACGTTAACGAAGTTTCAGGAAAAACTTTCTTTAAAAGCTCTGTTTAAAAACTCTTAAAGAAAGCCCTAACTCATGATTAGGGCAAAGCTGTAAAGGATTCAATGAATGAATGATTAAGCACTTTTCGAGATGACCTCTCAGGTTGTATAAGAGGCCATGTAGCGAAAAGCATTGCACCTTTCAGAATAACTATCCCTAGATGTAGATGGAATTGTTGAAAGAAATAAGAGAGCAATTCTCTCTATAATTAAAATTATGTCATGTTTAAGGTTATTTGTCAACAGCTTTTTAACATATTGGTAACATCAATTCTTATTTACCGTATTACCTACCCAGCAACCAACAAATAACCCTAAAGCCGTCCAGAGAATAACGAGCATCATTACATCACCTCACTGTAAGGGTTTAATTCATTCTGATAGGTCAAGAATACATTCAGCTTCAATAATTGCTCCGGGCTTAAATCAAGTCGGTTGCATTCGCTTGTGATAAATCTCTTGTAGTCTGGGTCTGTTACTTCCAGTTTGTGAACAAAGTCACCAAGTTTAATTTCGTTGATTATATGCTTGTCAATATACGTTGATGCTTCAAAACAATGCATGAAATAGATATTAAAGCCTGACCTGTTCAGGTCATTAAGCCAATTCATAGTTTCTTGGTCAACCATAACTTGCATTGAATAATTCATTTTTAAAATCTCCTTTTTACCAGACCTCCTCAATCGCTCTGTAACGAGCTAAACAGTCTTTTTCAGGGGTAGCCTGTACAGTGGTATTACCCACCCTAAAATAAGGTAGTTTTTTGCGTTAGAATGCGATTGAGAGCGTCTGAGAAGCTGTTTTTCTAATTTCTCTTAAAGTCTCGGACTTGCATAAGATTTTTTGGTCTGGTATCGGCTCTGTTACCATTTCGATGGATAATTTGCTTGTTGGATTGATAGCCATGATAAAGGAACCAGACAACATATTTCACGTAGAAAGTATATCGGCCTATATTAAATGTTTTGTTGCCGTAGTCGTCGGTGTTTATCGTGACTGACTCTCCATCAGACCAGCACAGGGAATCACTGGATTCATCATAGATAAGGTGTTCTGTAAAATATCGTCTAACATCTTCATGCCAAGGTTTCATAAAACCTCCTCACCCCAATAACCTAATTCAATCTTGTGACGCTCAAACCATTCCGGTTTAACTGCTGTTTTCAGTACTTCATTTGGGCCAATGGCTTTAATGAAAATATCTTTTGAGTTATGGATGTCACCGAATCCGTTTCCTTCAATCAGGAGGTCGGAGATGTAGCGAATCATTTTATCCGTGTGGTATTCAAAGGTAACGCATAGCATTAAACCTCCAGAGACAGCTTGTGAATCTTAAGACTCAATAGACGGGCAATATCAATTTTAAAGCCGTTAAGTCCCTTCAAAGTATCTAAAGCGTCCTGAGTAATTCGGATGTGTTTACGACCTTTAGAGACTGGATATTTAAGTAAATCCGACTCAGTAACCTCTTTAGCAATTGCAAGCTGCATAACAGTCTGATGAGGTAAGTTAGTAGCTCGTTTAATTCTGGCAAGCTCGTTAAAAGCTTCCTCTGAAATGCGGGTTAAAGTGTGTTTGTTTTTCATTTTAAAATTCCTCTGTAACTAAATACGGGTCAAACTCGAAATCTGGCTCACTTGTCGTAAGGCTGATATTTCCCATTTCCGCATGATGATTAATTGTCTCAATAACTTTCATGCAAATAGTGGCTAAGTTAGCGCAATATTTATCACTTGGTAGCTCATGGCTTAATCGGGTCGCTTGACGCTGTAGATAACTTGTTATTGTGCTTGAGCTAATCTTGTCAATATTTCGGAGTAAATAGAAAACTTTTCGGTGATAGTTATCCCTTCCAAAGCTGCGACAAGTGCCGATAATTAAATCTTCAATTTTTGCTGGCAGTTGCTCGTAAGAATCAAAGCTCATCAAGAAAGTTTTTAAAGTATTCTCTTTTTCTTTGCGTACTGGCATAAATCTGTCTCGTGGCGTAATGCTACGAATGACCGCTTCAATGTTTTTACGTTCGGTTTTGGAAAAGGCTGGTACTTCGTAGCTGGTGGGGGTGTCTGTGTGGCTGTAACCGTTGTGTCTGTTGCGTTCTCTTGATGCCTGAAGCATCGCTCTAAATTCTCTGTCGTTCATTCATAAGCTAGTCCTTATAATTGTTAATTCTCTGTTAACTTATATATACAATACTAGCATTTTCAAAGACTAATGTCAAGCATTTTTTAACATTTCATTAACATCTGTGGTATAATGGTTCTATGGGGAGAGTAAAATATAAAGGCGTGGCTATGAGGTTTATTCGATAGGGGTTGGTACAAGCCCAACTAACCGAATCAACTATGTATGTCACATGGTATTGCATTGCACACAGGAAATTTAATGGTAAATCTCCCTCCTGAACTGGGGTCACCTGATGTATGGGCTGGTGGAGGTATCGGGCTGATTGCAGGTCTGTTACTCCGCTACGTCCTCGTCAGAGTGCTTGTTGTGTTCCGATTGTTCGGTCGTACATGGACGCTTGACCTTAAGGATAATGACCACACAGAACCCCGTTAAACCCCCTTCAAAACCCCCTGTACGTGATGGTATAGGGGTATCTTTAGCATTTTGTGCTATCTATTAAAAAATGGCTTGACAGAACCGGAAAGCTGTATCTATCAAGTATTCACCTCTCTGACAGTGATTTCTAAAAGTTCTTATTTTTCAAAGGGTTGTAATCACCCAATATAGAGAGCAGACAAGTCTCTTCACAGTTAACTCTGTAACCTTAACAGTAATTTCTAAAAATACTTATATTTCAATAAGTTGTAATTAGCCAATATATAGACTGACAAGTCTCTTCACAGAGAACTTCCTGGACTCACTAAGATACAAGGCGATAACCCCAGAAAGGGAGAGCCACCTTCTTAACCGACTTCTTAAACAATCTTTACAGACCCCGTTCACCAGTCTCAATATTTTTATTTCTCGCTCTTCGTTTGTTGCTCGTTTCTATTATTGAGGGGGTTTGAAAAACCTCTGTAAAATAACCCTTCCAGTAAAAAGCGAATAACCCCAGACAGGGGAAATCGCCTCTTTAACATTCTCATAATCAGTGCTCTATATGAGAATTTTAGCTCAACCTTTGAGCAATCCTGTATGACGTGCTCAGAGGCATTCTGAGAGCATCTGCAATGTACTTAATGGATTTGCCTTGCATGTATAGTTTTATGAAACTGTCAAGCGTCTGTGCATCGTGTATATGAGGTCTTCCACGTAAACCACCCCTGTTAACCACGGCAAGTAAAAGCATTGTGTCACCACAATAGATTGTCTGGGTAACTTCAACCTTCGGTTTACGGGGTGTGTTCCTGTATATCAAAACGCAACTTGCAAACGGTGAACGCACTACAACACCTTTCTTCCCTGCTGGTGGAAGGTATTTGACTGCTCGGTGTAACGTTCGAATCTCATGCAGAAAGGGGTTTGTATATACACACCGAAGCCAGTAAGTTGTCTTTGACCTGTGCGGAACCAGACATACACACACATCAGCTTCATGGGATTTTAGGAGGAACTGTTCAGCCATGCTAAACGGCGGGTTAACGAAGACCCGTTCACCAACCCATGATTGACGGTTTATATCATCGGTGAACCGTGGCAACAATGCGTCATGCTCAGTTGCAGCACCATCCATCGAAAAACCAAATTCACGGTGTAGGTTACGAAATAAACGATACGGTGTACGCCAGTCATCAGAACCACCATGATGACGACCGATATTGATTATTGGATGTGACACAAGCGAAGCGCCCCTCTAAAAAGATTTTTTAGCTATTTTGTTTAAAAGCATATCAAACGATACATTTTATTGATTTAGGTCAAAGACAAAACACTTGACAAAATGGTAAGATTGTTCACATGACCCTACTTAACAGATTTCTTAAGAGCTTTTGAGAAGCCTGTTAAACAGACACTCTTTCTGGAGTGTTGTCTTTTACTTAAGAGGTTTGTTTAGTTGTCTCTCAAGTTCTCTTCTTACGGTCACTGTTAAGATAGAACCTACCTTCGGTTTCATGGTTCTCTTCCTCCCGTTAAACATCTCTTCACAGTCAGACTAAATAATACCTGTGTAGTTTCTTGGTAGAATCTTTCAAGGTAACTTAACTCTGAGTTTATGAAGTTGACCTTAGTCAATAGTTGCCTAGGTGCTGCTAAGGCTTCCTTAGTGGGAAAGAGGGATATAGTGACCATAGGAACCCCTCATGTTATACAGGCTTCTATACTGGTTAAAATCTATACAGGTAATATCCAGCCTCTAAATTTTTTATAAAAAATGACTAGCCCCTCTACATTTCCCTTCCCCGATAATCTTCGAAAATATCTGCAATCAATCTGTAGCTGCTAAGTACCCGTCACACCAGCTATGTGACCCCCTTTGCAAAAAAGCCAAATATCAGTCACATCCATGTAACTATTCAGTAACTTATTTAGCAAGTCTGTAATAAGTTGCTCTAGAGATTCCTAGCTCTTCCTGAATCTGCAACCTCGTTTTACCTTGTGAAATAAGCGTCTTTACAGTCTCTGAAGAAGCTTTTACGGGTCTTCCCATGTGAACCCCTTCAGCTTTAGCACGTTCAATACCAGCTTTTCTACGCTCACTGATAAGGTCTTTTTCAAGGTCAGCTAAACCAGCCATCATAGTAAGCATTGCTTTACCGATTGGTGTAGACAGGTCAAAACCTTCACGTAAAGAAACAACTCTCACACCTTTAGTCTGTAGTGACTCAACGTTAGAGAGCACATCAACGGTATTACGCCCTAAACGGTCAATAGCTACCACAACTAACGTATCGTCACACCTTACATAGTTCATCATGTCTCTAAAACCATCTCTGCTGGTGGCCTTTGTAGCTCCTGAGACAGCCTCATCAATAAACCATTTATCGACCTTGTGAACCTTCTCTATCTGTAGTTTCTGGTTGTCTACAGTCTGGTCTTGTGTTGATACCCTGCAATAACCAATCACCGCCATACATCCCCCTTAGAAGTCTCAAAAGTTAGTCTCATAAGTTTAGCTGTCTCATAATCCAAAAACAACCTTTTAAGACTCCTTGAGGGTGCATTCTACCGTTACGTTGAAAGTGTCTCAAAAGGAAGTCCTTTTAAGACTGGTTATGAAGGAGCTATGAAGATTTTAGGAGGGTAACTATAACCATCACTTCCTAACTTTCACATAGCTGATTGTTATCTCTTGCAACTGTAACGTATGGTGACCAAACATCTATATATCGTTATATAGCCCTGTATATAGCACTATATGTAGTGTCTGGAGAGGGACGACTAACACGATACAGTTTATCCTGAAAAGAGACTTCACAGATTCTTTATATATTTCAATAAGTTATGATAAAAAGGGGCTATGTCGATACTGTATAGAATCTGTGTAGAATTGCTTAGATATTTGAAGAAATACCGTTAAATTGCATAGGTACTAACCTGATATTGTCCTGTAATTAACAGGTCTCTTAGAAAACCGAATAGACTTCATTCAAGGGTCATTGAAGTCATAATCATTTCAGTAGAAAAACCAGGTCTCGATTTTAAATGCAAATAGCAATCATATTCAATAAGGCAAGACGATCAGGATCAGTGAAAATGTCATTTTTGGCGTAATTGACCTTACTTTATGCATGGTCTTAACAAAGACATCATCTTTCCGTTGCAGATCTTCGCCCTTTCAAATAACGTACTTTACAACTTTCCCGAACAAGGAGTTGTGCCTGTGTTGTATGTTATTTACGCTCAAGACAAAGCTGATAGCCTCGAAAAACGCCTTTCCGTTCGTCCGGCACATTTAGCACGTTTACAGTTACTGCATGATGAAGGTCGTTTGTTGACCGCCGGTCCAATGCCAGCAGTAGACAGTAACGATCCAGGGGCTGCGGGATTTACTGGCTCAACCGTTATTGCTGAATTTGAGTCGCTGGAAGCAGCTCAGGCCTGGGCCGATGCTGACCCGTACGTAGCGGCAGGAGTCTATGAACACGTTTCAGTGAAACCATTTAAGAAAGTGTTCTGAATAGAGATTCAATATTTAAGGGCACGGTTTTTGCAACCGTGTTCTTGTTTGGCCTTTCCTT
>ERZ1034992.1198-NODE-1198-length-12109-cov-20.407500_pt1 | contig 12109 bp, 12 predicted proteins | sample MGYA00520695_ERZ1034992 | MGnify/ENA primary metagenome ERZ1034992 (study PRJEB33766, sample SAMN09781778) | gut metagenome | biome: gut microbiome | host: Homo sapiens | place: Madagascar | study: EMG produced TPA metagenomics assembly of the PRJNA485056 data...
AATAGTTAGCCACATTTGGCTAACTATTAACGTGAACGATAGTGAACTTTTTTATGCTGGTTTACCTTATTCTCCTCAAAACTGTAGAATTCTGCTTCGTGCTATTTACTATGCTGCTGGCATGGAAGATGAGATGAAGCGTTATTATGTAACTAATGTGAATACTGAGATTACTGTTTTCCCTAAGAGCAAGAAGATTGCAGTAATTAATAATTCTAATGATGCTCAACATACTGACGTATATATCGGTGGTAAGTGTGTCTATAGTTTAGACTTAAATCCAGGTGAGATGCGTTGGGTAGACGATGTTGAATAATTAATTTGATAACTTATGAAAAGCATAAGGGCTTTTCATATTTTATAGACAGTACTTTAATAAAGGAGGACAAAATGAAAAAGAAAGTATTGATGATGCTATTGGTAGTATCAATGTTAGCGCTTACACTAACTGGTTGTGGTAAGACTGACGACAATGGCGGTGCTACTAATGGTGGCGAAACTGAGAGTGAAACACTTACTGTATGGTGTTGGGACCCTAACTTCAATGTTTATGCAATGAAGCAAGCTGAGAAGTTATATCAAAAGGATCATCCTAACTTCAAGTTAGATATCCAAGAAAAAGTTTTCTCTGATATCGAAACTGCTTTAATTACTGCTGCTGAGGCTGGTGATTTAAGTACTTTACCTGATATGTTCTTAATGCAAGACTATACATTCAAGAAGATGGTTGCTAACTATCCAAATGTATTCACTGAATTAAGCAATTCTGGTATTGATTTCGCTAACTTCTCTGGTGGTAAGTTAGGCGACTCTACAATTGATGGCAAGCACTATGGCGTACCATTTGATAATGGTGCTACTATCATGGCTATTCGTAAGGATATGGTTGAAAAAGCTGGTTTAACTGTTGAAGATTTCAAGGATACTACATGGCCTGAATTCATCGAAAAGGCTTCTAAGGTAGTTGCAGCTAATGGTGTTCCAATGTTAACTTCTTCAGGTGGTTCTGAAATCGTTATCGAAATGTTACAAACTTGTGGTGCTTCTCCAATGGTTAACGGTAAGATTGATTTAGTTGGTAACAAGGCTTTAAAGAAGGCTATTGAAACTTATAAGGAATTAATCGACAAGGGTATCATGATCGACTACACTGACTGGGATCAATATATCGCTTCTATGAATACTGGCAAGGCTGCTGGTGTTATCCAAGGTTGCTGGATTATGTCATCTATTCAAGCTGCTGAAGATCAAGCTGGAAATTGGGCTATCGTTAATATGCCTAAGTTCGCTGATATTGATGGTGCTACTAACTATGCAAATAATGGTGGTGCTAGCTGGGTTGTTTCTTCAAACTGCAAGAATACAGATTTAGCATTTGATTTCATCAAGTCTACATTCGCTGGTAGTGTTGAATTATATGATGATTTACTAGTAAATGCTGGTGCTTTCGCAAGCTACTTACCTGCTGCTGAATCAGATACTTATAATCAAACTTCTGATTTCTATGCTGGTCAAGCAGTATATAAGGATATCGTTGAATTCGCTGGACAAGTTCCAAGCATCGATTATGGTGCATACTTCTCTGATATCAGAACTGCATTAAATGAAATCATGCCTAATATCGTAAATGGTGCTGATATTGACACTGAAATTCAAAACGCTCAAAATACAGTTGATTTCAAGGTTGGCGCTTAATTAATTAATTTTAAAAACAATAGTTACCGGGAAGGCAGAATTGTTTTCCCGGTTCTGTTTTAGGAGGATATATGGAAAGAAAGAAAAGAAAATTCTCTTTTGAAAGAAAGTATAATCTTACTGGTTGGGCGTTCTTGTTGCCGGCAGCAATTTTAATATTCGTATTTTGTTTCTATCCAATGGCACAAGCTATTATGCTTTCTTTCAAGAAGGCAGGTGGTGTCAGCGCCGGATTTGCAAACTACGCTAGAATTTTCCAAGATAAGACATTTCAACAATGTTTATTTAATACCTTCTTTTACTTTTTGGTTCAAGTGCCAATCATGCTTATTTTAGCTTTGATTCTTGCACAACTTCTTAATAGTCCAAAAATTAAATGTAAGGGTTTATTCCGTACTTTGATTTTCATACCGTGTGCAACTTCACTAGTATCATATTCTATGATTTTTAAGTCTTTGTTTGCACCAGAGGGTATTGTTAACCAAGTACTTACAGCTATCGGATTAAATGCGGTTAGCTGGTTTGAGAGTCCATGGCCTGCTCGTTGGGTAATCGTTATTGCCTTAATTTGGAGATGGACTGGTTATAATATGGTGTTCTATCTTGCGGGTCTACAAAATATTGATTATGACATTTATGATGCAAGTTATATTGATGGAGCTACACCGTTTCAACAATTTACTAGAATTACTATTCCTTTGTTGAAGCCAACAATTTTGATGACAGCGATTATGTCAACTTCAGGTACATTACAATTGTTCGATGAATCTATGAACTTGACTGCTGGCGGTCCTGGTAAGTCTACTATGACTTTGGCTCATTATATTTATAATATTTCGTTTGTTGAGACACCTATGTTTAACTATGCGGCAGCTTTGTCTGTTAGCATTCTAGTTATGGTGGCTGTTCTATCAATTATTCAAATGAAAGTGGGTGACAAGCGTGACTAAATTTAAATCTTTTATTTCTTATGCGGTATTAATCATTGCGAGTTTCTTATCAGCATTTCCACTTTACTACATGTTGTGTGGTGCTACTAACCGTAGTATTGATGTAGTAAGGGGTAAATTAATTCCTGGTACTTATTTATTAGAGAACTATAAGACTTTGGTTGGTATGCAAAATCTACAGTTGGCAATGTTTAATTCATTCCGTAATGCGATTATTATTACATTAATTGCGCTACTTGTTTGTTCAATCGCTGGTTATGGTTTTGAAGTTTACCATGATAAGGGTAAGGATACTTTGATGAATATCTTGTTGTTGTCGATGATGCTTCCGTTTGTTGCCATCATGATTCCGTTGTTTAAGATGTTTGTTAAGTGGGGTTTGGTTAATACTTGGATTGCGTTAGCTTTACCTGCAATATCTACTCCATTCTTGATTATGTTATTTAGACAGGCAGCTCGTTCTTTCCCTCGCGATATTATCGAGGCTGCAAGACTTGAAGGCTTAAATGAGCTTCAAATTTTCTTTAAGATGTTTGTTCCTGTTATGAAGTCTACTTATGCTGCTGCGATGACTGTAACATTTATGAATGCTTGGAATAATTATTTATGGCCATCAATTATCTTACAAAGTAATAAGGCTATCACAATGCCAATGTTAGTAGCTAACTTAAAGAGTGGTTATAGTGTTGACTATGGTATGTTGATGCTTGGTGTATTGATTTGTACGCTTCCAACCGCAATTATTTTCCTTTGTCTACAAAAGAGTTTTGCGAATGGTATTACAGGAGCTGTTAAATAATGGCATTAGATCAAAAAATATTAAGGAAGGCCCAAGGTGCCTTCCTTTTGGCTCAAAAAATGGGTCTATTAGAAGATGCTTCGTTTGAGGCTTTGGAAAAAAGAAGATATGAATACAACAATAGTGAGCATGAATATGGACCACATTATTTGTCTAAAGAAGCATATCTTTTTTATGAATTAACACGTTTAAAGTTAGATTTTGTCTTACCTACTGATGTGGTTAAAAAGACGGGGCTATGTCCTAATTTTACTGAGGAACAAAGAAAAGAATTCTATGAAAAGAATCATGATTTGTTTGGAAGATATCATGGTGATTTCTTTACTTTTGAGGAAGTAAGTCAAATTATTGAGAAAAGATTAAGGGAGGAAGCATATGACAAACTTATCGAAGACATATTACGTTAGTTCTATTAATGGTTGTGACTTAAATGATGGCTTGTCTGTTGAATGTCCTTTTAATTCTTTATTTAAGATTAATGGTTTAAAGTTAAATCCAGGTGATAGGGTTTTACTTGAAAGGGGAAGTGTCTTCTCTAATCAGTTTCTTCAAATAAAAGATAGTGGTAATAAGGAAAATCCTATTATTATTGGTGCTTATGGTGATGGTGAATCACCTTGTATTGAAACTAATGGACAGGGCATTTGGTATCAGGATTATGGTAATCCTTTAGATTCATTGACTCATGTTTATAAGGGTTATGTGTCTTCTAGTGTCTTGTTGTATGATGCTGAATATATTACTGTTGAAGACTTAGAGATTTCTAACAAGGCTGATAATATTTTAGGTGAGTCTTATTCTTGTATTGATAAGATGAATAGAACTGGTGTGGCTGTAGTTGCCAAGGACAAGGGTGTAAGAAGTGGTATCACTTTGCGTAATTTGTTTATTCATGATGTGAATGGTAATGTCTATGATAAGCATATGAATAATGGTGGTATTTATATGACTTGTTTTAAGCCTACTAATGTCGAATTAACAGGAGTACCTCGTTATAATGATGTTTTGATTGAAAGATGTTTCTTATATAAAACAAGTAGATGGGGTATTGCGGTAGGTTATACTTATGCTCATGATAAGTTTATGGGCGCTGAATTAAATGAAGAGTCTTTCTTAGAATATGGTCATGAAAATGTAGTTATCAGAGATAATTATGTTAAGGATATTGGTGGTGATGGCATTACAGTTATGTATTGTCTAAGACCTCTTGTTGAACATAATATGGCTGATTCTATTGCTCAGGAAATTAATGACAGAATCTATTGTGAGCCTGGTAATAAGGCTGGTAAGGTGGCTGCTGCTATTTGGCCTTGGAAGTGTAAGGATGCTTTGTTTACTCATAATGAAGTTTGTGATACAAGGCTTAATCAAGATGGCATGGCTTATGATGCTGATTCTGGTGATGGAACAATTTATGAATATAACTATAGTAGACAAAATGAGGGTGGTTGTGTGATGTTTTGTCTACAAGAAGCTATTCATAATACTTTCCGTAATAATGTTAGTTTTGATGATTTAGGGGGTACTATTAGTCCTTCTGAGAATCCTGATGCGTTAATAGAGAATAATACTTTCTATGTGCGTAAGGGAGTGCCATTTGTGCGTAAGAACATGGGTGGTGGTAATTATGTTGAGGTCAATAATAAGTTTATTGAACTTAATGATTAGTTTGTGAACTACCAACAAACTAAAGATTTGTTGGCTTCGTATAGATAACTAAGTTATCTACTTTTAAGAAGTTTGATATTCTATGTTAGATAGAACCTTTCGTACTTAATTATTTATTAAGCAATCCTTATTCTTACAGGCGTGTCCACTTCACCGCTACTGGATAGTATCTTATCGATACACACCGCTACTTATTTAATATGTTCTTATTACATTTTAAGAAGATGTCTACTTCACATTTAATGTTTTACCTTACTAATGATTAGTAGTAAGAACCATATGCATTAACTTTTCAAAGAACTACATATATTATAACATTTTAGCATTCATCTCATAAGCTAAGGACTTATGAGTTTTCTGCTTTGGAAAATATAAAAGCAGGATTATTGTCCCGCTTTGTCTTATTCTCCGCCCATTTCAGCAACTATTTTTGCGCTATCCTTATAGTCTTTTAGGCTAATAAGAAGTTTTACTGCTGTGCCAATATCTTCGTTTTTGTTTATACATTCTACAGAATATTGGTATTGAGCTTCTTTAAAGATATTTTCTAGTTATTTATCAAAGAACTCATAACCATATACACTTTGGCTGTATGATGTTACATATCTTGCTTCGTTTCTGATCATGTTGATTACAGTCATGTATTTCTTCTCTGATAATAAAGATTTAGCTCTTTTCTTGAAGAATTTGTTAGCTTGTTTTTGAGAATCTAATACATTTAAAGTACTTAATCCTTTATATTGTTCTTGATAGTTGTTTGTTAAGAATCTGTAGTTAAAGTAAGTTCTACGATTAGCGCTTGTTGCGAATACACATGCTAGTGCAACAATAATGATTGCACATAGAATCCCAATAATTTTTCCTATTTTCTTTGTCTTTTCGTTTGTTTTTAACATTAATTTTCTACTCCCACATTTGAAAAAATGTTAATAGTCGTATTCCTATTTAGTTTATTGAGCTATGGATACGTAAGTTTGCTCGTTTGATTAATTAAGTGGACATGTCCGTTACATAAAAAATGCACCGACAGAATTACTAGAGATAGGTTCTATAGGTGTAATCTAAAAATTTGAAACAAAATGTCCGCGAATGGTTCTGATAATTTTCCTCCTTCATACAATCACTTTTATTTCGTAAGACCATTATATGGTAGAAGTGGTTTAAAAGCTATAAGGAGAATTGTGTAAAAATTAATTTTATGCTTGTAATTTGTTTTGTTTTTTAATAATATAAAAACGTTGCAAATCTGTAACAGAATTTTGACCGCTAAGAAATGCGCTAAGGCTACGGAATGCCGGGTCAAAGACCGAGACTTGTTTAGGAGACAAGAACCATGTTTAGTGGAACATGGAAGGGTTTCACCCTTATTGATGTATTTATATACTTTATATCAATAAGAAGCGATTTCTGTTATAGAAAGGACTTACTACTTTTTTTTCGATTGATAGACAGGTATATAAATTCCTGTCTTTTTTGTGAATTGGGAGGGAGTATTAATGAAAAAGATAATTGTTTTTGCGCTAGCATTATTGTGTTTGGTTGGTTGTTCTGATTCTAAGACAACAGTTGATGATGATCCAATTGAAAAGTATGGAAGTGATGTACTTAATGTTTTCAACTGGGGTGAGTATATTGGTGAGGATGTAATCGCAAATTTTGAAGAAGAATATGGTGTTAAGGTTAATTACTCTATGTTTGATTCAAATGAGATTTTATATACAAAGTTATTAGGTGGCACTTCTTATGATGTTATTGTGCCTAGTGATTATATGATTGAAAGATTAATGGAAGAAGGTATGTTACAACCACTAGATTATTCTTATATGACAAATTTAGATGATTTAGATCCAGGTGTTGTAGCTTTAAGAGATGAGTATGATCCAGATGGTGTATATTCTATGCCTTATTTCTGGGGTTCTGTAGGTCTTGTCTATAATAAGAAGAATGTAGATGTTGATAAGTTAGAAGAATTGGGTTGGAATATTTTAAAGGATACAGAATATGCCGATAGAATCTTCATGTATGATTCTGAAAGAGATTCTTTCATGGTTGCCCTAAAAGCTTTAGGTTATTCTATGAATACTGAAAACATGGATGAGATTAACGAGGCTTATGAATGGTTGTGTGAACTACATGATACAATGCATCCAGCTTATGTAACTGATGAAGTAAATGATGCGATGATTAATAATGAAAAGGATATTGCGGTAGTTTATAGTGGTGCAGCTGCTTATATCATTTCTCAAAATGAGGATATGGGTTACTATATGCCAAAAGAAGGTACTAATGTTTGGACTGATTCTATGGTTATTCCAGCTAACGCTAAGAATCCTAAATTAGCTAATGAATTCATTAATTTCATGTTGAATTATGATGAGGCTATGGATAGTTCAATTACGGTTGGTTATACTTCAGCTAATAAGAAGGTTGTTGAAACTTTATCTTCTGAGGGTGAATTATATGATGGCAATGAAGCTTATTCATTTGATGCGTCTAATCCAAATAATGAAGTGTTTAAGCATAATGATACTTTAAAGAAAGTATTATCTGATATGTGGGTTCGTATCAAGGTTAGATAATGAGAAAAGTTAAGGTATCAGCTATTCAGATACAGGTTTCAAATTATTTGGAAGATAATTTAAACAAGGTTGAGACAAAGATTAGGGAAGCTGCTAGAAATGGCGCCAATATCATCTTGTTGCCAGAGCTTTTCGAGAGACAATATTTCTGTCAAGAAAGAAGATATGAGTATTACGCTTATGCTAAGGAAACTTTAGATAATGACGCTGTTAAGATGGCACTTAAGTTATCTGGGGAATTAAGTATTTTGATTCTTGTGAGTTTCTATGAGCTTAGTGGCAACTCCACTTATAATACTTTGGCTTATATAGAAGATGGTAGGCTTCTAGGAACTTACAGAAAGACACATATTCCTGATGATCATTATTATCAAGAGAAGTTTTATTTCACACCTGGTAATACTGGTTTCAAGGTGTTTGATACTAAGTATGGAAAAATTGGTGCTGGTATTTGTTGGGATCAATGGTTTCCTGAGACTGCAAGGTGTTTAGCTTTAAATGGTGCTGAGTTGATTTTCTTTCCAACAGCTATTGGTTCTGAGCCTATCTTAAATGTTGATAGTTGTTCTCATTGGCAAAGAGTAATGAAGGGTCATGCGGCAGCTAATATCGTTCCTGTTATCGCGGCTAATAGAATTGGTTTAGAAACTGTTGAACCGTGTGTAGAGAATGGTAATCAGTCTTCTTCTTTAAACTTCTATGGTTCTTCTTTCATGACTGATGAAAGAGGAGAGATAGTTGTTAGTGCTTCAAGGGATAAGGAAGAGATCCTATATCATGAATATGACTTGGATAAGATAAGGGAAGATAGATTAGCTTGGGGTTTGTTTAGAGATAGAAGACCAGATACTTATATAGATATTACAAAATAACTAATCATTGGAGGGTGTTTAATTGAAGAAGTTAATTGTTTTGTGTATTTTGTTAACTTTAGTTGGATGTTCAAAATCAGATCCGGTTGAAAAGTATGGTAGTGATGTGCTTAATGTGTTTAACTGGGGTGAGTATATTGGTGAGGATGTTATCGCTAATTTTGAGGAAGAATACGGAGTAAAGGTAAATTATTCTTTATTTGAATCAAACGAGATCATGTATACCAAGTTGTTGAGTGGCAATAATTATGATGCGATTGTGCCTAGTGATTATATGATTGAAAGATTGATGGAAGAGGAGCTTATTCAGCCATTGGATTATAGTTATATGACAAATCTTGATGATTTAAATCCAGAAGTATTAGCTTTAAGGGATGAGTATGATACGGATGGCAAATATTCAATTCCTTATTTCTGGGGTTCAGTAGGACTTGTCTACAATAAGAATGTTGTTAGTGAAGAGAAGTTAGATGAACTAGGTTGGAATATTCTAAGGGATACTGAATATTCTAATAAGATTTTCATGTATGATTCAGAAAGAGATTCGTTTATGGTTGCCTTAAAGGCCTTGGGTTATTCAATGAATACTGAGGATATGGATGAGATTAATAAGGCCTATGAATGGTTATGTGAACTTCATGATACGATGAATCCTGCTTATGTGACTGATGAGGTTACCGATGCGATGATTAATAATGAGAAGGATATTGCGGTTGTTTATAGTGGCGATGCAACGTTTATTATTTCTCAAAATGATGACATGGCTTATTACGTACCAAAAGAGGGTACTAATGTTTGGAGTGATGGTTTTGTGATTCCAAGTAATGCCAAAAATTCTAAATTAGCTAATGAATTTATTAATTATATGATGAGCTATGATTCAGCGATGGATAGTTCTATCGAAGTAGGTTATACATCAGCTAATAAGAAGGTAGTAGAAGAACTATCTTCAGATGGTGAAGTATATAGTAATAATGATGCCTATATCTTTGATGTGTCTAATCCTAAGAATGAAGTGTTTAAGCATAATGATACTTTAAAGAAAGTATTATCTGATATGTGGATACGTATCAAGGTTAGATAACTGTTTGCGATTTTTTATTGAAAAACAGTAAACAACACTGACTACCCCCGATGACTAAAGCCACGGGTTTCTAGCCTACATCGGTTTCTATAATTCTACTAGGAATTATCACTAGCCGATTTCACCTAGATCGAATATCCTATCTTGCTAGAAGATGCACATCATTAACTAACGCTTGTATTTAAAAAATACATTTGTCGTTATATGCTTTTGAATATTCTGTTGAGCCGTTTAGTCAGACGGCTTTTAAATACTTTTAATGTATGTACCAACTAAGTTGGCAATTGTCTTTTAATCTTTTTATTTCATTGTCCTGAAGTTTTTTAAATGTATCAAAATCATCATAACAGGTTACTTTATTAATTGTTTCTAAATCATCATTTGTATGAGCTATGATATAAGCACTCAATAAATCTCTTTGAACTATTGTTCCTTCATCTAATTCAATTAGTCTATCTTTTAATTGTCTCTTTTTATAAGTTCTATCTATTGGATTATATTGACTGGCTTTTACTTTATAGGTATTGATTTTCTTTAATTCTAGATTGTAGTATTTTAGTTTTCTATCAAGGATAGTTAAAAACATACTTGGTGCTCTATTCTTTATGGTTTTACCATATCTTTTCTTAGAATTAATCTTACCATTTTTATTGATAGTAGTTTTCCTACTTCGTTTTTGTAGACCTTTAAAGTTCATTTCTTCTACGCGAATATCTAGACTTTCAGCTATTATTTGATTAGCTAATATTTCATGAGCTTGTTTTCTTTTAACAGACAATTTTCGATATTCATCTTTTAACTTAGCTTGAGTTTTTAAATAGTTCTTGGATTTATACCATTTATGTTTGCCCTTAGCTATAGTTCCATCATCGTTATAGTTGCTAGGATTAGTAGTTCTTCTAGAACGGTCTAACTTTCTTTGATAAACTTTTATCTTATGTTCATTTTCTTTACAATTAGGCGCAAGTTCTTTTAATTTAACTTCATTACTACTTACAACAGCTATAGTACTTGTGCCTATGTCGATACCTTGAACTTTAAAGTTATCACCATATTGTCTATTCTTACTTGGTGGTGTTCCCTTAAATATTAATTGGACAAACCATCTCTTCTTGTTTCTTATGTAATTAGGATAAATTCTAACGTATTTAACTTTATCTAATAATGCCGTTTGAGCATAAATATCATTCCTTTTGACTTTTAGTTTAAACTTATAGTTACCATAACTAATAGAAATATCGTCACAATAATGAAGTTTAGAAGTAGCTGATTTCCCTTCTATTGAAAAGCTATCATATTTACTTTTAAAATTAACTTTATCAGCTTGATGATATCTAAGCTTCTCTGTCGCTTTAAAAGCTCTAGTAGCTATTTTTTGACATTCATGAGAACCTAACTTCTTATTAAAGTATTCATAAGGCTTTTTAACATATTTATGCATATCATACTCTGAGTATCCATAACTCAAAGCTATATCATTTAATTGTTTATTCAATTCATTTTTATTGTTAGTATTTTTTAATTCTTTCACTAATAGTTGGTATTCTTTATCATGAATTAATTTATGATATCGTTTTAAACATTCATTTAAACAATCATTATAAATTGCCTTAGCTATCTTTTCTAATTTATCTAAAACACTAGAAGGATTATCATTATCAAAAGCTAATTCGTATGTAACTACATATGATGATGTATTACTTTTAGCCATAACAATTCTCCTTTACTACCTAATTCTTCTTTGTTGACTTTCTATATATTTTTTTATTTCATCTTCACTAATATGACCAATAGAACAAGATAGATAACTTCTAGTCCATAATGAAGGCATACTTGATTTTAGAAATGGAAACTCTTCTCTTAAAATATGAGAACTCTTACCCTTAAATTGTTTAATAACTTTATGAAGCATTAATCTAGGATCAAACTCTATAAACATATCTACATAATCAGGCATAATTTCCAAAGCTTTAATTTCAACATTCATATTATCTGCTTCTTCATAGAATATTTCTTTTAAGCGTTTTTCAACATTATCAGATAATACAGGCTTTCTATACTTTGGAGAAAATATAATATGAAACTGATTTTTATAAACTATTCCATTTTTATGTGTATATTGATTCATAGATTTATCCTTGACTATATTATACTATATTTGATAGATAATCATAGAAATATCTAACACAAATATTTAAACAAAAAAGCGTTCATCCCAATGACTAAAGTCATGGTTTTGTTGTTCTATCCGTAATAAGCAACAATAAAAAATGATGGTGTATCCATTCACAATGAACTTTTCTGATAGTATTAGCAATATCTTTGGCGATAGGTTCATAGTCTATCATGATAGTCTTGTACATATAAGGAACCTCATTTATAGATTTAGTTTAATTGTTTAATGTTAAGTAAATAGGCTGATAATGGTAAATAGCTGGTAAATAATGAATATATATTTAAAT
>ERZ1034992.1199-NODE-1199-length-12109-cov-3.886843_pt1 | contig 12109 bp, 20 predicted proteins | sample MGYA00520695_ERZ1034992 | MGnify/ENA primary metagenome ERZ1034992 (study PRJEB33766, sample SAMN09781778) | gut metagenome | biome: gut microbiome | host: Homo sapiens | place: Madagascar | study: EMG produced TPA metagenomics assembly of the PRJNA485056 data...
CTCCCGCGCCGGCACCCGTGCCCATGGCCATGGCGGGCGACCCCTGGACGATCGTGGTCCCCTGCGCGACGCGGGAGCAGATGCAGGGCGTGGCCGCCGCTCTCAGGGCGCAGGGGGTGGTCGGCACCATCATGCACGGCACGGTGGGCCAGGTTTACGAGCGTATGAACGGAGGCTACTAGGATGACGCAGGAGAACGGACCCATCGACCTCATGGCCGCCGTCGCCAAGGTGCAGCGCGCCGTGGTGGTTCCCAAGGCGAAGTACAACGCCTTCGGCAAGTTCAGCTACCGGAGCTACGAGGATATCGTCGCCGCGCTCAAGGAGCCGTGCAAGAAGGAGGGGCTGGCGTTCTTCCTCACCGACGAGCTGGTGCAGATAGGCGACCGCTACTACGTGAAGGCCACGGCGTGCGTGTTCCCCGCCGAGGGCGGCGAGGGCTCGCTGCAGGTGAGCGCCTACGCCCGCGAGGACGAACACAAGAAGGGCTCGGACGACGCGCAGGTGACCGGGATGGCTTCGAGCTACGCCCGCAAGTACGCGCTGTGCGGCGCGTTCGCCATCGACGGGCAGAGCGACCCGGACGGCATGGAGGAGCAGCCCGCGCCCGAGGAGAAGCAGCCTCCGCAGGACGGCCCCTTCACGGCGCACTGCCGCAGCTGCGGGGCGCGCTACCAGTTCGCCGGGATGCCGCAGTACATGGAGTTCGTGGCCAACAGCCCGTGCTGCCCGCGCCCCGACTGGCAGGTGGAGTAGATGCAGGCGCTCACCGAGGAGCTGGACGAGCTGACCGACAGGCTGGAGGCCGAGCTGAAGACCTGCAAGGAGTCCGGCTGCCAGTACGCCGAGAACGAGGCCGAGTACCGCAAGGCCCTGCGAATCGCCATCCTGAACGAGCGCCAGAAGGGCACGCCCGTCACCATCATCGGCGACGTGTGCCGGGGCCAGGAGCAGATAGCGGAGGCCAAGCGCCGCCGCGACTGCTCCGAGGCCATCTACAAGGCCTCGCAGGAGGCCATCAACGTCATCAAGCTGCGCATCCGCATGGTGGACGCGCAGATCACCCGCATCTGGAACAGCGGGGACACGACACAAGGAGGATATTTATGAGCATCAACCGCGTGTGCATATCCGGCAACCTGACCCGAGACCCGGTTCTGCGCTCGACGGGCGGCGGCATGTCCGCCCTCTCGCTGGGCGTGGCCGTCAACGACCGCCGCAAGAACCAGCAGACCGGGCAGTGGGAGGACTACCCGAACTTCGTGGACTGCACGCTGTTCGGCACCCGTGGCGAGAAGCTGGCGCAGTACCTCGCCAAAGGCAGCAAGGTGGCCATCGAGGGCAAGCTGCGCTACCGCAGCTGGAACGACCAGCAGACCGGCCAGAAGCGCAGCGCGCTGGAGGTCGTGGTGGACGAGCTGGAGTTCATGAGCGGCCGGCAGCAAGGCTATGCGCCCCAGCCCTACGCGCCCCAGGCGGCCCCGCAGGCGCCGCAAGCCCGCACGTACGGCCAGGGACGCCCAGCCCCGGCCCCTGCGCCGCAGCAGCCCGCCTACGCGCCCCAGACGGCCCCTCAGCAGGCGTACGCGCCCCAGCAGTACGCGCCCCAGCAGCCGGCGATGGACGCCTCCGCAGGCGTGTACGACGAGGATATCCCGTTTTAGGGAAGGCGCTGGCGACGCTATGGGCATGGTTATACACGACGACTTCTGGGCGGCCGCGCAGGCCATGCCCGAGAAGCAGCGCGCGCCGTTCATCTACGCCATCGTCGAGTACCGGTTCACGGGCAAGGAGCCGCAGGGCAGCCCCGCGTGGCTGCCCACCTTCCTGGTGCTCAAGGGCAGGCTCGATATGGGCGACGAGAAGAGCGAGCGCGCAAGGAAGGCGGCGAACGCCCGATGGGGCAACAGGCCGGGGAATGGAGACGCGGTGGCTGATGCGGCGGCACGGGCACAGGACGATGCGCAAGCACGTGCGGGAGCATATGCGGATGCAGATGCAGTTGCATATGCGGATGCAGATGCGGACGCACATGCAGACGCATCGAGTTGCGGCAATGCAGAGGTTGAGGATGAGGTTGAGTATATAGAAAACCCCTTAATCCCCTTTTCCGAAATCGTGCATGCGCTCAACGATGCGGTGGGCACCCGCTACCGAGCAAGCAGCGCCAAGACCCGCAGTCTGATACACGCCCGCTGGGCCGAGGGCTACCGCCTACCCGACTTCCTGGCCGTCATCGACACGATGGCCGCCGAGTGGAAGGGCGACCCGAAGATGGCCAAGTACCTGCGGCCCTCCACGCTGTTCTCGCCGAAGTTCGAGGACTACGTGAACCGCAGCCCGAAGGCCCGGAAGGGGGCGGACGGCTATGACGAGTACGACTAGCTGCCCGCACTGCGGGGCGCCGCTGGAGGCCAACTACGCGGCGCTCATGGGCCGCCGGGTGTTCTGCAGCTGGAGGCCCTGCGGCTGCCCCGGGGCCGTGGCCGAGCGCGCCGAGAGGGCGCGCCTGGAGGCGAGGGCCGAGGCCAGAGAGGCCGCCGCCAAGCGCCGCAGGGCCTACGAGCGGGCCGGCATCAAGCCACGCTTCATGGCCGCCGACTCCCCCATTGCCGGCGACATTGCTGCGAAAGTGGGGCAAGGGCGCGGGGCGTACATCTGCGGCCCCGTGGGCACCGGCAAGACCCACCTGGCGAGCGCCGTGGCGCGGCTTCTGGTGGACGGCGGCACCAGCGTGAGGGTGACCGACATGCTGGGAGTGCTGGCCGCCATCAAGGGCACCTACGGCGGCGACGGCACCGAGGACGGCGTGCTGTCGCGGCTGTCCCGCGTGGGGTGCCTGGTGCTGGACGACCTGGGCAAGGAATCGCCCACCGACTGGACGCTCGGGCAGGTGTTCCGCGTCGTGAACGACAGGTACGAGAGCATGAGGCCGGTCATCGTGACCACGCAGTACGGCAAGGGCGACCTCATACGCCGCCTGGCCAAGAACGGCGACGAGGAGACGGCGGTGGCCATCGTGAGCCGCCTGTCGGAGATGTGCGACAAGTACGAGCTGCAAGGTAAGGACAGGAGGCTATCGAATGGCAAACGTTGACACGCTGCCCGAGATCCTGCGCCCCCTCATGGAGGGGCCGAGCATCGAGACGCCCAGGTGCGCCGTGTGCGGCGCGCCGTGGCCGCTCAACCGCCACCACATCGTGAGGCGCGGGGCGGGCAAGCTGTTCCGCGACGGGCGCGAGGTTCCCAAGCCCACGGTGATGCTGTGTGGCAGCGGCAACGGCAGCGGCTGCCACGGGCTGGCGCACGCCAACCGGCTGCACTTCCGCTGGGTCAGGGCCGAGCAGAGGTTCAACCGCCCCGCCCCGCCGGGCTCGGGGCACTGGGAGTACCTGCTGCTGCCGGAACCGACCAAGTACGCGGATGCCCTGGCCATGGACGGCTGGGGTCGGCTGCCGAGGGGCAGGCGGTGCATGTGAGCGGGTACGAGCCTTCAAGCGGGTGGAACCTCCCGCCCGGGTGCTTCGAGTCCGACCCCAGGGCACCGTGGAACCGGCCCGACCCGTGGGAGGGCCGCACGTGCCGGGAGTGCCGCTTCTGCGGCCGCGTGCAGGGCGCTGGCGGCGAGGCCGTGTGCACCCGCGACGCCATGACGGGCGGCGGCCCCGACGTGGAGGCGGTAGACGAGACAAGCGAGGCATGCGAGTGCTTCGAGTTCGAATAGGAGACGAAACGATGAAGAAGATCTACGCGGTGGCCACGGAGAGCGACGTGGTGCTGGCGTTCGAGAGCAGATCGGACGCAGACGAGTACGCAGGCGAGCACGACGGCATGGCGGTGCTGCCGGTGCCGTGCGTGGGGGCCTACGAGTACCCCAGCGAGAAGCCGGCCACCGACTGGGACCGAATCGCCGACGCTCTGCCGAAGGGAGGCGAACAGGCATGAGGCTGTACATGTGCGCATGCGAACGCTGCGGCAAGGAGGTGCCGGCGACCCTGACGGATTACGCCAAGATGGTGCTGAGGAACAGCGCGCGAATCGACGGCAAGGCAAGGGCCTTGTGCCCGGAGTGCGCCGAGAGCCTGCAGGCGTGGTTCCGCGCAGGCGCGGCGGAGCCGGAAGGAAGGAAGTAGCCATGGGAATCATCTGCGAGACCTGCGGGCGCGATATCGACGCCCTGGGACAGGACAACATGGGCGTAGACGCGCCGCTGTGCGAGGATTGCTGGGGCGAGCAGCAGGGCCACGCGGCGGCCGTGCTGAAGCGCGAGAACGCCAGCCTGAGCGGCGAGGTTCGCAAGCTGAGGTTCGAGAACGCACGGCTGCGCGAGAAGCTGGACGCCAAGGCCGAAAAGGCTGCCGCGCACCTGAACGTGGAGATAGGCCCCGCGCTCGGGGTCGCCGCCCTGCGCCTGAGCATCGAGAACGTGTACGAAACGAGCCGAGAGCGCGCCCTGGCGCTCACGAAGCTGGACGAGTGCAGGCTGTGGCTGGGATGCTGCGAGCCCAAGGAGACGGCGGCTCCCGCTGCGGGCGGCGCGGCCCAGGAGGCGGCCGCGCCGTGCCTGAAGGAGGAAGGCTTCGCCACGCTGGGGCAGGATGCCATGCACAAGGTCGCCGGGCCTATGCTGCGGATGGCGGTGGAGTAGCCATGGAGCAGGAAGCGAAGCCGAAGCGCCGACCCAGCATCGAGGTGCGCTGCCCAAAGTGCGGCATGCGCGAGATATGGCACCACCTGCCCAAGGGCGGCGACCGCTGCCGCTGGTGCGGGCACCTGTTCGAGGACTTCACCTACCGCAAGGTCGGGCCGAGCGCGAAGGAGGGCGCGCAATGACGAACTGGGAGCGATACTTCGGGACGCCGGAGCGGGCGGCCCACGCGGAGGTCGAGTTCCACTCATGGCCCTTCATCATCATCGTGAGCGAGACGAGCCGCATGAGCGAGTGCACCTGCAGCCACCACCTGCTGGCCCGCTTCTACACGGAGGCCGACTACCTGGAATGGCTCAAGGCCGAGCATGACGACGGCACCGTCGAGTTGGAGGACGAATGAACCGCCCGGGATGCAACTGGGGCTGCCTGCTTTTCATAGCGGCGGCTATCGCCATAGACGTGGCCGCGTTCTTCGCCATGCGCGTGCTGGCTGCCGGCCTCGTGGCCATGGCAGCGGCGGCGTGCGGGTAGGGACAACCGAATACGGAAACGACGAGGGGCCGTCCTGCGGGGCGGCCTTTTCCGTGCCCGGCGACACGCTTGCGACCATATGGGCCGAGAGATAAGGGAAGGAGGCCGCAGGTGCCCAAGAAGGACAAGCCGCTCACGGCGAAGCAGGAAGCGTTCGCCCGCGAGATGGCCAAGCCCCGCGCCAAGCAGCAGGACGCGTACCGCGCGGCCTACGACTGCAAGCGCATGAACTACAACTCGATAAGCTGCGCCGCCTCCAAGCTGATGCGCGACCCACGAATCGCGCACAGAATCCAGGAAATCCGCGACGCGGCCGCCAAGGACTGCCGCTGGGAGCTGCAGGACGCGGCCGCCCCGCTGTTCGAGGTGCTGGACGGCGCGCTGCCCATCTTCCGCCGCCAGGCGGCCGAGGGCAGCATCAACGGCGACGCGCGCCTGGCCATAACCGAGAGCGTGAAGCTGCTCAACGATATGTTCGGCGTGGACGGCGCGAAGGCCGCCATGGCGGAGGCGGGGGTGACCATCGTTGACGACCTCGGTTAGGCTCTCGGACGTCGTGGCGGCCGTGTTCGCCGGCGTGTGGCGCTCCATCAAGTCGCACGAGTTCACGCACTACTGGTTCAAGGGCGGGCGCAACTCCACCAAGTCGTCGTTCATATCCATCGCCATCGTGCTGCTGATCATGCTCAACCCGGAGGCCAACGCCGTCGTGCTGCGCAAGGTCGGCAACACGCTGCGCACGTCCGTGTACGAGCAGATAGGCTGGGCGTGCGACGTGCTGGGCGTGGCCCACCTGTTCGACTTCGGGCTGTCCCCAATGGAGGTGACCTACCGCCCCACCGGGCAGGTCATACGCTTCCTGGGGTGCGACAAGCCCAAGAAGCTGAAGTCCGCGAAGTTCCGCACGGGCTACTGCGCCGTGGTGTGGTTCGAGGAGGTAGACGAGTTCGACGGCATGGACGAGGTGCGCAGCGTGCTTGCCACGTTCCTGCGCGGCGGCGACGTGTTCTGGGTCTTCTACAGCTACAACCCTCCCCGCTCGGCGCGCAACTGGGTGAACAAGGAGGCGCGCGACCTGGAGGCCCACCCGGGCGAGGACGGCCGCTTCATATGCCACACCACGTACCTGGACGTCATAGACGAGCACCCGGAATGGATAAGCGCCACCGCGCTGGCGGAGGCGGAGCGCAGCCGCCGCAAGACCCCCGACTCCTACCGCTGGCAATGGCTCGGCGAGGTGACGGGCACCGGCTCCGAGGTGTTCCCCGACGAGCTGCTGGAAATCCGGCCCATAACCGCCGAGGAGCGCGAGGCCATCGCCCTGCGCTCGTTCGGCGTGGACGCGGGCAGCGTGCACCCGTGGGTGTTCATGGAGGTGGGATACGACGAGAACGAGCGCGTGCTGTACCTGCTGGACGAGGAGAGCCGCCAGGGCGTAGACGCCGTCGACCCGAAGACCGCCGAGCTGGTGGCCTCGAAGCTGGAGGAAGCCGGCGACCCCGCCGCAGACGTGTGGTGCGACAGCGCGGCGCGCGGCATGATCCTCTACTACCAGGAGCAGGGCATCAGCGCCCAGAAGGCGTTCAAGCAGGGCCTCAACTCGCCCAAAAACCGCATCAGGTGGATGCAGAACCTGACGCGCGTGGTCATCGACCCCGACCGCTGCCCGCTCGCCGCCAAGGAGTTCCCCGAGTTCGAGTACGTGTCGAACGGGCACGGCGACATAACCGAGACACTGCCGAAGGTGAACGACGACCCGATAGACGCGGCGGGCTACGCCGCAGGGCTATGGATAAGGAGCAACCTCTGATGGAGAAACGAGGGAACACGGGCTACGCCGAGGCGTGGCTGCGCCGCATGGGATACCAGCCGGACACCCGCATGCAGGGCATGGTGGACGTCTGGTTCGGGTGGTTCGCGGCGAACAACGGCTGGTACCACTACAGCGAGCGGCGAGGCTTCCGCGTGTACAAGCGCGAGCGAGCGAGCCTCCACCCGGCCGCGCTGGTGGCCGACGAGTGGGCCAGCCTGATAATGAACGAGAGCACGATCATCTCCAGCACGAGCGACGAGCGCCGCGCGTGGATGGCGCGATACTTCGCCAACCCCGCGACGACCGGCGGGGACGGCCAGGAGACGCCGGAGGACAACGCGCCGGCGCAGCAGCCCACGGAGGACGGCGACGCGCCCACATCGTTCGCCATGGACAACGCCGACTTCATAGCCCGCGCGTTCGCCATGGGCACGGGCGCGTGGGTCATCGAGCCGCGAGGCGTGACCGACAGCGCCTACACGCCCGACGCCGAGCTGCGTATCGTGCGCTACGACGCCACGCAGATAATCCCGCTGACGTGGAGCGCCGACGACTGCACGCAGTGCGCGTTCGTGGGCCGCGTGGAGGTAGGCGGCCGCGACTACGACCAGTGCCAGGCGCACGTGCTCAAGGGCGGCACCTACCACATCCTCACGCAGCTGTTCGACACCAAGACGCACAAGCAGGTGGCGGTCGAGGGCATCAGCGCCGACATGGACACGCACTGCACCCGCCCGCTGTTCAGCCTGGTGCGCCCCGCCGTGTCGAACCGCTACTACGACTACTGCGCGATGGGCGCGAGCGTGTACTGCAACGCCGTGGGGGCCATGAAGGTGGTGGACGAGGCCGCCACCTCCCTGCTCGACCACATCCGCGTGGGCCGCCCGCGCACGTTCGTGGACAAGACCCTCATAGAGGCGAAGACTGGCAAGGGGCCGGACGGCAGCCTCACGAAGACGTACTACGCCTTCGGCGAGGCCGACGACACCATCTTCAGCATGAACCCCGGCGACGAGGGCTCGGCGAAGATACAGACCGTGCAGAGCGACCTCAAGGCGGACGAGAACGCCAGCGCCATTAACACGGGCCTGCGCCTTCTGTCGGTCGCGTGCGGCTTCGGCAACGGCTACTTCAGCTGGGAGTCGCACACGGGCCTGAAGACCGCCAAGGAGGTGGCGGCCGACAACTCGCAGCTGATGCGCTCCATCCACCGCCACGAGAACGCCCTGCGCAAGTCAATCGTGCGCCTGGTCAACGGGATGGCGGACGCCTGCCGCAGCATCAAGGGCGAGGCGGTGCCGTACGGCGACGTGACGGTGGACTTCGACGACTCGATCATCAGCGACACGCAGAGCGCCCGCGAGATGGCCATGAGCGAGGTGGGCGCGGGCATCATGTCCGCGTGGGAGTACCGCCGCCGCTTCTACGGCGAGACCGCCGACGAGGCCAAGGCCAACGTGCCCGAGCAGCAGGGCGGCGCGTTCGACATGCTGGGCGACGGGCTGGCCTGATGCTGGGGCCTGACTACATAGAGCATTTCACCGACGCGGCGCAGGGGGCCATGGACGAGTACACCCTGCGCCTGGTGTGCATCTACGCCGCCCTCATAGGCTCCATCGACTTCGAGGGCGAGAGCGCCTACTCCCAGGCCGCCAGGAAGGCCGCGCTGGCCGCGAAGGACGTGCAGAAGGCCATGAGCGAGGAGGGCCGCAGAGCCGCGCGCGAGGCCGCGAAGGCGGCGGCCGAGGCGGTGGCCAAGAGCGCCGAGTCCGACCTGGCCGCGCTGGGCACGGCCATGGGCGCGCTGTCCAAGGCGATGCAGTGGAGGCTGCACAACTCCGCGCGGGCCACGGCGGCGGGCGTTCAGGAGGTGATCAGCCGCGACAACCTGAAGATGCCCGCCAACGTGCAGCGCGCGTACCTGGAGGTCGTGGCCCAGGCCGTGGCGCAGGTGAACTCGGGCATGGCCGGGTACGAGAAGGCGACCCGCGACGCCGTGCTGAAGCTGGCGCGGCGCGGCGTGTCCGTGGTGGACTACAAGAGCGGGGCGTGGGCGCAGGCGGACGTGGCCATGCGCCGCCACATCCGCACCCAGGCGGCGCAGGCGGGCAGCCGCAACACGCTCGACCTCATGGAGGAGACCGGGCACGACCTCGTGCAGACCTCCTCGCACGGCGGGGCGCGCCCGAGCCACGCCAAGTGGCAGGGCCGCGTGTTCAGCCTGTCGGGCAAGTCCAAGAAGTACCCGCCCTTCAGCCGGACCGGGTACGGCGCGGTGGACGGCCTTTGCGGCGCGAACTGCAAGCACGACTTCGGCATCTACGTGGAGGGCCAGCCGCTGCGGTACGAGCGCGACCCGGACGGCGGCGACGAGAAGCGCGAGGAGCGGTACCAGGCCGAGCAGAAGCAGCGCGAGATCGAGCGCGGCATACGCGCGACCAAGCGAGAGGCGGTCGCCCTGAAGGCGGCGGGGCTCGACGACACCAAGGAGCGCGTGCGCCTGGGCAAGCTGCAGAAGCGCCAGCGCGAGCACATAGCGGCCCACCCCTATCTGTCCCGAGACTACTCAAGGGAGAACCCCTACGAGACGGGCAACAAGAAGCGCGCCCTCACCCGTCAGACGGCCAGCCGCACGGCCTACATGGCGCAGCCTGACGTCAAGACCGCCATATCCGAGGCGGGCGTGAGCCGCAAGCGCGTAGGCGAGCTGGTCAAAGCGGGCGGCGATGGCTTCGGCCTCATGGCCAAGGCGGAGCGCGACAAGGTTCTCAGAACCGCCATAAACCAGGCCAAGGCCGAGAAGACGCGCGACCTTCGCGTGGCGGACACCGCAGCGATGGCGGTGCACGACGACAAGCAGGCGAAGCACATAGCGGGCAGCCGCCAGCACGAGCAGTACGTGGCGAACCTGAAGCGCAAGGGCAGCGAGTACAAGGAGCCGAGCTGCATCACCGCGACGCTCGAAGAGGTGCGAGACCTCGTTTCAAAGCACGCGGGAACGGGGCTGGCGCGTGCGACGCGCGCCGGAAGCTGGAACAAACGCGAAGTTTGCGACGCAGGGCGCGTGATCGGATACGTAATCGGCGATAATGGGGAGCACATCCCGACCACGCGTTTCACCATCCACTATGCCGATGGCGACGTGCATATCGTCCCGACGAAACCGAAGGAGACACAGCAATGAAGCTATCGGAAGCGGTGAAGTATTTTCGCCAGCAGGTCAAGGTGACGTGCACCGACGGACAGGTGGTCACGGGCAAGTTCGACGACTACCAGAGCGATGCCGAATCGCTGGACGAGCCGAACACCATAGGCATCGACAACGGTGCGGGCATCATCGTGGATATACCCGTCGACGAGGTGGCGAGCATCGCCGCCCTGTAACCACAACCAAATACAGAACGGCTACCAGGCCGCCCATCACGGGCGGCCTTTTCTTTTGCCTGGCGACACCTCGGGGAAGATGCGGTCACGCGATGGGGCGGCGACAACATGCCCCGCACGCGACCGCGGCGACAACGGCGGGCCATCCAAGCGCGCAGGGAAGCGCGACAACCAAACACGGAAGGAGCAAGCGATGGCTGAAGACAACAAGCCCAAGGGAAACGAGGGCGGCGAAGGCCAGGGCACCGAGCCCCAGAAGGAGGTCGTGTCCTACGCGAAGTACAAGCGCGAGACCGACGAGTACCAGGAGCAGGTGAAGGCCCTCAAGGCCGAGCTGGAGCAGCGCGACAAGCAGATCGAGGAGTTCACCTCCAAGGCGGGCAACGCCGACGAGCTGCAGGCCGCGCTCGACAAGGCGAAGGCCGACAACGAGGCGTACAAGGCCGACGCCGAGAAGCGCGAGGCCGACATGCGCCGCGACTTCGCCATCGACACCAAGCTGGCGCAGATGGGCGTGCGCAACGCCAAGGCGGCGCGCGCGATCATTCCCAACATCGCCGAGGCGAAGCTGGACGAGCAGGGCAACCTCACGGGCATCGACTTCGACGCCCTGAAGAAGGACAACGCCTACATGTTCGCCGACCAGCCGCGTTCGAGCGCGGGCGGCGAGCAGAAGGGCGGCGCGGGCTCCGACGGCCTGGCGGACTTCCGCGCAGCTTTCGGACTGACCAACGAATCTAAGGAGTAAATCATGCCAAACAGCATCGAACTGCCCCATGGCTACGAGAACGTGCTCATGGAGGCGTACCGCAAGGAATCCCTGACCGCCGTGCTGGAGAGCGCCGCGCCCACGGGCAACATCGCGCAGATGGAGCAGCTGGGCGAGTTCTACTATCCCGTGTACAGCATGGGCGGCCTGGGCGACGTGAAGGACAACGGCCGCCTGCCCCAGAACAGCGGCGCGTCCCTGACCTGGAAGCCCATCAGCGCGAACTACGACCGAGGCACCATCCTGGAAATCGACCAGAAGGTCGACGCCCAGTCCTTCAACTTGGCGTTCGGCAACGCGGCCGCGCACTTCAACCGCAACAAGGTGGTGCCCGAGGGCGATGCGTTCGTGTTCTCCACCCTGTGCAAGGGCACGGGCATCAACAAGGAGCAGAAGACCTACACCGACGGCGCGGACATGCTCAAGGGCCTGAACGCCTCCATGTGCGACATGGACGAGAAGGAGGTGCCGGAGGAGGGCCGCGTGCTGTTCATCACCCCCACCCTGCTGGGAATGGTGAAGGACCTCGACACCACCAAGTCCCGCGAGGCGCTGGACGGCTTCTCCAGCATCGTGAAGGTGCCCCAGTCCCGCTTCTACAGCGCCATCGACCTTTTGGACGGCTCGACGAAGGACGAGGAGATCGGCCACTACAAGAAGGACACGTCCGCCGTGGACATGAACTTCATGATCGTGCACAAGGACGCCGTTATCCTGCGCTGGAACTTCGCGCACGGCAAGGTCATCGACGCCGAGGACAACCAGCAGGGCTTCGGCCACCTGTTCAAGTACCGCAAGTACGGCGTGTGCGGCGTGCGAGAGAACCTGGCGCACTACATCACCGCCGGAATGAAGGCAGCGTAGGAAGGAGGCGCGAGATGCGCGTAGTGGGACTGACGTTCGAGAAGAAGGCCGCCGCCAAGAAGAAGGCTCCCGCCAAGGGCAAGGGCCAGGCCGCTAA
>ERZ1034992.1201-NODE-1201-length-12087-cov-6.009807_pt1 | contig 12087 bp, 10 predicted proteins | sample MGYA00520695_ERZ1034992 | MGnify/ENA primary metagenome ERZ1034992 (study PRJEB33766, sample SAMN09781778) | gut metagenome | biome: gut microbiome | host: Homo sapiens | place: Madagascar | study: EMG produced TPA metagenomics assembly of the PRJNA485056 data...
CCTTCATATCCTCGAAAGCAGCCTCGACGATCAGGTCGCAGTCAGCGCACAGATCCTCTTTCAGGCCAGCGGTGATGGCAGCCATGCGGCGGTCGACTTCAGCCTGATCCAGCTTGCCCTTGGCAACCAGCTTGGCATAGCCAGCGGCGATCTTGTTCTTGCCGCCCTCGGCCCACTCCTGCTTGATGTCGCACAGTGCAACGGTGTAGCCCTCGACCTGTGCGAAAGCCTTTGCAATACCCTGGCCCATAGTGCCAGCGCCAATAACGCCTACCTTCATAGTAGTTACCTCCAATTTAAGATAAAAGATAATAGATAAAAGACAATAAAATCGGTGTGCGCGCTACGCACGATTTTAAGGCTTATCTAAAATTAGTTGTTCGTGAAAACCGGCTTCGGTTTCGGCTTCTCGCGGCTCAGGAAGCAGCCCATGCCCTCGACCTGATCGTGGGTCTCGAAGCAATCGCCGAAAAGCTTCTCCTCGACCTCGACAGCCTTCTCGATGGGCAGGCTGATGCCGTCGTTGATAGCCTTTTTGCAGTTGCGCACGGCGATGGGGGCATTCTTGGCGATCTTGCCAGCCAGCTTCAGCGCGGCGGGCAGCAGATCTTCCTGCGTATAAACAGCGTTGACCAGACCGATGCGCAGGGCCTCGTCCGCCTTGATGTTCAGGGCAGAGTAGACCAGCTGCTTTGCCATGCCCATGCCGACGAGACGGGCCAGACGCTGGGTGCCGCCGAAGCCCGGCGTGATGCCCAGGCCCACTTCCGGCTGGCCGAAGACGGCATTGTCGGAGCAGAGGCGGATGTCGCAGCTCATAGCCAGCTCATTGCCGCCGCCCAGCGCGAAGCCGTTGACAGCTGCGATGACAGGCAGCGGGAAATGCTCGATCATCAGGAACACATCGTTGCCCAGCTTGCCGAAGGCCTCGCCCTCGGCCTTAGTCATGGTGGACATCGAGCCGATGTCAGCACCGGCCACGAAGCTCTTGTCACCGGCACCGGTCAGCACGACACAGCGAACGGTGTTCTGGTCGATGGCCTCGAAGGCAGCCTTCAGGTCGGCCAGAACCTCGGGGTTCAGCGCGTTGAGCGCCTTCGGACGGTCGATGGTCAGGACAGCAACAGCGTCCTGAATTTCAGTGGTAACAAAGGACATTTTGATTTCCTCCGGTAATTACATCTCAACGATGGTGGCGCAGCCCATGCCGCCGCCGATGCACAGGGTAGCCAGACCCTTATGAGCGCCGCGGTGCTTCATGGCGTACAGCAGGGTGACCAGAATACGGGCACCGGAAGCGCCGACGGGGTGGCCCAGTGCGATAGCGCCGCCGTTGACGTTCAGCTTCTCCTGATCAAAGCCCAAAGCCTCGCCGACTGCAACGGACTGAGCGGCGAAGGCCTCGTTGGCCTCGACCAGATCCATGTCGGCAACGGTCAGGCCGGTCTTGGCCATGACCTTGCGGGTGGCGGCGATGGGGCCGAGGCCCATGACCTCAGGCTCAACACCGGCCAGAGCGCCGGCAACCCAAGTGGCCAGAGGCTCAACGCCCAGCTCCTTGGCCTTCTCCTCGCTCATGATGACCAGAGCAGCAGCGCCGTCGTTGATGGCGGAGGAGTTGGCGGCGGTGACGATGCCGTCCTTCTTGAAGCAGGGCTTCAGCTTGCCCAGAACCTCCATGGAGCTCAGGCGGGGGCCTTCGTCGGTATCAAACACGGTGTCGCCCTTCTTGCCCTTGATGACAACGGGAACGATCTCGTCCTTGAAAGCGCCGTCGGCAATAGCCTTGGCGGCCTTCTCCTGAGAATGGAAGGCAAACTCGTCCAGCTGCTCACGGCTGATGGGGTTGTAGCCGTACTTCTTCTGGTAGGTCTCGTTGGTGCAGACGTTCTCGGCGGTCATGCCCATGTGCATGTTGAAGCCGGTGGCATCCCACAGAGCATCGTTGACCATGGTGTCAACCAGCTCGCTCTTGCCCATGGGGTAGCCCATGCGGTAGCCGTAGCGGCCCTTCATCATAGCGAACGGAGCCATGTCCATGTTTTCCATACCGCCTGCAACAACGATGTCGGCATCGCCGGCCTCGATCATCTGAGCAGCCATGTTGACGCAGTTCAGACCGGAGCCGCAGACCACGTTGACGGTGACAGCGGGGACCTCGATGGGCAGACCGGCCTTCAGGGAAGCCTGACGGGCAACGTTCTGGCCCAGACCGGCCTGGATGACACAGCCCATGTAGACCTGGTCGACCTGCTCGGGCTTGACATGGGCGCGATCCAACGCCTCTTTGATGACGATGGAGCCCAGCTCAGCGGCGGGGACATTGGCGAGGGTGCCGCCGAACTTGCCAATGGCAGTACGGCAGGCGCTGGCGATGACGATCTTTTTCATAAGTAGCCTCCTAAAAATACTTCTCTTTGGATGGACTATTGAGTAACTTTTTATCTTCAAGCCGGCAAGGCGCGCGGCGTGAATGCGTTATAACTCCCCTGCCTCCCGCTTGGCGATGAGGGCTTTCTCAACATTGCGGGGCACAAAGCGGGAAACATCCTGCCCGTAGTGGGCAGCCTCCCGCACGATGGTGGACGACAGGTAGCTCCACTTGATAGCGGTCGCCAGAAAGACCGTCTCGATCTCGGGCATCATGGCGTAGTTGGTGTGGGCAAGCTGGATCTCATTCTCAAAGTCTGTGACTGCACGCAGGCCGCGCACCATGACAGTGGCGCCCTTCTGCTTGGCAAAGCTGACCGTCAGACCGTTGAAGGAGTCGATCTCGACATTCGGGATGTTCTTGCAGGCCTCCCGCAGCATGGCAACGCGCTCCTCGACCGTGAAGAGAGGTGTCTTGGCACTGTTGACGAGTACCGCAACAATCACCTTGTCAAACATACGGCTGGAGCGCTTGATAATATCGAGATGCCCGTTGGTGACGGGATCAAAGCTGCCGGGATACATGGCAATGGTTGGCATGAATGTGTGAACCTTTCGGTTTGGAATAGCGCCTTACCTGTTAAAAATTAAACAACTTTAGGGGTAAAGCTAGGCACCGGCGCCGACGCTGGCTCTTTGGGACGGTATCCTTTGGGTCAGAAGTACGGCGGCATGGTGCCGCAGCGGTGCGCGTATCGAACCGCTACTATAGTTTTACCATCTTGTTAAGGTTTTGTCAATGCCGAATTTGTTAAAAATCGGTCAGTTTTCTGCAAAATCGGCCGGTTTCCTACCTATTTAATAGACACCGCACGCCAAACAGAAAAATTATTTTTTGACACGCTGCTCCCCTTCACCCTCTTGACCCACGGCGCATAAAGTGTTATTATTTTAACATACGGGGCTTTTTTGAGGCTGCCCCGCCCTGACTGAAAAAAACGAGGTGCTGTAAGATGAATTTTGAGGACCTGATCGCGAAAGTAAAAACCTGCGGCAAGCAGAAACTGGCTGTCGCCGCCGCCGAGGACGATGCGGTTCTGGAGGCTGTTGACGCCGCCCATAAGCAGGGCATTGCCGATGCCATTCTGGTTGGTGACGAGGCTGCCATTCGCAAGATCGCGGCAGAGCTGAACATCGACCTTTCCGACTATGAGATCATCAACGAGCCCGACAAGGTGCAGGCCTCGCTGAAAGCTGTCAAGCTGGCGCATGACGGCGTGGCCAATATGTACATGAAGGGCCTGCTGGACACCAAAACCTTCCTGAAGAGTGTGCTGGACAAGGAGGTCGGCCTGCGCACCGGCAAGACCCTGTCCCATGTGGCCGTCTTTGAGGTCAAGGGCATCGAGCAGCTGCTTTTCCTGACCGATGTTGCCTTTATGACCTACCCGACGCTGGAAGATAAAGTACATATCATCGAGAATACCGTTGCCGTGGCCCATGCCTGCGGCGTTGCCTGCCCCAAGGTTGCTCCGCTGGCCGCCGTTGAGGTCGTCAACCCCAAGATGCCCTGCACCGTGGATGCCGATGAGCTGCGCAAGATGAACGAGGAGGGCAAGATCACCGGTTGTGTGGTGGACGGCCCCCTGTCCATGGACATTGCCATCGACCCCGAAGCTGCCCACCACAAGGGCGCGCAGGACCGCCCGGCCGCCGGCCATGCGGACATTCTGCTCTTCCCCGACATTCAGGCCGGCAACCTCGTCTATAAGACGCTTGTCCACACCGCCGACTGCAAGAACGGCTGCATCCTGACCGGCACCAAGGTGCCCGCCATCCTGACCAGCCGCAGCGACTCCTTCCAGACGAAGGTCAACTCCATCGCGCTGGCCGCCGTTGTCGCCGCCGGGCTGAACCAGTAAAAAATGCCTTCCCCCTTGGGGCTGCGCCCGCAGGCGCGTGTCGGAGCGCAACCGCCGAAGGCGGCTCTTAGCGCGTAGACTGAAGGTGGCCGAAGGCCGGATGAGGGGCGAGTTTGCGGAAGCCATCCATTGGCGGGCAATCACAGCAAGGCTGCCCCTCATCAGCCGCCTGCGGGCGGCAGCTTCCCCCTTGGGGGAAGCCAAAGAATGTAAAAAAAGGAGACATTTATCATGTCCATCAAAACTCTGGTCATCAATCCCGGCTCCACCTCCACCAAGGTCGGTGTGTTTGAGGATGAGACCCTGCTGTTTGAAGAAACGCTGCGCCACCCCACCGAGGAGATCGCCAAGTATGCCAGCGTCATTGATCAGAAGGATTTCCGCAAGGAGATCATTCTCGACTTCCTGAAGGAGAAGAACTGCGACCCCAAGACGCTGAATGTCATTGTCGGCCGCGGCGGCCTGCTCAAGCCCATTCCGGGCGGCACCTATGCCGTCAGCGATGCGCTGCTCGCTGACCTGAAGGCCGGTGTTCAGGGGCAGCATGCCTCCAACCTGGGCGGCATCCTTGCCCGCGAGATCGGTGATGCGCTGGGCGTGCCCAGCTACATCGTTGACCCTGTGGTTGTCGATGAATTGACCGATAAGGCGCGCATTTCCGGTATGCCGGAGCTGCCCCGCCGCTCCATCTTCCATGCGCTGAACCAGAAGGCCGTTGCCCGCCGCTTTGCCAAGGAGAACGGCAAGCGCTACGACGAGCTGAACCTCATCGTCATCCACATGGGCGGCGGTGTCTCGGTCGGCGCCCATGACCACGGCAAGGTCGTGGATGTGAACAACATTCTCGATGGCGAGGGCTGCTTCAGCCCCGAGCGCAGCGGCACCGTGCCCGTCGGTGATCTGGTCAAGATGTGCTTCAGCGGCAAGTACACCCAGAAGGAAGTTTATAAGAAGATCTGCGGCAACGGCGGCTTTAACGGCTATCTGCACACGAACGATGCCCGTGAGGTCGGCAAGATGGCCGAGTCCGGCGATGCGCTGGCCAAGCAGGTGTGGGATGCCTTCTTCTACCAGATCGCCAAGGACGCCGGCGCTATGGCTGCCGTGCTGCACGGCAAGGTCGACCAGATCATCCTGACCGGCGGCATTGCCTACAACCCGTTCACGGCCCAGACCCTGACCGACTACCTCGGCTGGATCGCACCCGTCACCACCTACCCCGGTGAGGACGAGCTGCTTGCCCTCTGCCAGGGCGCCCTCCGCGTCATGACCGGCGAGGAAGAAGCTAAGAACTACTGATTTTAGCATAAAATAAACCACACCGCCGCTGACGAGCAAAATCGTCAGCGGCGGTGCTTTTGTTTATATCGCAGTAGGGGCCGGGCATGCCCGGCCCGGTGGTGTCCCATCGGCGGGCGTTTATGGGGATGCCCCGGGCCGCACATGTGCGGCCCCTACCGCGCTGCAAACCGGCGGTGGTCGGCGTCCTCGACGCCCCACGGAGGGGTCAAGACCCCTCTCTACGGGGAACCCGTAAACGGCAGGCTGTAGGGAGCGGTCTTGACCGCTCCGGGCAGGCTTGCGCCCGCGCAGCGTTCCCGGGGGGGGAAAATCCCTCCCCTACGGCTAAAACAAACGTGCCACCAATTTTTTGACAGCGGGTATCCTGCCTATCCACCAAAATACAACGGCCCCGGCTACGCGCAAAATTACCGCGTACACATCAAAACGGAACAGTGCGGTATCGGTGCGCACGAACAGCTGTGTAACTTCTATCACACAACCGCCAACTATAGCAAGCCAGACGGCGGCACCCGCCCCACGCCAGCGGGGTGAGATGCGTGGCAGCAGAAGAACCGGCAAGGAAAACACAAAAAAGTTCATCCAAAAGACAAAATGCCCGCGAAACGCATATCCGGAGCCGTTAAGATACCCTTGACCTGGAACGAGACAGAGCAGGTATTGTGCGATTTGCCGAAATGGTACGAGATTTAAATTTTCCTGCCACGATGGGGCTTGCCAGAAATCCAGCACAGGGAACGCAGCACACCAGGCAAACGCTCCGGCAAAGTACAAATCGAGCAACCACAGCCCAGCCACGGCCATGGCCGATGCGCGGCGGAAGGCTCGCACCTCGGTCATGGCATCGGTACAAAGCAGTCGCAGCAGCCAAAAGGCAGATGTTGTAAAAGCAAACGGAAGGGCAACGAGTAATAACAAAGATTCTATACCAAAGCCATGGATGCCCGCCCCACCTGTCAGAACCAGCCGCAAAAATTGCAGCGTCAAGAACGCCGCAGCAAACAGCAGCAACCCGGCCAATACTGTGCAGGCACGGCGGCGGCGCAGTTGGGGGCCAAGCTCCCGCGTGTAGTCTACTAGCTGACGCGTAGTGCGGGCCTCAGCTTCAGCCGTCTGCATGGCAGGCGGCTGTAGGTGGCGTTCGCCAGCCAGCAGTTCACCTACGGTTATATCCAGCACATTAGCCAACGGCAAAAGCAGAGAAACATCCGGCAACCCCTTACCTGTCTCCCAACGGCTGATGGCCTTGTCGGTCAGCTGGAGTTTATCTGCCAGCTGGCGCTGCGTCCAGCCCTTAGCGCGGCGCTCCGCTCCAATGAATCTACCGATTTTTGTGGCATCCATGGCTAAAACCTCCTTTTTGTTCTGTGCCCATTATAAAGAAAACGCGCTCATTTTGGCAACCTATGCTCCATAGAGTTGCTAAAACAAACGCGTTTTCGCTGAAATTACTCGGTCCTGTTCTCGTTCTTCCCCAGCTCCAGCTGGCGGAAGCCTTCGCCGTGGACCTCGTTGGATTGAAGCATGATGATGAAGCAGCCCGGGTCGAGGGCCTGCATGGCATGCTCGATCTCATAGAGCTGCTTGTTGGAGCAGGCGCAGAGCACGACATCCCTCGGGTGGCCGCCGTAGCCGCCGCGCCCCTGCAGGATCGTGGAGCCGCGGTCGGCTACCCGGTCGATCTCGGCACAGGCGGCAGCGCCGTCATCGGTGATGATCATGGCCAGCATCGAGGAGGTGAAGCCGAACATCATCTTGTTGATGACGGTGGAGACAAGGAAATTGAACATGATACCGTAGATGATGGAGTCCACATCGCGGAACACGGCGCCGGAGAGGAAGATGACGGCCAGCGCCGCCGCAAAGGTGAGATTGCCGAACGCCAGATGCGGGTGGCGGGCCTTGATAGCCATTGTGATGAAGTCGAGGCCGCCTGTGCTGGAGTTGTTCATGTAGATCAGTGCATCGCCGATGCCGCCGACCACGCCGGCGCAGATCGTGGCCAGCAGGCGGTCGCCCTGATAGACCGGCAGCAGCGGCAGTATATAGTCGGTGGAAATAGCAAAGAGCGCCATGCAGTAGACGCTGCGCAGGAAGAAGGCGCGCCCAAGCAGCTTGTAGGTACACAGGATGATGGGAATGTTGATCAGCACATTGCTCAGGCCCATCGGCACGCCGAACAGGCGGTACAGGATGGCGCTGATGCCCGCAACACCGGTGACAGGGATACCGGCCGCAACGGCAAAGCTGTAGATGCCTGCCGCGGAGATCAGGCAGCCGAGTGTCTGCAGCAGGAAATTCAGGGATTTGTTTTTCGTCATGGTACAAACCTCTTTTCATTAACAAAAAAACCGGGAGCAAACAATGCTGCTCCCGGCTGAACTTTTTAAGCTCAGGCGTTCTTTTTAATCTTGGAGGCGCTGTAGGTGTTCAGCGCGGCGCTGTTCAGATCATGCTCCAGCGCGGCACCGGCGGCGTACAGCTCATCCTGAATGGCGGTAGACTTCATATCGGTCAGCAGGTCATACATGCTGTCCAGCTCGTCCACGGTGTAGGTCTTGAACGGGTCGACCCGGCGGGCAACCAGAATCGTGGTGCCCAGATCGATCGTAGTCCAATGGTTCAGCCCGGCCGCGTCCAGCGGGTCGGTCAGATTGTTGTATTCATCGCTGCCGTAGCTGCTCAGGTCATCGGGGGTGTAAAGCTGGCTTGCGGCGTAGTAGACGGCCTGCGAGGCGTCCATCTCACTGCCCATGGCGGCCATCGCCTGCGGCACATAGGTCATGGCCGCAGTGTACAGGGCGCTGCCGGAGGCCGTCTCTGCGGTGGCAGTCCGGCTCAGCTCCTCCATGCAGCTTTCGGCGGTAGCCATGATGGAGGCCTTCTGGGTGTCATCGGCCATCGTGTAGCTGCTGTAATTGACGAGCGGGAACTGCACGGCCTCAATGTAGTAGCAGTCGTTGTTCACATAATCGGTGTACTCGGCTTCGGTAACGGGGGCCGTGCCCTCGGGGCCGTAGGTCATCTTCAGCAGGGCCTTGGCCTTCTGGGCGTTGAGCAGGTAGGTCTCCACAGTAGCCTTGGAGATGCCGTTGGCTGTGTACAGGTCACCGTTGGTGCCCCACAGGCTGTCGGCGGTGTTGGCGGCCTCGGCGGTGGCGGCGTCATCCAGAACACCGTTCTGCTCGGCAAACTGCTTTTCGACAGCGGCGTAGTACTCAATGGCGCGGGTGGTCATCTGGGCCACATACTCGCTGCCCGGGGCGGTGACCTCCTCGCCGTTGATGGTACCGGTGCAGGTGGCCTTCAGCACGGCCTTGACATCGGAGGCCGTCTCGCCGGTCGCAAGCTTGGCCAGACCGGACGCGGTGTTGTAGGAGTTATACTGGGCCAGCAGGTAGATGCCGGCCGGGATATCGACCCCGCCGATGGAGCCGACGGTGGACGGTGTGGACATGGCGCAGCCCGCCAGCGCCAGCACCATGGAAACAGCCATGGCAAGGCTGAACAATTTGGTTTTGATGGAACGCATAAATGGTTCTCCCCTTTGATATACTTTAGGCGCGGCAGGACACCGCAGCATAAATGTTATTATACCGCATTTTTGCCGCTATTGCAACCCCTGCGGGGGTGTGATATACTTGTGAAAAATGTGTAAGGGCACCTATGTAGGGGCCGCACATGTGCGGCCCGCAACTTTCCCGTGAACGACCGCCTGTTTTACACGCGCGGGCCGGGCGTGCCCGGCCCCTACAAAGCTACCGAGGAGATTCACTATGCTTTTAACCGCCGAACTCGACAAATTATCCGCCACCGACTGGCAGCCGTTTTTTGCGCAGGAGCGCGCAAAGCCGTACTTTGCGGAGCTGGATGCCTTTGTGACGGCTGCGGCGGCGGAAAGGACCGTCTACCCCGCACCGGAGAATATCTTCGCGGCGTTCCGCGCCTGCCCGGCTGCGGCGGTGCGGGCGGTCATTCTGGGGCAGGACCCCTACCATGAGCCGGGGCAGGCCATGGGGCTGAGCTTCTCGGTGCCGGACGGCTGCAAGGCTCCGCCGAGTCTGCGCAACATTTTTAAGGAGCTGGACACAGAGTTCGGCCCCGGCAGTGCTGCCCACACCGACCTGACGCCGTGGGCGCGGCAGGGTGTGCTGCTGCTGAACACCGTGCTGACGGTGGAGCAGGGCGCGGCCAACGCCCATGCGGGCCATGGGTGGGAGACGTTCACCCGCGCGGCGCTGGAATATGCCGCCGCGCAGGGCACCGGCCCGCTGGCCGCCGTTTTGTGGGGCAAGCCTGCGCAGAAATACGCACCGATTTTTAACGCCGCTGCCGCCCGCCGCCCGGTGCTGGTACTGGAATCCGCCCACCCCAGCCCGCTTTCGGCCTACCGGGGGTTCTTTGGCTCGGCACCGTTCGGCAAGGTAAACGAGTTTTTGAAAAACAACGATGCAGCGGAAATTGACTGGCGTCTGCCCGCAAACGCAACCCACAGTTGACAGTTTGCCGGGGCCGATTTATGGTGTGCAACCGGGGATTCTGGTAGGATAAGGGCAAGGAAATTGAAGGAGGTACACCCAAATGATCTTTGCAGACAAACTTATCACCCTGCGCAAAAAGGCGGGCTGGTCCCAAGAGGAACTGGCCGAGAAACTGAACGTGACCCGGCAGTCGGTATCCAAGTGGGAGGGCGCACAGTCTGTGCCCGACATTGACAAAATCTTGCAGTTGAGCCGCCTGTTCGGCGTGACGACCGACTACCTTTTAAAGGACGATCAGGGCGAGCCGGAGTACACGCCCGACGATGAGGCCTCTCCCCTGCCCCGCGTGACGCTGGCGCAGGCGAACGACTACCTTGCCAAGGCGCAGGCCAACGCGCCGAAGCTGGCGCTGGCAACGGCGCTCTGCATCATAAGCCCCATTCCGCTGCTGGCGCTGGGGACGCTGAGCGAGGCTGGCCTGTTCGGCATCTGGGATGACTTGGCGGGTGGCATCGGCATCATTGCGCTGCTGGTCATCATCGCCGCGGCGGTGGCTATCTTCATGCAGTGCAGTGCATCGGTGCGGGCGTATGAATTTTTGCAAAAGCAGGCCATTGAGACCGAGTACGGCGTCACCGGTCTGGCGAAGGAGCGCCGCGATGCCTTTGCGCCGCAGTACGACAAGGCCAACATCATCGGCACGGTGCTCTGTGTTTTGTCGGCGGTGCCGATGTTTGCCGCCATGATGGCTGGTGCATCGTTTTTGGTGTCGGCGTCCATCTGCCTGGTGCTGGCCCTGGTGGCCTGCGGCGTCTACGCCTTTGTGCGGGTGGGCACGGTGCAGGATGCCATGGATCAGCTGTTGGAGGAGGGCGACTACACCCGCCCAAACAAAGCCATCAAAAGCCGCATAAACGCGCTGACTGCCGCCTACTGGCTGGTGGTGGTTGCCATCTTCCTGTGGTACACCTTCGGCCCCAACGGCAACGGCCAGCCGCAGTACAGCTGGTTTATCTGGGCCATCGCGGGCGTGCTGTACGCCGCGCTGGTGATTGCGGTCAAGGCATTTATGAAGAAGAATCGGTGAAAATAAAAAAGGCTTCCCCCTTGGGGGAAGCTGCCCGCGAAGCGGGCTGATGAGGGGCGCGTTTGCCGCAATATCCCATGCAGGGGGTGCAATGGCAAGCTCGCCCCTCATCCGGCCTTCGGCCACCTTCCCCCTTGGGGGAAGGCTCTTTTTATATCAGCTCAAAATATTCCAACGCCTTCGCCAGACCGTCTTTCATAATATCATCCGTGACATAATCGGCAGCGGCCTTGGCCTCCTCGCAGGCGTTGCCCATCGCTACGCCGATGCCTGCGTATTCCAGCATCGTCACATCGTTGCCGCCGTCACCGAAGGCGATGCACTGCTCCCGGGTCAGCCCCAGGTGCGCCAGCGTGTGGGCCAGGCCGTTAGGCTTGCCGCCGCCCTCGGGTAGGATATCGCAAAAATCATCCGCCCAGCGCACAGCCAGGCAGCCGGGGCAGCGGCGCAGGAACTCGGCCTCCTTCTCCGGCGGCAGGAACGCGCTGAGCTGGTAAATATCCTCGTGTTGGATCAGCGCGGCAACATCCCCGGTCCCCAGCTCCAGCTTTTTGGCAAAGTCACGGCTCAAATCGTTGATAAGGTTGAACCGGCAGAAGTCCTTGCCAACAAAACCGACGGACAGCTGTTCTTTTTCAATGTACGGCAGCAGCGTTTGCAGCGATGTCGCCGGGATATACTTACTGTACAGCAACTCGCCGTCGGCCAGGTAGCAGTACTGGCCGTTCATCGTGACATAGCCGTCAAAGGGGGTGCCGTCCAGCGCGTGCAGGTACGGCAGATGTACCGGCGGGCGGCCGGTAGCAATAAACGTTTTTACGCCGTTTTTGCGCAGCCGAGCCAGCGCGTCCACCGTTGAGGCGGGCAGGTGCTTGGCCTCAAAAGGCAGCAGCGTACCGTCAATGTCAAAAAATGCAGCTTTGAT
>ERZ1034992.1213-NODE-1213-length-11986-cov-8.520912_pt1 | contig 11986 bp, 15 predicted proteins | sample MGYA00520695_ERZ1034992 | MGnify/ENA primary metagenome ERZ1034992 (study PRJEB33766, sample SAMN09781778) | gut metagenome | biome: gut microbiome | host: Homo sapiens | place: Madagascar | study: EMG produced TPA metagenomics assembly of the PRJNA485056 data...
TTATAATAATGATATAGTAATAAAATATTATTATATCACTATTTATTTTCTTTGATCCGTTTAGTCTTGTAAAACAAGTACTCAGGACTAGCAAACGATTCAGGATTATGAAGAAATCATTCATATGAAAAGTGTTGGCTGCCCACTGCCTAGTGTGGGAGAATGGAGACAATTATGAAAACAGAAGAACTTAGCAGTGATATGGAAGTGGTTAAAAATATCATGGAGGTACTTAATTATATGGGCTTTTCGTCTGTCGATGAGCTGCTCAACGACTATAATTATTCATTGCGCAGATATCTTTCCAGATTACCAGAGCTGTACGATACTGAATGTGTAGATGTAGGCACGGAACAACCTAAAAACCCTTTCATGAATAGGAAAATTTGCAATAAAAAGCCGGAAACTAGTGTAATTCCGGAGATCATAAATCCTATTTTGAATAGGAAATATAGAGGACTAGAATAAAAATGAGGTGTGGAATTAACCACACCTCTTTATTTTTTATAAATTTAATAAGTAGAACATTCGGTTTATAGCAGCGCATAATACTGGTATATCGAATATGTAATCTTTAATAATTTTTCTATATTCAGTTAAAATCACTTCACATTCGCCAATATCGTCAAACGGATATCGGTTAAAATTTATGAATTTAGATTCAATAATCATAGATCTAAGTCTATCGAAATTTCTTATCCCTCTGCCTTTATCTCCAAGCACATTAACTGCAAATGCGAGTTTATCAGAATCTGAATCTGACGATAAAAGTGGAAGCTGACGCACAGACCACTCGTCACGACCAAGTATTGTACGTATAGCTTTCTTATCGAAATCACTAAGATATTTAACTCCATTTTCGAATTCTTCGGTATATAATGCTGCTAACTCTTTTGGTACTTTTCTTTTACACTTTTTATTTTTCTGACGGTCGCTCTTTACCTGAATAGCTTGATTTATCTCCTTATCGGTAATCCCAAGCATTTTCATAGTAACCCAAACACACAATTGAACGTCAGCCAATTCTTCTACAACACCAGTACGATTATCTCGTCCTCGCAGCATTTTTGTAAGTTCTTGGGTGAGTTCTGCCATTTCCTCGATAACTACTGCAAGCTGATACATATTATTATCTTGCATATAATTATTCTTAGCATGATCGATACAAGCTTGCATCACATCGTCTATTTCTGTAGGTCTTTTCACATACCCTGGGTTATAGTCTGGATCCATCTTATGTAACTCTTCAACAAATTTTTCTCTATCCATTATTTTCCTCCTATAGTACATATTCTTTTAAATAATCTAAATCAAAACTATTTAATTGTTCTTCTACTATTGGAGTTGTACATTCACTAAACAATGTTTTCAGTTCAGTATATATTGCTTGGATCTCTGAAAGGGTAACTTCTTTAAGCGAAAATGATTCACAAATAGATTGCACATCATAAGAACATTTTCCTGACTTAATAAAGTTAGAATATTCATGATAAAATGCTTCAGTTTGTGCTAACGCAGTATCAAAGAATGATTTGTTATATTCTCTGGTAGATTCGGATAATGATTGTACATATTCCACCAATTTAGTAATATCTCTATTCTTGTATGTAGTTGGATCTGTAAGGACTTTATAAGTTACCATCTCTGGATCGTTCTGACAAAATACTTCATTCACATTAACCGATTCATTAATTTTAACAATCGGTTTATATCCTGACACTTTCTGATAGTATGGACCGTCTAATTCTGTCATACTATCTTTAAGATCCATCATGATTTCAATCAGTTGATCAAACTTATTATCAGTAAGTCTAAGATAGTTATACTCCCCTTGCTCAATAATAGCAGCCTCTTTATTGCGTTGCTTAGCTCGATACTCATCCATCTGTCTTTTATTAGGATTAGATCCACCATCCTTAATGTCAAAGACAAGATTATACGGTGTATAATAAAAGTCTGTAATCCAGAAGTGTTTCTTTCCTTCAAAGTAATATTCTATAGTAGGACCAGGGGCTTGAATATCTATAGAACTTACATGGAGATATTGATCCATAAACTCTAATAAATTCTTTTCATAAGATCCTACATAAGGAACTTTTCCACCATCTTCAAATTTATATATTCCAGAGATAGATCTGTTCTTAAGCATCATATCTTGATGCTGAGGATCACTCATCATCTCTTTCTTAGTAACTCCCCTAGCCTTTTTAAGACGATCTTCTGTCATCTTAACATATTTCTTTTTACAAGCAGGTTTATTACATAATCTTTCATATCTCTTTTTATCTTCATTCCAATCTGTAACTCCACCACAGATGATACAATGTCCTTCAGTTTTTTTATTTAAGTAATTAAATGCCACTCTTGCTGCTGTGTATCCTTGTGGTATCATATCTTGATGATCTTTTCCTATATGATACTGTAATTGGTTCCGTTCTACACGCTTCTCGCAATAAGGACATTTATATCTCTTTACATTTTTTCCAGCCATTTGTAATACCTCCTATCACAATTATTAAGATGTGTAAAAGTCCGTTTTTTCAATTATATATTATAATAGTGATACCAAGAAGATAGATAATAATTCTATTTCTCTTCTTTCATCTTTTTACATATAGAATATTTCTATCTTCCTGGTGTTATGAATCAGTTTCCGCTAAATATTCAGATAAGAGAAATGATTCGATGGTATAAAATAATCACTTTAATAAAGAGTATTGGCTGCCCACTGCCTAGTGTTGGGAGAATGGAGACAATTATGAGAACAACAGTGTATAGAATTGAGAAAGCAAGCAGAATAAAACTCACCAACAGTTGCTACTTAAATGGAGAAAAATGCAACCGCGACAATCGTATCGTGAGAGAATATCTCCCGAATAATACAGGATTAATAAAATACGAATTGTCGGTAGATAATTACCGATATGAAGCAACAAATGTAGTTCTAGAGGAATTAAGGTCGATCAAATTTGACCTATGCACATTATTGCAATTTAAGGTGCACGAGTTGGCACGCGAAATCGGTTACACCGAGAAGTTGAACTGGTGTTTAACATTAATTGGTTCAGTAAGAAATATCAATACTGACTATTATTATAAACGCGATACTATATGGATGGCTCGCCAATCCGAAACCATCAAAAGGGTATTTCAACCTACCCAAAAAGATTTTGAGCAAATGGCAAAAGTAGCATTAGGGGAGGAGGGAGTACAAAAGCTACAAACGGTCATTAAGTTATACGAAGAATCTTGCAAATAAAATAACGCTGACCCGCCGTGTTAGCTGCGGGTAGAATGGAGAGAATTATGTACGAATTCAGCAAAAAATATTTAAAGACGGAAGCAAAGAGAAACCCATCAACAGCATTCAGCTATACATCATCCGATATGTGGGTGAACGGGAAATCCGTGAAGCTTGCAAAAAATTGCAATGTTTTTCATGGAGATGGTGCCATTGTTGCAGCTGCCGCCTTTTTGAGAGATGGTAGCCCAGTGATCATGACTGACGAAATATATGAGGCCGCACCTGACTATGCAAAAGCGTTCTTCGCAATGCATGAGTTGGGTCATATAGAGTATGGTCACATAAGTCCCGATTCAAAAGTAGCAATACTGCAGGCTTTGGGGAGAATGGTGCCGGGATCATCCCAGTGGAAGCGTGAACGCGCTGCTGATAACTACGCAGCAAAATGCGTGGGATTTAGTGAAGCAATCAACGCTATGTCGTGGGTGGGAACACATGTCCAGATTGGATTTTTATCCAGATTGGAAATGTTTACTAGAATGATTCGGTTATTCATTGACAAGCAAGAGGCGTGCCAATCTGCCAAAGATGAGTGGAAGAAGCTAAATGGTACGCCGCTGTTTGGTGATACCTGCTCAGCGATACGCAGGATGTTCGGGTAAGGAGGTGATCATATGGAATACACAAGAAACCTGCCAGTCAAGTCTCGCAAGGGGCTTGACAAAATTGTTGTAACTTTAAACCAACTTAATCCTTGGAATTTGAAAGGAGGGTTATTTCAAAAGATTCTTTGGAGTGATGTATTAGAAACAAAATACTCCCCAAAGCTATTAGAACTATACGATGTATTGAACGATATATCTACGGTTCTGATGGCAGAGAATTTCACGGATGATGAACTAGCAGAACATATGATGCTGCTGGACACCCTCTGTGCAGACGTAGATGATACACCCGACGAACTTGCATACTACTATAATGTAATCGGGTGTATGTTAGCCTGCCTGAGAAACAACATGATGGCAGAAGGGCTTAATATTGACGAGAAAAATATTGTCGTCATGTGGTTAGTTGCACTAATGAGATTAGTGTGGCGCACTATAGGACAGGCCGAGGTAGAAGATGGAGATAAAGAGGAGGAGGAAGAAAATAATGAAAAATAATCTTTCATCATTAAGCTATACTAAAGCTGAAGTGTTAGACACATGTATCTCATATGAGGATTGTGTTCTGATATACGACGTACTTGGAGAATTGGCAGCTTTGCTTTTCGATAAAAATATCGATAAAGCGATGATGAAAGAGGATATTACATACTTAGGTAAATTGTTGTCTAAGTATAATAAAAAGGCAATTACAGATCCGCTTCTCAATAAATATAGAAAAGTGTTATCTGATAAAAAGTATACTTTAAATAGTATGCTGATATATGAAACAATGTGTGTACGGAAGTTATTCTTCCGTACACTTGTACAAAAAGAAAAAATAGCCTAGGAGGAAAATAAAATGAAAAGAAGAGAATATAAATATAGTAGAAAATGGATCATGGAGCAGTTAAAGGATGTGAATCCGAATGAAGTGTTCATCTACAACATTGTGGGTCCATTGATTGACAGACCAGAGATAACTCTTGGAATTGCGACGGTGCCAAGATTGCTCCACTCAAAATTTGCAATTGGCGCTGGCGTAGCGATTGTAGCTCCAGGTAAAGCAGTAATTATGTGTGATGCTGTTCATGATGAAGCACCTGATAACGTAAGGGGATTTCTGGAGCTTCACGAGATTGGCCATCTGGTTAATGGACATCTTGAAAATATGTCACAGAACCAGGTATTAGCAACACTTAAAAGGTTTTTACCGTGGTCGGTTGAACGGAAAAACGAATACGAAGCAGACATGTATGCTGTTTCGAAAATCGGAAAAAAAGATGTTCTGTACGGATTAGAATATCTGTATAGAATGGTAGATTTCCCGTTATCGACAAAGTTAGAATTACGTTCCAGAATTAATAACGTAATCAAAAACGGATAGGCGGTGATAGTAATGAAAGCTCGAGATCTTTGTGATATCAGCATAGCTGATGCCGATGTCAATCATAAGCTTCACTTACTGAGAGCAACTATACAAAAAAATTTTGGAATGAATTGTATAGTTGCAGTATCTCAGCCAAATCGTATGGTAGCAGGTAAAATAATATGGCCTGCACAAGTATTTATATTTCCCAAGTTGGATGATGAAGCTGAACTTGTACTCAATTCGTTGAGGTACGATATTCAGATATATTCAGTAGAGGTATACTCTATGAATATACACAAACAACAACTTCGAGGAATTAAATACCAAATAGGCCTAGACGACTGGAAAGAAGCAAAACCAACCGTGAGGCCTTATGATGAAAAGAAAATTATTCAGTATGCATATAATGATGCTATTGTGTATATGTGTACAGAATAATAGTAGGGGTTCAATTTGAACCCCCTTTTTCTTTTTTGTCAAATTTCACATATTAATAATTTTTGGAGGTGAATATATATGAGTAGTATTCTAAAAGAATATGTAATCGGAACAGATGATTTTAAACAACCTGAAGAGTATGTAGGTAAAAAAGCAGTGGGGTTGCTAATTGAAAGATTGTTATTATTAGAACCAGGAACAGATCCTCTACGACCAGAAATGGGAGTGGGATTAGTATCAAAATATAGATACATGTTTCCTGATAAATTAAATGAATTAAAAAATAATGTTGCCGATCAATTAGAGCGTTTTCTTTTTCCTTATCAGACAGTAAATCTTAAGTTCAGCGTAGATGACCATGAGTTGACTATAGATATCACAGTTGACGACAATACGTATAAATATGTAACTGCTGAACAGAAAGATAATAATACAGTAACGCTAAAGCAATTGCGTGGTGCTGAATAAAAGGAGGAAAAATTATGGGTAACACTATCGATATTTCCCAGTTAAAAAGTGGAGCTACTCCGCCAACGCCAGATAAAAATGAAGGGAAAAATATAGATGGTCAGGATCTTAGAGATTTCGGTGGCGGATTGAAAGAATTCGATCCAACCGCAAATGGATTTGAACCTGAAAAGGTAGAGTTTAGTAAATCAGACAAAGATAAAGCTTTAGAAGCTTGCGATGCAATGTTCGATAGAATGGATGCAGAGGTAGCAGCATACAATGATCTTCTTGAGATGAACGGTGGTGTTGTTACAGAAGAAGAGTTAAGAGAGCATTTAGGACAGCAAGGACTTACAAAATGGCTACAGGATGGTAAAGGCCAGAAATATGAAGAAAAACCTGAGCAGGAAATTCCAGAGACACAGGTTACAGACGATCAGGATACTACACCTGTAGAAGAAAAAACATCTCCAGAACTTGATGAGCTGGAGAGAGAACTAGAGGAGGATTATGATTTGGAAGATACACAACAGCCGGTTCAGGAAGAACCTGTAAAAGAAACAAAATCATTTGCAGATACAATCAAAGATGCTGGTAAAGCATCGGCAGATAATGTTCACACACCATTAGATGATATGCCAGAACCTAAGGAGCCTGAAGTAAGATATGGGACCATTATCGGTGCACCTGGAACAAATCCAAAAGCAACAGGCGATATGAACCCAGTAGAAAATACTTCGGTGCCTAATGCACATACTACTGTAGGGGAATCAGGAAACTCAAAAAATGTAGTTGGAAATGCAACTACAGGAGCAATTAATATTGCAGAAAGAAAAACCACATCCGATGATGAAAGCCAAGAGGATAAGGATCTTGCTGCTCTGGATGATGACTACGAAGCACCGGTAGATGATTTTGAAGAAAAACTTAAGGCTGAATTAGCTAAGAAGATCAAACCAGTTACGAAACGCTATGATCTGTCATCTATGACTATTGCAGCTAAACCAATTTCAGTGAATAATGCTATTACAAATATCGGTGGAAATATTACAAGAACTTTCAAATGGCCATTGCTTCATTCCAACCGTCCGATTATCATGAAAGGGTACAGCGCTAAAGAACTGAATGATCTTTCTAACTTATCAGGTGAGAATGGTAATCCAGTCGATGTATTCAAAAACATGTGGGATCACCTTGCTGCAGGGAAAGGCCAGGATTTCAGAACTTGGACAAAATGTACAAGCTACTATGACGTCAACCATATCTGGTTTGCCATCTATGGCGCTTGTTTTAAAGATACAAACTATGTGCCATATAGTTGTAGTAACTGTAGTGAGCTCATGGTTAGTACAGATATTCCAGTAGAGAAAATGGTTAAATTCGATTCCGATAAAGTTAAAGAGAAATTCAATCAGATTATGAGTATGCCGATCGATCCGGATATGGGAAACATCCAGGCAAAAGCTCGTGTTCAGATTTCTGATACGCTTGTAGCTGATTTCTCTGAGCCGTCAATTTACGACGCAGTAATTATGCCAAACAATCTGGATGCAGAATTCAGACAGAAATACAATGACGTTATCGGTCTTATGAGTTATCTTGATGGATTATATATCATCAGAGATTTTGGAAATGGACCTCAGCTGTCACCGATCTCTATCAAAGAGTTCCGCGATAACGAAGTTAAGCAGGTTAAAGCTAAGATTATTCAGTATGCTAAGATCATTAGATCTTTACCATCTGATCAGTACAATATCATCTTAGCTACAATTACATCAATGAATGAAGCTGAAGATATGAGTTACCAGCTCCCGGCAGTAACATGCGAACACTGTGGAAAAGAAATTCCATCAGATATCAACTCTGCTTACGACCTGGTTTTTTTACGTCATCGGCTCGCACTACTTGGGGCTTAATAAACAACCTCGTTTATCTATCTACATATTTTAGAGGAAAAGTAGTATCACTACAAGATCTTTTAAATATGGACATAAGCTATGTGGTTACATTAAACCGCATAGCTTATATGCAACGACAAGATGAAGAAGCTAGACAAAGAAGACAAAATCAAGAAGTGGAAGATGCTGTGCAGGATGAACTATAAAGTTTTGGAGGTAACAAAATGAATGTAGAAACATTTATGCATAACATTCAAAATCTCTCTAGTGATGACATTATAGATGCTTTCGATAGGCTTATGGCTCTATTCGAACTTTGTAATGGTGTTAATAGTGAGTATGAGAATATTCAAATTGCTAAAACATATTGCCAAGATGAAACTGCAGCATCTTTCGATCTAATCTTCAATGATTATGACGATGCTAAGAAGCTCCATCTTTGCTGTAATGGGCTCAGCATGAAAATATTTGATATCCATTACAAGATATCATGCGAGTTAGATGAAAACAATTCAATTGTTCATATTGTATTAAAATAGAAAGAGAGTGGATTCGTCCACTCTCTTTTTTTTATGATTGCCACATTCTATTAATCATGAAAGGAGGAATAATATGGACTTTATATATGAAAGTGTGGGTATTTTAGATAAGTATAGATATTCGCATAAACTGCCTACACTTGAAGCTGATAAACCACCATTTGATGAAAATAAGCATCTCAAAGTAGATATCTTAAATATCGATGATTTTGTGAAGAAGAATGACTGTCCAGAAGTTACCAATCCAGTATTCTTCATTAGAGATGGAATACCAACTCCAGATGGATTATTATCTAATGAGCTGTTTGGAATTACCAAAGAAGAACGTGCCAACATTTATGGTTATATCGATCTTCAAGGTACTTTCATGCACCCATTAGTATATAAACTGTGGGGTAGGATGGATGGGTCTATTAAAAATATCATCCATGGATTGAAAGCTTATAGCCTGGATTCTAATGGATATATTAAAGAAGATCCTAATGGTGAAACAGGAATTAATTTCTTGGTAAAGAATATCGATAAGATCAAAATCAAGCAAACCGATTCATATGATCGTAAAAATAATATTGCGTTCATCATGAAGAATAAGGATAAGATCTTTATCAAAAAGATGATTGTCCAACCGCCATATTATCGTGACGTTTTATCTGGTAAAGGTAGAGTAGAAGTAGGCCAGTTGAATAAATATTATGCTTCTCTTTTAATGTCATGTAAATCTCTTAAAGAAACTCAAGATATCGGTTTCTCTCTCGGGGATGCTACTAAAGGAAGAGTGCAAGAAACTTTATTAAGCATTTATAAATGCTTAACTGGAACTTCTGATGTCCCAGAAGATGGTGTTGGGCTATCTGGGAAGCTCGGATTAATCGCAGGAACAGCTTTAGCAAAAACTGCGGATTATGGTACTAGATTGGTTCTTAGTGCCCCTGAGCTTAAAGTAGAACGTCTAGAAGATATGATGGTAGATGCACAACATTGCGCATTACCATTAGCATCGGCTGTAGTAAACTTTAAACCATTTGTAGTTTTTGCCGTCAAACGATTCTTTGAAAATGAATTTGGTGGTGGAAATACAATTGAAGTTATCAGGAACGGTAAACCTGTATTAGCTACAGTAAAAGAACCAGAAATGTTGTTTTCTGATCAGATGATAGAGCAACAGATAAAGAAATTTGTATATAGTTTCTCTGGAAGATTTGAACCTGTTATGATACCAGCTACACTAGAAAATGGACAGACTATTCAAGTAGCAGCAAGGTTCAAAGGAAGGCATCTTACAGCACAACAAGTTGCGGCTGGAGATACTAAAGGAGAATCTTCACTAATTAATAGAAGACTTACATGGTGCGATGTATTATTCATGGCAACTGTAGAAGCAACTCAAGACAAACACGTCTTGATTACTCGTTATCCCATTGACTAACAGTGGCTTATGCAAGTAATTGTATAAGAAAACTTTTCTAATTGCTGGGAAATCTTAAAGCCTAAGGAACCACAACGTGATCTGTAAAGATGAGCGTGATGGTTGTCGAAAGACAGAAAAAATCCTTAGGATGGCTCATGGTAATAGTAAACCTAAAAGCTGTATAATAGATGATCAGCAGCTAAGATCATTACAGAAAGGAGATGATAAAGTTCAACGACTATCCTGGAAAGGAGTAGGGCTCAAGCGAGTTCAAAATGGAAAGGATCTTTATTATTAAAGATTGTGATATAGTCTCGACATTTAGTGAAAGCTAAAGAAGTTCATAGGAGAACTGCGTAGATTAGCGACCTGCGTGAAGGCAACGTGACTCAGCATACAATCAGCTTGTATCTAAACCTAGAATATCTACTATAAAAGAAACAGAACCTATTTATGTGAATGGAACTTTTTATAGATGGTATCCTAGGATACGAGAAGATGATGTGGGATCAAATACATCAAATAGATTTATAGATACATTAAATATTAGTAATCTTGTTTTAGGTGGAATGGGTGCAGACTATAGAAGACTTCCATTGTAGTCTGCCAAGAGTAGCCAATAAAGAACTCTAAAACAAAAACCTCTTGAACTGCGGGGAAATCTCAATAACTCTATATGTACCAAGCATATATAGAAATATATATGTGGCTACTAGTAACTATAGTAGGTATGGTAAAAAGCATATAGAGGAGCAATCCGCAACTAAGATCCTAAGTCGAAAGATATGGATAAAGCTCACAGACTATCGAAAGAGGATTATCATAAAGAAAGGAGGCGATAATTCAATCAAGTAGAGTAGAAACTTATTAAGCATCGCATCTAGTATTAATAAGTATTCGAAGTGGGAGGATATACTTTTAGTATATATGATATAGTCGGGTAGTGGTGTGTAGGCGATTACATACTGCCAGATGGTGAGAAACCTGTTTACGTATCGTAAACAAAATAGTTCACAGCATGGAGAGTAATCTCTATGTTCCAACAGTGTTTATTGCTTTGAAAAAGGTTAAATCATATAGATACCTTAGTTTAGCAGCGAAATATCCTTATAGGATATACGTTCAACGATCAGCCCTTGGCGAGGGCGGCGGAAGCCTTAATGTAGAACTCCAAGTTAATACTTATAAATAGTATTTATGGGAGAAGAAAAATCCTGGCCCTATAAAGAAATATATAGGGATGACATATGATCTGCTCACGTCCTGTAATGGGAGTGCTAGGAATTGACCTAGGGATATAGAGTTGCGCCTATATCTAAACACGAGGATACAGCATCCGTTAGAGGTGTATGGATTCAGGAGTCTAATAGAGAATTGAATAAGTTCTTAAACAGTAAATCGCAATATATTAACTTCTCTGGAAACAATATTAGAACTCCTTCTAATGAAGCTATACAATCTCTGTATAGTATGACGAAAGTACTTACAGTGGATGAGTCTAAACTCACTCAACCTAAATTCTGATTGTAAATATAAGAAATTTCAATTATATATTATAATTATGAAACCAAATTGTTCTAGGGTATTAATTTACCCTAGAACTAAAATTTTATTAAGATGAACAAAGGAGAATAAAAGTATGAGTTTATCAGATGTAATTATTGAAGAGAACGGTTTGTTATTAAACGAAGCGGCAGTTGCTACTTCAAAAGATAATGTATTATCCGTAGGGGTAACTTTGGATAAAGGCAGAGACTACGGAGATAATTGTGCATATTTTAAATGTATACGTGGAACTGATTTTTCTTCCAATGTGTCTAGAATATCTTTCAGAGTTCCTGAATATATAGTACACAATAAAAAAGGACCTCAAGTTATTTTAACTAGAAAAGAGAAAAAGATACTATTAGAGCTTTTAAATTCGCAGTATCGAGATACAGATAAAACTGTATGGCAAGCTTTAATTGAGTTATTCAATAATATTATTACAGAC
>ERZ1034992.1219-NODE-1219-length-11960-cov-4.804536_pt1 | contig 11960 bp, 9 predicted proteins | sample MGYA00520695_ERZ1034992 | MGnify/ENA primary metagenome ERZ1034992 (study PRJEB33766, sample SAMN09781778) | gut metagenome | biome: gut microbiome | host: Homo sapiens | place: Madagascar | study: EMG produced TPA metagenomics assembly of the PRJNA485056 data...
GCATGACCGACACGATGGGCAGAATGCACTCCGACGCACAATTTGCAGGTTCTTCATCCGTTCCCGCACACGTCGAAATGATGGGTCTTATCGGTATGGGCAACAACCCCATGGTCGGTGCAAGTGTGGCTTGCGCGGTTGCAGTACAAGAAGGACTTACAAAGTAATCGTTCCGCACTTGCGAACGAGCATTGTCTTTGCGCAGCAAAGTAGAACCAAAAAACCAAAAGCACCTGCAAAGGTGCTTTTTTGGTTCTATAAATGCGTGGCTGGCGCAGTCGCGGTACAAGAAGGTTTGACAAAGTAATTGAGTTGCGCAAAGCAAAGTAAAACCAAAACACAAAGCATCCGCAAGGGTGCTTTTTGGTTGGTTTCAAAACGCGTCGCTGGCGCAGTCGCTGTGCAAGAGGGTTTGACAAAGTAAGAAAAACCTACTAAACAGTTGTGTTTTAATGGTATATCACTTATCGAGAACTTTCGATAGGTGATACTTTTATATTCAAAAGTGTTGGATTGAACAACAAATTATCCGCCGTATAAGGATATTCTATCTGCCAAAAATGTATTTGCCGATTTTTAATTTGTACAACAACTTGATAATATAATACAAAAGCAAATATAGAATAGCGGTAAAGCCAAAGGTTATTGCATAAGTATATAAGGCTGAATTCTCGTTTACGAAGTTGAAGTAACCTGTCTTTGTCAAACCGCCTACAACAACCGAAACTATATAAAAAGCAATTGTTTGCATGACATAAATTTGCAAACTTTTTGTTCCCGTTTTCTCAAAAGCATCGCAAATTTTCGTATCTTTTATCAAATTGTATATTGGGCGCATAAGCGTAAGGACAAACACGCAGCCGACAAGTCCTGTGAGGAATCTATAAACGTCTATATAGAGATATTGCAGCGGCGTATAATCAACTCCCCACAATCCCGAAACATATATGTAATAATCGTTTCCGTAAAACCCTACAAGCAAAGGATACAGAGGAATGGAAAGAAATCTCAAAGGTGCGATTTTCTTGAAAACGTCCTGATACTTGCAAGCAAAAAATCCAATCAAAAAGTACGGATACACAAATATGCACTGAACCGAATTCGGAAACAAAAAGAACAATGCTGTCCCCAACAACATAACGAAAAACGACAACCATTTGTTTTTAATCTTGGCATAGGCAATTCCCACAATCGCCATCGAAAGCATAATCGCCCACAAAAACCATAGATTAAACAGCTGATTTATCCACCCGCCATTGACAAATAACGTCACGTCACCGGTGCGGATAATCTCTGTGACAACCCACACCACCCAATATAGAAAGTTTCCGCCGACAATCGAACACGCCATCGGCAAACATTTTTTCTTCAATATGTCTTCACACGTATATTTGTTTACGCTGTAATAAAAAAACCAACCGCTTATAAGCGCAAACAACGGCATGTGAAAACCATATATAACTTTGAATACGATATTGGAAAAGAAGTTATAGTTTACCGAACAATACTGTATAGCATGTCCCCAAAGCATACAAAAAACTATAAAAAACTTAACGCAATCGAAATATCCGTTGCGCGTCGTTTTGACCGAAATCATTGGTGTGCCATCGGCTTTTATAGGGCAAGATTGCAAAATATCGTCACTCATCGTTTTGGCTTAAAGGCTCAATCAATACCCCAAATCCTCGTTTATAACGACAATTTCATACGGGCAGTTGGTCGGTTTGCGCCAAAGCACAACAAGTCCTTTGCAGATGCGCTCGGGGCTTGAACAATCGTGGCACACTCCGTCCACGGCGCAAGGCGTACGTTTGTTGAGGCGCATGGCGTTTTTTGGTGCGGCGATATTGCGTGCGCGCCACAAAGCCTTGTCAAAATCGGGGGCAATTTTGTTTTTGCCGACAATAATGTACACTTTCTCGTGTCCGTACAACTCCCCTGCAACCCTGTTGCAATTGCCGTCGATATTTATTATTTCGCCTGTTTGGGCAACGCCGTTGGCACTTGTGAGAAAAACATCGGCGGTGAGCGCGTCTTTCATCACCTCGAGAGGTGTTTTTTTGTCAGGATTGTCAAATCTATACAATACTTTATTGTGTGTTTCAAGTCGTTTCAGGACACCAATCTGGTCGAGCGTAACGCTTCCGCCGAAGCCGACGCTCTTGCCGTCGATTTGTTTGTCGAGATAATCGCAAGCGTCCTGCGAGCAATCGAAGCAGGTCACGATAAATCCGTGTTTTTCTAGATTGCTTTTGAGAATAGAAAAATCCATATACATACCTTGAAATAATCGGTTTTCAAAAAGCGCAGCGGATTGCCCGTTGCGCCTTGAGTTTTTATTGAACTCTTACGATGTCCGTTTGAGCGAAATTCTTGATCTCTCTCATATGGTTGTTTGCCTCTTCGAAGGTGTTTTGGGGAGATCCCTTATGAACGTAGGTCTTACGTTTGAGCACAAAGAAGAACTTTCCGTCGGCAGCTTCGATCGTGTACGTACCGATGATAGCGTGCGATTTGAAGCGGTTGATTGCCCTTTCGCAATACGCTTGAGTAGTGTAGTTGGAGCTTTCGTAGATATTGTTTCCGCTCGCATCGTAAAGCGTATAGAACCACTCTTGCGTGCCGTCCTCTTTGTCCACGTGCTCGATGACGTATTTGCCGTAAATGACTGACTCGTCAAATCCTGCAACGGGCTTGGGAGCGTTACGTTTGTTCTTGGGCGTTTTGAGAGCCGCAAACGGAGGAGCGACTTTCTTGATGACGACTTTCTTGTCCTTGTTTGCATTGAGAGCTTCGAGTTCCGCTTCTTTTGCGGCGAGTTTCTTTGCAAGTGCGGGCGAAGGCGTACCTTCGTAATAGCAAGCGTCTTCGGGATCGTAATAATATCCCTCGTAAGTTCCGTCGTATTTGGACCAATCGTCAGGTTTCTTCTTGACGACTTTCTTTGCGGCGGGTTTTTCGACGCCTTGTTTTTTCGGTTCTTCTTTGACAGGCTCTTGAATGGGTTCAACGACAGGAGCAGGTTCTTCGACGGGGGCGGGCTCTTCCTTGATTTCTTCCTTGACGGGTTCTTGGACGGGCTCTTCTTCCTTCACTTCCTCTTTGACCTCTTCCTTCGTTTCCTCTTTTTGAGGCTCTTGGACGGGTTCGACGGGAACGGGCTCTTCTTGTTTGACCTCTTCAACGACGGGAGCGACTTCTTCTTGCGCAATCGTTTCTTCCCCCACGGGCTCTTGCTCGGGTTCGACTGCCGACGCGTTTTCTTCGACAGGCTCGTCCTTCACTTCTTCGACGACGGGTTCGTCTTTAACCTTGCGCACTTTCTTACGCATAAGCTCGAAGAGTTCTTTGCGCTTTTGAGCAATCTTTTGATTGAGGCGCAATTCCTCGCCGGTAACGCCGTATTCGGCAAAAAATTCGTTTTCGGCTTGGTCTTCTTTTTGATCGTTGCGCTCCTTAATAGCCTTGATGATGCTGACAATCAAAACTGCAACGAGACAAACCGCTGCGAGTATCGCAACGACAAGGACGATCAATGCGGCGGCGCCGTCAATTGGGCCGAGTTTGAAATCTGACATAGTTTTCCACTCCCTCATCAGAGTATTATAAACATAAATATATTAACACACAAAAAGCGCGTGCGCAATACATTTTTATTTTTTTGTGCCAAAACGCGCCTTTTGTCGTCAAAAAACGGCAAAAACGTGGCGTTTTTGGTAATTTTACGTTTATAGAATATGCAAAAATCAAAGGAAAAATTTAAATTTTGCAACCGTTTTCAAATTTTAAATCATCCTACGGCAAGCAAAATCGAGCGCATAAACATACCGACGCAAAGGATGATACACGCTCCCCTTGCCTTCTTCACTCTGTCGAGAAAAACGAATCGCGACACGAAAACCATAAGGCACACGAGGCTTATCACCGTAAAAACGCTTGCGGACACCGACACCGTGGAAAAACTTACGCTGCCCACCAGTCCCACGAACAATCTGAACGGCACGAGCAAATATTTGAGCGGAAGCACGATTGCGCCGAAGCCTGTAATCGTCGCAAGGAAGGTCAGCACGAGCGCAAGCACGTAAAACGCCATAATATACGGCAAAACTATGAAGTTTGAAAGCACGAACAGCGTCGGCACTTCCCCGAAAAAGTACGCGACGAACGGATAAGTGAACAAATTGGTCGCAAGCGAAAGTGCGCAAACTTTTGCGAATTTCGTGCCGATTTTTCTTTTCGGACTAACTTTGCCCACGATTTGCAATCCCACTTTTTCAAACGAGCGGTCGAAGATAAAAATACCTGCAACCGATGCAAACGACAACAAAAATCCGACGTCGAATATATCGGCAGGCCGCACAAAAAGAATTACGATTGCCGCAAGCGAGAGCGACGATACGTCGTCTTTTTTCCTCGAAAACGCCGATGAAAACATATACACGCCGCTCATTATCACCGCTCGCAACGATGATGCGGTAAACGAGCAAAGCATCGAATACAAAAAAGTGCAAACAAGCACGATTGCAAAACTTATTTTCGGATTTACTTTAAGTTTTTTCAGCACGAAATATATAGCCGTCGCAAGCGTCGAAACGTGCAGACCGCTCACTGCAAGCACATGGGCTAGTCCGCTTGATTTCACGTCGTCGTACATGCCAGAATCCATGCCCGATTTGTCACCCAGCACCAACGCTTGCACGATCGATGCGGTTTTGTCGTCGAGATTTTGGTGTAAAATTCGCTTGATACGCACTTGCAAATTGTCGGGAAAATTTAGTTGACCGTCGGATATTTTGCTTGCCGAATATGCGGTGAGCGAATATCTTTGTCCGCTAGAAATCTTACGCGGATAATAATTGTCGAATTTCTCGTGCGAATAATAACGAAGCCTGCCGTAAAAACTCACGACGTCCCCCGCCGAAAAATCTATCTCGTCAACGTAAGCGTACACACGCGCTTCGTATTTTATCGTCTTTCCGTCAACCGATATATCGGTTGCGTCGAAAGAATAATAGTTGCAGTTGTACACGATTTCGCTGTTGACTTTTGCGTTTATACTGCCGGTATAATCCTTTACGCTTACGGAATTGTATTGCAAATTGATCGCAGTCATTGCAATAAAACCGACGATAAAAGCCAATGGAATATAGAAAGATTTTCGGGATTTTTTGAATATTGCAACAAGCAAAAACGCGATTATAAACAGCAAAAGCAAGCCGAGATACCACCACATACTTGCGCCGTAAAGAGCCTCGGAAAAAATTATTCCGAACGTCAGAAACAAAGCGAAAAACAGCATAGGTCTATGATTGAATATGCGTTTTCCTTTTATCCTCATAACTCCCCTCTTTTGCGTTTAATTCGTTCGAATCGGAACTTTTAGAATTTTTAAAAATAGTGCTTAACACGGACTTTATATACGGTTTTCGTCACGATAAAGCCCGTGTTGCGAAAAATCACTTTCTGCCGGTGATAACTATATCCGCGCCCAAGCCGAGCACGTCTTTTGCCACGACGTCACCGATTTTCACGTCATCGTCCACTTTGAGCGTGCCGACAAATTTTACGACGTCGAATATTCTTTCTTTTGGAATCGTGGCGGACGTTTTGCAAGACGCAACACCGCCCGACTTCATTTCAACCAAAGTCGTGACGCATCTTTTGGGATGGGTGTACTCTTCCTTTCCGTACATCGCGCCTCTTTTGCAAGTGTTGCCCGAAACAACGACTTCGCCGTTTATTTCCTCTATGGTGAGAGGGCAACCCATAGGACACATTATGCAAATCGTGTTCATTTTTCCAACCTCACAACAACGTCGCCCGTGACAGACTCCTTGTCAATAATCACATTGCCCATTTCGCCGGGCGCAAGCACCATACATTTTTTGCTTATCAAAACGGTGCCGTCGCTTTCGACGACGAGTTTGCAATTCTTGTACACATCACCCACGCGGAAGAAAATTTGCACTTTTCCCTCGCCCTTGTTTATGCGTTGAGGAAGCGCGTATCTCACCCCGTCTTTAGCAATAACGTTGACGATTTCGCCCGTCTTTTCAATCACACCCAAAGCGTATTTTGCCGCGTATTCGCCTGCCGTTTCCGCCTCGTGCGAAACGTTGTCCACAAGGTCGTGCACGTGCAAAACGTTGCCGCAGGAGAAAATTCCCTCTACGCTCGTCATTCTATGCTCGTCCACGACTGCGCCGTTGGTAACTCTGCTCATCTCGACGCTTGTTGAAGAGAGCAAATCGTTTTCGGGAATAAGGCCGACGGACAGCAAGAGCGTGTCGCAAGCAACGTACTCTTCTTTTGAAAGATCGGGTTTTCTGTCCGCGCCGACGGGAGCGTACCAAAGTCCCGTCATGCGAGGTTTACCCTCAACTCTCGTGATGGTGTGGCTGTATTTTATGGGGATATTATAGTCGTCAAGACATTGCACGATGTTGCGTTTAAGACCGCTCGAATAAGGCATGAGTTCGAGCACGAGTTTGACGTTTGCGCCCTCGGTGGTCATACGACGCGCCATGATAAGACCAATATCGCCGCTGCCCAAAATAACCACGTCTTTGCCGACGAGGTATCCGTCGAGGTTGCAAATCTTTTGCGCCATACCTGCGGTATAAATACCTGCCGGACGAGTGCCGGGCAAAGCGATTGCGCCTGCGGTGCGTTCTCTGCATCCCATTGCAAGCACGATTGCGCCTGCCTTGATTTTGCAATATCCTTGCGTGGGAGAAAGCACACAAACTTCTTTGTTTTCGTCGAGGGAAAGCACCATGCTTTCAAGCATAACGTCTATATCCTCCGCCTCGACCGTTTTTCTGAATCTGTCCGCATATTCGGGCCCCGTCATCTCTTCGCCGAAATAATGAAGTCCGAATCCTTGGTGAATGCATTGATTGAGGATGCCGCCAAGACGCACGTCACGCTCCAAAATCAAGGTCTTTGCGCCTTGTTTGCGAGATGCCAAAGCCGCCGCCATACCTGCAGGGCCGCCGCCTATTATAACGACGTCGTAAGAAAGCGTATTCATCTTTGAACCTCCTTGACTTTGCACACCGCAATGTTTGAGTCTTCGCCGTTGCCTTTTCTCACTTTGTCGAGGGGAATGCCCAGCTCTCTGGAAATGATTTCCATAACTCTCGGGCCGCAGAATCCGCCTTGACATCTGCCCATACCCGCTCTCGTGCGACGCTTTACCGCGTCAACCGTGTACGCTTTAAGCGGCGAACGGATTGCCTCGACGATTTCCGCCTCCGTGACTTTTTCACAGCGGCAAACTATTCTGCCCCACGCGTTGTTTTCTTTTATAAGGTCGTTTAAGGTTTTCTCGTCGAGTTCAAGCAATCTCTTATGCTTGGGCATATTTACGACGTATTCCTCTTTGAGAGGAGCACCCGACATATTTGCGATTTGATCGTCTATATATTCCGCAATAGCAGGAGCAGAGGTAAGCCCCGGCGAGCAAATGCCGATTGCCATGATAAAGTTCTTTTTCAGCTTTGATTCGCCAATAACGAAATCATGACCGATAATCGTGCGCAATCCCGAATACACTCTAATGCACTTATTGAAAGCCGGGCACTTGTAGGACAGCGGAACACTCTTTCTGAGTGCGTCGAGAGAATCCAGCGAAGACGCTGTGTCGTCATCGTCCGTCGTATCTATTGCCGTCGGTCCGTATATAACGTTTCCGTCCGCGGTGGGCGCAACCAAAACGCCCTTGCCTGCCGCCGTGGGAAGTTGGAAAATGACGGTGTTGACGTTCTTTCTCTCGGTATTGTCAAGCACAAAATAGTCGCCTCGTCTGTACGTCGTATCGAAATGCTCCGCGCCTGCCATATCGTTTACGCTCGCTCCGTGCGCGCCGGCACAGTTTACGACGTATTTCGCGCCATACTCCCCGTCGTTTGTCTTGACTATATACTCTCCGTCCTTATTCTCGATTGCGACGACTTCTTTTTCAAGCAAAATTTCCGCTCCGTTCGTAACCGCTCTGTCGGCATATGCTATACAAAGCTGATACGGCGACACTATGCCTGCGCTCGGAGCATAAAGCGAATACTCTATATCGTCTGCGATATGAGGCTCGAAAGCGAGGGTTTTTTCTCTGTCCCAAATTTCAACCTCGACACCGTTTGCCTTTGCTTTGGCGGCAAGTTTTTCGATGCCGTCGAATTGGTCTTTTGCCGCAACGACGATAGATCCGCATTTGAGATGCGGCACGTCAAGTTCTTTTGCGTCACGCCACGTGAGCGCGTTTCCTTTGACGTTAAACAGAGCCTTGAGCGTACCGGGATCGCAGTCGTAACCTGCGTGCACGATACCGCTGTTGGCTCTCGTTGAAAAAGATGCGACGTCGTCTTGCTTTTCCAAAAGCAAAACTTTCATCTTGCGACGGGCAAGTCTGTCAAGCACCGCCGTGCCGATGATACCGCCGCCGATGACGATACAATCGTATTTCATATTTCTCCAAATACCCAAAAAGGCAAAACTTTATTTGACGTTGAATTTCTTTTTGTACGATTCGAGGTTATCCTTGATGATAAGCTCTGCAAACTCTCTGTTTTTGACTTGGAAAACGGTGGTTTGTTTGCCTTCGAGTTGCTTGTAAACTCTGAAAAAGTGCGACATTTCTTCCATGATATGCGCGGGCAATTCCTCGATTTCCTTATATGTGTTCCAAGTAGGATCTTTAAAGGGAATCGCAATAATCTTGTAGTCCATCTCGCCGCTGTCTTGCATCATCATAACGCCGATGGGATAGCATCTCACAAGCGCGAGCGGAACGATAGGCTCCGAGCAAAGCACAAGTACGTCGAGAGGATCGTTGTCCTCGCTGTACGTGCGCGGAATAAATCCGTAGTTTGCCGGATAGTGCGTGGACGTGTACAAAACTCTGTCCAAAATCAACGATCCGGTTGCTTTGTCGAGTTCATATTTGTTTTTGCTTCCCTTGGAAATTTCTATACATGCAAGAAAGTCCGTGGGGGTGATACGTTGAGGATCAACGTCGTGCCAAATACTCATTTTGGTATCTCCGTTAGTTTTTATTAGAATTATTATAATAATTCAAAAGTCAAAAGTCAATATTGTATGCCTACAAACGTATGATTTTTTCGTCCGGCGTAAAAATTAAGCTGCTTTCCGTTCAAACGGCGTTAAAATAGTAAAAATCGCATTAAAACAGGAAATACGCAACGTTGCGTTTTTATATGTTTCTTATCTTGCTTGCGATATACGCACCGATATGCTAAAATAATTGCTAAAATAAAATTTGATCTTCAAGGGAAATATATCAATGCTCAAACTTTTAAAGTACCTTCAAGGCTATCGGCTAAAAACCGTATTCGGCCCCATCTTCAAGCTTATAGAAGCCGTGTTCGAGCTGTTTACGCCCATTGTTGTGGCGTGGATAATCGACAACGCAATTCCCATGGGCAGAAACGGAGATTTTTCGGGGCTTATTTACGGCGGTTTGATTATTCTCGCGCTGGGCGTATTCGGGCTTGCGTTCTCGCTTACGGCACAGTATTTCGCGTCGCGCGCTTCACTGGGCTTCGGCACGAACCTGCGCAGAGATTTGTACGAGCACATCAACACGTTTTCCTACACCGAACTTGACAAATTTTCAACCACTTCCCTCATCACTCGTCTGACGTCGGACGTAAACCAAGCGCAACAAGCGGTTGCGATGTTCATACGCCTTGTTTTGCGCGCGCCTTTCATTGCCGTCGGAGCAATCGTTATGGCAATGCTCATCGACCTTAAACTGTCGCTCATATTCGTTGCGGCTGCGCTTGTTATTGCAATTCTTCTTGCGATAATCATGCTCACCACTATGCCCAAGTACAAGGACGTTCAAGCGAAACTCGACGACGTTTCGAGGCTCACCAAAGAGAACTTGTCGGGCGCAAGAGTCGTCAGAGCGTTCGGAGCGGAAGAGAGAGAAAAGACCGTATTCGACAAAGCGGCGCAATCCTTGTCGCAAACCTCGATAAAGGTAAGTGCGATGTCTTCTCTGCTCAATCCTCTCACGTATGCGGTGCTCAACCTTGCAATCATCGCAATACTGTACTTCGGCGGCAAAAGCGTGTATATGGGCAACCTCACGCAAGGCGAAATCATCGCGCTTGTCAACTACATGACGCAAATTCTCAACGCGCTCATCGTGTTTGCAAACTTACTGGTGACTTTCACAAAAGCGTCCGCATCCGCCGCAAGAATCAACGAGGTGTTTGAAGTGTCCTCGTCCATGCAGGAAGGAAGCGGCGCGATAAAGGACGAAACCGCACCCGCAATCGAGATGCAAAACGTATCTTTCGGATACGGCGACAATTGCGAACCGTTCCTTAAAAACGTCAATCTAACCATACAAAAAGGCGACAGTGTCGGCATTTTGGGCGGTACGGGAAGCGGAAAAACCACCCTCGTTTCGCTCATGTCCAGACTTTACGACGCAACCGACGGCGAAGTGAAAATTTACGGCGAAAACGTCAAAAATTACACTAATAAACAACTCCGCGAAATATTCGGCGTCGCACCGCAAAAAGCGGTTTTGTTCGAAGGCAGCGTAAAAGACAATCTGCTTTGGGCAAACGAAAACGCAACCGACGACGACATAAAAAACGCGCTGGAAACCTCGCAATCGGCAGAGTTCGTCAACACGTTGAAAGACGGGCTTGACACGCAAATAGCGCAAGGCGGCAAAAACCTTTCGGGCGGTCAACGTCAACGTCTTACCATTGCGCGCGCACTTGTGAGCAATCCCGACATTCTCATACTCGACGACTCCTCTTCCGCTCTCGACTTTGCCACCGACGCAAAACTTCGCAAGGCACTTGCTCATCTGCGTCTTGAAAAAGGACTTACGACGGTCGTCGTATCCCAGCGAGCGACAAGCATAAAATACTGCGACCTTATCGTAGTGCTTGACGAAGGCAACGTCGTCGGACTCGGTACGCACGACGAACTTATCAAGTCTTGCGACGTATATCGCGAAATTTGTTTATCACAAATCAAGGAGGACGAAGCAAAATGAAAAAATACGCCTCCGATACAAAAAAAGCGAAAAAGAACAAAACCGACTTTGCGGCAATCAAAAAATTGCTCAAATACGCGCGCCCGTACGTGCCCGTCATTATAATCGCACTCGTGTTGTCCGCACTTCAGATTGCGGCAACTCTGCTTGCCCCCGTAGTCGTTGGCAAGACGGTGGACTACATCATCGGCGAAAACAACGTGGATTTCGGCGTTATATTCAAAAACGCTGGTATCCTTGCAGGGCTTATCGCTTGCGTATTCGTATTTCAATACCTTGCGTCGCTGTGCATAAACTTTGCCTCATTCCGCACCATACGCGATTTGCGCTCCTCGGCGTACGCAAAGCTCAACGACGTTCCCCTCTCCTACGTTGACTCCAACTCACACGGCGACCTGATGTCCAGAGTCGGCAACGACATCGACCAAATCTCCGACGGACTTATTCAAGGCTTTTCGCAACTCTTCAACGGCGTGGTTACGATAATCGGCACGCTGGGCTTCATGCTTTGGTACAACTGGGTTATCGCACTCGTAGTGGTGTGCCTCACTCCTCTTTCGTTGTTTGTGGCATACTTCATCGCAAAAGGCTGTCACAATATGTTTGCGATGCAAGCAAAAAAGCGCGGCGAGCTTTCCGGGCTCGTAACCGAGATGTTGTCAAATCAACGCGTCGTCAAAATTTTCGGCTATGAAAAACGCGCCGAGGACAGATTTGCCGTTATAAACGGCGACCTCAAAGTTTGGGGACAAAACGCCGCTTTCTATTCGGCAATGGTCAACCCCTGCACAAGATTTGTCAATAACATCATATATGTTGTGGTCTGCGTTCTCGGCGTATATCTTGTCATCAAAGGCAATGTCATTCCCGGCATGAGTACACTTTCGGTCGGCGCGCTCTCTTGCGTGCTTTCCTACGC
>ERZ1034992.1220-NODE-1220-length-11958-cov-6.960010_pt1 | contig 11958 bp, 8 predicted proteins | sample MGYA00520695_ERZ1034992 | MGnify/ENA primary metagenome ERZ1034992 (study PRJEB33766, sample SAMN09781778) | gut metagenome | biome: gut microbiome | host: Homo sapiens | place: Madagascar | study: EMG produced TPA metagenomics assembly of the PRJNA485056 data...
AAAGGAATATCACGCCAGTCCTTACATGGAGAAATATGTCCTTGAGGCTCTCTTCAAGATGGGACACGCCGACTTCGCCATCGAAAGGATGAAGTCCCGTTACGCCAAGATGCTAAAGTATGACTATACGACCTTGTTCGAGGGTTGGGGAATCGGCAGCGAAGGCTTTGGCGGCGGCACGATCAACCACGCCTGGAGTGGAGGCCCGCTTACGATCCTGAGCCAGAAACTCTGCGGGATCGAGCCGACGGCTCCAGGCTTCCAGACTTTCGATGTCAAGCCTCAGCTGGGAACTTTGAAGACCGCTTCCACCGCTCTTGAGACCCATTACGGAATGATCCGCGTCTCAATCAGCCGCAAGTCTGTCAAGTCTCATGTCGCCTCGCTCGCAATTGAGGTTCCGGAAGGCACAACTGCCACTGTCACGGCTTCAAACGGCAAGCCGAAGACGATGACCGCAGGAAAATATTCGTTGAAGATCAAGGTTGACTGATGTCTGCACATCGTTAGATGTGCGGCCGGGGGCATGATGCTTTCGGCCGCATTTGTTTCATGGCTGACTTTTGGCCGCATTGTTGACCAGAAAAACAATAAATTGAGCGCATCAAGAGCTGATTATATTGCCACGGAGTTGTGTAAGCGCGGAGTGGCTGTTGAAAATATAACGAAGGTCAGTCAAGGAGGTATTTCCAACTATGTACCCACTGAAGCTAACAGACATACCAAAGTTATGCTATATATGAAATAGGAAAGTGTAAGATTCTTTTTGTTCAAATTGATTAGTTGAAAGTTAATTTGTAAAAAGAGAGTCTGTCCGTGATGAATCGGCCCTCTTGTTTAATTTTAGTCCAATTCAATGAATTTTCCTGGATTAAATGTCAGATGCTCATTGTGAAAGACATAACCCAATTGATTTGTGACACATTGAGTATTGCCAATTTTCATATCCACATTATAGTGTGAGTGTCCGTAAATCCAATACTCGATGTCGCAGCTTTGTATGTAGCCTTCTAATTCCACGGTAAAAGCCCCATTTGCCTTGCTATTTGCAAATTTGGGATGCTGCATACGAAACGAAGGAACATGATGTGTCATAACGATTTTATGCTTTGCTCGACTTGCGATAACAGCGTTCTGGATAAACTCAACGCACCTTTCACATTCTTTGTTAAACTCGGCAAATGTCAATTTCTCTCCCTTATATAGGATTCTGCGAAAATCCGAGATGACGCTTTCTGTAAAATAGGCTTCTTGCAAAGGAATGTGGCCCCACAATGTGGAAACGATGATGTCAGTATCATCCAAATGTATGGTGTCGTTATAATAGCTATGTACATTATGACGTATTTCCAGACAATACCCGTTTGCAAGTGTAGCGATGTCGTAATATTTGTAAAATTCATGATTTCCCATACAGATAATTACCTGTCTGTAATTCTCGGAGACCCAATCCCAAAACGGGTGTTTGATGTAACTCTCGTCACCAAGATAACCGATGTCTCCTGCCAGCACAAGAATGTCTCCTGTCACTGGCAAGGGGTTATGCTTGATAAAACTTCCGTTTTCAGCAAACTCTAAATGAAGGTCGGACGCATATTGTATTTTCATGATTTTACAACGAATAACTCTTTAAGTTGGTCCAGTAACGCTGTCACAAATTCTTTGTCTTGCCCCAAAGACGCAGCCAGAGAATCAGATAATTCAGTCCAATTTTCTTTGATTGTATCAACAAATTCATTCACACAAGTAACGATAGAATCAGGTGCTTCTATTTTGGTTTCTTCCAAGATTACGACGTTCTTTAATACGTCGGAGCGGTGTTTTCGAATATCTTTACTATTGACATGTTTCCCGGCTTGTTTGTCCGCAATGAGGTTCATGTACGCTTTTGCCTTTAATGCTATCAAAGCCGTGGAATCGGCATGACGTATTCCGTTTGTGAGCTTGCTGTGTGCAATGGTGAAATTATAAAAATCATCATCCATGATTATAGCACTCAGACTTGACACATCTTCTCCGATAGGCAGAGGTTCAATAACGATGCCGTGTGGTTCTCCAAAGATGTCTGAATGGCGTGATAGTAATTCTATCATTTCTGGATATCCATCCTTGCCATCAAGAAAGCGATACAGTTCATAACTTGGAGATTCATTATCTGTCTGTTTCCGTTTCTCCGGCCGATAACCGGCTTCACGCACGAATTGCCAAAAGCGTTCACCGAAAGCCTCTGTCATATTCTCTACGATGACAATCATGTCAATATCATGTGTCGCACGTGGACGGACAACCGTTCCGGTCATTGCTATGTCGCAAGCCGTTCCTCCAATAACCACATAATTGTTAGTAAACTCCGCGAAAGCCTCGCAAAACTTTTCTAATCCTTCCATTGTATTTCTTTTATCATTCGTTCTACTTCTTTCTCAACACGGGGGTCTTCATCCGTTTTCAACGAAAGGGCAAGAGACAGGCGGTCAACCCTAGTTTTGTTTTCGTTTATATGTCCCACTGCCGGATATTTCCAAACCTCAATGATAACACGACCGTCATACACATTGGGATTGTCAAACACTTCCGATTCTCTCAATGACCTGTATTCCTTGTCTGTGAGCATAAACATTTTCTCCTTGTCCGGATTGAGCCATGAATAATGTGCCAAGGCATTTATTCCGCAAACCGGATATTCCACATTCGAGCGTATATCATCGCAATATATACGCTGAATCACTGGAGATTCGAGAAATTCCTGGGATTTAGTCCATAACTCTTCGCCTTTCAGTTCAAAATGAAGTATCTTTTTTCGTTGACCTTGTAGCCTTTTTTCCCCTAAACCCAAATCATCCAAGCAAGTAATTCCCAATGTTGTACTTTCGTATGAATAAGGTATCAAAGTTGAAATCTCCTTGGCCGAAAGTCCTTCAAGACTGCCCACTTGCAAGTGGTATAGCAGAATATATTGTGCTACCGCTGTAAGAACCGTTGCCTTTTTGCGATTACTTGTCTTTTCCAATGCAATAAGCATGGGTAAATAGGCATATTGATCAGACATGATGAAATAGACACCATTGTCTGTCAGTCTTTGCCGCTCGTATGTCGGTCCCGGTATCAGTATAAAAACTACTGGAAGTCCATACAAACCAGACATTCTCTCAGATGTGATTTGGCACTCTTTGGGTGTCGGGTTACCTTTCCGTGGTTTCAAGAATAATAATGGAGTGTTCTGATAGATACCGTCATAGAATGTATAGGACAATTTCTCACCGACAGTCAATCCCTTCAGATTTTCTTTTGGGCGAGGGCTAATTTGGATCTTTCGCTTTAGTATGGTTATTTCCTTTAATTCCATTTGCTCTATTTTAATGGTTCATTAAAACGTAGCAAAATTATAAATAAAATTCGATATAACAATGAGATACGATATATTTTTGATATCTTATCAAATCTATTCTGTTATAGCATGCAAGAATTGATATTTTTGTCCGTATAGAATTTCTTCGGTTTATCTTGTCGGTCCTATTTTCCTTTGCGAAGGTACTGCGGTGAGGGAACGCCAAGTACCACTATGCAGGTCGCTCCGCTAATGGCTTGGTGGACTTGACAACTACTTTTCCACAATTTCCACCAACCAAGTGAAAATTGGGTATTTCATCAACTCCTCTGCCATTTACTTGTCTTATCCCTCTGTTTCCACAGTCTCTTGGTTGCACGTAAAATTCAGATCCCGACAAGAAAGCTGATAAAGCCTTAAAATAGAGGGAAAATAAAAATAAAAAAAAGCCTTTGTCATTCTCTTTGAGAACAGCCACTTGAGCCTTGGCAGGAGTTCATTGCCAGAGGCATAGCGAGGATCGCAAGGCAAAATATTAATAAACACTCCCTTGCGGTTCCGGCCGAATGATGCGATGATGCGGTAGTGACCACGCTGTAACCGGCTCAGGCACTTATCATGCCGACAGCCAGTCCGGTTTCAAGTAGTTGTTGGAGACGTAGTCATCCCTGTCCGTGTGCCAGACATCGCTTGACTCAAAGCACCAGTGCCAGGACTTTTGTCCTGGCACTGGAGATTTAGATTAGTCCCAGCGCTAGCGCCAGGAGTGTGGATATTCTTGACTTTGACATCATTTGTCAACCATGACCATCACCGGCGGGGCGAGAGGGATGAAATTGGCCTTGTCAACGGCAGCGCATTGAGCGGCGGCTCTGGTGACGGCCTCGGCGCTTCTTGCCGGAGCGTCGAACGCCACGAATGTCTCGTAGTCGTAAGTCCATGCGTCACCCTCGGAGAACTTCATGATTTTCTTGTAGATAGCCTCTCTGGACGGGGCGTTGAAACCTCCCGTGTTGTAGCGCATGATGCTGTTATCAGTCGGTCTATAGACTCCGTAAGGGTAGGTATAGCCACCTTCATAGACGCCAACCTTACCTGAATATCTTGAGTCGGAGATGAATTTTGACCAGAGGATGGTGTTCGGATCGGATGTCAGGTCCACATTCTCGTGAAATCCATAGGCGAAACCTTTCCATTTCTTCAGTTCTGAGACCTCGTCATCAGGAATTCTGCCCATGGAGTCATAGAAGTATTCATCCGCCAGTTTTCCGAATCCGTGGCCGCAGCCTTCGTGTCTGAGTGTCTGGGCGTACTCGTTTTCGTTGCGGCAGAGAGGAACGTAGCAGACAGCCTGATTGTTACTGTACATATGACAGGTTCCGGCGTATTTTGCTTTGTTGATGATCACGAATATGATTGTTTTTGTCAGATCCACGGACGGGATCGATGCCTTGACGAAACTGTTGACAAGATTGTTGTCTCCTCCTACGTACGTTCCCTGTTCAAACTGCGCCGAGAACTTGGTGTCACCACCTTCTTGTGCAATGATTCCGTTCTTCGAGACTGAACCGATCCGGTAGATGTTGAACCTGTCCTTCGTGCTCCTGAACGGCTCCTCGGTGAAGAAAGCCTCCTTGCCAAGCTTGACGTACTTGTTGAAAAGATCCTGATCCTTGTCCGCGAACGCGTCTCCGACAAACACCACGTCGATTCCCTTGCCGACAGTCGCCGAATGAATCTTGGTCACCTGTCCGTCCTGACTGTAGTCAGATGATGTGGAGGTTTGGATTCCCTGCTTGACCGTCACCGTCAGAAATGAGTTGTTGACATTCTTGAATATGATTTCGCCGCTTCTTGAGGAAGAAGTTGTGTTCGCGCTGACCGTGAATGTGTACACGCCTGAGTTATCGGACTTTTTGCTGATCCATTCTGGCTGCGAGTCAATCGAATAGCTTATGTTCGCCGTCACTGTCATCGTGATGTCCTGCTCGTAGCCGTCAATATCGAACAGAGTCGGGGTGACTGTGAACACCTCGTCCTCACCGGGTTCGGTGCCTTTCACTACAATTTTTGTGGTTGATGGAATCTCTTTTTCAAAGAGTGCATCAATCTGCCCATCAAAGACGTACAGTGTCTCAAGTGGATTGCCTGAACAATAGAAATCAAACAGACTTGTCAACTCGGAAATGTCCATCTCTTTGATAAGGTTGTTATTTGCTTTCAATGTTTTGATTTCCGGACAGCAATTCACCGTAAGAGATGTGAGATTGTTGTCATTTACGTTCAAACTCTTCAGTTTTTTGTTATTACTGAGTTCAAGCTCGGAAATCTTGTTTTTATTACAGATTAAATGTTTTAGTTCAGGATTGTTTCCGAGGTCAATCTTGACTATGCTGTTGCCGCTAATATTCAATGTAGTCAGCTTCTGATTATTTGTGACATCAATTGAAGTCAATTTGTTGTCGGAACATGTAATCCTTTCGAGTTCAAGGTTCTTGCTTACATCAATTGATTTGATCTGGTTATTGGTCAGATCGATATAATCAAGTTCTGGGTTGTTGCTTACATCAATTGATTTGATCTGGTTATTGGTCAGATCGATATATTCAAGTTCTGGGTTGTTGCTGACATCAATGGAGGAGAGTCTGTTGTTATAGGCCTCGAACTCTATTAATTCTGTGTTCTTGCTGACATCAAGGCTGTTCAGGTTATTGCCTGCACAGCGTAATTGCTCGATTTTAGGGTTGTTTGTCACATCCAGGGATGTAAGCTGGTTGAAACCGCAGTAAAGTATTGTCAAGTTCACGTTTTTTGACACATCCAAGGTTTTCAGTTTTCCCTCCGGGTCTTCCTCTGGTTCAAAAATACTCCACGGTCCTTCGCATCTTAGTTCTGTAAGATTGGCCATGTGCTCGATACCTGCCAGTGATTCGATGTCCTTGGTGCCGACTATTATTTTCGTGATGGCAAGCGCTTCCTCCTTGCTGATTTCACCGTCACCGTCAGTGTCGAAGTTGGCGACCAGATAAGCCTTGAAGTTAGCGTCCTCGAAGATGATGTTCTCCTTACTGTCAATCTTGCATTCGAAGGCCTCGATAGGGTAGAGTACCGAACGGTCAAGGGTTATGTCAGATTTGAGAGTCTTGACAACGTCTCCTTTGTCTGTGGCGATTGTGAGCGTGAAGCCGCCGGGATATATCTGCGCCGGAACCACAAAATGGAAATCGGTCGGCTGAGCGGACAGTTTCACGTCCGGACAATCAAGTTTTACGGATGGCTTGGAGTTGTCGTCCATCTCCAGTTTTGTCGAATTGACATTGATGACAGCCTTGCCAGAGGCTTTGACACCGGCACTGTTCGGGGTGAAAGTGATTGACTTGACTGTCGCGTCTCCAAACATAGGGACCTTCAGAACCGAGCACAGGTTTCTGAACGAAAATGTCTCGTCGCCGTAGATTCCGAGCATAGGATAGGCGCCGAGCGGGATGTTTCCGCTGACATATTCCTGAACTTCAGGCAGTCCTACTTCGATAGTCGCCCCAGTCCTGCTGATCCCGATTGACAAAGGATAGACGGCCACAAGATCTTCCGAGTTTTCATACCCCTCGAATACGCCTTTGTTGGTGTTCTCTCCGGATTTGAGGATGTAGCGACATGCTAAATCTCCGGAAAAGACCATTATCTGATCTCCGGGTGACCAGACCGTCCTGTAAACTCCGTTCGCATCCGGACCGTTCAATGATGTTCTTGTGTCTGGCTGCTGCACTATCACCGCGTTGATGGTGCGTGCCTCGGAGCCGCGCTCTTCTGTCTCATTGCAGGCTACAGAAACCGCCATCGATGACAGAACCAGGATATTCGTGAATATATTCAATAACTTCATTTTTCGGCTATGTTTAATTGGTTATTCCAAAGTGATCTTTCCGCCGGTGGTCGTGTCGTCGTTGCCGCCTGTGGTTGAACCGTCTATTATCTTGACTCCGTCAGGAATCTCCTTTTTTCTCAGACCATCCAGCTGACCTTTGAATATGTATAGTGTGGACAGCGGGTTATCATCGCAATACAGGTTCTTGAGATTCGTCAGCTTGGAAATGTCCAGAGTCTCAATTTTATTATCAGAGCAATTCAGGTCATTCAATGCAGTGTTATTGGAGACATCCAATGATTTGATTTGATTGCCGGAGCAGTCAAATGTCCTTAAACCAGTGTTTGCGGAGATGTCTAAGGACTTTAGATAGTTGCCACCACAGTATAACTTGTACAAACTGGTGATCGGAGGTATTGTCAATTCATCAAGACCGTTCCATTCGCAATCGAGGACCCTTAGTTCTGTGCATCGTCCGATATCAAGCGTTTCAAGGTGGTTTGATCCACAATTCAATTCTTTAATCTTGTTGCATTTGGAAACATCCAGCATGGTCATCTGGTTGGAATATGCAACCAATTCCTCAAGTTCAGTGTTGTGGGACAAATCCAATGTGTTCAGCTTGTTTACCCCACAATTAAGATAAACAAGAGACGTGTTGCGGGACAGATCGAGCTCTGACAATGTGTTCCATTCGCAATCCAAGGAGTCGAGCCCTTCGTTCCGTGTCACGTCCAGAGATGTAACTTTGTTGTATCTAACACTGAGAACGGCCAGTGATTTGCTTTGCGGCAGAATTATTGTTTCCAGTTTATTGCTGTCACCGTTAATTCTGATCAGCGAGACGTTATTCCCCGCGTCAATGGTGGTAAGATTGTTATTCTCAAAAGACAATTCCGTGAGTTCAGTGTTGTTGCTGATGTCAATTCTGGTCAGGACATTGCACCCGACATCCAAGGACGTTAATTTCTTATTGTGAGTGACATCAATAGACGTGAGCAACCCGCTGGCATCTCCATTGTTGAATGTGCCACGGCATATGAGAGTCTCAAGATTGGTCATATATTCAATTCCAGAGACGGATGCGATGTCCTCGGTGCTGACATTGATGTCTTTGATTACCAATGCCTCCATCTGACTGATCTCACCGTCTCTGTCTGTGTCGAAGTTGGCGACCAGATAAGCCTCGAAGTTCGCGTCCTCAAAGATGATCTTGTCCTTGCCCTGTGTAACCTTGATTGAGGCTGTGCACTTTCCGTCCGTGGTCTTGATCGTGATGGTCGCGGTGCGCTGCTTGCTCTCCGTGTTCTCCTCGACCTTGATTTTGACAGAATTCTTACCGGCGGCTCCCGATGAAGGTGAAATGGTGATCCAGTCCGCTGACGTTGTCGCCGACCAAGCCACGTTGGTGCTGAAACTCAGTGTGATTGACTGCTCCGCGCTTTCGACAGAAATACCGGAGGTGACGATGTCCTCGGTAAACTTGATTTCAGGTGTGATCTCCGGTTCGGTTTCTGTTCCGGTCCCGCCACAGCCAGCTATTAGGGTGGAGATGGCGACAGCCTGGAGGGAAGTGAGTAATTTTCTCATCATGGTCTTGAATGCTAATTTATTGATTGCTATTGATCATCAGGCTAAACGGAATGACCGTGATTATTTCGAGTTCATTGGTGGATTGCTCATAACACGCATTTTTGCAAAAATAGTTATATTTTTCAATTTTTCAATTTTTCAACTGATTTTGAATCATCGCGTGAATATTCAAAGATAGTTTGTATCTTTATCACCGAAAAAAACAACACATTATTTATATTTAATATGAATTTCAAAGCTATTTTGGTATCATTTGTGGTTATTACCGCAACTCTTCTTCCATCCGCGGCCAAGGATGCGACCTATAAAGTCACATCCCCGGACGGACACCTCACAGCCACGGTCTCCATCGGAAAGACAGTTTCTTACTCGGTGGCGAGGGACGCCGTCAGCCTCATCGAACCGTCAGAGATTTCCATGACCCTGTCCGGCGGCATCGTGTTCGGAGAGAATGACAAGGTCCGCAAAGTGAGGAAGGCAAGTGTGGACCAGACTCTTCCTGCCATTGCCTACAAGAAGGCTGTGGTCCGCGACAATTACAATGAGATCTCCATCATATTCAAAGAGTTCACGCTGACGTTCCGCGCCTATGACGAAGGTGTGGCCTACCGTTTCACAAGTTCCTTGAAGAATGATTCAAAGGTTTTGGCGGAGAAGGCGCAGTTCAATTTCGCCAAGGATTGGGATGCGTACGTCCCCTATGTGAAACAGCACACCGAAACCCTTGAGAACCAGTATTGGAACTCCTTTGAGAACACATATTCCATACACGCCCTGTCGCAGTGGAACAAGGAGAGGCTTGCGTTTCTTCCGATCGCGGTGTCTGCGGAAGGTGGAATGAAGGTTCTGATCACTGAGTCCGATCTGGTTGACTATCCTGGAATGTACCTTTACAACGAAGGTGACGCGACAACTCTTTCAGGACGCTTCGCTCCGTACCCAAAGACTGTCGAGCAGGGCGGACATAATATGCTTCAGGGCATTGTCAAGGAGCGTGAGGAATATCTTGCCGCCTGCACAGCTGCTGAATCCTTCCCTTGGAGGATTATAATGGTGTCAACGAATGATGCCGATCTGGCTGTTAATGATATGGTCTGGAAGCTTGGCAAGCCGGCCGATCCATCGCAGGATTTCAGCTGGGTGAAGCCTGGAAAAGTCGCTTGGGACTGGTGGAACGCTTGGAACCTCTACGGAGTGGACTTCCGCGCCGGCATCAACAACGACACCTACAAGTACTACATCGACTTCGCTCAGAAGAACGGCATCGAATATGTCATTCTCGATGAAGGCTGGGCTGTCAACAAGAAAGCCGATCTGATGCAGATCATCCCTGAGATCGATCTCCCGATGCTTTGTGAATATGCCAAAGCACACAACGTAGGCCTCATCCTTTGGGCCGGCTACTATGCTTTCGACAGGGATATGGAGAACGTCTGCAAGCATTACTCCGAGATGGGAATCAAGGGCTTCAAGGTAGATTTTATGGATCGTGACGACCAATATATGGTTGATTTCTTCAGGCGTACCGCCGAGACCGCGGCTAAATACGGACTTCTGATTGATTTCCACGGTGCGTTCAAGCCTGTCGGACTCAACCGTACGTACCCTAACGTCATCAATTATGAAGGAGTCTTCGGTCTTGAGCAGATGAAATGGAGCAAGTCCGACGTGGATCAGGTGACCTACGATGTCACCGTACCTTTCATCAGAATGGCCGCCGGCCCGATGGACTACACTCAGGGTGCGATGCGCAACGCCATTCAGAAGAACTATCATCCTGTGAATTCCGAGGCGATGAGCCAGGGTACCCGCTGTCACCAGCTCGCTGAATATGTCGTCTTCGACTCTCCTTTGAATATGCTGTGTGACTCTCCGTCCAACTATATGGCCGAGCCGGAGTGCACGAAGTACATCGCGGACTGCCCGACAGTCTGGGATGAGAGCGTGGCCGTGAACGGAGTCCTCGGACGTTTCATCACCCTTGCCCGCCGCAGCGGCGATGTCTGGTACGTCGGTTCTCTCAACGATTGGAAAGCCCGTGACCTGACCTTGGATCTCGGTTTCCTCGGAGAAGGCGACTGGACAATGGAGATATTCCGTGACGGCATCAACGCCGACCGCGCCGCCCGTGACTACAAGCGTGAACTCGTTTCGGTTCCCGCTGACCGGAAAGTCAAGATCCACATGGCTCCAGGCGGCGGTTGGACAGCCCGTATAACAAAGAAGTAGAGATATTCACAATCCTTATTTGGGATAAAACTTCAGGCGTCCGCTCTGGTTACAGGGCGGGCGTTATTTTTACATATTCACGCTTCTGAAGATCTTTTTTACTTTCCCAAAGCGTAATAGTCCATGAATTACGCTCTTCGGAATCGTTAATATTGTTATCTTCGTGTTTTCTTAGGTAAGAGCGTCTTAGAGAAATGTCTGACACGATGACACGGGAGCAGCGGCATTACTGCATGTCGCGGATCAGGGGAAAGGACACACGGCCGGAGATGGTCGTGCGGAGGTGGCTGCACTCGGAAGGGTTCAGATATTCGTTGCATTCCAGAAGGCTGCCGGGATGTCCGGACATCGTGCTGAGGAGGTACCATACTGTGATATTCATAAACGGGTGTTTCTGGCACGGGCATCCAGGATGCGACAAGTTCAGGATGCCTCGGTCGAATGTGGAGTTCTGGCAGGAGAAGATCCGGCGGAACAAGGAGAGGGACGCGCAGGAAGTGGCGGCTCTTGAGGCGTTGGGATGGAATGTGATTGTGGTTTGGGAGTGTGAGCTGTCCAGGCGGGCCAGAGATTTGACACTGCGAAATTTGGTGGATGCGGTGAGACGGAATATCGAGCCGGAGTCAATTCATCCTATTCCATTGTCTGTGCGGAAACTATCCTTGAAGGAATAGATTGCAAACGGGAATATTATTGCGTATATTCACGGAAATATTCAATGAATATGAAGTCTTTAAAGATGCCGCGTCAGTTGACGCTCTGTATTTTCATCTTTTCGTCGGTCGGGAATCTCGCCGGCAAATTCGTTGGCGGACATATTCTTGCGATGTGCACCAAGCCTTTGATCGTGCCGTCGCTGGCGTTGTTTTGTTGGCTGCTTTTGAAGGAGAATGATGTCCGTGGGCGCAAGGTCGCCACTTTAATGCTGGCTATGGCGTTCGGTGCG
>ERZ1034992.1228-NODE-1228-length-11859-cov-255.177482_pt1 | contig 11859 bp, 9 predicted proteins | sample MGYA00520695_ERZ1034992 | MGnify/ENA primary metagenome ERZ1034992 (study PRJEB33766, sample SAMN09781778) | gut metagenome | biome: gut microbiome | host: Homo sapiens | place: Madagascar | study: EMG produced TPA metagenomics assembly of the PRJNA485056 data...
TTATTAAGTCTATATTGCATTTAAAAGGTCGTAATCATACGTATAGTCCTCTCTGGTAAAATATTGCTTCTCTGAGTTATAAGCTTCATATGTGTTATATTTTACGACCTCAAAGCAATTGTCATGAGAATTTTCGTCTTTCTCTAGTGTATTATCTGAAAGGAATTCCTCTGAGCTAGAATCCTCTATGTTTAAATCTGTATTGTAATTAATTTTTGGAACGATTAGATAAGCATTTTCTTTGACGCTTTCATAATCTTTAATGATTATATCGATGTAATAATCTATTTTTTCTGATGAGAATCCTTTCATCTCTGGTAATTTAATTCTGTTCAAGTAATTGTTAATTTTCGATGAGCTTTTATATATTTCTTTTGTTAATTCATTTTCTAATTGATCTGTTAGAGTTGCTCTTGGTATAGATTCTATAATTGCAAGTCTCATGATTTTTAATTGTTCTTCGGTAATATCTCCAAGCGCATTTAAACAACTTTCGACAAGCTTAATTTTTTCTTCAGAATACATATCGTTAATGCTTGTTATAACAGGCGTTATTTTTAGTAAATAATCCCATGAGATTGTGGCGTTTTGTTTTGAACTAACGAAATTTACCTGAAACATGTTGGCATTAGTAAAATCTGTGTCATCCAATTTAAAAGGATTTAAAATTGTATTGGCCATATGTTTATCTGTAAAATCATAAAGTTCTAAATCGACATTCCGTAAGTCCAGAGAGGATAGATCAACTATACCTCCAGTCCCACAACTAAAGATTACGTTCAACCTCCTGATTTCATTGTAAATGTCTTTCAATGGGCAATTAACATTGATATTGCCTGTGGATATTTCCTGGTTTTTTAACGGTTCATTAATTGTAAGTTCACAGGTATTGTCTGATCGTTGAATAATTCGGGCGTTATAACCAAAAAAATCCATACGAAGAGACGAATCATTATAAAGAATTACATTTTGTAAGTACGCTAATTCTTTTTGAAAATCACCAGTGATAATGCATTTCCCACCTGGTTGTAACGCGTTAAGTAAAGTGACCATTTCAATAGAGGTCTGTTTTAGTTTTTCTAATGCCTGGTGCTAGTGCTTCGAGGTTATTTCCTATGGGGCTTTCAGGAAGGTCATTCATTTTTCGACGGGCTAAATCACTACTAATATCATTACCAATTGATGAAACAGGGGACATTATTTTATCCTTTATAAATAATCAATAAAAATCATTATTAAAATGATCGGGTGAAAAAAAGAGAATTTGCCAACAATCTGAAGGAATGGATGTTTTATTAAAATACGTAGGGGGGGGTAAGATGGCTTCTTTTCGGGTGAATTTTGCACAATACTTAGAAATCGTCTCCTTAATACACTCCAGCTCTTTTTTATTGACGGCTGAGCAAGTACATTGTTCGCCAAAAGGTGCAAAAGTGCCTACATCTAATGTTTGTATGATATAATCGTCATGTTCTCCTGTAGAAATATCTATGATGAATGGACTCATATTTTCCGGTTGGATTCGAATCATGACAGAAGGAACATCGCCTTGATAGAAATTCAATGCAGTAATTGCAGATAATACTCTCCGCAGTTCATTACTTATACTGTATATTTTATTAACGTCATTGGTGGAGACAATTTCTGCAAACTTTCTTTTTACCGTCCAATAATCAATATTTCTGTTGTGATTGTTAACCACTGCGTGCATTGGCGGGATTGAAGGGTGAAAAATATGTGCAATTGGGAAGCCTTTCATTGATGCCTGCCTTGTCATCATGACAAACAATAATAGATGCTTATTTTCCTCGCAGGGTTCTTTCGCACTATCAAAAAACGCTCATTTACCCGGCATTACAGTAAACGAAGCAACATTCTGTGGCCTACGCCGATCAAAAGCTCTGTGAAAATTCCCCTTGTTGTCTTTGGCTGACCTTATCGCGGCGACCAGCAATTATTCGTTTTGTGATCCTCAACACAAAATGCTATTCGTCACCTATGAGGGGAGAGGAATTTATGGAAAACGATTGCATTCACAAAATGACGTCCTGTTAGAAGAGAAAAAGTTGACGTTAATCAATTGTTTGAGATGATCAATACATGTATTCGAAATTTTAAAATATTGATAAAATAAATGTTTGTTCTCCAACAAATAGCGTGAAAAAATGTGACGTGCCGCATTATTTATCGCTGAAAATGGTTTATTTATAATAAAATTTGAGAACTTGCTCATTAAATTTAACTCAAATTTTGCCTGGTAATTATCCGGTAATTGCTTGAAATATGGCCTCAGCCCCTTTTTTGTATTAACCACATAACGAATGATGTTATCGCCATAAAATATGGTTATCCCCGTCATTTTTTTTGACAAAAATCAGGGTTTATGCTGATTTTTATACTTTAACTTATTGATATATAAAGATATTTAATTTAAATAACGATACCCTGGAAAGTATTGAAAGTTAATTTGTGAGTGGTCGCACATATCCTGTTCATTTCATTTTGATACACTTCATGCCGTCAATGAGGTAATTAACGTAGGTCGTTATGAGCACTATTCTTCTTCCGAAAACGCAGCACCTGGTAGTCTTTCAGGAAGTCATTAGAAGTGGTTCTATCGGCTCGGCTGCAAAAGAATTAGGGTTAACTCAACCGGCCGTCAGTAAAATCATTAACGATATTGAAGATTATTTTGGTGTGGAATTAGTGGTGCGGAAAAATACCGGTGTAACATTAACACCTGCCGGTCAATTGTTACTCTCTCGTTCCGAATCCATTACCCGTGAAATGAAAAATATGGTTAATGAGATAAGCGGTATGTCTGCTGAGGCGGTGGTGGAAGTCTCATTTGGTTTTCCTTCATTGATTGGTTTTACTTTTATGTCAGGGATGATCAACAAGTTCAAAGAGGTGTTCCCGAAAGCGCAGGTTTCTATGTATGAAGCGCAACTGTCTTCGTTCTTACCGGCAATCCGCGACGGTCGACTGGATTTTGCGATTGGTACGTTAAGTGCAGAAATGAAGCTTCAGGATTTACATGTTGAGCCGCTGTTCGAGTCCGAGTTTGTGCTGGTAGCCAGTAAGTCCCGAACATGCACCGGCACCACCACGCTGGAGTCGTTGAAGAACGAACAGTGGGTGTTGCCACAAACCAATATGGGGTACTACAGCGAGCTACTTACTACGTTACAAAGAAATGGCATCAGTATTGAAAACATCGTTAAAACCGACTCAGTCGTGACAATTTATAATCTTGTTCTCAATGCTGATTTCTTAACTGTAATTCCTTGTGATATGACATCACCTTTTGGTTCAAATCAATTTATTACTATTCCGGTTGAAGAAACATTACCTGTGGCACAATATGCCGCGGTATGGTCGAAAAATTATCGTATTAAAAAAGCAGCATCGGTTTTGGTGGAATTAGCCAAAGAGTATTCATCTTATAATGGGTGTAGACGAAGGCAATTAATAGAAGTTGGTTAGTTATTTGTTTTTATTTAAACATAAATAATCCACCTGTCTGTCTTGCAGGTGTCGGTTACGGTTACCTACATATTTAATTCAGGCGAAGAGGTTTTATAATGCATATTACATACGATCTGCCGGTTGCTATTGATGACATTATTGAAGCGAAACAACGACTGGCTGGGCGAATTTATAAAACAGGCATGCCTCGCTCCAACTATTTTAGTGAACGTTGCAAAGGTGAAATATTCCTGAAGTTTGAAAATATGCAGCGTACGGGTTCATTTAAAATTCGTGGCGCATTTAATAAATTAAGTTCACTGACCGATGCGGAAAAACGCAAAGGCGTGGTGGCCTGTTCTGCGGGCAACCATGCGCAAGGGGTTTCCCTCTCCTGCGCGATGCTGGGCATCGACGGTAAAGTGGTGATGCCAAAAGGTGCGCCAAAATCCAAAGTAGCGGCAACGTGCGACTACTCCGCAGAAGTCGTTCTGCATGGTGATAACTTCAACGACACTATCGCTAAAGTGAGCGAAATTGTCGAAATGGAAGGCCGTATTTTTATCCCACCTTATGATGATCCGAAAGTGATTGCTGGCCAGGGAACGATTGGTCTGGAAATTATGGAAGATCTCTATGATGTCGATAACGTGATTGTGCCAATTGGTGGTGGCGGTTTAATTGCTGGTATTGCGGTGGCAATTAAATCTATTAACCCGACCATTCGTGTTATTGGCGTACAGTCTGAAAACGTTCACGGCATGGCGGCTTCTTTCCACTCCGGAGAAATAACCACGCACCGAACTACCGGCACCCTGGCGGATGGTTGTGATGTCTCCCGCCCGGGTAATTTAACTTACGAAATCGTTCGTGAATTAGTCGATGACATCGTGCTGGTCAGCGAAGACGAAATCAGAAACAGTATGATTGCCTTAATTCAGCGCAATAAAGTCGTCACCGAAGGCGCAGGCGCTCTGGCATGTGCTGCATTATTAAGCGGTAAATTAGACCAATATATTCAAAACAGAAAAACCGTCAGTATTATTTCCGGCGGCAATATCGATCTTTCTCGCGTCTCTCAAATCACCGGTTTCGTTGACGCTTAATTAATTCGTTGAGGATAGGATATGAGTACTTCAGATAGCATTGTATCCAGCCAGACAAAACAATCGTCCTGGCGTAAATCAGATACCACATGGACGTTAGGCTTGTTTGGTACGGCAATCGGCGCCGGGGTGCTGTTCTTCCCTATCCGCGCAGGTTTTGGCGGACTGATCCCGATTCTTCTGATGTTGGTATTGGCATACCCCATCGCGTTTTATTGCCACCGGGCGCTGGCGCGTCTGTGTCTTTCTGGCTCTAACCCTTCCGGCAACATTACGGAAACGGTGGAAGAGCATTTTGGTAAAACTGGCGGCGTGGTTATCACGTTCCTGTACTTCTTCGCGATTTGCCCACTGCTGTGGATTTATGGCGTTACTATTACCAATACCTTTATGACGTTCTGGGAAAACCAGCTCGGCTTTGCACCGCTGAATCGCGGCTTTGTGGCGCTGTTCCTGTTGCTGCTGATGGCTTTCGTCATCTGGTTTGGTAAGGATCTGATGGTTAAAGTGATGAGCTACCTGGTATGGCCGTTTATCGCCAGCCTGGTGCTGATTTCTCTGTCGCTGATCCCTTACTGGAACTCTGCAGTTATCGACCAGGTTGACCTCGGTTCGCTGTCGTTAACTGGTCATGACGGTATCCTGATCACTGTCTGGCTGGGGATTTCCATCATGGTTTTCTCCTTTAACTTCTCGCCAATCGTCTCTTCCTTCGTGGTTTCTAAACGTGAAGAGTATGAGAAAGACTTTGGTCGCGACTTCACCGAACGTAAATGTTCCCAAATCATTTCTCGTGCCAGCATGCTGATGGTTGCAGTGGTGATGTTCTTTGCCTTTAGCTGCCTGTTTACGCTGTCTCCGGCGAATATGGCTGAAGCGAAAGCGCAGAATATTCCAGTGCTTTCTTATCTGGCTAACCACTTTGCGTCCATGACCGGTACCAAAACAACGTTCGCGATTACACTGGAATATGCGGCTTCCATCATCGCACTCGTGGCTATCTTCAAATCTTTCTTCGGTCACTATCTGGGGACGCTGGAAGGGCTGAATGGTTTGATTCTGAAGTTCGGTTATAAAGGTGACAAAACCAAAGTGTCGCTGGGTAAACTGAATACTATCAGCATGATTTTCATTATGGGCTCCACTTGGGTTGTTGCCTACGCCAACCCGAACATCCTCGACCTGATTGAAGCCATGGGCGCACCGATTATCGCATCACTGCTGTGCCTGTTGCCGATGTATGCCATCCGTAAAGCGCCGTCTCTGGCGAAATACCGTGGTCGTCTGGATAACGTGTTTGTTACCGTGATTGGTCTGCTGACCATCCTGAACATCGTATACAAACTGTTTTAATCCGTAACTCAGGATGAGAAAAGAGATGAATGAATTTCCGGTTGTTTTGGTTATTAACTGTGGTTCGTCTTCGATTAAGTTTTCCGTACTCAATGCCAGCGACTGTGAAGTATTAATGTCAGGTATTGCCGACGGTATTAACTCGGAAAATGCATTCTTATCCGTAAATGGGGGAGAGCCAGCACCGCTGGCTCACCACAGCTACGAAGGTGCATTGAAGGCAATTGCATTTGAACTGGAAAAACGGAATTTAAATGACAATGTGGCCTTAATTGGCCACCGCATCGCTCACGGCGGCAGTATTTTTACCGAGTCCGCCATTATTACCGATGAAGTCATTGATAATATCCGTCGCGTTTCTCCACTGGCACCCCTGCATAATTACGCCAATTTAAGTGGTATTGAATCGGCGCAGCAATTATTCCCGGGCGTAACTCAGGTGGCGGTATTTGATACCAGTTTCCACCAGACGATGGCTCCGGAAGCTTATTTATACGGCCTGCCGTGGAAATATTATGAAGAGTTAGGTGTACGCCGTTATGGTTTCCACGGCACGTCGCACCGCTATGTTTCCCAGCGCGCGCATTCTCTGCTGAATCTGGCAGAAGATGACTCCGGCCTGGTTGTGGCGCATCTTGGCAATGGCGCGTCAATCTGCGCGGTTCGCAACGGTCAGAGTGTTGATACCTCAATGGGAATGACGCCGCTGGAAGGCTTGATGATGGGTACCCGCAGTGGCGATGTCGACTTTGGTGCGATGTCCTGGGTCGCCAGCCAAACCAACCAGAGCCTGGGTGACCTGGAACGCGTAGTGAATAAAGAGTCGGGATTATTAGGTATTTCCGGTCTTTCTTCGGATTTACGTGTTCTGGAAAAAGCCTGGCATGAAGGTCACGAACGCGCGCAACTGGCAATTAAAACCTTTGTTCACCGAATTGCCCGTCATATTGCCGGACACGCAGCTTCATTACGTCGCCTGGATGGAATTATATTCACCGGCGGAATAGGAGAGAATTCAAGTTTAATTCGTCGTCTGGTCATGGAACATTTGGCTGTATTAGGCGTAGAGATTGATACAGAAATGAATAATCGCTCTAACTCCTGTGGAGAGCGAATTGTTTCCAGTGAAAATGCGCGTGTCATTTGCGCCGTTATTCCGACTAACGAAGAAAAAATGATTGCTTTGGATGCCATTCATTTAGGCAAAGTTAACGCGCCCGCAGAATTTGCATAATTTAGTTGAAGTATTGTAGAGAGATTATTTTTCATGAAGGTAGATATTGATACCAGCGATAAGCTGTACGCCGACGCATGGCTTGGCTTTAAAGGTACGGACTGGAAAAACGAAATTAATGTCCGCGATTTTATTCAACATAACTATACACCGTATGAAGGCGATGAATCTTTCCTCGCCGAAGCGACGCCAGCCACCACGGAATTGTGGGAAAAAGTGATGGAAGGCATTCGTATCGAAAACGCAACCCACGCGCCGGTTGATTTCGATACTAATATTGCTACCACCATTACCGCTCATGATGCGGGATATATTAACCAGCCGCTGGAAAAAATTGTTGGCCTGCAAACGGATGCGCCGTTAAAACGTGCGCTACACCCGTTCGGTGGCATTAATATGATTAAAAGTTCATTCCACGCCTATGGCCGAGAAATGGACAGTGAATTTGAATATCTGTTTACCGATCTGCGTAAAACCCATAACCAGGGCGTATTTGATGTTTACTCACCGGATATGCTGCGCTGCCGTAAATCTGGCGTGCTGACCGGTTTACCAGATGGCTATGGTCGTGGGCGCATTATCGGTGACTATCGCCGCGTGGCGCTATATGGCATCAGTTATCTGGTGCGTGAACGCGAACTGCAATTTGCCGATCTCCAGTCCCGTCTGGAAAAAGGCGAGGATCTGGAAGCCACCATCCGTCTGCGTGAGGAGCTGGCAGAGCATCGTCATGCGCTGTTGCAGATTCAGGAAATGGCGGCGAAATATGGCTTTGATATCTCTCGCCCGGCGCAGAATGCACAGGAAGCGGTGCAGTGGCTCTACTTCGCTTATCTGGCGGCAGTGAAATCGCAAAATGGCGGCGCGATGTCGCTGGGGCGCACGGCATCGTTCCTCGATATCTACATTGAGCGCGACTTTAAAGCTGGCGTCCTCAATGAGCAGCAGGCACAGGAACTGATCGATCACTTCATCATGAAGATCCGTATGGTACGCTTCCTGCGTACACCGGAATTTGATTCGCTGTTCTCCGGCGACCCAATCTGGGCGACGGAAGTGATCGGCGGGATGGGGCTGGACGGTCGTACACTGGTGACCAAAAACTCCTTCCGCTATTTGCACACCCTGCACACTATGGGGCCTGCACCGGAACCTAACCTGACCATTCTTTGGTCGGAAGAATTACCGATTGCCTTCAAAAAATATGCCGCGCAGGTGTCAATCGTCACCTCTTCCTTGCAGTATGAAAACGACGATCTGATGCGTACTGACTTCAACAGCGACGATTACGCGATTGCCTGCTGCGTCAGCCCAATGGTGATTGGTAAGCAAATGCAGTTCTTTGGTGCACGCGCTAACCTGGCGAAAACGCTGCTCTACGCAATTAACGGCGGGGTGGACGAGAAGCTGAAGATTCAGGTCGGGCCGAAAACAGCACCGCTGATGGACGACGTGCTGGATTACGACAAAGTGATGGACAGCCTCGATCACTTCATGGACTGGCTGGCGGTGCAGTACATCAGCGCGCTGAATATCATTCACTACATGCACGACAAGTACAGCTACGAAGCTTCGCTGATGGCGCTGCACGATCGTGATGTCTATCGCACCATGGCGTGCGGCATCGCGGGCCTGTCGGTGGCAACAGACTCCCTGTCCGCTATCAAATATGCCCGCGTGAAACCAATCCGTGACGAAAACGGCCTGGCGGTGGATTTCGAAATCGACGGTGAATATCCGCAGTATGGCAACAACGACGAGCGCGTAGACAGTATTGCCTGCGATCTGGTTGAACGCTTTATGAAGAAAATTAAAGCGCTGCCAACCTATCGCAACGCCGTCCCTACCCAGTCGATTCTGACTATCACTTCTAACGTGGTGTACGGCCAGAAAACCGGTAATACGCCGGACGGTCGTCGCGCCGGTACACCGTTCGCGCCGGGCGCTAACCCGATGCATGGTCGTGACCGCAAAGGTGCCGTAGCCTCATTGACGTCGGTGGCGAAACTGCCGTTCACCTACGCCAAAGACGGGATCTCGTACACCTTCTCAATTGTCCCGGCGGCGCTGGGCAAAGAAGATCCAGTACGTAAAACCAACCTTGTCGGCCTGCTGGATGGGTATTTCCACCACGAAGCGGATGTCGAAGGCGGTCAACACCTCAACGTCAACGTAATGAATAGGGAAATGCTGCTGGATGCCATCGAGCACCCGGAAAAATATCCTAACCTGACAATCCGTGTCTCTGGCTACGCCGTGCGCTTCAACGCACTGACCCGTGAACAGCAGCAGGATGTTATTTCACGTACCTTTACCCAGGCGCTCTGACGCCGGAGGATGTATGAAAAAGATTATCGAAACGCAACGTGCCCCAGGCGCAATCGGCCCTTATGTTCAAGGCGTTGATTTAGGCAGCATGGTCTTCACCTCCGGGCAAATTCCGGTTTGCCCACAGACCGGTGAGATCCCGGCTGATGTGCAAGATCAGGCGCGTTTAAGCCTCGAAAACGTCAAAGCGATCGTGGTTGCTGCCGGGCTGAGCGTGGGCGATATCATCAAGATGACCGTGTTCATCACCGATCTGAATGATTTTGCCACCATCAATGAAGTCTATAAGCAGTTCTTCGATGAGCATCAGGCGACCTACCCGACCCGGAGCTGTGTGCAGGTAGCGCGTTTGCCGAAAGATGTGAAGCTGGAAATTGAAGCCATCGCAGTACGTAGTGCGTAAAGCCTCGTGAGCGGGACGGTCGCAAGGTCGTTCCGCTCCACTTCACTGAACGGCAATCCGAGGGTGTGGATATGATTAGTGCATTCGATATTTTCAAAATTGGGATTGGTCCCTCCAGTTCGCATACCGTGGGGCCAATGAATGCCGGAAAAAGTTTTATTGATCGGCTGGAAAGTAGCGGCTTATTAACCGCGACGAGCCATATTGTGGTCGATCTGTACGGGTCGTTGTCACTGACGGGCAAAGGCCATGCCACGGATGTCGCCATCATCATGGGACTGGCAGGAAACAGTCCGCAGGATGTTGTCATTGATGAGATCCCTGCATTTATAGAGTTAGTAACGCGCAGCGGGCGGCTGCCAGTGGCATCTGGTGCGCATATTGTTGATTTTCCTGTAGCAAAGAACATTATCTTCCATCCCGAAATGTTGCCTCGCCATGAGAACGGAATGCGGATCACTGCCTGGAAGGGACAGGAAGCGCTATTAAGCAAAACCTATTACTCTGTCGGCGGCGGGTTTATTGTCGAAGAAGAACACTTCGGCCTGTCGCACGATGTCGAAACACCCGTACCTTACGATTTCCACTCAGCAGGTGAACTGCTGAAAATGTGTGATTACAACGGCCTGTCTATATCTGGCCTGATGATGCACAACGAGCTGGCGCTGCGCAGTAAAGCGGAAATTGACGCAGGGTTTGCCCGTATCTGGCAAGTGATGCATGACGGTATTGAACGTGGAATGAATACTGAAGGCGTGCTGCCTGGTCCGCTCAATGTGCCGCGCCGTGCCGTAGCGCTGCGTCGTCAACTGGTTTCCAGCGATAACATCTCTAACGATCCGATGAATGTCATCGACTGGATCAACATGTACGCGCTGGCGGTTAGTGAAGAAAACGCAGCTGGCGGGCGCGTGGTAACGGCACCGACTAACGGTGCGTGCGGCATTATTCCGGCAGTGCTGGCTTATTACGATAAGTTCCGTCGTCCGGTAAATGAGCGGTCAATTGCCCGCTATTTTCTTGCAGCCGGGGCTATTGGCGCGCTGTATAAAATGAACGCCTCCATCTCTGGCGCGGAAGTCGGCTGTCAGGGGGAGATTGGCGTGGCCTGTTCAATGGCGGCGGCAGGGTTAACTGAACTACTGGGCGGCAGTCCGGCGCAGGTATGCAATGCGGCGGAAATCGCGATGGAGCATAACCTTGGGCTGACCTGCGATCCGGTTGCCGGACAGGTACAAATCCCGTGCATTGAACGTAATGCCATTAATGCCGTGAAAGCAGTAAACGCCGCGCGGATGGCAATGCGCCGCACCTCGGCACCGCGTGTTTCACTCGATAAAGTGATCGAGACGATGTATGAAACCGGCAAAGATATGAACGATAAATACCGCGAAACATCACGCGGAGGACTGGCTATTAAAGTGGTCTGCGGCTGACATTGCTGTCAGCTATCATCCTTGGGTGCACAAAATGTGCACCCTTTTTTATTGTGATCTGCCGCAAATAGAGAATAATTATTTCTATTAACTCAATTTAATAGAAAATTATTACCCACAATTGCTATTTAAAAGTCTTGATTGTGAAGATTTTCTCTGATCTCACGCGTATCATTTCTTTATTCTAATAACTCGCCTGCAAAAACGTAGACCGCATATCGCCTTGATGCGGCTCGGAAAAAAATAATAAGCCCTACAAAATATTGAGCGAGAAATTATGGAAATTGCATCGAATAAAGGCGTCATTGCAGACGCTTCGACCCCGGCGGGTCGTGCTGGAATGAGTGAGAGCGAGTGGCGAGAAGCGATCAAATTCGACAGTACTGACACCGGCTGGGTGATTATGAGTATCGGGATGGCGATTGGCGCGGGGATTGTTTTTCTCCCGGTGCAGGTCGGTTTGATGGGATTGTGGGTATTTTTGCTCTCATCGGTGATTGGTTACCCGGCAATGTATCTGTTTCAGCGGTT
>ERZ1034992.1231-NODE-1231-length-11852-cov-252.970671_pt1 | contig 11852 bp, 9 predicted proteins | sample MGYA00520695_ERZ1034992 | MGnify/ENA primary metagenome ERZ1034992 (study PRJEB33766, sample SAMN09781778) | gut metagenome | biome: gut microbiome | host: Homo sapiens | place: Madagascar | study: EMG produced TPA metagenomics assembly of the PRJNA485056 data...
AACTTAACGAATTTTTCATAGCATTCTTGATATATCTTAATCTCTTCAGAAAGACATTCGCTTGTTCTGTCATCAAAAACATCCAATCTAAGTAATGTGATGCCTTTGTGTTTAAAAAATAAAATTGAACTGTATGTTCTATGAGTTTACATCTATAAAAATGTGCATCTCTTAGATGAGTGTATTGAAAAAAATGATGAAGGACTGGAGATGGTTTAGGCAAATCCTGGTTTCTAAAAAAGTCATCAAACAAAATTAAGAACTCGGTTTTATACTCGCAAAACACTTTTACTAACTCATTTTGTCTTGTTTTATTTATTATTACATCATCTGCTATATTTGATTTATAAAGACAATGTGGCGAAGTTGAGATACCATCTGTCATTATCAGTCCTTGAAGTTGATGAATTTTTATTAATTTAATTTATGAGTGAATGTGACTACTATCAAAAATCGCTCATTAATTTTAAGAAGTACAATATAAATAGGTAGATAACCTGTGTTGATTGCTGTTAATAATTTACAAGGTCTAATAAGGAGATATTTATGAATGGTTAAAGTGTATAGGAATTTAATTCAAAAATAGAGTGGTCTTAAGTTTAATACCTCAATGTGTATCACAATCTCCACATTCTGTGGAGGGGGAGTCTGAAGATTGAGTAGATATTCTTATTCAGAATGTATCAACCGATGATTCTACGATTCTTAAGCCACGAAGAGTTCAGAGAGTGTAACTGCATGTCTGCAAGAACCAGCATCTTTTAACTATCTGGCAACCGGCAGTGTGTTTTCTCACACATCACAAAGCAGCAGGCATAAAAAAACCCGCTTGCGCGGGCTTTTTCACAAAGCTTCAGCAAATTGGCGATTAAGCCAGTTTGTTGATCTGTGCAGTCAGGTTAGCCTTATGACGTGCAGCTTTGTTTTTGTGGATCAGACCTTTAGCAGCCTGACGGTCCACGATTGGTTGCATTTCGTTAAATGCTTTCTGTGCAGCAGCTTTGTCGCCAGCTTCGATAGCTGCGTATACTTTCTTGATGAAAGTACGCATCATAGAGCGACGGCTTGCGTTGTGCTTACGAGCCTTTTCAGACTGAATGGCGCGCTTCTTAGCTGATTTGATATTAGCCAAGGTCCAACTCCCAAATGTGTTCTATATGGACAATTCAAAGGCCGAGGAATATGCCCTTTTAGCCTTCTTTTGTCAATGGATTTGTGCAAATAAGCGCCGTTAATGTGCCGGCACTCGTTACGTAGTGATGGCGCAGGATTCTACCAGCTTGCGGGGTGTGAATACAGCTTTTCCGCGATAAAAATTGCAGCAGGCGGTCAGTTTCTTCCCGTGATTTGCGCCATGGCAATGAAAAGCCACTTCTTTCTGATTTCAGTACTCAATCGCCGGTTAACCTTGACCGCTGTACAAGGTATACTCGGACGATTTTCACTGTTTTGAGCCAGACATGAAGCTGATACGCGGCATACATAATCTCAGCCAGGCCCCGCAAGAAGGGTGTGTGCTGACTATTGGTAATTTCGACGGCGTGCATCGCGGTCATCGCGCGCTGTTACAGGGCTTGCAGGAAGAAGGGCGCAAGCGCAACTTACCGGTGATGGTGATGCTTTTTGAACCTCAACCACTGGAACTGTTTGCAACCGATAAAGCCCCGGCACGACTGACCCGGCTGCGGGAAAAACTGCGTTACCTTGCAGAGTGTGGCGTTGATTACGTGCTGTGTGTACGTTTCGACAGGCGTTTCGCGGCGTTAACCGCGCAAAATTTCATCAGCGATCTTCTGGTGAAGCATTTGCGCGTAAAATTTCTTGCCGTAGGTGATGATTTCCGCTTTGGCGCTGGTCGTGAAGGCGATTTCTTGTTATTACAGAAAGCTGGCATGGAATACGGCTTCGATATCACCAGTACGCAAACTTTTTGCGAAGGTGGCGTGCGTATCAGCAGCACCGCCGTGCGTCAGGCGCTGGCGGATGACAATCTGGCTCTGGCAGAAAGTTTACTGGGGCACCCGTTTGCCATCTCCGGGCGTGTAGTCCACGGTGATGAATTAGGGCGCACTATAGGTTTCCCGACGGCGAATGTACCGCTACGCCGTCAGGTTTCCCCGGTGAAAGGGGTTTATGCGGTAGAAGTGCTGGGTCTCGGTGAAAAGCCGTTACCCGGCGTGGCAAACATCGGAACACGCCCAACGGTTGCCGGTATTCGCCAGCAGCTGGAAGTGCATTTGTTAGATGTTGCAATGGACCTTTACGGTCGCCATATACAAGTAGTGCTGCGTAAAAAAATACGCAATGAGCAGCGATTTGCGTCGCTGGACGAACTGAAAGCGCAGATTGCGCGTGATGAATTAACCGCCCGCGAATTTTTTGGGCTAACAAAACCGGCTTAAGCCTGTTATGTAATCAAACCGAAACACGGAACCGAGAATCTGATGAGTGACTATAAATCAACCCTGAATTTGCCGGAAACAGGGTTCCCGATGCGTGGCGATCTCGCCAAGCGCGAACCGGGAATGCTGGCGCGTTGGACTGATGATGATCTGTACGGCATCATCCGTGCGGCTAAAAAAGGCAAAAAAACCTTCATTCTGCATGATGGCCCTCCTTATGCGAATGGCAGCATTCATATTGGTCACTCGGTTAACAAGATTCTGAAAGACATTATCGTGAAGTCCAAAGGGCTTTCCGGTTATGACTCGCCGTATGTGCCTGGCTGGGACTGTCATGGTCTGCCGATCGAGCTGAAAGTAGAGCAAGAATACGGTAAGCCGGGTGAGAAATTCACCGCTGCCGAGTTCCGCGCCAAGTGCCGCGAATACGCTGCGACCCAGGTTGACGGTCAACGCAAAGACTTTATCCGTCTGGGCGTGCTGGGCGACTGGTCGCACCCGTACCTGACCATGGACTTCAAAACTGAAGCCAATATCATCCGCGCGCTGGGCAAAATCATCGGCAACGGTCACCTGCACAAAGGCGCGAAGCCGGTGCACTGGTGCGTTGACTGCCGTTCTGCACTGGCAGAAGCGGAAGTTGAGTATTACGACAAAACTTCTCCGTCCATCGACGTCGCTTTCCAGGCGGTCGATCAGGATGCACTGAAAGCAAAATTTGCCGTAAGCAACGTTAACGGCCCAATCTCGCTGGTGATCTGGACCACTACGCCGTGGACTCTGCCTGCCAACCGCGCAATCTCTATTGCACCTGATTTCGACTATGCGCTGGTGCAGATCGACGGTCAGGCCGTGATTCTGGCGAAAGATCTGGTTGAAAGCGTAATGCAGCGTATCGGCGTGACCGATTACACCATTCTCGGCACGGTAAAAGGTGCGGAGCTTGAGCTGCTACGCTTTACCCATCCGTTTATGGACTTCGATGTTCCGACAATTCTCGGCGACCACGTTACGCTGGATGCCGGTACCGGTGCCGTTCACACCGCGCCTGGCCACGGCCCGGACGACTATGTGATCGGTCAGAAATACGGCCTGGAAACCGCTAACCCGGTTGGCCCGGACGGCACTTATCTGCCGGGTACTTACCCGACGCTGGATGGCGTGAACGTTTTCAAAGCGAACGACATCGTTGTTGCGCTGCTGCAGGAAAAAGGCGCGCTGTTGCACGTTGAGAAAATGCAGCACAGCTATCCGTGCTGCTGGCGTCACAAAACGCCGATCATCTTCCGTGCGACGCCGCAGTGGTTCGTCAGCATGGATCAGAAAGGTCTGCGTGCGCAGTCACTGAAAGAGATCAAAGGCGTGCAGTGGATCCCGGACTGGGGCCAGGCGCGTATCGAGTCGATGGTTGCTAACCGTCCTGACTGGTGTATCTCCCGTCAGCGCACCTGGGGCGTACCGATGTCACTGTTCGTGCATAAAGACACGGAAGAGCTGCATCCGCGTACCCTCGAACTGATGGAAGAAGTGGCTAAACGCGTGGAAGTTGACGGCATCCAGGCGTGGTGGGATCTCGATGCGAAAGAGATCCTCGGCGACGAAGCTGACCAGTACGTGAAAGTGCCGGATACTCTCGACGTATGGTTTGACTCCGGATCTACCCACTCTTCCGTTGTTGACGTGCGTCCGGAATTTGCCGGTCACGCAGCGGACATGTATCTGGAAGGTTCAGACCAGCACCGTGGCTGGTTCATGTCCTCTCTGATGATCTCTACCGCGATGAAGGGTAAAGCGCCGTATCGTCAGGTACTGACCCACGGCTTTACCGTGGATGGTCAGGGTCGCAAGATGTCTAAATCCATCGGCAACACCGTTTCGCCGCAGGATGTGATGAACAAACTGGGCGCGGATATTCTGCGTCTGTGGGTGGCATCAACTGACTACACCGGTGAAATGGCCGTTTCTGACGAGATCCTGAAACGTGCTGCCGACAGCTATCGTCGTATCCGTAACACCGCGCGCTTCCTGCTGGCAAACCTGAACGGTTTTGATCCGGCAAAAGATATGGTGAAACCGGAAGAGATGGTGGTACTGGATCGCTGGGCCGTAGGTTGTGCGAAAGCGGCACAGGAAGACATCCTCAAGGCGTACGAAGCATACGATTTCCACGAAGTGGTACAGCGTCTGATGCGCTTCTGCTCCGTTGAGATGGGTTCCTTCTACCTCGACATCATCAAAGACCGTCAGTACACCGCCAAAGCGGACAGCGTGGCGCGTCGTAGCTGCCAGACTGCGCTGTATCACATCGCAGAAGCGCTGGTTCGCTGGATGGCACCAATCCTCTCCTTCACCGCTGATGAAGTGTGGGGCTACCTGCCGGGCGAACGTGAAAAATACGTCTTCACCGGCGAGTGGTACGAAGGCCTGTTTGGTCTGGCAGACAGTGAAGCGATGAACGATGCGTTCTGGGACGAGCTGTTGAAAGTGCGTGGCGAAGTGAACAAAGTCATTGAGCAAGCGCGTGCCGACAAGAAAGTGGGTGGCTCGCTGGAAGCGGCAGTAACCTTGTATGCAGAACCGGAACTGGCGGCGAAACTGACCGCGCTGGGCGATGAATTACGATTTGTCCTGTTGACCTCCGGCGCTACCGTTGCAGACTATAACGACGCTCCTGCTGATGCTCAGCAGAGCGAAGTACTCAAAGGGCTGAAAGTCGCATTGAGTAAAGCCGAAGGTGAGAAGTGCCCACGCTGCTGGCACTACACCCAGGATGTCGGCAAGGTGGCGGAACACGCAGAAATCTGCGGCCGCTGTGTCAGCAACGTCGCCGGTGACGGTGAAAAACGTAAGTTTGCCTGATGAGTCAATCGATCTGTTCAACAGGGCTACGCTGGCTGTGGCTGGTGATAGTCGTGCTGATTATCGATCTGGGCAGCAAATACCTGATCCTCCAGAACTTTGCTCTGGGGGATACGGTCCCGCTGTTCCCGTCGCTTAATCTGCATTATGCGCGTAACTATGGCGCGGCGTTTAGTTTCCTTGCCGATAGCGGCGGCTGGCAGCGTTGGTTCTTTGCCGGTATTGCGATTGGTATTAGCGTGATCCTGGCAGTGATGATGTATCGCTCGAAGGCCACGCAGAAGCTAAACAATATCGCTTACGCGCTGATTATTGGCGGTGCGCTGGGCAACCTGTTCGACCGCCTGTGGCACGGCTTCGTTGTCGATATGATCGACTTCTACGTCGGCGACTGGCACTTCGCTACCTTCAACCTTGCCGATACTGCCATCTGTGTCGGTGCGGCACTGATTGTGCTGGAAGGTTTTTTGCCTTCTAAAGCGAAAAAACAATAATAAACCCTGCCGGATGCAGCCTACAGATTGCTGCGAAATCGTAGGCTGCATCCGGCAAAAATCCTCAAAATATAAGAGCAAACCTGCATGTCTGAATCTGTACAGAGCAATAGCGCCGTCCTGGTGCACTTCACGCTAAAACTCGACGATGGCACCACCGCCGAGTCTACCCGCAACAACGGTAAACCGGCGCTATTCCGCCTGGGCGATGCTTCTCTTTCCGAAGGGCTGGAGCAACACCTGCTGGGGCTGAAAGTGGGTGATAAAACCACTTTCTCGCTGGAGCCAGATGCGGCGTTTGGCGTGCCGTCACCGGACCTGATTCAGTACTTCTCCCGCCGTGAGTTTATGGATGCAGGCGAGCCAGAAATTGGCGCAATCATGCTTTTTACCGCAATGGATGGCAGTGAGATGCCTGGCGTGATCCGCGAAATTAACGGCGACTCTATTACCGTTGATTTCAACCATCCGCTGGCCGGGCAGACCGTTCATTTTGATATTGAAGTGCTGGAAATCGATCCGGCACTGGAGGCGTAACATGCAGATCCTGTTGGCCAACCCGCGTGGTTTTTGTGCCGGGGTAGACCGCGCTATCAGCATTGTTGAAAACGCGCTGGCCATTTACGGCGCACCGATATATGTCCGTCACGAAGTGGTGCATAACCGCTATGTGGTCGATAGCCTGCGCGAGCGTGGGGCTATCTTTATTGAGCAGATTAGCGAAGTACCGGACGGCGCGATCCTGATTTTCTCCGCACACGGTGTTTCTCAGGCGGTACGTAACGAAGCGAAAAGCCGTGATTTGACGGTATTCGACGCCACCTGTCCGCTGGTGACCAAAGTGCATATGGAAGTCGCCCGCGCCAGTCGCCGTGGCGAAGAATCTATTCTCATCGGCCACGCCGGTCACCCGGAAGTGGAAGGTACGATGGGTCAGTACAGTAACCCGGAAGGGGGAATGTATCTGGTCGAATCGCCAGACGATGTGTGGAAACTGACGGTCAAAAACGAAGAGAAGCTCTCCTTTATGACCCAAACCACGCTGTCGGTGGATGACACGTCTGATGTGATCGACGCGCTGCGTAAACGCTTCCCGAAAATTGTCGGTCCGCGCAAAGATGACATCTGCTACGCCACGACTAACCGTCAGGAAGCGGTACGCGCCCTGGCAGAACAGGCGGAAGTTGTGCTGGTGGTCGGTTCGAAAAACTCCTCCAACTCCAACCGTCTGGCGGAGCTGGCCCAACGTATGGGCAAACGCGCGTTTTTGATTGACGATGCGAAAGATATCCAGGAAGAGTGGGTGAAAGAGGTTAAATGCGTCGGCGTGACTGCGGGCGCATCGGCTCCGGATATTCTGGTGCAGAATGTGGTGGCACGTTTGCAGCAGCTGGGTGGTGGTGAAGCCATTCCGCTGGAAGGCCGTGAAGAAAACATTGTTTTCGAAGTGCCGAAAGAGCTGCGTGTCGATATTCGTGAAGTCGATTAAGTCATTAGCAGCCTAAGTTATGCGAAAATGCCGGTCTTGTTACCGGCATTTTTTATGGAGAAAACATGCGTTTACCTATCTTCCTCGATACTGACCCCGGCATTGACGATGCCGTCGCCATTGCCGCCGCGATTTTTGCCCCCGAACTCGACCTGCAACTGATGACCACCGTCGCGGGTAATGTCTCGGTTGAGAAAACCACCCGCAACGCCCTGCAACTGCTGCATTTCTGGAATGCGGAGATTCCGCTCGCCCAGGGAGCCGCTGTGCCGCTGGTACGCGCACCGCGTGATGCAGCATCTGTGCACGGCGAATCGGGAATGGCTGGCTACGACTTTGTTGAGCACAACCGAAAGCCACTCGGGATACCAGCGTTTCTGGCGATTCGGGATGCCCTGATGCGTGCACCAGAGCCTGTTACCCTGGTGGCCATTGGCCCGTTAACCAATATTGCGCTGTTACTTTCACAATGCCCGGAATGTAAGCCGTATATTCGCCGTCTGGTGATCATGGGCGGTTCTGCTGGTCGCGGCAACTGCACACCAAACGCCGAGTTTAATATCGCTGCCGATCCAGAAGCGGCAGCCTGTGTCTTCCGTAGCGGAATCGAAATCGTCATGTGCGGTCTGGATGTCACCAATCAGGCAATATTAACCCCTGACTATCTCGCTACTTTGCCGGAGTTGAATCGCACCGGAAAAATGCTCCACGCCCTGTTTAGCCACTACCGTAGCGGCAGTATGCAAAGCGGTCTGCGAATGCACGATCTCTGCGCCATCGCCTGGCTGGTGCGCCCAGACTTATTCACCCTCAAGCCGTGTTTTGTCGCGGTAGAAACTCAAGGCGAATTTACCTCAGGCACGACGGTGGTTGATATCGACGGTTGCCTGGGCAAACCAGCCAATGTAAAGGTGGCATTGGATCTGAATGTAAAAGGCTTCCAGCAGTGGGTAGCTGAGGTGCTGGCTCTGGTGCCGTAACCTGTCACATGTTATCGGCATGCAGTCATTCATCGACTCATGCCTTTCACTGATATCCCTCCCTGTTTATCATTAATTTCTAATTATCAGCGTTTTTGGCTGGCGGCGTAGCGATGCGCTGGTTACTCTGAAAACGGTCTATGCAAATTAACAAAAGAGAATAGCTATGCATGATGCAAACATCCGCGTTGCCATCGCGGGAGCCGGGGGCCGTATGGGCCGCCAGTTGATTCAGGCGGCGCTGGCATTAGAAGGCGTGCAGCTGGGCGCGGCGCTGGAGCGCGAAGGATCTTCTTTACTGGGCAGCGATGCCGGTGAGCTGGCTGGTGCAGGGAAAACAGGCGTTACCGTGCAAAGCAGCCTCGATGCGATAAAAGATGATTTTGATGTGTTTATCGATTTTACCCGTCCGGAAGGTACGCTGAACCATCTCGCTTTTTGTCGCCAGCATGGCAAAGGGATGGTGATCGGCACTACGGGGTTTGACGAAGCCGGTAAACAGGCGATTCGTGACGCCGCCGCCGATATTGCGATTGTCTTTGCCGCCAATTTTAGCGTTGGCGTTAACGTCATGCTTAAACTGCTGGAGAAAGCAGCCAAAGTGATGGGGGACTACACCGATATCGAAATTATTGAAGCACATCATAGACATAAAGTTGATGCGCCGTCAGGCACCGCACTGGCAATGGGAGAGGCGATCGCCCACGCCCTGGATAAAGATCTGAAAGATTGCGCGGTCTACAGTCGTGAAGGCCATACCGGTGAACGTGTGCCTGGCACCATTGGTTTTGCCACCGTGCGTGCAGGTGACATCGTTGGCGAACATACCGCGATGTTTGCCGATATTGGCGAGCGTCTGGAGATCACCCATAAGGCGTCCAGCCGCATGACATTTGCTAACGGCGCGGTAAGATCGGCTTTGTGGTTGAGTGGTAAGGAAAGTGGTCTTTTTGATATGCGAGATGTGCTTGATCTCAATAATCTGTAACCACAAAATATTTATAGTGATGCAAAAATAACACATTTAATTCATTGAATATAAAGGGCTTTAATTTTTGGCCCTTTTATTTTTAGTGTTATGCTTTTAAATTTAATGCAAATGCCGAAAATTACATGTTTTGCATTCTGTTTTTGTTGTTTTAATGTAAATTTTGACCATTTGGTCCACTTTTTTCTGCTCGTTTTTATTTCATGCAATCTTCTTGCTGCGCAAGCGTTTTCCAGAACAGGTTATATGATCTTTTTGTCGCTTAATGCCTGTAAAACATGCATGAGCCACAAAATAATATAAAAAATCCCGCCATTAAGTTGACTTTTAGCTCCCATATCTCCAGAATGCCGCCGTTTGCCAGAAATTCGTCGGTAAGCAGATTTGCATTGATTTACGTCATCATTGTGAATTAATATGCAAATAAAGTGAGTGAATATTCTCTGGAGGGTGTTTTGATTAAGTCAGCGCTATTGGTTCTGGAAGACGGAACCCAGTTTCACGGTCGGGCCATAGGGGCAACAGGTTCGGCGGTTGGGGAAGTCGTTTTCAATACTTCAATGACCGGTTATCAAGAAATCCTCACTGATCCTTCCTATTCTCGTCAAATCGTTACTCTTACTTATCCCCATATTGGCAATGTCGGCACTAATGACGCCGATGAAGAATCTTCTCTGGTACATGCCCAAGGTCTGGTGATTCGCGATCTGCCGCTGATTGCCAGCAACTTCCGTAATACCGAAGACCTCTCTTCTTACCTGAAGCGCCATAACATCGTGGCGATTGCCGATATCGATACCCGTAAGCTGACGCGTTTACTGCGCGAGAAAGGCGCACAGAATGGCTGCATTATCGCGGGCGATAACCCGGATGCGGCGCTGGCGTTAGAAAAAGCCCGCGCGTTCCCAGGTCTGAACGGCATGGATCTGGCAAAAGAAGTGACCACCGCAGAAACGTATAGCTGGACACAAGGGAGCTGGACGCTGACCGGCGGCCTGCCAGAAGCGAAGAAAGAAGACGAGCTGCCGTTCCACGTCGTGGCTTATGATTTTGGTGCCAAGCGCAACATCCTGCGGATGCTGGTGGATAGAGGCTGTCGCCTGACCATCGTTCCGGCGCAAACTTCTGCGGAAGATGTGTTGAAAATGAATCCAGACGGCATCTTCCTCTCCAACGGTCCTGGCGACCCGGCCCCGTGCGATTACGCCATTACCGCCATCCAGAAATTCCTCGAAACCGATATTCCGGTATTCGGCATCTGTCTCGGTCATCAGCTGCTGGCGCTGGCGAGCGGTGCGAAGACCATCAAAATGAAATTTGGTCACCACGGCGGCAACCATCCGGTTAAAGATGTTGAGAAAAACGTGGTGATGATCACCGCCCAGAACCACGGTTTTGCGGTGGACGAAGCAACATTACCTGCAAACCTGCGTGTCACGCATAAATCCCTGTTCGACGGTACGTTACAGGGCATTCATCGCACCGATAAACCGGCGTTCAGCTTCCAGGGTCACCCGGAAGCCAGCCCTGGTCCACACGACGCCGCGCCGTTGTTCGACCACTTTATCGAGTTAATTGAGCAGTACCGTAAAACCGCTAAGTAATCAGGAGTAAAAGAGCCATGCCAAAACGTACAGATATAAAAAGTATCCTGATTCTGGGTGCGGGCCCGATTGTTATCGGTCAGGCGTGTGAGTTTGACTACTCTGGCGCGCAAGCGTGTAAAGCCCTGCGTGAAGAGGGTTACCGCGTCATTCTGGTGAACTCCAACCCGGCGACTATCATGACCGACCCGGAAATGGCTGATGCAACCTACATCGAGCCGATTCACTGGGAAGTGGTACGCAAGATTATTGAAAAAGAGCGCCCGGACGCGGTGCTGCCAACCATGGGGGGGCAGACGGCGCTGAACTGTGCGCTGGAGCTTGAGCGTCAGGGCGTGCTGGAAGAGTTCGGCGTCACCATGATTGGTGCCACTGCCGATGCGATTGATAAAGCCGAAGACCGCCGCCGTTTCGACGTAGCGATGAAGAAAATCGGTCTGGAAACTGCGCGTTCCGGTATCGCTCATTCAATGGAAGAAGCGCTGGCGGTTGCCGCTGAAGTTGGCTTCCCGTGCATTATTCGCCCATCCTTTACCATGGGTGGTAGCGGCGGCGGTATCGCTTATAACCGCGAAGAGTTTGAAGAAATTTGCGCCCGCGGTCTGGATCTCTCTCCGACCAAAGAGTTGCTGATTGACGAGTCGCTGATCGGCTGGAAAGAGTACGAGATGGAAGTGGTGCGTGATAAAAACGACAACTGCATCATCGTCTGCTCTATCGAAAACTTTGATGCGATGGGCATCCACACCGGTGACTCCATCACTGTCGCGCCAGCCCAAACGCTGACCGACAAAGAATATCAAATCATGCGTAACGCCTCGATGGCGGTGCTGCGTGAAATCGGCGTTGAAACCGGTGGTTCCAACGTCCAGTTTGCGGTGAACCCGAAAAACGGTCGCCTGATTGTTATCGAAATGAACCCACGCGTGTCCCGTTCTTCGGCGCTGGCGTCGAAAGCGACCGGTTTCCCGATTGCTAAAGTGGCGGCGAAACTGGCGGTGGGTTACACCCTCGACGAACTGATGAACGACATCAC
>ERZ1034992.1232-NODE-1232-length-11843-cov-4.106973_pt1 | contig 11843 bp, 10 predicted proteins | sample MGYA00520695_ERZ1034992 | MGnify/ENA primary metagenome ERZ1034992 (study PRJEB33766, sample SAMN09781778) | gut metagenome | biome: gut microbiome | host: Homo sapiens | place: Madagascar | study: EMG produced TPA metagenomics assembly of the PRJNA485056 data...
CCTTTCTATTGCAGCCGCTGTCACGATCGAGACACTGGAAAGGGCTCTTCCGAAGGGGACAGAAGTCATCCGCGTCATGCCGAATACCCCGGCCTCTGTCGGAGAAGGCATGGCAGCGATCGCTCCGGGGACATTTGCTTCGGAAGGATTCATCGCTGAAGCAGAGGATATTTTCCGCGCGCTGGGCAAGGAAGCCGTCGTGACGGAGCGACAGCTCGATGAGCTTGGTGCGCTCTCGGGGGCAGGTCCGGGATATGCGTTTGTCATCATTGATGCCCTGGCAGATGCCGGCGTCCTGATCGGTCTTCCCAGAAAGCTTGCCATCGAAGCCGCTGCCCAGACGCTGTATGGCGCAGCCAAGATGGTGCTGGAAACAGGGAAACACCCGGCTGAGCTGCGGGATCAGGTCACAAGTCCCGGCGGTACCACCATTGCGGGGATCCATGCCATGGAGCGCGCGGGTATCCGCGCTGCGCTGATGGATGGCGTAGAAGCATGCCTCGCCAAATCGGATAAAATGGCGGGGAAATAATTAGAAATGATGAGCCAGGAATCAACATATGAAAGATAGAGAAAAAATCATTCGTTATTTTGCGGCCACCAGTGACGATGCCAAAGACATGGCGATCCGTCTGCTGGATCTGGCCGATGTTGTCGACCGTGGACGGCCATTTGCTGTCGGCCCGTTTATGTCACCTTTTGCCGCGCAGATCGGGCAGACTATCGCAACCCATATGAAGACGGTCACGGTGAAAAGTGAAGGCGGCTATCATGAGGCAGAGCGCGTGCGCATCGCCTTTTCCAGAGACGACTATGACGGCCCCATCGACTTTGGCATGACACTCCTCTCCGTCACCTGGGATGACCGTTACCGCCTGATCGGGCATCGGGACGTCTTAGGCTCGCTGATGGGTCTTGGTATCGACCGTGCCGTTCTTGGCGACATCCTCATGCAGGGCGCCGGCTGTCAGATCGTAGCAGACAGTACCATGGCCGGGTGGATCAGAGACAATTTCCATAAGGTCGCCATGGTCCCTGTCACGGTCAAAGAGATCCCGATGGAGGAGATCGAGCCGCCTAAGAAAACGGCCAAGGAAGTCCGTGCGACAGTGGCCTCTCTTCGCCTCGATGCCGTCGGGGCAGCGGGCTTTGGTATCTCCCGTTCCAAGATGGTGCAGGCCGTCGATGACGGGCGCACGGAAGTGAACTGGCAGCCTGCCAAGAGCGCGTCCCAGACGGTGAAGGCAGGCGATATCATCAGCATCCGGGGACGCGGCCGCATCGAGATCAAAGAAGAGACCGGTACGAGCCGAAAAGGACGGATGGGGCTTTTGATTGATAGATATAAGTAAGGGTTCGGGGTTCAGGTTAATAGGTTCAATGGGTTCTGTAGGTTCGACAGGTTCATAGATTTCTCATCTTTCGTGAATACCATAGAAGTTTGAAAGCAGGGATTAGTGGCTAGGGATTAGGTTTGCGATACGGGGAAATCGCTAATTTCAAACCTCCGCGGCGCTTCTGATTTTTATGCGCCGCACCAACCCCTTTGAACCTCTTGAACCTATAGAACCCTCTGAACCTCTTTCACACGTAATCATGGGACGGCACGCCCGAGGGGCTAACCCTGAACCTTGAACCCTGAACCCTTGAACTCATAAGTAAGAATATCATTAAAGGAGCATAGATCATGATCACACCGATGGATATTCATAATAAAACATTTTCCGGTCAGCTCCGCGGCTATTCGAAGGATGAAGTGAATGCCTTTCTGGAAGAGCTTGCGAGCGACTATGAGAAGATTTACCGCGAGCACCGTGCGATGGAAGAAGAAATGGACATCATCCGCACGAAGCTCCGCAACTACGAAAAGATGGAGTCGACCATGTCCCACACGCTGGTCATGGCGCAGGAAACCGCGGATAATGTGAAGAAGAATGCACACAAGGAAGCCGAGCTTTCCATTCAGGAAGCCCAGAGCGAAGCGCAGAAGATCGTTTCCGATGCCGAAGCAGCTCGTCGCAAGATGAATGCGGATCTGCTGAAGGCAGAAGGCGATATGAATCTGTATATCGAAAAGCTCTTGTCAAATTTCAAATCTGCGCTGGCGCTGATCGAAGCAGCCAAAGCCGCTCGTGCGCCGCAGGCGGTGCAGGCGCAGCAGCCGGCAGCTTCTGAACCGGCCGCTGAGGCGGAGCCTTCTTCCCCGGAAGAAGCAGCAGCACCGGCGGTAGAAGCACCAGCTGTAGAAGCAGAGGAAGCCGCTCCTTTTCCTGTCGGCAGAAATCTTTTCGATGAGGCGGCTAAGACAGTAGCTCCGAAAGAAGAGAACTAAGCCTATGGAAACAAAACAGACCGTGACCGAGTGGGCCAATGACCATCTGGGGCTCACTCTGGCGATCACAAAAAGGCTGCATGAAGAGCAGACCTCCTTTCAGCACATTGAGATCGTCGAGACGGAGCAGTATGGACGTCTTCTCATCTTAGACGGTGTTTTCCAGACTTCCGTCAAGGATGAGTGGACGTACCATGAAATGATCGCGCATGTCCCGCTCATGATGCATCCTCATCCGGAGCGTGTACTCATCATTGGCGGCGGAGACGGCGGCGTCGCACGCGAAGTCTGCCGCCACGAGTGTGTAAAACAGGTGGATCTTTGCGACATCGATGGCCGCGTCATCGAGCTTTCTAAGGAATATTTCCCGACGATTTCCAAAGTCCTCCTGGATCCGCCGAAGAAGCTTCATATCCATGTGGGAGATGGCATCGCTTTTGCGGCCGCGGTGAAGGACTTTTACGACGTCATCATCATCGACTGCTCTGACCCCATCGGACCGGGCGAAGGCCTTTTCACGAGAGAATTCTACAAAAGCGCCAAGGCGGCTCTTAGAGAAGATGGGCTCATCGTCCAGCAGACCGAGTCTCCGATCGTCCAGCAGAAGACCGTCCACGATGTCTTTGAGGCGATGCGTGATGTATTCCCCATCGTACGCATGTATTTTTCACACGTGCCGATCTATCCGGAGTGTATGCACTCCTTCATGATCGGATCGAAGAAATACGACCCGCTGACAGCCAAGGTCCGTGAAGACGGCCCGCAGCCGATGAAGTACTACAATAAAAATATCCAGAAAAGCTGCTTTGCCCTTCCGAATTTCATCAAAGACCTGATCTATAAGGGAAAATATAGTTTTTGACAAAAGACGTGCGAAAGCACGTCTTTTGTGGTTGTCGGGTTCAAGGTTCAGGGTTCAGGTTGGTGGTGCGGCGCATTATCATTTAGAAGCGCCGCGAATAATTTGAGAATATCGTAAGATGGGGTTCCTCTTGGGGAAGGGGATGTCCGAAGGGCAGAGAATAGAGTGCCCCGCAGGGGCACAACTCTATGTAGTGGTCAGCATCTCATCTGCGGCAATCTGTGTTCTGGCTATACCAAGCACACAGACAACCTTTCTGCAGAATTCTGTCTCTTCGAGGCAGTCTATCCCTGACCTTCGGTCTGCTTCTTCTCTAAGGGGCGACGTATTTTACGTTATTCTCAAAACTTGCTGCGTTTCTATTATATATCTTTTGCGCTGCACTACAACCCCGAACCCATCAACCTGAACCCTGAACCCCCTTTCCTTCCCATGATATAATGAGAAAAATGATTTCATGAAAGGAGCGATTTCCATGGAAATCCGTGTGTTGAAATATTTTCTCATGGTTGCGCGTGAGGAGAGCATCACGAAGGCGGCCAGCCGCCTCCACATCACGCAGCCGACGCTGTCGCGCCAGATGGCGGACCTCGAAGCGGATATGGGTGTCCCGCTCCTGGATCGGAGCGGACGCAAGATCGCATTGACGCCGGAAGGCATTCTTCTTCGCCGACGCGCCGAAGAGATCGTCTCTCTGGTCGACAAGACGGAGATGGAAGTCTCGCAGGCGGCAGAAAATCTGGAAGGTACCATCAGCGTTGCAGGAGGGGATCTTTCGCAGGCACGTGATTTCGTGCGTCTCATTAAGGAATTCCAGACACTCCATCCTTTTGTATGTTTCCGCTATTACACGGACATCACGCCTTACATTTGTGAATGTATGGATCATGGCTGCGTCGATGTGGGCCTCCTGGTTGAGCCTTTCGATAGGGAGAAGTATGAGTCACGCCCCATCGGAAAACCGAGCCGGATGGGGGTGTATATGCGTGCGGATGATCCGCTCGCCAAGAAGCCGGAAGTATGGATGCAAGACCTTGAAGGCCGCCCTTTGCTGCAGGGGCTTCGTCCAGATCTTGATGCGATGCTCTTTGCCAGACATACGGATCAGGATAGCCATCCTGCCATGATCGAGTCTGACCTCCCCACGAACTTGGCCATCATGGTCGATGAGGGCATGGGCTATTTTATCGCCGGTGAGGGTGTACTCCCCTTTCTTGATGAACATCGGATCTGTTTCAGACCGATCGGAGGAAAGCCGCAGTATATCTACACCTTTCTTGCGTGGCGCAGAAATCAGCCCTTCAGCCGTGTCACGAAAACGTTCATTGAGTTTTTGAAAGAGAAGTTGAAGTGAGGGAAAACATCTGCGAAAGCAGGTGTTTTTTATTGGAAAATCGGGGCCCTTGGGAGTGCTGCCCTTTGATTGTGTTTGAAAGCCTTGCTTGCATGAGAAATGCGAAATGGTGGTGTGATGCATAAAAATATAGAAGCGTCGCAGCGTATGAATCACGGCGATGACCGAGGAGGGATTGAAGTGACACGCCACCAGTTGCCAGTCACACCCTATTCCTCATCCCTGCCGTCTAGCCCACTTCATGCCTTTTCACTATCCAAATTCATAATCCATAAGTATTTGCTATGCAGCAACATTCTGCCTATACTAATGACAGAAGAAAGGAAAGGAGGAGCATGAACGATGGTGATCCAATGGAAAAGGCGGCTTGCTGCAGGACTTGTGCTTGCGGTGCTGCCGCTTATCATGACCGCAGGATCCTTGTATTTTCACTGTGAGGAAGTCCGCGCCGCGCAGGTGATCAAAGAGGAGAAAGGGCCGTACGGCTGCCTTACCTGGCCGCAGAATCTGAATGCCGTCAGAAGCGAGGTGGAGATTTTCAAAGAGATCCCCAAAGACCTGCGAGCGGATACTCCGATAGCCACTGCGATTTACAGGAATACCCATGTATACACGAATAGCCTCATGCTGGACATGAGACAATGGCAGGCAGAGAAGCCTCTTTTCTATCGCGTGCGGGCGTACGATCTGGATGGGCATCCCATCGGCCCCTATTCGCAGCCGGCAGATGTGGAGAGCGCACTTTTCAAGACGGAGCGCAATGCGCCCATCCCGCACGATCCCTATGGCAAGGGGAATGGCAGCGTCCTTCTGTATCCGGTCTATGCCTACACAGGAAATCCGAATGCCGCGCGCTATGAGATCGAAGTCACGTCAAAGTATCCGGAAAATCTCCATGGCTTCTCGCCATCCGTCCACCGCATCTATGCGGCCAAGACAGAACTCACCGATCTCTATGATGATGCGTCGCGGACGGGGACCTACTACTGGCGCGTCAGGGGAATGGATAGCACGGGGAAGCCCGTGGGTGAGTGGAGCCTGCCGCAGGAGATCAAAAATCCGGTGAAGCATTGGAAGGTGGCTGTCTATGGCGACAGTATTTCTCATGGCGGCGGCCATCTCTCCTTCGGGCCTGCTGACCTTGCCTACAGCTATGAGTCGTATCTGGACTTTCCTTCGATCAATCTTTCCCAAAGCGGAGATACGAGTGAGGCGATGGTCATGCGCTTCGAGAAGGACGTGCTTCCTTTTTCGCCGGAGTACCTTCTCATCTTGGGCGGGACGAACAGTCTTCGCGCCGGTGTCCCGGCAGCGGATGTGATCTCTGACCTGAAGGAGATCCAGAGAAAGTGCCGCGAGCATGGTATCACGCCCATCCTGATGACGCTGCCGCCGATCAATCCTGAAAACATACAAAAGGCTTTTAATGAGCCGACCTATGAGGGCTGGAAAGCTTCTTTCGATGAGGTGAATGCTTTCATACGCGGCGAGGTCCATATCGATACTGCTGCGCCCTTTGAAGAGATGGAAGAGCTTCCCACCTGGCTCGCGCTGGACGGCATTCACGGCGACTGGAATATGAAGCGCATGATGGCGGAGGTCATCAACCTCGAATTTCCGAAGATCGTGGCTGGGTAGTATTGCGGCTTGGCCTTCTTCGGACTTGGGGCAGAAGTGAGAAATGTGCCGTAAGAAGGGGAAAATGTCTTGGCTCCCCATCGTGGGAGCTCCCCGAAAGAAAGCGGGCTCTGAGAGGCGTGGCATGTATTTTTGTCTTGCAGTCGAAAGGAAACGTAGCGGGCGAGGCGAAGCATTTCTGACCGTTTTTCATAAGGATTCATCATAGAATGCACCATCTGCATCTGAGATTTGCTTTAAAAGTAGGGAAAGCCACTTGACAAGCATGAAACATGATTTATAATAAAAGCATGTTTTAAGAGCATAAGCAAATTGTTTGTGTCTTAAAGCAAACCATTGCCTGCGTTTCGCGTGATCGGCGAGTCATCCCGCCATGGTATACCCCTATACCATGGTTTCCCGCTTTCCCCATAGCCCCGATGACATCCCATCGCCCTCACAAGAGCGCAGGCAGAAAAGAGCGGGTCTCCCCTAATTTCCCGCTCTTTTTCTATTGCATTTTTCTGATGGATGGCCGATCTTGACTTGAGGTACTTCCATGTCCCATGCCCCGTGCGGGAAAAGATTTTCTGATCGATCAAAAGAAAAGCGGCTCGGTGCATGCATGCCGGAGGCGGGGTTTCTGATCCTCCCGATGAAAATCAGTCCCGTCTGGCAGATTTTCTTATTTGTTAAATTGACAATTCGTTTTATTATATTTTATAATTAACCAGATACATTTGAAATAGTGTATCCTTATTTGGGGAAGAGTTGATTTTTGAGTTTCCGGGGCCATTCGGAGTTTGGCCTCATTGTTCATGAAAAGGGGACATAATCATGGCACAGGCAGCAACAAGAGCAGAACGTATGGTGGGCGTTCGTGCGAATATTCTTAACACCGCTAAAAGACTTTTTTTGGAACAGGGGTATAAAAAGACAACCATTCGCCAGATCGTACAGGAGTCCGGGATCACCTCGGGCAGTATCTACAATCTGTTTGACAATAAAGACGCTGTTTTCTCGGCCATTACGAATGACCTTTGCCAGGTGATTGTGGATGAAGTGGAGAAGCGCTTCTCTGATAAACCGCTGGAATATCACTATGCAGCGATCTTGGCGGTCGAACTGTATGCGATCGAGAAGGAGTCTGTTTTCCGTGAACTCTACTATGAAGCCTATACGGAGCCAAAGATTTTCGAAGCCCTGCTCCATACGCATTTGGATCTCGCAGATCACTACCTCGCAGAGGCAGACTGTATGGGCTATCTGAAGCCGGATGAATATTATGCACGCATGCTCCTTTCCAAAGGCGCCATGCTCGGCTATATGCAAGCCTTCGACTTTGACCGCACCGGTCCTGTCCGCGTGCTTCGAAGAGAGCTTGCCTCCCTCATCCTGCTGTCTCTCGGGCTGAAGAAACGGGATATCAAAGACCTGTACTCCTTTATGCTGGAGATCGAGGATGAATGCAGCGAGATCATCGAAGTGATCCTTGACAGCGTGCATCAGCCGTAGGGCGGGGATAGTGAGTGAGGCTCCCGGTGGATCTGTGACTGGTGACGGAAGGCCGCCCCAGGGCGCCGCCTCAGCCAATAGACAAATGGATAGCGATCCCAAAACGTGAGAGATGGAGTCTCTCACGTTTTTTTATTTGAAAAAAGTTTCACAAAAGCTATTGCAATTTTATGCATAACGTTGTATAATTATCACATCCTCAAACAAGCCCATGTGAAAGGGCTGATGAAATTGTCTATATTATTTTGAAAGGCGGCATTATCATGACAGATATTAAAAGCGTAAAGAAAGTAGTTCTTGCATATTCCGGTGGTCTGGATACCTCCGTTATCATTCCGTGGCTGAAAGAAACCTATGGCTGTGAAGTCATTGCCTGCACCGTAAATCTGGGACAGCCGGAAGACTTCGAAGCCATCCACAAGAAGGCACTCGCATCCGGTGCTGAATATGCAGAGACCCTTGATGTTCGCAAAGAATTCATTGAAGAATATGCATACAAAGTCCTTCAGGCAGATGGCCGTTATGAAGGCAAGTACCTGCTCGGTACCTCCTTCGCTCGTCCACTGATCGGCAAATGCCTCGTCGACATGGCAAAGAAATATGGCGCTGATGCCATCTGCCACGGTGCGACCGGCAAAGGCAATGACCAGGTTCGTTTCGAACTCACCATCAAAGCACTGGCTCCGCACATGAAGATCATCGCTCCATGGCGTATCTGGGATATGAAGTCCCGTGAAGATGAAATGGCTTATGCAGAAGCACATGGTGTGCCGATTGACAAGTATGATGAAAAGCAGACTGATGAAGAAAAGGCTGCACAGAAATATCCATACTCCATGGACTGGAACATGTGGCATCTGTCCCATGAAGGCGATGATCTGGAAAATCCGGCAAATGCGCCGCACAAGGATATGTACCTCGTCACCTGTGATCCGGAAGAAGCTCCGGATAAGCCGGAGATCGTCACCATTGATTTTGAAAAAGGCATCCCGACCGCTGTCAATGGCAAGAAGATGGACGGCGTAGAGCTCGTGAATACCCTGAACGCCATCGGCGCACGCAACGGCATCGGCATCGATGACCTCGTAGAAAACCGCCTCGTCGGCATGAAGTCCCGCGGTGTCTATGAAAACCCATGCGGCTCCATCCTTTTCTACGCACACACCGAACTGGAACGCCTCTGCCTTGACCGCGCGACCTTCCATTTCAAAGAAATCGCTGCTGTCAAATACTCGGAGCTCGTATATGACGGGATGTGGTTCGCACCGCTGCGCGAAGCACTGCAGGCCTTCGCTGACAAGACCTCCGAAACCGTTACAGGCAAAGTCACCCTTCGCCTCTACAAGGGCAACATCATGTCCAATGGCGCAGAAAGCCCGTACTCCCTGTATAATGAAGAATTCGTCACCTTCGGTGAAGATGATGTATACAATCAGGCAGATGCAGAAGGCTTCATCAACCTCTTCGGCCTGCCGCTCACCATCCGTGCCCTCATGAAGGAGAAGAATGCAAAATGAGTGATATGATGTGGGGCGGACGCTTCACGAAGGCAGAGGAAAAGAATGCACTGGATTTCAATGCATCCATTTCCTATGACTGCCGCATGTATCGTGAAGACATCGCCGGCTCTATCGCCCATGCCAAAATGCTGGCGGCTCATGGGATCATTTCCAAAGAGGATCAGGAAAAGATCACCAAGGGTCTTCTCTCTATCAAAAAAGAGATCGATGAAGGGACATTCCCTTTCTCCGTCGAACTCGAAGATATTCATATGAATATCGAAAAACGTCTCACTGAGGAGATCGGTGATGCCGGCGCCCGCCTTCACACGGCGAGAAGCCGCAATGACCAGTGCGCGCTGGATCTTCATATGTACATGAAGAGAAATATCGCGCGCCTGTCTGAAAAGCTCATCGCCGTCTTAGAAGCCCTCCTCGCTGCTTCCAAGAAATATCAGGACGTCATCCTGCCGGGCTACACCCACATGCAGCGCGCGCAGCCGGTCCTCTTCGCTCATCACATGCTCGCGTACTTTGCGATGCTCGAGCGTGACTTCAAGCGTCTCGAAGACTGCTACGATATGTGTGACATGTCGCCGATCGGCGCCTGTGCGCTGGCAGGGACCACGTACCCGACACATCCCGAAGAAGAAGCGAATGACCTTCACTTCGCCTCCGTCTATGGAAACAGCCTCGATGCGGTCTCGGATCGCGACTACCTTCTCCAGTTTCTCTCCTTCGCTTCGATCTGTGCGATGCATCTCTCGCGTCTGTCGGAAGAATTCATCTACTGGTCCACCAGCGAATTCCAGTTCATCGAGCTTGATGACGGATACTCCACGGGCAGCTCTATCATGCCTCAGAAGAAGAATCCGGACATGTGTGAGCTCATTCGCGGCAAAACCGGCCGTGTCTATGGACACCTCATCGGTCTTCTGACCGTCATGAAGGGTCTGCCGCTGGCCTATGACAAGGATATGCAGGAAGATAAGGAAGGCGTCTTTGATGCCTTGGATACCCTGTACTTCGCCCTCGATATCTATGCCGGCATGATCTCCACCATGACTGTCAATGGCGATCACACTCGCCAAGTCCTTGAAAGTGACTTCTCGAATGCGACCGACATGGCAGACTACCTTGCGAAGAAAGGTCTGCCTTTCCGTCAGGCGCATGCCGTTGTCGGAAGTGCTGTCCACTACTGCATCGAGCACCATAAGGTCCTTCTGGATCTCTCCATGGAGGAATTCAGATCCATGAGCCCGCTCTTTGAAGAAGACATCAAAGAAGCACTCTCTATCGAAAACTGTGTGAAGAACCGTGAAAGCTACGGCGGCACAGGGCCGAAGTCCGTAGAACGTCAGCAGACACACGCAGAAAAAGCCATCGCTTCCATGAAGGAAGCGATGGACGCCTGGAAACAGGAGATGGCATTTCTCGTCTGATCTGGAGAGTCATGCTTCTATCGGACAGCTCCCACTTGATGTAACCACGGCATTCTCGCCTGGTATAGACAATTTCACAAGCAAAAAGCCCATCGTCTGATGGGCTTTTTGCTTGTGAGAAGGGGCGGGGCATGGTGGCGGCTTTCTCATATGGCAGGATATGCGTTTTATCGGATTTGGTGAGCCGCGCGAGCACTAAAAAAAAACGAAGGCACCCCAAGGAAGATGCCTTCGTTTTTTGCTTATCTTTCCGGCGGAAGTCCCGCATATTCTCTGGCGAAGTCAGAGAAATTCTCGATGATATAGCGCTTCAGCATATCTGCCGGGGGAGAGAGCTTCTCGCCTTTTTTCCACGAAAGGCTGATGTAGCGCGAGCAGCTCGGAGAGGAGATCGGCACCAGCGCGACATGGTCGCCGCCGACACCGTGCCATGTGATTCGCGGTGCGAAGGATACACCGAGGCCGGCGCGGATGAATTCGCGTACCGTCATCGGGCTGTCGCTCTCAAGTACCACGTGTGGGACAAAGCCTGCCATGCGGCAGTAGAAGTCTGTGATGGTACGAAGGGAAGAGCCTGCTTCCAGAGAAATGAATCCCGCTTTCTCAAATTCATCCAGATTGACAGATGATTTTCTGGCATGCGGATCCGTATCCGGCATAGCCAGGATGATGTCTTCCTTGAGGAGCGTTACAGAGTGGTCATTCTCGATCGGATTGATGGAGGAGGACAGGAAGAGATCCACATGATTCTGGTTCTGCTGACCCGGTTTATTGTGCTGCTGCAGGATCTCGAAACGGATATCCGGATGCTCCTGACGGAAACGGGTGAGGAAAGCCGGGATGATCATAGAAGCTGCGAAAAGAGAGATGGTGACGGTGAGCTTCTGTGCTTCCTTGGTATCAGCCAGCTCCTTCTGCGCGCCGTGCAGCTCCTGCATGATGCGGTTCGTATGGCGGAGCAGGATCTCGCCATATCTTGTGAGGACGATGTTTCGACCGCTTCGGGAAAAGAGCGGCACGCCGAGCTCTGTCTCAAGTACCTTGATGGTATGGGACAGGGACGGCTGGGAAATGTGAAGGGCTTCTGCTGCGCGCGTCAGGTGCTGCAGCTCGGCTGTCTTTTGGAAATAGCTCAGGGCGAGCAATGTCAATTTCATGGAGATCCCCCAAATGATTGATAGAAAAAACAAAAAATCGAATATCACTTATAAGTATTATACTC
>ERZ1034992.1244-NODE-1244-length-11752-cov-3.940498_pt1 | contig 11752 bp, 8 predicted proteins | sample MGYA00520695_ERZ1034992 | MGnify/ENA primary metagenome ERZ1034992 (study PRJEB33766, sample SAMN09781778) | gut metagenome | biome: gut microbiome | host: Homo sapiens | place: Madagascar | study: EMG produced TPA metagenomics assembly of the PRJNA485056 data...
CGCTTATATAGATTTATAAACTAGTATATATGTATATATAGCTTTATAAGCGGCTATACAATCGATAATGTAAAGAGAATTCATCGAATTAGGGGACACATTCAGGAGGGCGACGTGATCTTTGCCGGTCGCCTGGGCGGATATAAGTACTACGACATGGACAAGGCCATCGCCGCGGCATTCGAGCTCGTCCGCAACGAGCTGGGCGTGGAGCCCACGGAAGCGTAGGATTACACATTAATCATTGCCGGTTACCCTGAAAGCAAGACGACATTTTGTTTAAAATATGCGCTTAACAGTCCATAACGCCTTTTTGATAAAAGTCTCCCCCACTCACGCATTGGAGGGTTCGAGCAGAAGACATTTGCTCGAGTCCTCCAATGGATAGTAAAATGGAAAGTAATGCCTTCAGCTGTTCAGGTTTGCGATAGCATCTGACAAAACCGAACGCAAAGGAACCATTAATGCAGCTTACGCATAAACAGTTTAACGTTCTCTATGCCCTGAGCAGACGCCCCGGCATTACGCAACAACAACTTGCGGGCGAGTGTGAGATTGGGCTTACAGCGGCAAATGCCGCCGTAATAGACCTCTCAGAAGCCGGCCTCATCAAGGACGCCCGCCTCACGCCTAAGGGCATGACCGCACTAAAACCCTACGCCGTGGACAATGCCGTAATCCTTGCGGCAGGCCTCTCCAGTCGCTTCGCCCCCATCTCCTATGAACGCCCCAAGGGGCTTCTTAAAGTTCGTGGCGAAGTCCTGATCGAGCGCCAAATTGAACAGCTACACGAAGCCGGGATTTTCGACATCGTCGTCGTTGTGGGATACAAGAAGGAGTCCTTCTACTACCTCGAGGACAAATACGGCGTTAAAATCATCGTGAATTGCGCCTACGCTGAGCGCAATAACAATTCCTCGATTATGCTCGTGCGTGAGATGTTGGGCAATACGTACATCTGCTCCTCGGACAACTATTTCGAGAAGAACCCTTTCACAGACCATGCCTGGAAGGCCTACTACTCAGCCGAGTTCAACCAGGGCCAGACACCTGAATGGTGTCTGGAAACCGACACCCACGACCGCATCACCAAAGTTAGGGTCGGCGGGTCCGATGCATGGTATATGATTGGCCACGCTTATTTCGATCGAGAGTTCTCAACTCGTTTTCGAGAAATTCTTGAGGAAGAATACGACCTCCCCCAAACCCGCAACAAGCTCTGGGAAGATCTCTATGCCGATCATATCGACGAGCTTGACATGCAAATCCGCAGGTACGACCCGCCCACCATCCACGAGTTCGACTCACTCGACGAGCTGCGCAGCTTCGACCCTCTTTTCCTCGAAAACCTTGATTCCGAGATTTTCGACAACATCGTTGCCGTCTTGGGATGCGATAAATCCGAAATTCGCGACGTCTATCCGCTCAAACAGGGACTTACGAACCTCAGCTGCCACTTTACGACCGATGACGGCGAGTGGGTCTACCGCCACCCCGGCGTAGGAACCGAGCTCCTTGTAGACCGCAAAGCCGAAAAAACCGCACTCGAAACTGCACGCACGCTCGGCCTTGACTCCACCTTTGTTTTTGCGAATCCCAGCCGTGGCTGGAAGGTGTCACGATTTGTGACGAATTGTAGAAACCTCGACGTTCACGACGACGCCCAATTGGCCCAAGCCATGCAAATGGCCCGCAGGCTCCACGAGAGCGGTGCAAAAGTTAGTCGTTATTTTAGCTTCTATGAAGAGGGAAAGGGCTACGAACGTGCCATCCTAAAACACGGGCTTATCGATGTGCCGGATTTGCCCGAGATAGATAAGCAGGCAGCCGAACTGAACAGAATGCTCATTGCCGACGGGGGCGATCCGGTCCTCTGCCACAACGATTTCTTTAGTCTCAACTTCCTCGTAAGCGGCGACGGCCATGTCGATCTCATTGACTGGGAATACGCCGGTATGAGCGACTATGCTAATGATTTTGGAACATTCTGTGTTTGCGAACAGTTAACCGAGAAGAAAATGCGCAGAGCACTAGAGCATTACTTCAGCCGCAAGCCAACCGATGCGGAATGGCGTCACAACCTGGGCCAGGTGGGCATGGCAGGCTGGTGCTGGTACACATGGGCACTGCTTAAAGAGGCAGAAGGCGATAACGTTGGCGAGTGGTCCCACATCTACTACCACTATGCCAAAACCTACCTTAAGAAGGCACTCGAGCTCTATAAGGAGAGCAGCAGCTAAGCAGCAGATTATCTCCCTGTCTTGCAGCCTGCGTTTAAACAATATCACGGCTGAACGCTTATAAAGCAAAGACCCGGCATGATAACCGGGTCTTCAAAAACTCTTTTGGTGCTCCATGGCGGATTCGAACCGTCGACCTTGGGATTAGAAGTCCCCTGCTCTATCCAACTGAGCTAATGGAGCATAAAGCCGCGCGTTCAAGCGGGTACAAGTTCACACGGCTAATAAATTATAACCTACTTGAACTGGTCGTGGTACGCCTTGCAGACCTCGTCCACAGGGCCATCCATACGCAGGTCGCCCTTCTCGATCCATACGGCACGCTGGCAAATGCGCTCAACCTGCTCCATGGAGTGAGAAACGAACAAGACCGTGACATCGCCACTCTCGATAAAGTGCTGAATACGGCGCTCGCACTTCTGCTGGAAAAAGACATCGCCAACAGAAAGCGTCTCATCGACGATAAGGATATCGGGCTCGGTAATTGTGGCGATGGCAAAGGCGATACGCGCAACCATGCCCGAAGAGAAGTTCTTCAGAGGCATATCAACGAAGTCTTTGAGCTCAGCGAATTCAATGATCTCGTCAAAACTAGCATCGATAAACTCTTTGGTGTAACCAAGTAGCGCACCGTTAAGGTAGATGTTCTCACGCGCGGTAAGCTCCGGGTCAAAGCCGGCACCAAGCTCAATCAGCGGTGCAATATTACCGTGAACCTTAACCTCACCTTCGCTGGGCTCCAAAACGCCAGCGATGATCTTAAGCATCGTAGACTTGCCGGAACCGTTAGTGCCAACCAAGCCAACAACCTCGCCGCGATGCACATCGAACGAAATGTGCTTAAGCGCACGGAACTCCTCAAAGAACAGCTCATGCTTAGCGAGCTTAATAAAGTACTCCTTGAGGTTCGTAAGCGACTCAGACGCCATGTTAAAGATCATGGTGACGTCTTTAACCTCAACAGCAAGAGGCTGCTTGCTGTAATCAATAGCAGATTCAGTCATGAACAGCACTCCTTAGATGTAGAGAATGAACTTGTGCTCGGTCTTGTGGAACACGGCATAGCCAATGGCAAGGGCAAGAACAGCCCAGGCAGCACATAGGCCAAACGTAAGCGCAGAAGGCACGGTATTGAACAGGAAGATGTCACGCATAAACTGGAGGTAGTTGTACATGGGATTGACGACCACCAGGACCTGAATCCAGTGAGCCATCTTGCCAATGAAGTCAGTCGTCCAGAAAATCGGTGTCAGGTACATCCAGGCAGTAATGACAACGCTCCACAGGTGCATAACGTCGCGGAAGAAGACCGCCAACGCCGAAAGCATCAAACCCAAACCCATGCAAAAGCACATGAGCAAAAGGAGGCAAACCGGCAACAGGATTAAATGCCAAGTAGGAACTACATGGAACCAGAGCATGACCAATGCGACGGCAACCAGAGAGAAAGCGAAGTTAACAAGCGAAAACAATACTTTCTGCACCGGAAATACCCAGCGATGCACCTTGACCTTCTTTAGCAGCGAGGAAGCCCAAATGATGGACATAAGCGCCTGATTCGTCGACTCGGACATGACGGAAAACGTCACGTTACCGACGATCAAATAAAGTGGATACATCTCAGGCGTGATAGAGCCATTGCGACCTTGGGCAAAAATAGTCGAAAACACGATCGACATGACAATCATCATCAACAAAGGATTAAGCACGGACCAAGCTACGCCCAAAACGCTGCGGCGATACTTAATCTTAAAATCCTTGGTAACCAACTGTCTGAGGATAAATTTGTCCTTCTCATAATCATTTTTAGCGTGAGAGGCCGGTTTAGCCACCGCTTTCTGACTCTCAAGATTGTCAGCCACGGACCATCTCCTTGTCTCGTAAAACATAACAGTGGAAAGTATAGCCCTCCCGCGTAGACGATAACTCACCGCAACAAATCTGGAGAACTAACCCATATCTAATCAAAGGGGCAGGCGATAGGTATACTTTCGACCAAGTGAGTCATTAAAGGAGGTCCTGCATGGACTATTCAAATATCGCCGTCATCATTCCCTGCTACAACGAAGCTCTGACAATAGGGAAAGTTGTCGACGACTTTTACCGCGAATTACCAAACGCAACAGTATACGTTTACGACAACAATTCCGCCGACGATACGGCACAGATAGCCAAGCGGCACGGGGCCACGGTGCGACATGAACCAAGGCAGGGCAAAGGCAACGTCTGCCGCCAAATGTTTCGCGATATCGACGCCGAGTGCTACTTGATGGTTGATGGAGACGACACATACCCTGCCGAAGCCGCTAAATCACTCTGCGAGCCCATCCTTAACGGCGAGGCAGACATGACCGTAGGTGATCGACTCTCCAACGGCACCTATGCCGAAGAAAACAAACGGGCATTTCACGGATTTGGAAATAACCTCGTTCGCGCCATGATTAAATGGATATACGGCTACAGCTTTGAGGACGTGATGACCGGTTATCGCGCCATGAGCAAACCCTTCGTAAAAACGTTTCCCGTTTTGAGCGAGGGCTTCCAAATTGAAACCGAGCTCTCCATCCATGCCGTCGACCATCGTTGGCGCATTAAAGACGTACCAGTTGAATACCGTGATAGGCCCACAGGCTCCGAGTCCAAGCTCAACACGGTTAGCGACGGCATCAAGGTCATCGCAATGATCGGAACCCTCTTTAAAGATTATCGTCCGCTCAAGTTCTTTAGTCTTATTGCATTCATCTTTGCCATCATAGGTCTCACTCTCGGAATCCCAATTGTTGCGGAGTACTTCCAGACAGGCTTGGTCCCCCGCTTCCCCACGGCCATACTCGCCGCTTCATTCATGTTTCTTTGCGGCCTCAGCCTGGCAACTGGCCTCATCCTCGATTCCGTGGCAAAAGTTGAGAAAAAACAATGGGAGCTACAGGTGTATAACAAAACCGAATAAACTCTAACGACTCCAATAATTAACAGGAGGGTGTTGCCGTTTAGTGCGCTCATTGAACAGTCTTTTCACCATTAAAAGACGAATGCACGCCACTTGCCCAGCTTCAATCGACCGCCACGAAGCAATCCTTTCCATTAAGTTATTCTTAATGGAAAGGATCTTCTCAACACGAAGGATACAGAATGGGCATCCTGTCACGCATCATTGACCATCTTCCCGCATCAAAGCGAGCAATTAGAGATCTTCGCTCAGATGTCTATGAACTCTATGAACTCAACCGATCCATCAATGCGAGGATAGAGCAGGCTGACAACGGTATTAACGACAACCTGAATTTTAGGGCCGAATGGCTTAAAAGTGATAACGACGGCGTTTCGATGAGAATCGAAACGATGCTATGGCAGCTTTACCGAAACGACAACGAAGATCTGCAAGACACAAAGAAGCGTTTTTTCGCGTCGCTTCCGAAAGCCAACGGCGGGCTCAGGGCAATGCAGCTCGGATGTGCAAAGCTGCTTGGAGAGTTTGACTCATTATGTAAAGACAACGGTCTTCAATACTGGATCGCATTCGGAACGCTTCTTGGAGCAATCCGACACCAGGGCTTTATTCCTTGGGATGATGATAGCGATCTCGGCATGATGCGATCGGAGATTGACAGACTTATCGATATTGTCAGCGATGACGAACGGTATCGAATCTCAATCGTTTACGATGTCTGGAACTTCTGTAAGCAAGTTCGTTTTATGTACGCAGACATTAATAATCCCTGCTTTTTAGACTTGTTCATATTTGAAGAGATCGGCAACGCCGATAAAAAGGTATTCGAAACACAGTTGGAAGTAAGAATGCAAATGATTGCCGAGATGAAAGCCGCCCCCTATTTCAGGGAATGGAAGAGGAAGGAATTCATTCCAGCGTCTGACCCTCTTTCAAATCAGATAGAGGAAACGTTTGCAAAATTCCGTTCAATTGAAATAGAGTGGGGAATAATTGAAAGCCAACCCGCCGATGGCATGCTGTGGGGCATCGAGAACATGTACGTCCTGCATGACTATCAATGGGTATGTCGTAAGCAGGATGTGTTTCCAACACAAACTGTGACTTTTGAACAGATCCACTGCCAAGCACCAAATAATCTAAGAAAGTTCACTGAAGACGTGTACGGAGATATCTACAGAGTGCCAAAGGACATATCGACACACTGTGAACATGTCAGTAAAGAGCAGCTCCGCTCCCTAGAGGACCAGAAGTCATAGGGTTCAAAAGCCAAGGGATTATCGCGTATTAAAAGCGACAATCCCTTCATTATGCTCAGACACAATCACGAATAACCGTGGTATTCGCGCGACAATACCACGGTTACTTTAAATTTCTCGAGCAATCAACGGCTAGCACTCGGGCGAACAATATTAACTATCGGAAACGCCTTATCAGAGAAACGATTTTAAACATAATCCTATGTCGCTTTGTCCCAACTGGAAATAACGTCTGCTTTAATCCAAGCGGTCGGTATTCCGAAAGCGTAACTAAAAGGGACTCATACGCATCCATGCACCTGGCCAAACGCCAATAATCACGACAAAGTGCATTCGCCGGTTCAGAGAATGGAGTCGTATCCGATGAATAGAGCAACAATCCGCTCTCATCGGAGGCCTTATACTCCTTTGCCGTGCACTCGTTGGCCCACATGCCAACTTCTTCAAAGGAAGCCACGGACATACAGTTCGAATACGAGATAAGGCAGAAATTTAGCTTGCGCATCATAAGGCTTCGAACAGCAAATACACTTAGCGGTAAGCAGAAAGCATCTTTAGCGCTGCCCGGTTTCTTTTTATGCAACTGATACTTTTGAAACTCTTTAGCCAAATCGCCTCTTGGATCGATGCCCAGTTCAGATGCACAGGCACAGTACAACTCATATGGTTCAGGACAGATGGTAGAAAGCTGAGGCAAATCAACTATAAGAGCGGACGCCTCGCTCATCTCCCAACCATCCGCAGCGGCAAGATATGAGTCGCGCAAACGAGACGAAGTCGGCTTATTAAGCTCTTTCTCGAGGAAAACGCTCTTTACGGCAGCGAGTGAATCTTCTACGCCATTAATAATCTCGGCTGGGTCTTTTTTAAAGAAAGCACACCCCTCAACCCAAAGAACTCGATGATGACTAATCAAATCGACATCCATGATGCGAGGAAGCATAAAAGGAAGGACAATATGCGCTTCGGCAGCATCCATAGAACCAAAGAGGTCGCTGGGTCCAACTACCGGGAAAGTTGCTCGTCTGATTTCCAGATTCTCCGGAATAGCCTCGAGTATGTTAAGGCAATTGGCAAAGTTAAACTGACAATTATGAATTAGAAGCAATCGATACTTTCGGGTCGCGTCAAGCCGACGAATTAAGCTCTCCAGCGCAACGGCATATTTAATAGGCGTCGATTCCGCATAGCGCCATACGATATCAATCGTTTGGTTATCGACGGCAGCAGCATTAAACGGAGCAGGCGTCTCTTCAAAGAAAACAAGCGGGCGCTCCGAGATTTTAATCCCCCTCTTAGAGATATGAGAAACGAATACGCTGTATAGGATCTCGCCCAAATAGCCACAAATACGTTTATGAGTAGTCGTTTTGTTCTCATAGTCATATTCAGAGTCAAACTGCTGAAGAATCGAAAACTCAAATGCACAGAGCTCGTCGAAGAGGGTCTTCTTCATCACGAAGCAGTTATAACCCAGATACTTGGAACCGTTAAGATATGCGACAAGCTCATCTACATAATCAGGCTGAACAATCTTGCAAATATCAACCATATGGTCTAGCTCGGCTTGAGTAACAAGGCCATAAGCACACATATGGTCCCTTATAGTTTTTTTAGGGCCGCAAGGGGTGGGAACTCCCCTCACGTCCCAATAAGGGGCGCGTACAAGGTCGACCTTCTCGACACAGTCCCTAATCAAAGACTCGTTTGCTAGCTGATACTTTTTAATTGACAGTGGAGACAAACAGTCATCTTCAATCTGAGCATGATCGTTCGGCTCATATTTCTTCTCATCAAAACTGAAAAAACGGCGGTAATGGCATTGGCCAACATAATCTGCCTCTAAGTTTTTCCAAGCCCAATACTGACCGCTCATTTCACAAAAAGTGAAATTCCGATCGGAGATATTCTCGCCGCAATCATCGCGCTGACATCCAGGAATAGTCTCCTTACCCAAAGAGCCGACATGAACAGGTAGATACAGGTCGGAACAAGGAATGCAGACGGGCTTATGACACGAAACTAGTATTTTGATGTTGGGTTTAGACATATATCCCCCGGCTACGCCTTAAGTTTAAATTGATCGCGATGATTGGCGTGGTACTCAACCATAGTCTTTGTTTGCGCGCCACCGTAACCAAGATGGCCCACAACAATGTTTTCATTTACAACCATCACTCGCCCAGTAAAGCATGCATAGTTGCAAATATGCTCCTCGTCGTCTCCAAGGCCATATGGACCTCCGACAAAAGTCAACGGGAAATGCCCAAACTCATTCCACGCATCGCGCGTGAACAGAATGGCACCGATGCTATAGCGAATCGGGCAAATTGAATACTGGAAACCTTCATTTTCAATTGAGAAGCGCTCCGTAAGTGAATCGATATCGCGCAAAACAGGCTGAGACTCGCCCCACATATAGCGAGCGACCTTAGGTTCGGAAATGACCTGTCGATTGTGATGCAAACCATCCGAATACTTCATATCCGTGAGTCCAGTATTCCTGAAATCATCCAGGAGATTCAACTTATCTAACAAGCGAAGATGCCCATAGCAACTGACATTAATTAGAGGAGAGACAAACGCAGGCTTATACAGGGTGTTAGACTCAAGTTCCTCATAGGTATCAAGCATCGCCTCAAAGAAGCCCTTGGTCAAAAACATATCCTCATCGAGCTTATAAATCCACTTAGCCCTGGGATGGCATTCAATCGCAATATTCTGAACAACAGATAGATGATTAACAGAAGTCGACAGATAGGACCAACCATGCTCAGCGGCAATTTGCTTAAGCTCTTCGTTCACAAGCCCGCTGGTCATTACGCACACATCAACATCGGAAGGCACATATGCCGCTATACGCCCAAAAACGTCATCCCATAATGTTGGCTTATATCCAGCGAGGATAATGCAAAGTTTGTCGCTGCCCTTGCTACGGTCGATAAAGTCATGGGTACCAGACTGGATAGCCTGAACTGCCTCATCGCCGCGGAGATCGCGACGAGCCTTTAAGAAAGCTTTACCAAACTTATTCGAGTTAACGACATCATAAACAGTGTTTTTAAGAGACATGAAATACTCCTACGAATCAGTGACATGAAAAATAATAAGCCACCCGCTTGTCGACGAGTGGCTTATCGCGAAGCTCTAAAAATGAATAGAAGTAATTAATCAACTATTCTATAGAGTCGCATATCTCCGTCCGAAAGAACCCGTTCAAAACCAGGGGTAGCATCATTAATATTATTGAATCCAAGCCACTCGTCAGGATTGTAGTAACCATATGTGTGTCTATCAGAAGTTATCTGGCCGCCTTGATCGAGCAGCAAAACATATTTAGCACCGAGCTCATTTACAGCACTTTTGACTGACTTTTCAGACGAGATCTGGTAAAGATGATTTTTAATAATATGGCTTTGTTCTGTTTGGCCTACAGCATCGGTCAGACCAGGTTGCCTATAAAAAACATTAAGGTCAACTTGCGAATAAGCAAAGAAGCTACCATCCTCAGGCATGTTCAAAACAAGTGAATCGCCAACGATGCTTTTAACTTCAGAAACAAAACTCTGCTCACCAGCATCGTAAAGTCGTGGCACCCGTAAGTTATTAAGATCACTCAGCTGAGCAAAAACGGTACCCAGCGAAGTGGATCTTGAAATAGAGCCATCTTCACCACGTATAATAGCGAAAACATTGAGGAATAGCACGACCACAAGAAGACAGGAAGCCGTTTTAAAGCCAAAGCGATTGGGAGTCATATATTCCAGCAAGCCCACTAATTGATTTAAACCATATCCAGCAATCGGAATAGCGACTATCGCCAAATTAGCAGCAAGGCGATATGGATCCGTATACCAAAAACCCGTCAATAGTTGTTTTATAGATCCTTCTGATCCAATCGAAATGACAATTAATAAAAGGCAGATTCCGAAACACGCACAAAGCCACCGTCTTGACTCTTCAAATATAAGAGAAACCGAGCCGATTAATACAAGAATTGTCAAAACGGAAGCCGTTGAATAAGAAGTAAAGTTAAAAGTCAAAGCAGCGAGGAGAGCATCGATCAGTCCATAGGAAGCAGGCCAAGAGAAACTGGTCGTAGCGGACAGGAAAGGCAATTTGTACAGAAAAAGCCAGAACAAACAACATATGATTGCAGTGACAATCATGACGAAAATCTTGTAAGAACGCCCTATCAATTTACGCGCTTCGGCATTTAAAAGCATACAAACAGCAAATATATATGCGGTGAAAACCGTGTTGGGGTGAGCGAGGGCAAGAGAAACGAAGCCGCATATCAACGAGACTATTAACGCTGGCGAAAACACACAAGTCTCAGTATTTAACAATAAATACAAGGCAGCGATAAACAAAGGAAGTAACGCCATTCCAAATAAATTTGGATACAGAGGACCAAACACAACAAATCCCCAAGGAAATGCTGCGAAGGACAGACAAAGAATGGCACCGAGAAAGTGTTGTCGCGGATTGTCGGGAAATACTATGCATGAAAAAAAATACATTGCCGAAGGGAATACAACACCAATAATTGCCGAATTAAATGCATTTGCTGAAACTGCGGGCTCAACCGAAAGAATCAAGGAAGTTAATGAACATATTGCATGCCATGCAGCAGGATAAAACCCTCCAGTATGCCCATATGGAGAAGCACTAACATCTCCATAGATAGAAGCCGAAAGAGGGCTCAAATTCCCAGAGTTACAAAAGGAGCGAATTAAGTTTAAATGCCAGACGTTATCATGATCTTGATTAAACGAAGAAGGGCCGTCTAAAGGAACAACGTAAAAAACTAGCGCAACAATTACACCTATTGCAACCCAGAATAAGAGCATACGAAAGTCAATTCCAAGATTGCAGTTCGGCTTCTCGCTTCGCATCACCATCCCAATCAATAGAAATATGAAAGACAAAATGATGAAGCCAAATAGCAATGAAATCGAAGTTGCAGAAATCGACAAATAAGGATACAAAATGCATAGAAACTCTAGCTCAAATACTGAAATCAAAGGAGCTAGGAGCAGGTATCCAGGACATTTTTTACCACCGATAAAAAGAAGCGAAATTACTCCAGGAACGTATAAAATAGTCAAGCAAGTTAGGAAACAAGCGAAAAAAGAAAACCACATGCCACAATTCCAAAATAACAGTTTTAGTCACTTAATCAATGTTGCCCAGCGCAATTGACTGTGCCAGCCCATTGATTCGCTCCTCCTGCCTCGAAAGACGTAGAGAATTTGAGAAGTCCCTCACCACTAGAACAGCAATAACGTATAAAAATACGA
>ERZ1034992.1245-NODE-1245-length-11751-cov-32.485465_pt1 | contig 11751 bp, 11 predicted proteins | sample MGYA00520695_ERZ1034992 | MGnify/ENA primary metagenome ERZ1034992 (study PRJEB33766, sample SAMN09781778) | gut metagenome | biome: gut microbiome | host: Homo sapiens | place: Madagascar | study: EMG produced TPA metagenomics assembly of the PRJNA485056 data...
CTACGCTCTCGCGTGCGTCTTCCGTCAATAAACCGCTGTCGGTCTTCTCATCGTCAGGCATCTCTCGTCACCTCCGTCCATCCATATACGCCGGGTTCCCATACGTTGTTGTCTATCGTGCTTATCCATATCTTTCCGTTGTGCTTGACCTTGTCGCCCTTGGCGTAGGGGTTAGTGCTGCTCGGCTGCTCCCAATCAGGTATCACTCCCGGTGTGGGTATCAGTACTTTTGCCCACAGGCTGGGCGCGTCTGCCGGATTCCATGTGCTCTGCGATATGTGAGCTTGAAGACATTTGTAAAGTACGCCACTATACATTACCCTGTCACCTGCGGCATAGCTTATACCATCGCCGCGCCACACAGGAAAGATAATAGGCACGGTCAGCGCCTGTTCATCCGTCAGCATCGCACCTGCGCCGTTAATAGCCGCGCGGAGCTTCTGTGCATTACTGAGATAGCTCATGTGCTGCCCTCCTCTTCATCTTCATCGGTCACGCCCAATGCTGCGAGTGCGGCGCGCATGTCCTCAACTTCAGCAGAGCTGCCGCCCTGCTTTATCTCCGCGATTTTGGTAAGGATGGCATTCTTCCGTTCTTCAATTGTCATTTCTGTGCCTCCAACGCAGTCTCGATTTCTGATAATGCCGTTTCATATTGCGCTACCTCATATTCTAACTGCGCTTTGTAGAGCCGGGTGTATAGTTTCCACGGTGCTACCATGTTTGTGAATACCTCGCCGTCCCCACGTGTCCACGTCTCGCCGCTCGGCACATAGCGGTACCCCTCTACAAACTCTGCGCACTTGCCGTCGAAAAAGGGCAAGTCAAATTCGCGCATATTACCGTCATTAGAGATATGGCACTTGTATTCATTATCAATATAAATTTTCATCTCCTGTCTCCCTTAACTAAGCGTGATATTAGTAAGTGTGGCAGAACTACTTTTTGCCCCCACTTCGGGATTTATGGAACCGAGCATTTCATATGTCGCCACATAACATTCCGTGTTTATTCCGCTAATATCAAGTTCAATACGAGCATCACTGGTGTGCAAGTTAGCATAAGCGATAAAACCTATGTCGGCAACACCCGGAGGATAAGTGCTCCATGAGAACTTGTTTTCGGTTACTCCAATATACCAACCGTTAGCCTCAGATTTTACTACTGTCAGTTTGTTGTATTTCGAGAGGTCAAATTTATTCCCCGTATAAACACTGGCAGCTTTAGGGAACGTTGCGTCTGTGTTTGTTATACTAAAAGACAACACGTCAGACACGGTTGGTGTAACGCCTGTTCCTTTCCAGCCGCCCGTAACACCTGTATTGTCGCCGCCGTCAAACAGGATAAGCTCAAACATCAGCGTTACAGTCTCGACCTGCCCCTCGGCGGTGATTGATACCGTTTTGCTCGTGCTCTTGCTGCCGCTGACCGCCTTGACCGTCCATGTCCCGGCGGAGGGGATAACGAATATCGCCTTGCCGCTCGTGTCTTTCGCCGTCAGCGTCAGTGTGCCGTTCGTGCAGGTGCAGACGCTCCCCGAGGGGTATGTCACTCCGATGGCCGCGTAGGGTGTTCCCCCGCCCCGGCGTGTTATGAATGCTTCGCCCATTCCTTTCCCCTCACTTTCTTATGCAGCGTATCTGCAAGGGTATCGAGACTGTCGGCTTTGCCTTGGCGTAGAACGTTATCTTGTTCGCCGCCGTCACCGCGCGGTAAATGAGCGCCCATGCGTCCGCCTGCTTTTCCGCGTCCGCGAAGGTCGCCGACGGCACGATGTCTATCAGCGGCGCATCTGCTGCCAGAATGCCGTTTATCGTCTGCTCCTTGGTGTACGGGGCAGCGTCACCGCTCCACGTTGTGTCGAGCGTTACCGTGTAATCGACCGATACCGCATGGTCTGCAAGCTTCGCCATCGTCACGGCCTTATCCTTTATCTTCGCCGTCTCAACTGCCGAGGCTTCAATGTTCCCGGCCTTTACTGTTATCGGGTCTGCCCCGTCCGGCAGGTGCCGCGCGTTGTGGTAGGGCATCGCCGTCAGCGCCGCGTAGAACGTCGCCTCCGTCCCTGTGTACCCGGCCTCGACCGCCGCGGCGTATGCGCTCTTGCCTGCGGCTCCCGTCTCGCCCTTGGGTCCCGCCGCGCCGCGTATGTTCTGCGTCGCGGGGTTCTCAAGGCCGCCGTCGTTCGTCCATCTCAGATTTCCATTGCCGTCAAGGTGCGGGGTAAAGGTCGTGCCTGCCGCGCCTGTGTCGCCTTTCGCGCCCTGTATCGTGCCGTTGTTGATCCACTCGCCGCTTACTCCGTCGTAGATGTACACGTCGTATGGTGCGGCACTTCCCACGCAGTAGGCGTCGCCCGGCGCCGGCTCCGGTACTCCCTCCTCCAGCGCAGCAGTCGATGCGTAATAGCCCTTTATCTCGAAGCTCTTTCCGTCCTTGCCGTTGAACTTCCCGGCGTCCGCCGCAGCCTTTACCGCCTGCGCCGTCAGAAGCGCCTGCGCGGCCTTCGCGTCTATCTGCTCCGCCACGCTCTGCGGCAGCACGTGCAGCGGCGCGTCCACAAGTCCGCTCTCCTTCACCGTCAGCACGACCACGACTGTCGTCAGCCTCGCCGTGTCCTTTGTGCCCGTCAGGTATATCTCCCATTCGCCTGTTGTGAGGTTCAGCGCATCCTTCTCGGTGATGCGGTCATTCTCATCAAGCTCTATGTCGTATACCGTCTCTCCCCTGCGGAAGTGTGCCCAGCGCGTATAGCCGTCCCATTCATCACCGGTGAAATGAAACTGCGCCGTCAGGTACTTCAGGCTGTCCGCCGCTATTACCGGCGTGAACATCTTCAGGCTCTGGCCGCTCACATAAAACTCCATCATGCCGATCCGCCCTCCTGTCTCTCGTTGAGCTTCTGCGTCAGGCGCACCAGATAATCCCGCAGCTGCGCCAGCTGCTCCTCAACGCTCCCCGTGAGTATCGGGGGGTATTCAAATACTTCCATCACATATCACTCCCGAAAGATATTATCTTTGCCACGGAGAACAGCCGGAACATCCCCTTGCCCTCGAGCCTGATCCTCATGTGGTCGCAGCGCCGCGGCCTTATGGGCACCGTCACCGTGTTCGTCCCCTTGAGCTTTATCCTGCCCTTGCGCTCCCATACGCCCGAGGAGTCGTACTGGATGTATACGTCCATCTCCGCTCCCTCCTCCATCTGCGCGCGTATGTTGAAGCGCGAGATATATTTCTTGTCCGGGTACTGGTAGTACAGTATCCCCGTCTCTGCTCTCCAGCTCACAAACGGCTCAGGCTCTCCCACTGTTCCCTGCATCGCGTAGAGAAGCTTACCGGAAATCGCGTACAGCTCATCGCCCACTCGCGCGAAGCTGTCGACCCCCAAGCTGTCCTCGCGCATCCACAGGCGCTTCCCCATGTCGTATACGAAGAGCTGGTATTCACCCTCGCTGTTCTTCATGGATATGTAGTACCTGTCGCGTATCGCTCCTGCCGCGGCGTCGGAGTACAGTTCCTCGCCCAGCGCGTCGGATATCCCGCTTGGGAAGCCCCCTTGGTACGCGCATATATCCGACCGGGATTTATACAGCAGCGTCTCATTTACGACCACAAGGCTCTTCCCGCTGCCCTTCTGCACTCCGCGGCAGGCCGTCTCGTTTATCTGGTGCGCCCCGTATGCGGATATGGACACGCGGTGTATTCTGTCCTCCTTGAAGAAGGTGGGGTAGCCAAGGTAATTCACCGCGCCTGTCCACGGCCCGTCCGAGCCGACCGACGCCGTCCATGAGTCCGTGCTCAGCCCCATGTACTGCCGCCAGTTCTTGAAGTCGCCGAGCGCGCAGCAGTATATCTCGTTAAGGCTCTGCTCCCCGTCGTTTCCGTAATAGCAGCCCCATAGCCTGTTCTGGCTCTCGCATATGTAGTCCATCTGCGGCACCGTGCGCTTTATGCTGACCGTGCCCGTCGTCTGCTCATACGCCGCTTCGAGGAGTCCGGTAACGACTATGTAGTCCAGCACAGTCTCGCTCCCGCCTATGGCGTATATGACCTTCGTCCCGTTCACGTCCTCGACGCCCGCCCCGGATATCTCCACCCCGTCGTATACACTGAAGAGCCCCGGCAGCTCGCCCTCGGATATGAACTGTACCCTTGTGTACACCGTCGGCACCGATACCCACTCCTGCGTTGCGCTGCTCCACTGCTTGAGCACGTGCTTCTCCTGCGAGGTGTCTATCCACAGCGCCGCGTTCTCCGGCTGCTCGGGCGCTGCCGCCGAGACTGTCGGCTTCGCGTACTCCGTGCCGTCCGCCCGGCACATCGTGTATTTCACCGTGCCGGTCGAGGTGTAATATGCCTCCATGCTCCCGTAGTCGGCGGCGTCCGCGGTGTTGTAGTATTTCTTGTCCGGGAACACGCAGATGTATGCCCCCATGCTCACAAGCTGCTTCTCGCCCGCCGTGAGTCCTGTCAGCGCCGTAGGCTCGCCGTTATACCAGAGCGTCCCGTTATCCACATATGCAAGCTCCTCCTTGCCGAGCAGCCCGCCCGGCGCCGTGAGCTGCTTTACAAGGCCGCGCTTCTTTCTCTCGGCCAGCAGCGGGTAGTATGCGCTCGTCAGGTTCTCCGTGTCGTAGAACTCCCCCGCGCCTATCTTGAGCTTGTGGTTATAGCCCGCGAATGTGTCCGTCACTTCTCTGTCCGTGTATTCATAGTCCAGTGTCGGCAGCAGCGGCATATCTATCCCCTCCTAAAACACAAAGTGCCTGCGCACTCCTCCGTCCGTCACGGCGGACATGCTGTGGTTCCTGTTGTACCAGTTCTGGTACTCGGCGTAGGCGTTGTTGAAAAACTGCAAACGCTTGTTGTAGCGCTGCGTCTCCGCGTTCTCCAGCGCGACCATTGCCTGGAGATAGTTGAGGTACACGTCATCCCCGTAGGGAAACGGCACCAGCAGCTCCTCATTGCCGTTGACGTACTCCGTGAAGCCCTTGGGCTCCGTCTCCCTCGGGCGCAGTACCTCCTCGTATATCTTCCCATCCAGTATCGACAGCCACCGCAGCTTCTGCTCGGGGCTGTACTGGTTCGGCTCCAGCCCGTCCAGCCGGTCGATGATGTCCATCGCTTTCATGGCTTAATCCCAAACAAGCGGCAGGTAATGCCTGCCGCTTATTCCTTTCCGTCCTTGGTGGACATTGTTGCTACCGTTTCATAGAACGCCTCGCGCGCCGCTTCGCTGCGCTCGTATTCCTCCTTCACGAAGTCCGGCACCTCTACCTCTTTCCCCTTCGGGATAAGGTAGTTCACGCCGTTTACCGCAATAAGGAAATTGGGGTCGTCGGTCGAGCTGAGCTTGGGGATTTTGATTTTTACTTTGTTTACCTTAGCCATTGTAATTCTCCTTCCGTCAGAAGAGAGGGGGCTTCGCTTCTGCGTGCCCCCTCCGTTGCTTAGTTAACTTCGTCGGTTGCGCTGAAGCTTGACACGCTCATCACGCGGAGCAGACGCTCCGGGTAAAGGATGGTCGCGCCGTTGGTCTCGAACTTGTAACCGATGGTGCTGAACTGGTTCAGCGGGCCGCCGATCTCGCTCTTGTCGTGGACGATCATCTCCAGTGCGCCGCCCTCGGGGTCGATGATGCCGAAGCTGTCCTTGCCGAAGAAATACGTCGCATAGGTGCGGCCTCTTTCCTGGTTGACATACGCATCATCCTGTGCAGCCTGCGTACCCTGCTTGCCGAGTATGGGAGCAAAGGTGTTCTCGATGAAGCGCACGCCGTGCAGTTCGCCGATCTCGCCGTTGAAAAGCTCCTCGGGAGCGGCATACTTGTGCGCCTCGATCCAGCCCTCGTCCTGTCTCAGGTCATGTGCAACAGACGGATGAATGACCGCGTAGTAAAAGCCGTTGATCTTGGGCACGCGGTTCTTCTTCATGATGGTCACGGCCTTGTTAATCATCGCTGCGGTCAGCAGTGCCCAGCCGTGCGGAGTCGCGGCGCCGCCGCTACCGGCAGTGCTGCCGCCCGCTCCCATAGTCGCACAGCTGGTGGGCGTGCTGATTACCTTGCCGGTGTCCTTGTCGATGTTGTCGCAGTACATGACGTTGGTGCCGACAAGCAGCGCGTCACGGATGAGGGTCTCCTGAGTCTCGGCAGCGGACGCGCCCATCTCCTCGGTCGCGCCGAGAATGATATCATCGTAAGCGCGCAGCTCCAGTTTGTCGGTGATCGAGGTGTATGTACCGTACTGGTCTATCGATCCGGTGATCTTGGACAGGCCGAACTTCTGGCCGGTGGGGATAACGCCCTCGGTGAGCTTGGACGCCTTCGCAAAGGTGTTCCACTTGCGCCACTCGACGCTGCCCTTGTGGTTTGCGGGCAGCGGCTGACGCTTTGCGAACTGTGCATAGAACAGTTCGGTACGTGCGTTCTCCAGCAGCTCCGTGTCATAGAACGCCTTGAGCTCCGCGCTCAGATCGTTCTTGCCGCTGAACGCCTCGGTCGTGCCCTCGTAAGCGTTGACGTAGTTGCCGGTTGCGTTTACGACAGTACCCGCGTCTGCGAAGTACTGAAGCCAATCAATGTTATTCATGTTGTTCTCCTTCCTTACTGTCGGGAAGAAGTCAGAAGTCTATCGGCAGCTTCTTCCCGTTCGCCGCCGCAGCATTGATGCGGCGTTTCAATTCTTCTCTTTCTGCTTTGCTTCTCTGCGCCGGAGGGACACGTGTGATCGTCGCCGGTGTAGTGCTTCCGTTCTCCTTGGGTCTGCTCTGCCCCGCGCGTACAGACGCCGTAGCAGCGGCCATGGCCTGCTGTGTGAGCTTCTGCTGTCTTGCTGCTTCGATCTCCTTGTGGTGGATCGCGTAGAACGCATCCTTGACCGACAGTCCGGAGTTCGGTGCGGTCAGTCTCACGAAGGTATCATTCTGCATTTCGCGCTCAAGGCTAAAGTCCGGGAACTCTGCGCGAAGCTCGTTTGCCTGCGCGTTCAGCCTGTCCATGTGGTCACGGGCCTGCTGTGCCCTGATGTTGTTTTCCCTGAAGTCGCGGAGCTTGGTCAGCTCGATCTCGTTCTGCGTCAGTTCCTTTGCAGTCTTGACGTCTACGCCCATGGTCGCGGCTCTGTCTTTATACAGTTCGTCGTCGTCAACTATGGCCTGTGCCAGCCCCTTGAAGTCGCCAATGTCCTTGCCGTACTTCTTGGCCAGCATCTCAAGCGCCGGGTTCAGTTCGTCGTATCTCTGCTCCCGCTCCATCGTTGATCTGAAACGCTTCTGTATGATGCCCTGCACCTGTTCGTCAAACGCCTTCTTGTAGTCTGGGTCTTTGAGTATGTCGTCCCATGTGGACTTAGGCTGCGCGGGCGCGGCCCCGCTGTCGGGAGCGTCCGAGGATGTCACCGGGTCGGCTGTCTGCGTCTGTCCCTTCGTCTCCATCCCGCGGCGCTTCATCGACGCTGCGAATTTTGCTGCCTTGTCTTTGGGCACACCCAACTTCTCCAGAGTGCTCTGTTCACTTTCCTGCCCGGCGGCGGCAGGTGATCCGGTCTCGCCCGCTGCGGCTCCGCCGTCTCCTTCTCCCGCGGGTGCGCCTCCCTCGGCGAAGAACTGGAGCCAATAAAGTTTTTCCATGCGGATGCCTCCATAATTTTCTGCTTTGTTTCGGCTCATGCCCGGCGGAGCGACCGCCTTTGTCATCCTGCCATTATTATAAACAAGCCCGCTCGTTTTTCTCTACGGCACTTTTTGTAGGAAAATTAAAATCTCCCCGAAAACTTTTCGGGGAGATTCCGCTGTTGGTCAATTGTTCCACGGCGCGTCTTCAAGCTTCATCCAACTCTTTGACGGCTTATCTATACCGTCGCCGTTCTCTGCTGCGTAGCACATGGCCAGCGCGTCCTTTTCCTCCGGCGTGATCTTGAGGCTGTCGATGTATGCCCACGCCTTATCACGTTTGCTGTTCGGTACATAGCTCGTCGTGCTGCCCGGCTTGAGGTCTCCGGAGAATGTGTTGGTTCCGTGGCCGTCTACAAGATTGAAGTACTGTTCCTTGGTCATGCCGGTGCTCGCCACATACGCATCGTAGCGGCGTGCCTGCCCCGCGAATATACCGGATGCTTCCGGTGTATCCTTCGTCCACTCCCAGCGATAGCAGCGCGTCTCTATCGCCTCGTCGTCCAGGCTGCCGTACTTCTTGCTCCACTCGGCGACCTGCTCAATGGTAATATCGCCGTCGTTGTAAGCGCTGCGCATATCGTCGTAGTCTATGCCTACCTCGGTGCGCATCGTCCACTTGAGCACTTCCTTCCTCGCCTCGTCATAGCCGTCGTCGATGTCCGAAAGGAACTTGCCCTTGTCGTTCTTTCCGTATCGCTCCACGACCTTCACCGCATCTGCAAAACTCAGGTCTCCGGCGTAGAACAGATTCTTCTTCTCGTTGTAGTCGAATCCCTCAACGACCTTGCACGTCCAAGTGTGCACCGCGCTCTCCGCGTCGTAGTCCGTCATGTTGCCGTACTCCTTCAGCATAGCAACGGCGTCCTCCTTGTTGATCTTGTACTTGCCGTTGCCGCGCTTATCTCCTACGTACCACTCCTTGATCTGCGCCCGGACTTTGGTTTGGATGTCGTAGGCATAGCGTCCGGATTCCTTCAGCGCGTCAAAAGCTTCGTCGTATGCCTTGCGGTCTTTGTTCTCCAGCGCGGTGTACAGAGCCTTGTACTTCTCTCCGTTGTCCGTCCAGTCGTCGATAGCCATGAGTGCCCGACGCTCAATCATGTACGTCTTGTCGCCCATAGTCTCTCTGTCCATGAGAAGTTCCTTGGCTTCGTCCTCGGTGAGGTAGCCCTTGAGGTATGCGTTCTTGATCTCCTTCTCCGGCTGCGGCTTGTAGCGCTTGATCTTCGAATCCGTCCATTGACCGATTGTGTTATTCCATACTGCCACAACTTCGCGGGAAAGATTGTAGCCGGGCAGTCCAAGCAACTGCGACGCTGCGCGCAGGCCTTGCTCTATCCATCCCCATGCCGTCACCTTTGTTGTGTCCTCGCCGTCCTCGATCATGGCTTTAATTTTGTTGTATGAAGTTAGCCCGAACTTGTACAGGGACGCCAGTCCCTCCGTGTCCATTCGGCTTGACTCCTCGCCTTGCAGTGCACTGATAAAGTCCTTTACCACAGGCAGTTTGCCCACGACAGTGAGGTCTCCATAAAGATTTCCGTCGAAGAAATAGTCGCCCCAGAACTTCTCCGCCCACTTCTCCATGAACGTCATGTAATCATCATCGTCGCGCCATGCATCCATAATGCTCTCTACCACGGCGCCCAATGTTGCCTGAGTAACATATATGCCTATCCCGCGCATTATCTTATTGCCCAGCTTTTTCCACGCCGCGCTCTTTCCGACAGCTCTCGCTTCTCTACGGTACTCATCGTACATATTCAGTACCGTGTTGTAGCTGAGCGTAGGCTCCGCCATGAAGGACGTCGCCGCCTTTACAAGGCGGTCGTCGCTTCGCATGATCTCGCTGCGTGTTAGCGTCGAGTCCATGACCTGCGTTTGATACACCACCTCGTCAAACCGTTCGGATGTTTTTTGCATCAGCGTTTCATAGTCAAGCTTCTTGCCAGCGCGCTTTGCTTTGTCCTGCTGCTCAGTTTTACAAGCGTTCCAAAGCATAGCCCAAGTCCATTGGTCGCCGAGCTCTGCGAGTTTCATTGACCAGCCTACTACCTTGTCCACCGCAGTTTCGTCTTGTTTTATGAGGCTCCGCAGTGACGCATTGATATTGACGTCATAAAATCCCAGGCTTTTCCAAGTAGCTGTGCCGCTGTGTTTAATAGCTTCCTTGTAGCTTTTTATGATTTGATTTTGCTTCACGCCGCCCATTGCCAGATACTTCAGGTCGAGAACCATTCCCGCTCTTGCATAGGCTGTAGGCTGAAGCAGTGCCACTCTCAGGTTGCTGCCGACCGCCTGCCTCTTGTACCGTGTTGTCATGCCCTCCAGGCCGGTACGCACACTGCCGCCCTCATGGCTGCCGTTGATGTCTCTTATCAGCTGAGTGAAGTATGCTTGCGCCGCAGGGCCGTACGTTTTGTCCATTGCTTTCTGAACCGACATAGTTGTATACTGCCCGCTCGTTGCGCTCGTCGCTACGATGTTGGAATAACTGAGCCACTTCATTGCGTCAAGCACTGGAATGACCATTGAATTATATTTCGCCATATCTGCCGCATGGTTTGCGAACACATCAAAAGCACTGCCGATATTTATCGCATTCGTCGAGTTGGGTTTGATTGGCTTTGTGAATCCCATGTTGGCCAAGCGGAACAGGCTAATGGTGCTCCCCGCTCCCTCTGTGCCTTTCGCTTGGCGGTTTCGGCTGTCAGTCTCTATCGGCCAATAGTTTTCCTCAACGTTACCGTCGATCCCCCACCTCTTTTGGTTTACTTCCATGTACCATTTAGCGCACACTGTGCTCATGAATTTCTGCATGCCTTGCACAATTTCCCGGTCGCGGTTCGTCAGATGCTCGTTGAAGATATCCGTGAGTTCTTCCATTGTCAGCAGGTAATTGTCGCCTTGGTGCAGCGCTTTCTTCCCTGCACGCTTGATATCTTTTATGTGTATGCCCGCTCCGAGTAAATGCGTCAGAGCCTGTTCTCTCAGGCTCAAGCCATACAGATTCATGATCTGTGCCTTGGTCATGTATACTGGCTCGGTTTCTTCTGTCCTCAGCGCCTCAGAGTTTTCGTTTTCATTCACCCGCCTGTGAAGTTGGAGCTCTATAACGTTTTTCTCCGCGTCCCTCACTTCTTCCGTGCTGTACAAGGTCTTGGCAAAGTCAATGATTTCTTTCGAGTTGAAAGCTAATTTACTCCAGCCATCTTTAAGGGTATTGAATATTTTTTCTCCCGCCGTCCCGAACCGTTTGAAGAAATACACCGGGGTAAGGTTCTTGTAATCCAGGAACTCCTCTGCTCCGCCGGGTGTTGTTTTCATTTCCCCAAGCTTATCCAGATACTGTACCGCCTCTTGGCCTACCTCATCCACGCTGGTGTTCATGCTGAGCAGTTCGTTCGCCTGCGTCACGGCATGCGATACTACCTTGACGATGTTCTCCAGCTCGAACAAGTCGCGAAGATCCATGTCCTCCAGCTTCCACTCCTGCCCGTTGTTGTAATCCGTCCAGAACTTCACCTTGTTCGCCAGCTCCTGCATCTGCTCTGTGAAGTCCGGCGGCAGGTCGTAGTAAACATTCGAGCCTTCGGCGCCCTCGCCCTGGTTGTATTTTCGCTGTGCCTCAAGGACTTCGCTCACCCGCTTCAGCCTATCCGCGAACTCGTTCCTCGCTTTCTCCCCTGAGCGGCTCGTGGTGGTGTCTATGCTCATAAGGAATTTGCCGATCGGTTCTTTCAGCACGTCGGGTATATGGTACTTGGCGTTGTTCTCGATCATCTTCTTGCTCAGACTCTTTGTGAGCTTCTCGATGCTCTTGACCTTCTGCGCCCGCTCCACCCGCTGGAGCTGGAATGTTCTTTCTCTCTGCACGGCTTTCCTCGTGCGCTCTGTGCCCTCCTTCTTAATCTGCTCTATTCTCTGGTTCTTCTTTTCCCTAAGGGCGTTATAGCGTTCTCTGCTCTCTCGCTCGATCTGCTCTATCCTCGCGTCCTTTGCATCACGCAGCGCGTTGTACCGCGCCGTGTCCTGCGCTATGCGCTTGTCGAGCCGTGCCTGTGCCCTGTCCGCCG
>ERZ1034992.1246-NODE-1246-length-11749-cov-6.079870_pt1 | contig 11749 bp, 8 predicted proteins | sample MGYA00520695_ERZ1034992 | MGnify/ENA primary metagenome ERZ1034992 (study PRJEB33766, sample SAMN09781778) | gut metagenome | biome: gut microbiome | host: Homo sapiens | place: Madagascar | study: EMG produced TPA metagenomics assembly of the PRJNA485056 data...
ACAATTTCGCCAAATTATCTGCTTGGTGGAAGTCGGGCGGGACACCCACACCCGATATTACGGTTGCGGAAAATTTCAGCCTATTCGAAGCGTACTTATATACGCAATGTGCTTATTCGAAGACGGAATTGGAGTCGCAAGGCGACGACCGTAGCGAACACCGAGCTTGACGGTTAGTATAAGAATGCGTGGCATTCTGTTGCGAAGCCGCCACGCAGGCGAAGTGGCATAAGTAGAGAAATGTCCCTATCTATGCGAGCGTTGAGTGTTGTCCCCCGCTACGCGGTCGCCGTGGGTTCCCTTTCAAGGGGGAACGGCGAGGGGGAAAACACGTGAGGAAAGGGGAAATATCATTTAGTATTCTAAACATTCAACTCTTGTAGAGGAATAACACACACTTGATGAGGGGGACATTGCATTTACCCCCCCCACACACACTCTTGTAAAGCTCAAAAAAACCACCGGTAACACGATGGTCTTTCTTAAATCACAATCAGCCAAATTTATCTTGCTTGCTTCATATGGAGTTCTCTCATTCCCTCAACCGAGTCGCAGATTTCTTTCAGGTTGCAATGGGCGCAATCGACAAGCACGTTGTCGAGAATGTGATTGAACGCCGACAATATTTGCGAGGTGTGAGATGAGAACTCTTGCAAGGGATCAAAGTCTATTTGAGCGTCCGCAACGAAAACAACCGTAACGGCATGGACGGCGTCTTTTGCCAAATACGATTTTATTGTGGTTGCACCCAGTGCTTCGAACGACAACCCTCTCTTGATCGCAGACTTTGCCACCCTGACCTGTTCGCGCTGTTTGATGACGGACGTGCGCATCATATAACCGCTGACGTTTTCCTTGTACTTGGCATATTCCAAAGATTTGGCAAGATCGAAAATAGCCTGTTCGTCCTCGGCAGCGTCTTTGACCGAGAGAATGACTATTTTTGCATAATTGCAATCGTTCTTGATTTCTTTAAGTTCTTTGCCTATTAGGACGGTTTGATTTTTGATAGTCATGTCGTCTGTCAGAACGGTTGCCGCCGTGCAAGGCATATCGCTGCCGCCGAGTTCGAAAGCGGTGTCTTTCATCAAAATAAGTTCGCTTTGCTCGTTCGTAGGCAAAGCCTTACCGCTGTCATACGGATAGACTTTCGCATCGTTTTTCGCAATGCAATCGAACAGTTTTCTTATGTCTTCGTCAAAAATTCCTATCATTTAAAGTCCTGTTTTTCAGTCGATTATTTGTATGATTATTTGTGCGTATTTTGCAAAATCCGCACTTTATCGTATTATTTCAAGTTGTTTAAGTGCCTCTTTGACGCCCTGAACGACTTTTGAGTTTTCGGGAAGTTCAAACACGTTTTCGCCTTTAAGGTCGAAGGACGCAAGGTTTTTGTCGTCGCCTATAACCGCCAAAAGTTTCACTCCGTCATAGTCGAGAGCACGCACTGCGTCCTCGTCGGAAACGCGATTGACGATTATGCCGATCTTGTCGTACATGACGAGATCGTCGGCAACTTTCTTGATGGTTTTGCACACGTCCCTACCCTTTTTAGATTGGTCGGTGACAAGAATCAAATGCGTCACCTTTTCCATAACTCTGCGGTTGATTTGCTCGATGCCTGCCTCTCCGTCGATAACCACGTAGTCGAATTCTTCGGACAAAATGCCGATGACGTCTTTGAGATATGCGTTGATTTTGCAATAGCAACCGGCGCTTTCCGGGCGACCTACGGCAATAAAAACGTATCCGTCTTTTTCAACCATAGCGTCAAAAATACGAAAACGCGCCTCGTTGAGCAACTCGATCGCGCCCTTCGCATTGCCGTCCTCGACATTTTCTATAATATCTTTTCTTATGTCGTCAATCGTGGATTTCACTTCAACGCCCAAAGCCGTTGAAAGTCCTACGGCAGGATCTGCGTCTATTGCCAAAATACGTTTGTCGGGATATGCTTCCACCAAATTGCGAACGATGTTTGCCGCAAGTGAGGTTTTGCCGACGCCGCCCTTTCCTGCGACTGCGATTATAGTTGCCTTTGCCATAAGTCCTCCTTTGAAACGAGCGCCGTTTCAAAACAATGTATATGGTAGCACTTTGCTTGCTTTTTGTCCATATAATTGCTTACATTTCGGCACTTGAAGCCGTTGAGTGTCCTTTTTCTTTAAATATCTCGTGCCTGTGCCATACGTTCTTTTCTCAACGAAAAACGCCTGAAAAACGGCGTTTTTTTGCTAGTTTTTTGTAATTTTTCAATTCGAAACGAATTACGCAATGCGCTCGACGACGTACGTTCCGCTCTCACGCTCGATCGGATTGATCGTCATATTTTCGTCGTTGCAAAGGATTTTGCCGTCTTTGCAATAAATCGAGAATATTCCGCCCTCCTTTGCGCTTGCGACCTTATCCGTATCGAAGGAATCCGCAAGATACAGCGGCAAAATCTCAAGCACGATTTGCGAACAGGTTTTGGTTGCGGAATATGCGGTGTACGTGCTTATTGCGCTTACGTTTTCGCCGTTTTCAACGCTCACGAAGTGAGAGCGCGACGTGCCGTCCTCATAGACGTAGTAACCGTCCTCGTCTTTTGAAATCGCATAATCTTTGAGCATAACGACGGATATTTGTTGCTTGTACGCAAGCCTGCCAGCGACGATTGCGCCGTCATCCGTCTTGTCGAACACGTTTGCTTGCAATTCGTCGTGAGCCTCGCTTAAATTGCGTGTGAAGCCGTCATAGCTCGATATAATACCTTTATCGTAGCCGGCATCCGTCATCGTGCTTGCGATATAGTCGATTACAAAAGCGTTTTTCGTCCAGAAAAAGTCGAGATATACGGGGGTGTTTTCGCCAAACGCGTTTTTATACTCGTCCGAAACGACAAGTTTGACGACGTTCCCGTCCAAAAACTCCAATTTTACGTTGTTCTCGTCCGCTATAAGCGAAATAAGCGTGTCGAAATAGGTCTTTACGCTTTCGTTTTTTGTCGGGTCAAACCTTTCGGCATCGTTGTCGTGAATACACGTAAACATCTCTTCATAGTACGCATAAATCGGAGCATAATACAAAAATCTGTTTCCCGCGTCATCGAACGCTTTGAGCGACCGATACAGCAGCGCAGGAACCTGCACTTCTTCGTTCGGATGCGTATTGAGATAGAACAAATTGTTCATCCCGTCGACTTCTTCGCTTGCATAAAAAACTTTGTAGGCGTATTCGCTTGCCTCGGTGTACTTGGACGCTACGCTTTGACGATACTTTTTGTCTTGATTTTTATCGAAATAATAGGTAAAAACGAACTCCCCTCCACAGTTCTTCGTTGAGGATGTATCGGGGGTTATCGCAAACCACCCGGCCTCGACTCTCAACAAAACAACCATAACAACGGCAAAACAAACAATCGCAAGCACCAAAAACAGCACAAAAAGCACAACTCTCAGCTTGACGTTTTTGTTTGACACTTCGACCTGTTCCACAGGCGGAGGCGTAAGGAGATTTTTATCCTTTGCATATCTTTTCATAATCACCTTTGTTTAAAAAGGTTTAGCTCGTCGCTAAACCTTACGTTTTGTTATCTGAGCGTCAAAAGCAAGAAGAACAGGAACAATAATATTACCGCTCCCAAGAATATAAATCCTGCAATCGAGCCCTTTTTGAATGCTTTGAAGTTCTTTATGTAATTGAACTTCTTGAAGATATACGCCGCGATTATGCCGGGGATAGGCAAGAAGAACGACAGCACCTTAAACCACGAGCTACCCGTATCGTGCACGGGGGTGTCGAGAATGGGCTCGGTTGCCTCAACGGGTTCTTCCGCTTCTTTTTCGGCATATTCGAGAGCTTCTTGCTCGGTCATGAATGACGAAGATTTGAGCGGAACACCCTCTTCCCTTATGCGCTTATATTCTTCGATTTCCTTTTTGTTGCCGAAGATGTAGTGATTGTGTCCGATGCACACCATTTCGGGCTTGTCTTCACTGTAATCGTGTTGCGAGGGATCGTACACGAAAAGTTTTTTCTTCTTTTCAAGCTTCGGATCGGGGATAGGAATTGCCGAGATAAGAGATCTCGTGTACGGGTGAAGCGGATACGCGAACAATTCTTCCGCTTCTGCGATTTCCACTATTTCGCCCTTGTAAATAACGCCGATTCTATCCGAAATGAAACGGACGATTGACAAGTCGTGCGCTATGAACAGATATGTTGTGCCCCTCTCTCTTTGGAACTTGTTGAGAAGATTCAGCACCTGCGCGCGAATAGACACGTCGAGAGCGGAAATCGGTTCGTCCGCAACGACGAGGGAAGGCTCCATAATCATAGCTCTTGCAAGGCCTATACGCTGGCGTTGTCCGCCCGAAAATTCGTGAGGATAACGCGTAAGGTGTTCGGGGAGCAAACCGACTTCTTTTATCATTTGCTCGACTTTTGCAACTCTGTCCGCTTCGTCTTTGAAGAGGTGGAAGTTGTAAAGGCCTTCGGACACGATATAGTCGACGGTCGCGCGCTCGTTGAGAGATGCGGCGGGATCTTGGAACACCATTTGGATGTTCCTGATGACCTGTCTGTCGAGTTTATGCGAAATATTGCCCGAAATGCGCACGCCCTTGTATTGAATCTCGCCCTTTGCACAAGGGTTGACTCTGATGACTGCGCGTCCGATGGTGGTTTTTCCCGAACCGGATTCGCCGACGAGGGAGAACGTTTCGCCTTTATAGATGTCGAAAGACGCGTTTTTGACTGCTTTTACAGCCTTGTCGCCCTTGCCGAAAGTGATGTCGACGTTCTTGACGGACAACAAAATTTCTCTGCCGTTTTCGTCAAGCGGACCTTGTTCGGGGAGCGTATTCACGCGGTTTTTGTATTGGTCGATTTGCGTTTTCCAGTTGTCGCCGACGCCCTTAAAGTATCTTTGGATTTTTCCGCCGATGCCTTTAAACCAGTCGCCGATTGCCTTGCCGGCAGACTTTTTCTCAGTTTTTTCGTCGCTCTCGTCGCAAGATGTTTGCTCCGGGGACGTTTCTTCTACGGCAGTTTCCTGCTCCTCAACGGGTTCGGCTGAGATGTTTTCGATATTTTCTTGTTGCTCCACTGCGAGTTCTTGTTCGACGGGCGTGGAGTTATCCAATGCGGAGGTTTGGATATCGTCGATTATTTTGTCTTTGTCCATCATTCCACCTCCTCGATATTGAATGCTTTGAGCAATCTGCCGTGAATATCTTTGATGATTTCGGGTTTTTCGATTTTAGGCGCTCTGGGGTCGAGAAGCCATGTTTTTGCGAAGTGGGTTTCGGTCACTTGGAACATAGGTGCTTCTTTGAGCGTATCCACTTTCAGACAATATGGATTTCTCGGCGCAAACGGATCGCCGATGATCTTGTTGTAAAGCGACGGCGGAGTACCGGAAATCGAATACAATTCTGTGTTCTTTTCCGCAAGTTGCGGCAGCGACGACAAAAGCGCCCACGTATACGGGTGGCGAGGATCGTAAAACACCTCGTCCACGGTGCCAAGCTCGACGATTTGTCCCGCATAAAGCACCGCAACTCTGTCCGCGACGTTTGCGACAACGCCGAGGTCGTGGGTGATGAACACGATCGTGTAGTTAAATTCTTTTTGCAAATCCTTGATAAGTTTGAGGATTTGTGCTTGAATGGTAACGTCAAGAGCGGTTGTAGGCTCGTCACAAATGAGGATCTTGGGTTGACACGAAAGCGCGATTGCGATGACTATACGCTGACGCATGCCGCCCGAATATTGGAAGGGATAGTCGTCATAGCGGTTTTCCGCATTGGGAATTCCCACCTTCTTCATAAGTTCGACAGCTTTTCTTCTCGCCTCTGCCTCCGAGCAGTGTTGGTGCTTGATGATGATTGAGGAGATTTGCTTGCCTATTGTTATGATCGGGTTGAGCGACGTCATCGGATCCTGGAAGACGGTTGCGATGCGCGTACCGCGGATCTTTTGCCAGTCCTTTGTGTACTTGATTTTTGCGAGGTTGAGCACGCACACGCCGTGGAGTTGCGTTTCGGTGGTGCCGTCGAGGAACTTGACTCTGAACGCAATCGGATCGAAAATCTGATTGAGTTGCTCGTCGTTTGTGAGGTCGACGCCAAGACGCATAGCCTTACGCAGTGCGAGAATGAGTTTGACAATAAGCTTAAATCTTTCGAGTGCGCCGTATCTTCCGACGGAAAGATAAATTTCCTTGCCTAAAATCTCGTTGCGATGCACGGTATCCTCGGTGATTTCGCCTTGCAAAGCGAGTTTATATTCCTCTTTGAGCTTTGCCATATTCTCGGCATAATACTTTGCAAATTCGAGGTCGGCTTTTGCCGCTTGTTTGTGAGCGCGCACGGTTTGAGCGATTGTCTTTTCCAAAGCCTTTATTTTCTTGTCGCAATCGGAGATAATGCCGTTGGTTTCTTTGACCTTATCTCTTTCCTTGCGCGTATTGAGCGTGAGTTTGAGGTTGTACGCCTCGGTGCGGCGGAACTTGAGATCGTCGATCTCGTCCTGCATTTTCTCATGCTCTTGCTCGCTGAGGGTGAATTTTTCCTTCTTTTCCGCCTTGAGCGCAAGAATTTTTTGATAGATATCCGCGCCGAGTTCGAGTTTTGAGGCTTTGTTGAGCCGCTTCAAAACGACGTCGAGAAGAAATTTGTCGAATTTTGTCGGAGTTGCAACGGTATCCGCAAGCTCGTCGTCGTTGAAGATGAGTTCGCCTTGCGAAATGAAGCCGTTTGAGTCGAGCATACCGGCAAAAGTCTTTGTAAAGACGGATTTGCCCGAACCCGATTCACCGACGATTGCAATAGATTCGTTTTCATAGATATCGAGCGAGATTCCGCGGATTGCGGTGAGGATTCTGCCTCTGACGCGGAATTTGACTTCGAGATCCTTTACGGACAGCAAAACTTTTTTATCTTCCATACGTCACCTCACATATGCGTTCTCGGATCGGAAGCGTCACCGAGTTTCTGTCCGACGACGTACAAGACGATCGTGATAATTGCCGTAACCGTAACCGGAGCCCAAAATTCAAGCTCCCATCCGGGAACGAACATTGTGCTGTTTGTCGATTGTATCAATTTTCCGAGAGAAGTCTCCGAAAGTCCGATTCCGATGTAGGAAAGGAAAACTTCCGACGAAATGTAACTCGGGATTTCGGTTGCCGCAAGCGTAACGATGATCGACGTCATAAACGGCAAAATATTTCTCATTGCGATACGGAAAATCGGCGTACCAAGGCATTTGGACGCAAGGTTGTATTCCCTGTCGCGAATGATGATGACTTGCGTGCGGATAAAGTAGGCTATGAACAGCCACCCCGTTATCGTCATTGCAAACACAAGCGTCCAGAAACTTGCCGACATAATCATGACCATAACCGAAATAAACAATATTGACGGAACATTGCCGATGATGTTGTACACTTCGGTCATAAACTTGTCGACTTTCTTGGAGAAGCCCCAGATTGCGCCAATAACGATACCAACCGTCATATTGATAAGCGCGCACACGAGTGCGAGGCTGATTGAAATTCTCGCGCCTGTCCAAATCGCGTCAAACGTAGGTTCACCGGATGCGCCCGTGCCGAGGATATAGTGTATGCTGAATCCGAATTTGTCGATAGCTGCCGACGGCGTCAAGTGTTGCGCTGTAAGATCGCTTATATTTGCAGTCGGATCATATGTTATGCACATAGGATAAATGTATGCAAACACGATAACCAACAACAATACCGATAGCAATATGATATTGATTTTATCTCTAAAAAACACTCTGAACACAGACTTCCAATAGGAATATCTGGGCGCGGTGATTTTTTCGGATTCAAGTTTGTTGTTGTCGACATAAGAGAACAACTCTTCATCCGACATGTTGAATTCTTGAAGGTCTATAACTTTATTTTCCATATCGTCACCTCGCCTTATCTGAGAATGAAATTCTCGGATCTACCATTGACATCAGTATATCGCCGAGTATAATCGAAACAACCGACAACACGGCATAAAACAATGTCACACCCACGATAACCGAGTTGTCATATTTATTGATTGCTGTCGTAAGCAAGTTTCCTGCACCCGGAACGGTGTACACACGCTCGGTGATAATCGCGCCGGTGAGCGCACCGAGTACACTGCCCGGGATTCCGTGTACAAGCGGAATAATTGCGTTTTTGAGAATGTGTTTGTTGAAAATCTCGCGCTCGCTCAAACCGCCCGATCTTGCAAACTTGACGTAGTCTGAGTTTTGCTGGTCTATCATATAGCGTCTTAGCCACTTCATAAGGTTTGCAACCGAAGGAAGTGCCAACGACACGATAGGCAAAATGTACATAAGCGTTGTCGGATCGGACACGCTGAACGTTGTCGGCAAGCCAATTGCTCTTCCGATTGCACTAAATATGAAGATGTACGCAAGCGACGGCACAGCCATAATGAAGACGATGTAAATCGTGCCGAGTTTATCAAGCAGTTTGTCTTTGTTGCGTGCCATCATGATGCCGAGAGGCACTCCGAGGATATACGCCATGATAACCGACAAAATGCCGATTGCAAACGAAAATCCCATTTTTGACATAGCGGCACCTTTCACCGAAATTACGGTGTAATCGTCCGTATAATGCTCTTTGTTATAATCGCTAAGAGCCCTTGAGCCTTTCGAATATTTCGCAGAATGCAAATCATCAGCGCTCACCTCTGTTATTCCTGTGGGATAATGGATTGTCGATTGCTCGAATCCACCTTGACTGTTGGTCATCGTATCGGCAATGTCGATTCCCTTGTTTACAGAATAAGAAACGCCGAGATTGATTTTTACAATATTTTGATGAATAAACGGAAATTTATTGTCAAAATACAACAAATATTTATGTTTTGTGCCGTTGCCGATAATGGCGGGAGAAAACTTCTTTCCGCCGTATACGGGGTCGTACCAAGTGAAAGAAAGTCCTCTTTCACCTTCTATTTCGTCCGCATAATGAATGGAATCAACGGATAATATTCCTGAGAAGTAATTCCACATACGTTTGAGCAAATGAATGTCTTGGTATGCGAAAAGTTGCGGGTTACCGCCCTTTGAATTGAATCCTTTTAAGCGCGTAACAGTATAGCCTTTCGACTCGTAGTATTCGCTAAATTTCTTCACGTATTTTGCAGTGGTTGCATTATCCGAAGAAACAGTTTTACCGAGCGTGGCGGCTGTTTTGCGAGTATTTGCATCGATTTCACCGCTACTTTCAAGGCTTGTTAAGTAATCTGAATACGGAACGTAGTCTATATAACCATAGTTCTCCCATACTTGATACTTATACACTGTCAAATCATTCCCACCTAATTTGGTGATAACAGAATCGTTTGAAAGTACAAGTTCTCTATCCATCAACGAGAAAATGAGCAACATAACGATGCCCACCACGATTATGACGGAGATGATTCCTCGTATTATTCTTTTTACAAGATATTTTGCCATTGTTTACTCCATGGTTTTTATTACAGCAAGGGATGAGTCACACTCATCCCTTGCCGAATAAATCCCGTCCATGACGCACAAGCGTCACCAACGCAATTCAGTCATTAGAAAATGCCGAGGCATTTCAACATGAAACCGCCTTCTGCAACGGTGTCAAGGTAGGACGACGGATCGCCGTAGTCAGGGCCCCAACCTGCGAGATCGTAAATGTCATAGTTTGCTTGATAGCCAGCATTGGTTCTATAACCTGAATACAACCATTCATTTTGGTTAGATGCTCCAACAAGGTTTACGATAACCTTTCCTTCAAGGCTGCGTTCAATCGATTGCTTATATGCATTTGCTTTGTTCGTGTAAACAGTGCTTGCGGAGTTGTACGGCAAGTCGATATAAATCGGGTTCTTTGCGCTGACTTCTATTCCTTGCTTTGCAAGGTCTGCAATTGCAAGTTCAAGTTCTGCTTTCGCATTGTCTGCATTGTACCAGCCGTCATATCCCGTACTGCCACCTGCGCCGTCATCTGCAGCCGGATCCCAGACTTTGATCTTCACACCGTCTGCATCGATTTGTGCTTGCATGATTTGGCCGTAGAAAGTACCTGCCGTGAATTTGGTTGCCTTGCCGTTGATATCAACTGTGACATCTTCCGTCAAAGCAACGAAGTTGCCCGGCGTGTAGCTGTTGATGAGCGAAACGGATGCGAGTTCTGCGCCAACGGTTTGTGCATTGTACGTAACTCTGTCAAGTCCCATTGCGAGCGCTCTGCGGAAGTGAACGTTTTGTGTTGCGGCAACTGCTCTATTGGCTTGTTCCAGAGTCTTGGGGGAAACAAGCGCCGTTTCATCGTTCATGTTTGCATAATAGGTACGATTCAAGTTGACGAAGTTAACGAAAGAAGTTGCGTTTGGAGTTGCAACATAGTGATATGTGTCAAACACCGTGCCTTCTTTGGCTTTTTGGAGAGATGCCGAAGTAAGACCTGCGCCGTCGATCACGCCGGACATAACATCATCATATGCTTTTGTTGCAACAGAACCATCGTTGTAGTGCCATGTGATCTTGTCAACATTGATGCCGTCTTTGTTCCAATAGCTTTCGTTCTTAGAGAACACGACTTCATTCTCTGCTGCGTAGGACGTAACTCTGTAAGGACCGCAATATGCGATATCGTTTTGTGTCTTACCATAGGTATAACCTTCCGCCGCCGCATTGAAGTCTGCGCCGAACTTACCGCCCTTGGATTCATAAAAACTTCTGCTCATCGGGGCAAAGATGTTGTAACCGAGCATGGTAAGGAAGTAGGGCTTTGGCTCGGTAAGAGTGTAAACCACAGTGTGATCATCGGTTGCTTTGACGCCGACTTCTTCAATAGTAGCTGTTCCATTGCAATATTCTGTCGCATTTTTAACAACGCCTTGAACAAGGAATTCAAGACCGCCTTCTGCGTCGAGCATGTGTTGGAAACCTGCCACAAAGTCTTCTGCTTTGAGGTCTGCAACCTTTCTGCCTTGCGAGTCAACCCAAGTCAAACCTTCACGGAGATGGAACGTATAGGTGAGTCCGTCTTCGGAAACGTCATAGGATTGTGCAAGTGCGGGGCGCAAATTGTTGAGAGAATCGTATTCCAACAATGAATCGTAAGTATTGATGATTGCCTCGGAATCTTCAGAGTTGGACGTTGCAAGAGCATCCCAAGTTTGAGGATCGGAAACATAACCGATATCATACGTTCTCTTTATGCTATAGCCATGCGATGTAAGATAAGTTCTGACATAGGATTCGTATTCGGAGCCGAGTTTGTTTTCGGACTTCATTGTCGCCCATTCTGCCTTCATTGCCGCTCTATCAGTCGCAGTAATAAGCTTGTCCGCAACGATAACGTTGTGGAAACGCTCTCTGTCGTTGCCCCACAAAACAGAAGAGATGGTGTTGGGAGCCGCTTTGCTGATTGCATAGTTACCGCCTTGTGCAGTCGAGGGAAGGAATACGCCGGATTCCATCAACTTTGCTTCTGCAATTGCCATAAGAGCATATCTCTTGCTGGTGTTTGTTGTTTCTACAACAGCTTTTGCATATGCTGCTTTGAATTCGCCAAATTGCGCATCATAGATTGACTGTGATTTGGCAAGATATGCCTCTTGGTCGATCTCAGGATGTCTAACAGGCATTTCAGGGCTTTCGGGGTTGCACGCTGCAAACACGCCAATTGAAAGCACGAGAACCAGAACCATTGCCAAAATCGCAAATATCTTTCTTTGCTTCATTGTTTGTTACC
>ERZ1034992.1247-NODE-1247-length-11742-cov-256.641225_pt1 | contig 11742 bp, 9 predicted proteins | sample MGYA00520695_ERZ1034992 | MGnify/ENA primary metagenome ERZ1034992 (study PRJEB33766, sample SAMN09781778) | gut metagenome | biome: gut microbiome | host: Homo sapiens | place: Madagascar | study: EMG produced TPA metagenomics assembly of the PRJNA485056 data...
CTGAAGACTACACCGATTCTGACGATTAATAAAAAGGGCGAAATGCCCTTTTTTTTATGTCAGTAGTTTTTGCAGATGGATGAGCAAACGGTCAATGGCACGATAGCTAACTGCCTCCTGCAAATGCTGACGTGTGATAATGTCGGACTGATCAATATCAGCAATGGTTCGTGCAACTTTCAGTAACCGCTGCCAGGCACGAATCGATAACCCCAGATGGATCAGCGTTTCTTCCAGCCACTGCGCATCTTCGCTCTCAAGCTTGCAGAATTGGCGTATTTCCGGATTATCCAGCCAGGCGTTCAGTTTATTCTGCCGCTTAAATTGGCGCTCTCTGGCGGCCATTACACGTTGTTTAACGGTGGTGCTGTTTTCTCCCTGCACTACCGTTTTACTCAAAATGCCGGGGGGCGGTAATGGGATCTCTAGTGAGAGATCGAAGCGGTCGAGAAAGGGCCCCGAGAGCCGGTTGAGATAACGTAATGTCTGTTCTGGTGTGCAGCGGTTATGGTTTCCCTGATAATGTCCGGTAGGGCTGGGATTCATCGCCGCGACAAGCTGGAAACGGGCTGGATAGGTTATTTTTGCTCGTGTGCGTGAAAGATGGATCTGCCCGGATTCAATCGGCTCTCGCAAGGCATCCAGTGTACGCCGTTCAAATTCAGGTAGCTCATCAAGAAAAAGCACGCCGTTATGCGCCAGCGAAATTTCACCTGGCCCTGGAATTGCACCACCGCCCACCATCGCAGTTAACGACGCACTGTGATGAGGTGAGCGGAATGGGCGCTGCCGCCATTGTTTTTGTACTGATTCAGCATTTACCAGACTTAATATCGCAGCGCTCTCCAGTGCCTCTTCATTGCTTAAATCTGGCAACAGGCCATTAATACGGCTGGCGAGCATTGTTTTACCTGTTCCCGGCGGCCCAATCAGTAAAAGGTTGTGCCCGCCAGCGGCGGTAATTTCCAGTCCTCGCTTTCCTTGCTCCTGACCGACAACATCACTGAGATCATGTTGTAGCGCCCGGGATACTGCATCAGTTGGTTTCGGGCGTTCGAGAGCGTGCTTACCCTCCAGAAACGCACAGACAGCCTGCAGATGATCGGCTATCAGGCATCCTTCACCGTTAATTAGCCCCACTTCATCCTCGTTATCTTTCGCGACGATAATTTTTCTGCCCGACTTAATGGCTTCAGTTGCACTGGAGATTGCGCCGGGAACGGCACGCAGAGCGCCTGTAAGCGCCAGTTCTCCGACTAATTCATATTCATCTAACTTATTGGCTGTAAGCTGTTCTGAGGCTGCCAGCAACGCAATGGCGATAGGTAAATCATATCGTCCCCCTTCTTTTGGCAGATCGGCTGGAGCAAGGTTGATGGTGATTTTTTTCGCCGGATATTCATATCCGCTATTGATAATGGCGCTGCGCACGCGATCGCGAGCTTCTTTTACCGTTGTTTCTGGTAAGCCCACCATCGTTAAGCCTGGTAGACCTTTACTGATATGTACCTCAACAGTGATTGGGGGCGCATTTACTCCCAGGGCTGCGCGGGTATGAACAATTGACAGTGACATAAGCCCTCCTTGAGTCACCATTATGTGCATAAGATATCGCTGCTGTAGCCCGCTAATTCGTGAATTTTAGTGGCTGATTCCTGTTTATTTGTGCAAGTGAAGTTGAGTTGTTCTGGCGGTGGAATGATGCTCGCAAAAATGCAGCGGGCAAAGGATGAACTACGAGGAAGGGAACAACATTCATACTGAAATTGAATTTTTTTCACTCACTATTTTCTTTTTAAAAAACAACAATTTCTCTTGAAATTATTAAAGACATCATAAAAATCGGCCAAAAAATATCTTGTGCTATTCGCAAAATCTATGGTAACTCTTTAGGCATTCCTTCGAACAAGATGCAAGAAAAGACAAAATGACAGCCCTTCTACGAGTGATTAGCCTGGTCGTGATTAGCGTGGTGGTGATTATTATCCCACCGTGCGGGGCTGCACTTGGACGAGGAAAGGCTTAGAGATCAAGCCTTAACGAACTAAGACCCCCGCACCGAAAGGTCCGGGGTTTTTTTTTGACCTTAAAAACATAACCGAGGAGCAGACAATGAATAACAGCACAAAATTCTGTTTCTCAAGATTCAGGACGGGGAACTAACTATGAATGGCGCACAGTGGGTGGTACATGCGTTGCGGGCACAGGGTGTGAATACCGTTTTCGGTTATCCGGGTGGCGCAATTATGCCGGTTTACGATGCATTGTATGACGGCGGCGTGGAGCACTTGCTGTGCCGACATGAGCAGGGTGCGGCAATGGCGGCTATCGGTTATGCTCGTGCTACCGGCAAAACTGGCGTATGTATCGCCACGTCTGGTCCGGGCGCAACCAACCTGATAACCGGGCTTGCGGACGCACTGTTAGATTCCATCCCCGTTGTTGCTATCACCGGTCAGGTATCCGCACCGTTTATCGGCACTGACGCATTTCAGGAGGTGGATATTCTGGGGTTGTCGTTAGCCTGCACCAAGCACAGTTTCCTGGTGCAATCACTGGAAGAGTTACCGCGTATCATGGCCGAAGCGTTTGACGTCGCCAGCTCTGGTCGTCCTGGTCCGGTTTTGGTCGATATTCCAAAAGATATCCAGTTAGCCAGCGGCGATCTGGAACCGTGGTTCACCACCGTTGAAAACGAAGTGACTTTCCCACATGCCGAAGTCGAGCAAGCGCGTCAGATGCTGGCAAAAGCGCAAAAACCGATGCTGTACGTTGGCGGTGGCGTGGGCATGGCGCAGGCAGTTTCGGCTTTGCGTGAATTTCTCGCTACCACAAAAATGCCTGCCACCTGCACGCTGAAAGGGCTGGGCGCAGTTGAAGCAGATTATCCGTACTATCTGGGCATGCTGGGAATGCACGGCACCAAAGCGGCGAACTTCGCGGTTCAGGAGTGCGATCTACTGATCGCCGTGGGCGCACGTTTTGATGACCGGGTGACCGGCAAACTGAACACCTTCGCACCACACGCCAGCGTTATCCATATGGATATCGATCCGGCAGAAATGAACAAGCTGCGTCAGGCACATGCGGCATTACAGGGTGATTTAAATGCTCTGTTACCAGCATTACAGCAGCCGTTAAATATCGATGACTGGCAGCAACACTGCGCACAACTGCGTGATGAACATGCCTGGCGTTACGACCATCCTGGTGACGCTATCTACGCGCCGTTGTTATTAAAACAACTGTCGGATCGTAAACCTGCGGATTGCATCGTGACCACAGATGTGGGGCAGCACCAGATGTGGGCTGCCCAGCACATCGTCCACACTCGCCCGGAAAATTTCATCACCTCCAGCGGCTTAGGCACCATGGGTTTTGGTTTACCGGCGGCGGTTGGCGCACAAGTCGCGCGACCGAACGATACCGTCGTCTGTATCTCCGGTGACGGCTCTTTCATGATGAATGTGCAAGAGCTGGGCACCGTAAAACGCAAGCAGTTACCGTTGAAAATCGTCTTACTCGATAACCAACGGTTAGGGATGGTTCGACAATGGCAGCAACTGTTTTTCCAGGAACGATATAGCGAAACCACCCTTACCGATAATCCCGATTTCCTCATGTTAGCCAGCGCCTTCGGCATCCCTGGCCAACACATCACCCGTAAAGACCAGGTTGAAGCGGCACTCGACACCATGCTGAACAGTGATGGGCCATACCTGCTTCATGTCTCAATCGACGAACTTGAGAACGTCTGGCCGCTGGTGCCGCCAGGTGCCAGTAATTCAGAAATGTTGGAGAAATTATCATGATGCAACATCAGGTCAATGTATCGGCTCGCTTCAATCCGGAAACCTTAGAACGTGTTTTACGCGTGGTGCGTCATCGTGGTTTCCACGTCTGCTCAATGAATATGGCCGCCGCCAGCGATGCACAAAATATAAATATCGAATTGACCGTTGCCAGCCCACGGTCGGTCGACTTACTGTTTAGTCAGTTAAATAAACTGGTGGACGTCGCACACGTTGCCATCTGCCAGAGCACAACCACATCACAACAAATCCGCGCCTGAGCGCAAAAGGAATATAAAAATGACCACGAAGAAAGCTGATTACATTTGGTTCAATGGGGAGATGGTTCGCTGGGAAGACGCGAAGGTGCATGTGATGTCGCACGCGCTGCACTATGGCACCTCGGTTTTTGAAGGCATCCGTTGCTACGACTCGCACAAAGGACCGGTTGTATTCCGCCATCGTGAGCATATGCAGCGTCTGCATGACTCCGCCAAAATCTATCGCTTCCCGGTTTCACAGAGCATTGATGAGCTGATGGAAGCTTGTCGCGACGTGATCCGCAAAAACAATCTCACCAGCGCCTATATCCGTCCGCTGATTTTCGTCGGTGATGTTGGCATGGGCGTAAACCCGCCAGCGGGATACTCAACCGATGTGATTATCGCCGCTTTCCCGTGGGGAGCGTATCTGGGCGCAGAAGCACTGGAGCAGGGGATCGATGCGATGGTTTCCTCCTGGAACCGCGCAGCACCAAACACCATCCCGACGGCGGCAAAAGCCGGTGGTAACTACCTCTCTTCCCTGCTGGTGGGTAGCGAAGCGCGCCGCCACGGTTATCAGGAAGGTATCGCGTTGGATGTGAACGGTTATATCTCTGAAGGCGCAGGCGAAAACCTGTTTGAAGTGAAAGATGGTGTGCTGTTCACCCCACCGTTCACCTCATCCGCGCTGCCGGGTATTACCCGTGATGCCATCATCAAACTGGCGAAAGAGCTGGGAATTGAAGTGCGTGAGCAGGTGCTGTCGCGCGAATCACTGTACCTGGCGGATGAAGTGTTTATGTCTGGGACAGCGGCAGAAATCACGCCAGTGCGCAGTGTAGACGGTATTCAGGTAGGTGAAGGCCGTTGCGGCCCGGTTACCAAACGCATCCAGCAAGCCTTCTTCGGCCTCTTCACTGGCGAAACCGAAGATAAATGGGGCTGGTTAGATCAAGTTAATCAATAAATACAAAAAATGGGACGGCACGCACCGTCCCATTTACGAGACAGACACTGGGAGTAAATAAAGTATGCCTAAGTACCGTTCCGCCACCACCACTCATGGTCGTAATATGGCGGGTGCTCGTGCGCTGTGGCGCGCCACCGGAATGACCGACGCCGATTTCGGTAAGCCGATTATCGCGGTTGTGAACTCGTTCACCCAATTTGTACCGGGTCACGTCCATCTGCGCGATCTCGGTAAACTGGTCGCCGAACAAATTGAAGCGGCTGGCGGCGTTGCCAAAGAGTTCAATACCATTGCGGTGGATGATGGGATCGCTATGGGCCACGGGGGCATGCTTTATTCACTGCCATCTCGCGAGCTGATCGCTGATTCCGTTGAGTATATGGTCAATGCCCACTGCGCCGATGCCATGGTCTGCATCTCTAACTGCGACAAAATCACCCCGGGGATGCTGATGGCTTCCCTGCGCCTGAATATTCCGGTGATCTTTGTTTCCGGCGGCCCGATGGAGGCCGGGAAAACCAAACTGTCCGATCAGATCATCAAGCTCGATCTGGTTGATGCGATGATCCAGGGGGCAGACCCGAAAGTTTCTGACTCCCAAAGCGATCAGGTTGAACGTTCCGCATGCCCAACCTGCGGTTCCTGCTCCGGGATGTTTACCGCTAACTCAATGAACTGCCTGACCGAAGCGCTGGGCCTGTCGCAGCCGGGCAACGGCTCGCTGCTGGCAACTCACGCCGACCGTAAGCAGCTGTTCCTCAATGCCGGTAAACGCATTGTTGAATTGACCAAACGTTACTACGAGCAAAATGACGAAAGTGCACTGCCGCGTAATATCGCCAGTAAGGCGGCGTTTGAAAACGCCATGACGCTGGATATCGCGATGGGTGGATCGACTAACACTGTACTTCACCTGCTGGCGGCGGCGCAGGAAGCGGAAATCGACTTCACCATGAGTGATATCGACAAACTTTCGCGTAAAGTCCCGCAGTTATGCAAAGTTGCGCCGAGCACCCAGAAATACCATATGGAAGATGTTCATCGTGCTGGTGGTGTTATCGGTATTCTCGGCGAACTGGATCGCGCGGGGTTACTGAACCGTGATGTGAAAAACGTGCTTGGCCTGACGTTGCCACAAACGCTGGAACAATACGACGTTATGCTGACCCAGGATGACGCGGTAAAAAATATGTTCCGCGCAGGCCCTGCTGGCATTCGTACTACACAGGCCTTCTCGCAGGATTGCCGTTGGGATTCTCTCGATGACGATCGCGCCAATGGCTGTATCCGCTCGCTGGAACACGCCTACAGCAAAGACGGCGGCCTGGCGGTGCTCTACGGTAATTTCGCAGAAAACGGCTGCATCGTTAAAACCGCGGGCGTCGATGACAGCATCCTCAAATTCACCGGCCCGGCGAAAGTGTACGAAAGCCAGGATGACGCGGTAGAAGCGATTCTCGGCGGCAAAGTTGTCGCTGGCGATGTAGTGGTGATCCGGTACGAAGGCCCGAAAGGCGGTCCGGGGATGCAGGAAATGCTCTACCCAACCAGCTTCCTGAAATCAATGGGTCTCGGTAAAGCCTGCGCGCTGATCACCGACGGACGCTTCTCCGGCGGCACCTCTGGTCTTTCCATCGGCCACGTCTCGCCGGAAGCGGCAAGCGGCGGCAGCATTGGTCTGATTGAAGACGGCGATCTTATCGCTATCGACATTCCCAACCGTGGCATTCAGTTACAGGTAAGCGATGCCGAACTGGCGGCGCGTCGTGAAGCGCAGGAAGCTCGTGGCGACAAAGCCTGGACGCCGAAAAATCGCGAACGTCAGGTCTCCTTTGCGTTGCGCGCCTACGCCAGCCTGGCAACCAGCGCCGACAAAGGTGCGGTGCGCGATAAATCGAAACTGGGGGGTTAATAATGGCTGACTCGCAACCCCTGTCCGGTACCCCGGAAGGTGCCGAATATTTAAGAGCGGTGCTGCGCGCGCCGGTCTACGAAGCGGCGCAGGTCACGCCGCTACAAAAAATGGAAAAGATCTCGTCTCGTCTTGATAACGTGATTCTGGTGAAACGCGAAGATCGCCAGCCAGTTCATAGCTTTAAGCTGCGCGGTGCATACGCCATGATGGCGGGCCTGACGGAAGAACAAAAAGCGCACGGCGTGATAACCGCTTCCGCGGGTAACCACGCGCAGGGCGTCGCGTTTTCTTCCGCACGGTTAGGCGTGAAGGCGCTGATCGTCATGCCAACCGCCACCGCCGATATCAAAGTTGATGCGGTGCGCGGCTTTGGCGGCGAAGTGTTGCTTCATGGCGCGAACTTTGACGAAGCAAAAGCGAAAGCGATCGAACTGTCACAGCAGCAGGGCTTCACCTGGGTGCCACCGTTCGACCACCCGATGGTGATCGCCGGGCAAGGCACGCTGGCGCTGGAACTGCTCCAGCAGGATGCCCATCTTGACCGCGTGTTTGTGCCGGTCGGCGGCGGCGGTCTGGCGGCGGGTGTGGCGGTGCTGATCAAACAACTGATGCCGCAAATCAAAGTGATCGCCGTGGAAGCGGAAGACTCCGCCTGCCTGAAAGCAGCGCTGGATGCGGGTCATCCCGTTGATTTGCCACGCGTGGGACTGTTCGCAGAAGGCGTTGCGGTAAAACGCATCGGCGACGAAACCTTCCGTTTATGCCAGGAGTATCTCGACGACATCATCACCGTCGATAGTGATGCGATCTGTGCGGCGATGAAGGATTTATTCGAAGATGTGCGCGCGGTGGCGGAACCCTCTGGCGCGCTGGCGCTGGCGGGAATGAAAAAATACATCGCCCAGCACAACATTCGCGGCGAACGGCTGGCGCATATTCTTTCCGGTGCCAACGTGAACTTTCACGGTCTGCGCTACGTCTCGGAACGCTGCGAACTGGGCGAACAGCGTGAAGCGTTACTGGCGGTGACCATTCCGGAAGAAAAGGGCAGCTTCCTCAAATTCTGCCAACTGCTTGGCGGGCGTTCGGTCACCGAGTTCAACTACCGTTTTGCCGATGCCAAAAACGCCTGCATCTTTGTCGGCGTGCGCTTAAGCCGTGGCCTCGAAGAGCGCAAAGAAATTTTGCAGATGCTCAACGACGGTGGCTACAGCGTGGTTGATCTCTCCGACGACGAAATGGCGAAGCTGCATGTGCGCTATATGGTTGGCGGGCGTCCATCGCATCCGTTGCAGGAACGCCTCTACAGTTTCGAATTCCCGGAATCACCGGGCGCGCTGCTGCGCTTCCTCAACACGCTGGGTACGCACTGGAACATTTCTTTGTTCCATTATCGCAGCCACGGTACCGACTATGGGCGCGTACTGGCGGCGTTCGAGCTTGGCGATCATGAACCGGATTTTGAAACCCGGCTGAATGAACTGGGTTACGATTGCCACGACGAAACCCATAACCCGGCGTTCAGGTTCTTTTTGGCGGGTTAGTGGTTCGGCAAAATCTTCCAGAACGCCTCAATCAGCGGCTCATGAAGCCGCTTTTTTTGTACGCACACGCCCAGCTCAAACGGCGTTTTCTCATCGCTACGCTCCAGAATCATCACGCGGTTGCGCACGGGTTCCGGGCTGTTTTCCAGCACCACCTCTGGTAGCAGCGCCACGCCGCAGCCGAGCGCCACCATCGATACCATTGCTTCATGCCCGCCAACCGTGGCGTAAATCATTGGGTTGCTGATTTTGTTGCGTCGAAACCACAGTTCAATGCGGCGGCGTACCGGTCCCTGATCGGCCATGATAAACGGCACTGTAGACCAGTCGGGCTTTTCGACAGATACCTGATTACGCACCGGGCAGGGCAGCGCGGGAGCAATCAGCACCACCGCCAGATTCTCCAGCATCGAAAACGCCACTGCGCCCGGCAAGGTTTCCGGTTTCCCGGCAATCGCCAGATCCGCTTCGCCAGTGACGACCTTTTCCATCGCATCTGCCGCATCACCAGTCGTGAGTTTAATCTCCACCGACGGGTGTTCCGCGCGGAAGCGATCGAGAATCGGCGGCAGATGGCTGTAGGCAGCGGTCACCGAGCAGAAGATATGTAATTCGCCAGAGAGCGACGGTCCTTGCTGATCGATGGTGTGGCGCAGCTGTTGATACTGCAACAGCGTTTGCTGGGCGAAAACGCGCAGTTCTTCGCCAGCTTCGGTTAGCGTTACCGTGCGGTTATCGCGCACAAACAGCGGCTGACCGAGATCGTCTTCCAGGCGCTGAATCTGCCGAGAGAGCGTGGACGGGCTAACGTGCATTGCCCGCGCGCTGCGGCCAAAATGGCGGCTTTCCGCCAGATGCAGGAAGGTTTTCAGATCGCGTAAATCCAATGGCGCAGCCCTTAATGTTGACGTTGCAGAAATTGCAATGTGACGTTGTGAATATATCAATTTCCGCAATAAATTTCCTGTCATATAGTGAATTCAATCTCGCAAACGCGAACCGAACAATAAGAAGCACAACATCACGAGGAATCACCATGGCTAACTACTTCAATACACTGAATCTGCGCCAGCAGTTGGCACAGCTGGGCAAATGTCGCTTTATGGGCCGCGATGAATTCGCCGATGGCGCGAGCTACCTTCAGGGTAAAAAAGTAGTCATCGTCGGCTGTGGCGCACAGGGTCTGAACCAGGGCCTGAACATGCGTGATTCTGGTCTCGATATCTCCTACGCTCTGCGTAAAGAAGCGATTGCCGAGAAGCGCGCATCCTGGCGTAAAGCGACCGAAAATGGTTTTAAAGTGGGTACTTACGAAGAACTGATCCCACAGGCGGATCTGGTGGTTAACCTGACGCCGGACAAGCAGCACTCTGATGTAGTGCGCACCGTACAGCCACTGATGAAGGACGGCGCGGCGCTGGGTTACTCGCATGGTTTCAACATCGTGGAAGTAGGCGAGCAGATCCGTAAAGACATCACCGTAGTAATGGTTGCGCCGAAATGCCCTGGCACCGAAGTGCGTGAAGAGTACAAACGTGGATTCGGCGTACCGACGCTGATTGCCGTTCACCCGGAAAACGATCCGAAAGGCGAAGGCATGGCGATCGCCAAAGCCTGGGCGGCTGCAACCGGTGGTCACCGTGCGGGTGTGCTGGAATCGTCTTTCGTTGCGGAAGTGAAATCTGACCTGATGGGCGAGCAAACCATCCTGTGCGGTATGTTGCAGGCTGGCTCTCTGCTGTGCTTCGACAAGCTGGTGGAAGAAGGTACCGATCCAGCATACGCAGAAAAACTGATTCAGTTCGGTTGGGAAACCATCACCGAAGCACTGAAACAGGGCGGCATCACCCTGATGATGGACCGTCTCTCTAACCCGGCGAAACTGCGTGCTTACGCGCTGTCTGAACAGCTGAAAGAGATCATGGCGCCGCTGTTCCAGAAACACATGGATGACATCATCTCCGGCGAATTCTCTTCCGGCATGATGGCAGACTGGGCCAACGACGATAAGAAACTGCTGACCTGGCGTGAAGAGACCGGCAAAACCGCGTTCGAAACCGCGCCGCAGTATGAAGGCAAAATCGGCGAGCAGGAGTACTTCGATAAAGGCGTACTGATGATCGCGATGGTAAAAGCAGGCGTTGAGTTGGCGTTTGAAACCATGGTTGATTCCGGCATCATCGAAGAGTCTGCTTACTATGAATCACTGCACGAACTGCCGCTGATTGCCAACACTATCGCTCGTAAGCGTCTGTACGAAATGAACGTGGTTATCTCTGATACCGCCGAGTACGGTAACTATCTGTTCTCTTACGCTTGTGTGCCGCTGCTGAAACCGTTTATGGCAGAGCTGCAACCGGGCGACTTGGGTAAAGCTATTCCGGAAGGTGCGGTAGATAACGCGCAGTTGCGTGATGTGAACGAAGCGATTCGCAGCCATGCGATTGAGCAGGTAGGTAAGAAACTGCGCGGCTATATGACGGATATGAAACGTATTGCTGTTGCAGGTTAAGTGCGATTCAGAGTTCAAGGCCTTCTCCCGGAGAAGGCCTTGCTGTTAGTTACGGTAAAGCACCTTAATGATGTGATACCCGAACTGGGTATGCAGCGGACCGGTTGGCTCCAGTACCGGACAAGAGAAAACCACTTTATCGAACGCCGGAACCATCTGGCCCTGGCGGAATTCACCTAAATCACCACCGCGTTTACCTGACGGGCAAATGGAGTGTTTCTTCGCCAGCTTGCCGAAATCGGCACCGTTCTTAATCTGCTCGAGAAGTTCCAGAGCCAGTTTCTCTTCTTTTACAAGGATATGCAGTGCTGCTGCTGTTTTTGCCATGATCGTGCCTTGAATTAAAAATTGTCAGTCAGGGAGGGGGGGACATATATGGCAAAAGCCCGGAAAATCCGGGCTTCGCAGGTCCCTCAAGGGGAGAAAACTTAGGGCCTCTATGGGCTACAGAGTCATTATCGGGGATGGTGATTTTATTGTCAATTTATGAGCGATATGGCATTGATTGACTTGATGACTGCCCTCTGTATGTCTGCAACCAACTCATGTGGCAAACATTGATTAAGATACCCCCGATAAGTCCTTGCTCTGTTTAATCGATTTCGACTGACTTGTTGTACCAGGTCGGCTTTAGCCCAACGTATCTGCTGATCAAAGAATTGCAGGTCATTGATAACATTACTGGCTATTTCAGGGTCTTCCCCGATCATGGTGGGAAGACTCAGTACGCCATATTCAGTTTCCCAT
>ERZ1034992.1248-NODE-1248-length-11739-cov-5.616826_pt1 | contig 11739 bp, 8 predicted proteins | sample MGYA00520695_ERZ1034992 | MGnify/ENA primary metagenome ERZ1034992 (study PRJEB33766, sample SAMN09781778) | gut metagenome | biome: gut microbiome | host: Homo sapiens | place: Madagascar | study: EMG produced TPA metagenomics assembly of the PRJNA485056 data...
GTTATGGATATTGAGAGAAAAACCGGACAGAAAGGGCTGTTTTTTATGAGTGGCGGCATCGAATTTGTTTCATTAGGTTATTGCAGCAATGATTATCTCTGCAAAGTGGATGAGATTCCCCTGGACCACAAAGTCGAAGCGGTCAGTCATCTGACCCAGGGAGGCGGTCCGGCGGCAACCGCGGCAGTCGCGGCGGCACGGCTCGGCATGAACACCGCATTCGTCGGAGTCGCCGGAGACGATGATTCCGGAAAAATCATACTGCGCGATTTCGCCGAGGAAAAAGTCAATACCGAATATATGAAAACACGTCCGGGCTGCTCCACCTCCACGGCTTTCTGCTGGGTGGACAAGGAAGGAAAACGGAGCATTGTCTGGTACCGCGGCAACGGAGCCGATCTTGCGCCGGAGGAAATTCCCGAAGAACTCATCGCCGGCGCAAAAGTACTGCATCTGGACGGACATCAGACCGCCGGAGCGCAGACAGCCGCGAAACTGGCGAAAAAACACGGTGTGCTGGTCAGCATCGACGCCGGAACATTGCGGCCAGGAGTCCGCGAACTGCTGAACGACTGCGATATTGTCATCACCTCGGAATTTTTTGCGCGGCAGCTCACCGGCATTGAAGATTATGAAAAATCGCTGATGGAACTGGTGAAAATCGGTGCGGAAGTCACGGGCATCACCATGGGGGTGAAAGGGTCCATGTGCTTCGACCGGAAAACCGGAAAAATCATCCGCTGTCCGAGTTTCGACATCGAAGTGACGGATACCACCGGCGCGGGGGATGTGTTTCACTCGGCGTTTGCCGTGCGTTATTCCGAAACACGGGATATTTTCGGGAGTATGCGTTTTGCTTCGGCGGTTTCCGCGCTGAAATGCACGAAACTGGGCGGACGCACCGGCATTCCGACCCGTGCGCAGGTCAATGAATTTTTAGCTCAACACTCTTAATGATACAGGAGGTCATCATGGAAAAACTGTTGGTCAAGCTCGGCAGCGAGCTGAAAAGAGGCTACAATAAAGTTTTCGACAACAACACGCTGGGGATGAAACTGACGCGCTTCGGCATTCTGGCTCTGGACAAAGGACAATCCTGGAAATCCAATACCGGCGACTGGGAAGTGGCACTGGTGATGCTCGGCGGCAAATGCTCGGTCAAAGGCAAAGATTTTGAGTTTGCCGAAGTCGGCGGACGCAAAGATGTTTTCTCCGGCAAACCGGATACGGTTTATCTGCCGCGTCATACGGAATACACCGTAACCGCGCTGACCGATTACATGGATCTGGCGGTCAATGAATCCCCTGCCACACGCGACACCGCCCGTCCGACGGTTATCAAAGCGGAACAGACCCGCGAAATCACCATCGGCCGCGACAACTTCACGCGCAAAGCCACTATTCTGCTGGATGAGAAATTCGATTCCGAACATTTCTACATCGGCGAAGGCATGATTCCTTCCGGCAACTGGTCCGGTTATCCTCCGCACCGTCATGACATTGACAATCCGCCGGCTGAAATCAACATGGAGGAAACCTATTTCTACCGCTTCGATCCGGCGCAGGGATTCGGCATTCAGAAGGTTTACCAGCCGGACGGCAGCATTGATGAAACGTACACGGTCAAGCAGAACGACACCGTCGCCATCGCGGAAGGCTATCACCCGCTCTGCGGTGCGCCGGGTTACCAGATGTATTACCTGTGGACCATGTGCGGACCGGTCAACCGCGGGCTGATTTCCAGTCAGGACCCCGCTCATTCGTGGGTTAAATGATGCCGGAACGCAATCTGCTCTTGGGCATTGACTTCGGGACGGGCGGCTGCAAAGTTACCGTCATCGACGCCGCCGGTGTATTTCAGGGGGAAGCCTCCGTTGAATACAGAACGTACTTCCCGCATCCCGGCTGGTCCGAACAGGATCCCGCCGACTGGTATGCGGCAATGTGCGAAGTGCTGAAAAAACTGCGTGCCGAAGGCGTCGATTTCTCCCGGATCGCGGCTCTGGCGTTCGACGGTTCCACCCACAACGCGGTACTGATGGACGCGCAGATGAAACCGCTGCGCAGAACCATCATGTGGACCGATCAGCGCAGTGTCCGGGAATGTGCGGAACTGAAAGCCCGTGCCGGAGAAATCTTCGAAACCGCGTGGCAGATGCCGACGCCGACCTGGACTCTGCCGCAGCTGATGTGGATTCAGCGCAATGAACCGGAAATCACCGCCCGGACAGAACACATTCTGTTCGTCAAGGATTATGTCCGTTATCTGGTTACGGGCGTGGCGGTTACCGATTACATTGAAGCGCAGGGAACGCTGTTCTTCGACATGAAAAACAATTGCTGGTCGCAGGAACTGGCGGCACTGACCGGAATCAGGGCTTCCGCGCTGCCGCAGCTGTGCAAACCGACGGATCAGGTCGGCAAAGTTACGGCGGCAGCCTCCCGCGACACGGGCATTCCCGAAGGAACTCCGGTCATCTGCGGCAGTTCCGATTCCGCCGTGGAAGATTACGGCGCGGGCGCAGTGGAACCGGACGACTGCATTGTCAAACTCGCCACCGCGGGCAATGTCAATGTCATGACCGCAGAAGCGGTTCCGCATGAACGCACGCTGACCTATGCACACATCTGCGAAGGAATGTATTATACCGTCTCCGCCACCAATGCGGCGGCGGTCTGCCAGCGGTGGTTCCGCGACCAGTTCTGCGAACCGGAAAAACTCCGGGCGACGGAACTGAACAAAAAAGCGTTCAGTCTGATGGATGAGCTGGCGGCGGAATCCCCGATCGGGGCAAACGGCGTGTTCTTTCATCCATATCTGCAGGGAGAACGCTCGCCGTACTGGGATTCGAATCTGCGCGGCAGTTTCACCGGTTTTTCCATGGGATCAACCCGCGGCGACTGTGCACGGGCATTGCTGGAAGGCGTCGGCTTCTCCCTGATGGACTGTTACGGTCTCATCGAGGAAATGAAGCTTCCGGTGAAACGCCTGATCCTGATCGGCGGCGGAGCCAGAAGCGCCTTGTGGAGTGAAATTGTGTGCAGTATTTTCAACCTGCCGCTGCAGGTGCCGACTCCGGGCGATGCGTCGTTCGGCAGTGCGCTGCTGGCAGGTACGGGCGCAGGGTTCTTCGCCGATCCCCGCGACGCCGTGCGGAAATGTCTGAAAACCGACCGTGAACTGCGGCCGGATCCGGACAAGGCGGCGCGCTACCGGAAGCTGTTCCGGCAGTACCGGGACATCCATGACGCCCTGGCGCCGGTCTACGCAAAATATGCTTCGGAACAGGAATGAATTGAAACGGAATAAAAAACTGGAACGACAACCAATAACAAAGGAGGCTTGAAAGCCATGTTACCGTCCACAACCAGCTACATGTTTGAAATGATCCGTACTGAACTCACGGATGCCGTCGGACACGACTACGTCGATGTGCGTATGGCGGACAGATTTGCCCACTCGGTCGATTATTACTGGATCCCCGAAATGTGGCATGACCGCAACATGCCCTGCCCGCAGGCGGACATCATTGTCCATCCCGGCTCGACGGAAGAAGTTTCGAAAGTCATGAAAATCGCCAACAACTACAAGATTCCGGTGGTTCCGTGGGGCGGCGGCTCCGGTTCGCAGGGCGGCGCACTGCCGATCTGCGGCGGCATTCTGCTGGACACCAAACGGCTGAACCAGGTTGAAAAGATTGACACGACTTCCCTGACCGTTACCTGCGGCACGGGCATCATCATGCGTCATCTGGAATGGGAATGCAACAAGGCGGGTTATTCGACCATGCACCTGCCCGCCTCCATTGCCTGCGCGACCATCGGCGGCTTCCTGGCGCACCGCGGCACCGGCGTGCTTTCCACCAAGTGGGGCAAAATCGAAGACATGGTCATGTCCATCGAAGTCGTGCTGCCCACCGGCGAAATCATCAATACACTGCCGATCCCGCGCCATGCATCCGGACCGGATCTCACCATGATGTTCCTCGGCAGTGAAGGTACGCTCGGCGTCATCACCAAAGTTACGCTGAAAATTCATCCGCAGCCCGAATCCCGCAAATTCCGCGCCTATCTGTTCAAAACCTTCGACGACGCCATGGATGCCGGCGCCTCCCTGATGCGCAGCCGTCTGCGTCCCTGCACCATCCGTCTGTACGATGAAGAGGAAACCCGCAGCCACGTCAAGCGCGTGTTCGGTCTGGATCAGATCAGCGGCGCTTACCTGGTGTTCGGTTTCGACGGCTACGAAAAGATCGTCGACCTCGAAATGGAAGAAGCCATGAAAATCATGAACCGCTATGATGTTCAGGACCTGGGCAGCAAAGGCGGCGACATGTGGTGGGAAAACAAATACAAATTCTTCTATCCGCCGTACATGTTCCACATGCCGATGGCATTCGGAACGCTCGACACCGTCGCCACGTTCAGCAACATCAAGAACGTCTACTGGGCGATGAAGAAAGTCGTCAACGAAAACTTCCCGGAAGCCCGTTTCATCGGACACTTCTCCCACTGGTATGAATGGGGCTGCATGCTGTATGCCCGTTTCATCTTCGAGAAAGCGCCGGATGATCCGCGGGAAGCGGCCGAACTCTACAACCGCGTGTGGGATCTCGCCATCCGCGCGGCGGTTGCCAACGGCGGCGTGATCAACGAACATCACGGCGTCGGACTCAAACTCGGACACTTCATGAAGGAACTGTACGGTCCGGCAAAACCGCTGGTGCTGGACAAGATCAAGAAGGAACTCGACCCCAACGGCATCATGAACCCCGGCAAGATGGGCTTCGGTTTCTAACTCAATCACAAAGGAGATTTTACCATGAATTTCACGAAATTCGAACCCGATATGAAGTCCTGCCGCTACTGCTTCATGTGCCGCCATCTTTCCGCGGTCGGCAATGTGCTGTTCAGCGAAGCGGACACCCCGCGCGGACGCGCCCTCATGCTCGACACCGCCAGCCACGATCCGGAATTTCTGTTCACGGACGATGTGATCGAAACCATGTACCGCTCCGACCTTTCAGCCTGCTGCCGTTTCCACTGCGTCAGCCATTACGATGAAAACGGTCTGGTGCTGGCTGCCCGCCGCGACATTGTTGAAGCCGGCAAAGCCCCCGCGAAAGTCGCCGAACTCGCCAAAAAATATGCACAGGACAATCAGTTCACGACCGAAGGCAAAGCCGATGTTCTGTACTTTGTCGACGCCTATACGGATGAAGAAGGCTCGGTAACCTCCGCGTTTGCCGCCATTGCCAAAGCCGCAAACGTCGGATACGCCACCATTTCCGGCGGCTGTATCGGCAAAGCGCTCAAAGTCCTCGGCTATGAAAACGAAGCAAAGAAAGCAGCGGAAAACTTCGCCGCCGCGGTCAATGCATCCGGCGCAAAAATCCTCGTGGTCAGCAATCCTGCCGCCTACGACGCCGTCAAGAACGACTTCCCCGCATGGGGCGTCAAAGTGAATGCGGAAGTCATGCACACTTCCCAGTTCATCGCCAAACTGCTGGCGGACAAATCTCTCAAAGCCGCGGACGCCAAAGCGGAAGTCTATTATCTGGAAAGTGATTTTCTCAAGAACTACAACGGCAACATCAGTGCGCCGCGTGACGTTCTCACCGCGTTCGGTTTCATTCTGAAACCCTTCGGCACCAACAACGAGGAATCCTACTCCGCCGGTGAAGGCGCCTGTGTTCTGAAGGAACTCCATCCGGAACTGGTCACCAAACTTGCGAAGAAAGTCGCTTCCCGTGCCGACAATCCGGAAAAAGATCTGCTGATCACGGCATCCCCGTACACGGCAATCGTCCTGAAAAAGGAAGCGGGGCTGAACGTCGCCACCATCGAAGAAGTCATTGCTTCGCAGCTGTGAGGTCGGGTCATGGCACTTTATTCTTTCAATGAACTGCTGAAACCCGCGCGGAAACAGGGGATCGGAATTGCCGCCATCAATCTGGCGAATTACGAAACTGCCGCCGCGCTGTTCGAAGCCGCGGAAATGACGCAGCTGCCGCTGATCGTGCAGATGTATTCCCGCATGTTCGGCAACGGCAAGGCGGAAATGATTATTCCGATGCTCCGCAGATTCGCGGAAAAATGTTCCCAGCCGGTCGCGGTTCACCTCGACCACGGCGCCAGCTTCGAAGAAGCGAAAAACGCCATCGAATGGGGATGCACTTCCGTCATGTTCGACGGCTCCCGGCTGCCGATGGACGAAAATATCCGAATCACCCGGCAAGTCGTTGAAATGGCGCACAAAGCCGGTGTTTCAGTGGAAGCCGAAATCGGACACGTCGCCATGGGCGATGAAGGTCATCTGACCGTTCCCGAAGAAGCGGTCCGTTTTGTCGAAGCCACCGGCGTGGACGCCCTGGCAATCGCCATCGGCACGGCACACGGCTACTACAAGGAAACGCCGAAGCTCGACGTTGCCCGCTGCAAAGAAATCGGCGATGCTCTTCCCGAACTGCCGCTCGTTCTCCATGGCGGTTCCGGCACTCCGATGGAAGACGTCCAGAAGGTGATCCGCTGCGGCATTTCCAAAATCAACGTGGCGACCGAATATCAGGACTGTTTCCTGAAGGCAACCCGCGCTGAACTGGAAAAGCTGAACGGCAAATTTGTTCCGGTGGACAAGTTCATGGATCCCATCCGGGAAAAATGCGCCGCCCATGCGGCACAGCTGATGCGCTGTTTTGCTCTTCAGCAGTAAACATTTTCCATGCTCTGCTCCGGCCGTTCCCGGTTTTCCGCCGGGAGCGGCTTTTTATTTTCTGCTGTCGACAACAAAAATCCAGTTTAAAAATCAATAATGCTGTTTACAGAAACGGAATATTCCATTATAATATAATACCAAAAGACACATTGTAACCAGAAAAGGATTTTCCGGCATGAAATTTTCCATAGAACAGCATCAGGTTCTGCTGAACGGGCAGCCATACGCCGTTCTTTCCGGCGCAATTCACTATTTCCGCACCCTTCCCGAACAATGGGAAGACCGTCTGCTCAAACTCCGGAGCTGCGGCTTCAACACCGTGGAAACATATCTGGCATGGCATCTGCACGAAGTCCGGGAAGGCGAATTCGATTTCTCCGGACGGCTGGATTTTGCCCGGTTCATCCGGCTTGCCGGCAAACTCGGTCTGCATGTGATCGTGCGGCCCGGTCCTTATATCTGCTCCGAATGCGACCTCGGCGGAATGCCCGGCTGGCTGCTGGGCAAACCGGGAATCCGTCTCCGCTGCTGCAACAGCATCTTTCTCGCGTATGTGAAAAAATTCTTTCATGAAGTCATGCCTATGCTGGCTCCGCTGCAATGCACACAGGGCGGACCCGTCATCGCAATGCAGCTGGAAAACGAGTACGGCAGTTACGCGGACGACAAGGCGTATCTGCGCCAGCTGGCGGATTTCATGCGGCAGGACGGTATCGAAGTTCAGCTGTTCACTTCGGACGGAGCGGGCGAAATCTGGCTGAAACGCGGCACACTCCCCGAATTTCCCGCCACGGTCAACTACCGCTGCAACCCGAAGACCAACATGCAGGCGCTGGACCGCTGCAACACCGGATATCCCAATGCGCATGTGACCATGGAACTCTGGAACGGCAAGGCATGGCACTGGGGAGTTCAGCCGCTGCATCACAATGATGAAGCAGTGGCGGCGGACATCCGGGCGGTACTGGAAGACCACGCTTCGGTCAACTGCTACATGTTTCACGGCGGCACGAACTTCGGGTTCACCAGCGGAGCCAATTTCTTCAACGGCAAATACATGCCGCTTCTGACCAGCTACGAAGTGGACGCCATACTCGATGAAGCCGGCAACCCAACCCCGAAATATTCTGCCGTACAGAAAGTCATGGAACAGTATCATCCGGGCTCCACAGCACCCGTCCGTCCGAATCCAGCCCAAGCCTATGCCTCCGTGAAATGCACGGAATACGTTTCGCTCGCGGATTCGCTGGACCGTCTTTCCGTTCCGGTGCATTCACCGCTGCCGGAACCCATGGAGCATTTCGGACAGTCCTTCGGCTTCATTCTGTATTCCGCCGCGGTTCAACCCTGGCACAGCGGCACATATATTTTCCAGAACATGCGCGACCGCGCCATTGTCATGCTCAACGGCACCGTCATTGCCATGGTATACCGCAATGATCCGGATCAGAGCGTAACTCTGAACATCCGCGAACCGGACAGCCGGCTGGACATTCTGGTAGAAAACATGGGGCGCGTCAACTTCGGAACCACCATGGAATCCGAACTGCGCGGCATGACCGGATTCTGTCTTGCCGGCGGCATCATGCATCTCACAGGCTGGACGATCCGTCCCCTGCCCCTCAATGACTGGAGTTCATTGCAGTTCGGCAAGAATTTTCCAGCGCAGGAAGAACCCGGTTTTTACCGTGCGGAAATGCTGTTGAATGAAGAACCCGCGGACACGTTCCTCTTTTTTCCCGAAGGCACGCGCGGGTACTGCATGGTCAACGGATTCAATATCGGGCGTTACTGGAACATCGGACCGCAGCGGACGCTGTATATTCCCGCTCCGCTGCTGAAAAAGGGACGCAACGAAATTGTGGTTTTCGAGCTGCACGGACTGCGTTCCGAAACTCTGCATTTCAGTGAGAAACGCATTCTCGACCCCATGCAGGAAATGCCGCTGTAAAAACAGAAAAACGGCAGACTGGTGTTCTGCGCACAAGTCTGCCGTCCTGAAAAAAACAGTGCTTACTTTTCCAGTGTCAGCCCGTCTCCGAAGCTGAAGCAATGCGGCACAGAAACCGGTGATTTTCCTTTGAACGGAATCTCGCCGAACATCGCGCGGACCACTGCATCAATCGTGGCTTCGCAGTCATGATATGCGTTGATGTAAGTGCCGACCTGCGCCGCATCATAAAGAAGATACGGCGTACCGAAAGAAATCATCAGCAGTTTCCGGATTTTCGGATTGGACAGGAAATCCCAGAAAATCGGATCAAAGCCGCGGTATTCGCTGTACTGCGGGTTGGCGTCGCTGGCAAAAATCACCAGTTCAAACGTATCCAGCAGATTGACCACGGCGTGATAATCCTTCGTGCCGATCATCGTTACTTCATAACCGCGTCCGGCAAGACGGCTGCGGAATTTGTCCAGATACTTGAAAGGAGCCGGTTTGTTGGGATTGACCAGCACCAGGATGCGTGCGCCTTTTTTCAGTTTCAGCGGCAGAACGCCGTCCCGGTTGCGCAGCAGGGTAAGGCTGTCTTCGGCAATACGACGGGCAATTTCCGCATTCTTTTTGAGCAGAGCCGTCATATCGGCTTTTTCCTCTTTCGCCAGTTCTTCGGGCGTCAGACCGAGCTGCGCCTTGAATGTCAGCACCCGGCGGACAGCATCATCAATGCGTTCCCGGCTGATGCGTCCGTCTTTGAGTGCGGCCTTGACCAGTGGGAAAAATTTTTCCGGTTCCGGCCAGAGAAACATATCCACACCGGCGTTGATGGAATCAATCACGCGGGTTTCGTAATCTCCCCAGGCGAGATAACCGTTCATGCACATGGCGTCCGTCAGAATCACTCCCCGAAAACCGAGTTCGCCGCGGAGAAGATCCGTCAGCAGACGTCTGCTGCACGTGGCGGGCCGCCACAGCTGTTTCTTTTCATCCATGGGTTCATACGCGGGAAATGCAAGGTGTCCGATCATGATGGACATCGCGCCGGCGTCGATCAGCGCCTTGAAAACCTTGCCGTGCATTTTGTCCCATTCCGCTTTGGACAGCACATTGAAACTGGTAACGTAGTGCTGGTTGCGGGTGTCTGTGCCGTCACCGGGAAAATGCTTCGGACATGCCGCACAGCCGCAGTCCTGCATTCCCTTGACAATGTTTTTCAGAATCCGGATGGCATGATCCGGACGGTCGCCGACGCTGCGGATGTTGGTTACTGGATTTTCGCGGTTGAGATTGAGGTCGGAGACCGGACCGAATCCCCAGCGGATATTGAGCGCACGGCCTTCGGACCCAATGACTTTTCCAAAGTCATAACTGTCTTTTTCCGAAAAAGTTGCGGAAACCCCCATGGTACGCGGCATGGCAGTGTAACCGTCGATCTGCGCACCGATGCCGCTTTCGAAATCACCGCTGTAAAGCACAGGAACCGTCAGACCGGCGGCGGCAACGGATTCCTGAAGCGTCGTAGTCACGCCTGCGCCATGTGCATAGGCTTCAATGATTTCGCTTCCGGTGAAAATGCTGCCGACCGGATATTTCTTCAGCCATTTTTCCGCCGGTAAATCGCGGCTCATCACATAACTGCCGCGTTCGTTGACCAGCTGACCGATCTTTTCATTGAGAGTCAGTTTACGGAACGTGCTTTCCACCCATGCCTGCTGTTTTTTGGTAAGTTTCTTCAACATTTTTTCAACCTCTTGTTTTGAACTGCCATTCATTATAACCGCAGACAGCAGTATTTACAAGGGGATCGGCAAGTTTTTCGCAGGAAACAATGACCCAATTGTGTCATTTGCCGGATGCACCGTTCATCTCCAGAAAATGCCGAGTTCTTCCGGCAGACGATTTTCCCGGAAACAGCGTTCAAATGTTTCCGGCAGACCGTCAATGATGTATTGTCCATCCGGTTCCCGCCGGTGCGCCGACTGCCGCAGAACCACCGGAGTCAATTGTTCTGTCAGCATTTCAATGCAGTTCGCATGTTCCAGCGCTATGGCAAGCGAACAGGTGAAGACCGGTTCCCCGTGAATTTTCCGGATCATGTCCATAAACATATCGGTATGCGGCTGTTCCGTAATGCCGGAATACAGAAGAAACCCTTCCGCGGAACGGATGCTCCAGCCGTTCCTGACCTGCCAGTCGACCACTCCGCGTTCACACTCAATGCGCATCACGGGATCGGCATTTCTGTCCGAAACATGTGCCAGCAGGGAAATCAGTTCCACGCCGTTTTCCGTGCGAAAACGCAGCGCACATGCATCAAAAGTTTCAATGCTCTCACGGGCGCGGTACAGGGTTCCCCCGACCGAAACCGCATGGGCGGAACAGTCAAAACAGTCGCCGGAAAGAAACAGCTGGAGATTCAGATAATGGGCAAACGCATTATTGACCGGTGAATCCCGGATCGGTGTGCCGTCGGCGGCGGCAAGGATGCCTGCCCAGTTGTTGCGTGAATAATATTGATCGTTCCGCGGCCAGATGCCCATGACAGCAATGCGTTTCACTCTGCCGAGCCGTCCGGACAGCAGATACTGTTTGATGAACTGAATTTCCCGTGCGTAGACGTGCTGAAAACCGACAGCGGCAAATTTACCGGACTGTTTTTCCGCCGCCATCATCCGGCGAACCGCTTCCACGGAACCGGCGGCTGGTTTTTCCACCAGGACATTTGCGCCGTACGCCAGAGCCTGTTCCGTCATCCGTTCATGAAGGGCGATTCCTGTCGGGATGCAGACCAGATCCAGTTTTCCGGGAAAATTTTCATACATGGCGTCCGCCGAAGAATAGATTTCTGTTCCAAGCTGCCGCATGACAGCCAGTTCATCGGCAACCTGATCCGGGTTGATGACAACTGCCGCCGCCAGTTCCGCCCTGCCCTGGTCCGCCAGATTTTTCAAATTGACGAAGTGAGTTCTGCCGTAACCGGAAACACCGATCAGACCGGTCTTTATCTGTTTCATTCTTGCTGTTCCTTATAATTAAGGGAACCTCTATCAATATCTTTTTGACAGAAATTCCGATTGTTTCTGTT
>ERZ1034992.1255-NODE-1255-length-11706-cov-41.363660_pt1 | contig 11706 bp, 21 predicted proteins | sample MGYA00520695_ERZ1034992 | MGnify/ENA primary metagenome ERZ1034992 (study PRJEB33766, sample SAMN09781778) | gut metagenome | biome: gut microbiome | host: Homo sapiens | place: Madagascar | study: EMG produced TPA metagenomics assembly of the PRJNA485056 data...
ATGTTTGCTAATAATAAGATTATTTAAGAAAGTCTCTTGATATTTTTCATCATCGAAATTTTCTAAGTGAGATGTAATAAATTCCATCACAGTGCAAATACCATGCATATATTTTTCATTTCCATGAATAGCATCATATTTACCAAAAAATAAAGATGGTGCATTTTCTTTCATATCTTCATAAACAATTTTATAAGCTTCATTGACTTCCATCTTTTGAACTCTCTCTTTCTTTTTTATTTTATATACTTATTATAGCAGAGGGTTGATTGTTTGTCAACTCTTTTTAAAAATTTTTAATATTCTACTTCAATCTGAGATAAATCCCCTTTTTCATTAAAAATAAGACCAACGCCCTCACTTTCTTGATTATTCATTATTTTAAGAAAGTCTTTTCTATTTTCTTGAATATGAATATCGCCCCTTCTTTCAGCTTTTTTGAATAAGTATTCAAAAATCTCTCTTTCCATTTTATTTGAATTAATAGGTTCTTCTGTGAGAAACAAGCAATGATTTTTTCCATTTTTTTCAAAATTATAAGGGTATACATTAATAACAATGTCATCCAAATAACCGGAATATATGCTGAAAAATATTTCCATAGGTTGATAGTTCATAGGTTTACAGGATGGGCCATTTTTCCTTTGTACTCCATAAAGCTGATTTTCGTCATCGGTTCCAATAAAGTTCATCCATTCTCTAACAGTATTTTTTTTCATTTTTTTTACCTCTCTCTTTTTTTATATATTTATTATAGCATATTTTTTTAAACTTGTAAAGTATTTTTTAAAAATCTTCTTTTTCTGTAATAAACAAACAATAGTTCTTTCCATTTTCATGGCGGTTTTTAGGATATACATTGACAACAACATCATCCAAGTAACCGGAATAAATTTCAAAAAATTCTTTCATAGGTTTATAGCTTTTCAATTTACAACGTAAACCGTCTTCCATTTGAATGCCATAAAAGTCATTCTCATTATTAGTTCCTAAAAATTCCATCCACTCTCTAACAGTTTTTCTTTTCATTGTTTCCTACCTCTTTCTTTTTTATGTATTTATTATAGCATTCTTTTTTATTTTTGTCAATAGTTTTTTTAATATTCTTCTAATATTTCTTCATAGTCATCTTCATTTAAAGGTTCATCATAGCCTATTACAGTGAAAAGAGTTCCATCATTTCTGAAAACTAATCTGATTGAAGTATCTTCATTAAAGTTAGACACTTCAATATAGTTAGGCTTATTTTCTTGAATAATTACACGTCCTTGAAAGCGGGCTTCTTTGAATAAATGTTCAAATATTTCTTTTTGTGTTTTATTAGTATAATCAAAAGGTTCTTTTTTTATAATAAATAAGTGATGATGTTGCTGTGGTTTATCCAATTCGCCCATAACTAAAAAGCTAGAAATAAACCGAACAACGATTCTGTTAGAAATATTTGATTCTTTTTCTAAAAATTCTTTTTTAGTATACCATGGAATATAATCTGGTATAAAGTTAGGGTCATCATTTTCTTCCATAACTCCGTAAAGATTGTATCTATTATCATCTTCTTTACTCATAGATTCTACCCATTCTCTAAGTGTCTTTTCTTCCATTTTATTTTCCTCTCTTCTACTTGATAAACTTATTATAATACTCTTTTTTGCTTTTGTCAATAGTTTTTTTAATTTTTTTTTAAAGTGTTAAAAAGTAACAATTTAATACTATTAAACTTATTTGAATAATGTACGTGTTAACGTGAGTTTTATTCTTAATATTCAAAACAACACTGATGAAACAATTTAATAATCCTAAAAATGGCGCCCACCAAAAGCCGCACAATACAAAAGTAACATTCAATAGTGTAATAATAGACAAAAGGTCAGCTATTTCAAAACAATAATTTTCTTTTTCTATTGAAAAAAATTTTTTCATATTTTTTCCCTCTCTGTTATTTGATGATATAAGTATAACATATTGAAAATAATTTGTATATGATATTTTTTAATCTGTTGAAACTTGATGTTTTTTAATTAGTCATTTTGACGAAGGCGGCGGCAGGGTCTTTGTGCAAAGTGCTGAATTTTAGGATTTTTATGGCGTAAAGTTTGTGCAAATTGCCTATTGACAAAAAGCTGAAAATATGTTAGAATGGAGGTTTCGAGCGGCTATGAAATGCTAGCCGCCCGTCAAATTGCACAAAAATAATGTTCAAAAATGCTTGATTTTTGTGCATAATGTACAAAAAATGACTAAAAATCCCTTATTTGTTAATTTTTTAACGAGATATTCACAAAAAATGCACAAAAATGTATAAAAAATAGCTGATTTTTTGTGTATTTTTACTAATTGTTAAAAAAATAACCTTTGTGCAATATCACAATAGCCAAATTGGATCGTTTTTGTGCAATTTATACAAAAAACCTTGATTTTTTTAAGATTCCCGCGTTAATTTTGTATAAATTGCACAAAAGTAGCAGCTAAAATAATGCACAAAATAGGCTGGATTTTACCAGCCTATTTTTATTCATTTTTACTATTGACTTTTTTATTTTATCCGATTCGCCTTTTGTTTTTTAGTCATGTGAACAGTTTCTTGAATCGGCTCATAGCATGTTATGAGTGGCACTTTAAGCATTTGACTTTTTTCTATTGCCTGTCGATAACTTGTGTATTTTATTCCAGCAACTTTGTAAGATACTTTTGTCATGTTTTACACCTCTTTTTTTACTGCGGATATTCTTCATGCGATTCAACTAGAGTTATTAGCGTTTTATCATTTTTTGGATTGTCTGGCATTCTTTTACAGAGATTAATAAACTGAGCTACTAGAACAGAATCTGGATTGTAAAGTTTTACCATTCTATCAATTAAGACTTTTCTTACTATGTTCATGGTTTTACCTCTTAAAGTGGGCGGCGATTGCCGCCCTCGAATCATGTCTACAGGTTGCTTTTTGTTACCTCTCAATCTTTCAATGAAAAGTACGCTTTCTTTTTGTTCACGGTTCTAACAACCTTTTCTTCTGCGATGAGTTTCCGCATTAAAGAAGAGATTTTCTGATTTGAAAGTTCAGAGAACGGACTGTACTTTTTTTGCATCTCTGTAATTGTGAGCGGCTCTGTGAAAGTTGCCATAGTTTCCGCAATCTGATTCATGAGTTCTTCATTTTCTTTCTGCGTTTTAGTTGGTTTAGAATTTTTCTTTTTGTTGTCCAGCAACTCGATCTCATGTTCAAGAAAGTCTTTGAACTTGATCTCATGTTCAGTTTCCTTTACCACGTCCAGAAGATTTACAAGGTATTCTCTTTTTGTCATTTTTGTGTTTGTCATTTTAAAATCCCTCTTTCTTTCTTAAAATATTGTTTTATTTATCTGTTTTTATAGAAGATTATAGCATATTCTTTTTAATTTGTAAAGTGTTTTTTAATGACTTTCAAATTTTTTGAATTTTCCCTTTTTTGTAAAATAGATTCTACCAATACTTGCGTCATCTCTATCCCACAAAAGAATACTATTGGTTTCTTCATCCAATTCATATTCTTTAGATATAACTTTTTTGAAAAGTTTGTTTTCTAATAAGTTTGTTATGATATTTTCTTTATCAGTCATTTTTATTTTCCTCTCTAGTAGCTTGCTTTTGCAAGCTACTTCTTCCGATGTTTTGTAAGTGTTAATGAATAACTTTCATTTTTAATATTGAACTTAACAACCCTCTGTTCATTTTCAATATTAACATTCGAGACCGTTGTATAATCCTTTAAAAAACTAGCCATTTTTTCAATCAACAATTTTTTTACCGGGTCGATTTTTGGCGGTTTCTTTTCTTTTGCGGTTTCCGCTTTAGGCTTTTTAGTGCTAACATAATTCTTTATGCTTCCCGCCTTTATCTCCATATTAGCAACCTCTTCTGCCTCTTCTCTCGTAACAGGCGTTCCGTCTTTTTCAAAATCTCTCATTATTTTAGTTACCAGTTTTTCAAAGTCTTTTAAATTATTTTTCATCTTAAACCCTCTCTTGTTTGATTTTCTTTATTATATCGCATTTTTTTAAAAATGTCAATATTTTTTTGAAAATCTGTTAAAAAAGTTTTTAAATGTCAAAACTCGAATACCCAATAGATACAATAAAATTTTTAAAATAATAATAATGATATAAAGTGTCATTTTTAACAAACAGGCTTTCTCTTTCTAACCATTCTAAAAAATGTTTCAAGGTTTCCGGTTCATCCAAGTCTTGATAAACCTCTTCATCATTATCATCCCATCCGATAAAGTCGCAAATCGTAATATCATAATACCTGTTCTTTTTATAGTCAATAATCAAATCATTTTTGCACTTATTTAATAAATATAAAAATATTCTAAACATAAAAAACAGTCTCCTTTTTAAAATACCGGGTTAGTGGGTTAACTGACCCGGTAAAACTTTATTTATTTATTAGCGGCTACTTGTGGAATTCTCCAACACAGTCTATTAATAGAAGTGTCCATTTTTTTATGAGTTTTAAAACATTTTGCTAAAATCTCCGTTTCTATTAAAACGTCCTCTAATCCGGTGTGAGACTCAATAAAGTCCACTTTATCTGTGATGTATTTATAGCAGGCTTCTGCTGAGGTCTGGAGGTTTCCGCTTTCTTTAACTAACCCGTTTTGCATTGCGAACTTGCGGTAAGTTGACCGATTTAAAAGAACTTGACAAGCCATGTGCCAGATGCACAAGTATTCTGTTCCCCATGGAAAAAACCAGCGAAAACGACTTTTTGAGAGATACCGTAACGTGTTATTCAAAGCGGTTCTATCAAAATGCGCATTGTATGCACAAACTTTTTTTACATTATATTTTTGCATATCTTCTTTGATGATTTTTCTAATATTGAAAAGGCTTTTCAGTGTCTTTTCTTTTGACTTTATCGCATCCCAATAAAGTGGAATTTTTTCTGCATAGTAAGCACTTTTCATCAAGTCCGGCATGTCTAAAAAAATCTCAGCCACTACAAAAGCACGTTTTAAATAAATTTTTCCAGTCCGGTCGGCAATGCAATAACCAACATCATAACAGAGTGGTTCTTCTACAGTATTAGCAGTTTCCGTGTCAATAACAAGGTAGTATTCTTTTTTTCTTCCCATGGTTTTAAATCTCCTTTTTTCTTTTTTGTTTTAGGTGGCGGTTATGGGGTTCCCTGACCACGCCGCCACTATTAACGATTTACAAGTACCATTATAACCCCTCTTTTTCCTTTTGTCAAGAAAAAAGTTTTAAAATTTTAAGAATATTTTTTTCATCAAAGGCAATCCCTTTTCCGGACAGTTCCCACTCTTTCCGGTTTTTTTCTTCATCATCAAACAAGAAACCATAATCACAACATGCTTTATGCTTTGGGGTTCCGTATTTTATGATTTTTATTTCATCAAAAGAAACGGACGGAAGATGCTTTTCTAACCATTTTAATTTGGTATAAGTAACAGCTATTTCATACTCGATAGTACTGTTTTTAGACAGCCATGAGCAAATTCCGAGTTTGTAGCCTTTTTTTTGAATCTGATTCAAAAGTCTGGCAAGTGTCGAAAAATGTATTAATGTTTTAGCATTTTCGTAAGGATAAACATCCCCCTTTTGTAAATAATCTAACCAATTTTCTACGCCGTAAAAGTTAGCGAGCGTTCCGTCCATGTCAAAATATAATGTACTCATTTTGTACCCCCCCTTTAATTAACCTTTTCGCCATTGTCAAAACGTTCATAGTTAGTCTTTACAAAAGTAAGAAGAAATTCATAATTGTCGGCTTCTTCTTCTGATATAAAATGTTTTTCTAAAATCTCTTGTTCATCATTATAAGTTCTAATAATAATCTCCATTGATTTTTCCTCTCTTTCTATCCTTTGATTATGATACTATGATACTATACCTCTTTTCTTTTGTCAATGCTTTTTTTAACTAATATGGCATTTTTTCTTGATGTTTTTTATCTTCTTTATTATACAACATTTTGTACCAGCCACCGGTCGCATACCAAATATGGTATGGCAAAATGCACAAAAAATGCGGTTGCCGGCGTGAAAAGTTTGTGTAAATTGTACAGAACACCAGTTCGGGGTCGTTTGGATATTTTGCACAAATTACGGGATTCCGGAGGCTGAAAGTTTGTGCAAATTGTCTATTGACAAAAGTTCGTTAAAAATTTAACAATCTGCGCCGGGAAGGTATCGGCAGTTTGCACAAAAAAGTCGCGCTCTTATCAACCGTCATTGTGCACAATGACGAATTGTTATTTTTTTAACGATTTCGGGTGTACAAAATGCACAAAAAAATTCTGGTTTTTTGCAAAAAATTTGTGCAAAATGCCTATTGACAAGAGCTCCACGGCGCGTTTGAGATGCTAACGCGCCGTCGATTTTATCATATTTTTTTTGATTTGTCAATACACATATCTTATAAAAATCATCCCAAATCTAGTCCTATTTTTGTGCGTCTTGCTGAAATTTTTCTTTGTTAAAATTGCACAAAAAGACAGAGGACTTTTAGTCCTCTGTTTCACTTTCATCTTCTTCTTCACCATCGTCTGAAAAGATTTCATTCTGTAAAAAGTCATTCAAATCTCTATATCCTGTCCTTGCATAACAGATTTTTTTTAAAATATCTTCCCAGCTTCCGTCCAATAAATTTCTTACTAAATTGATTTCATTTGCTGTTGCAATACCCCACTCTACCATCTGGTCATATAAGATACATTCATCAGTTGTCATTTTATTTTCCTCTCTTTTTTATTTGATATATTTATTATAGCAAATTTTAAAAAGATTACAATGATATTTTTTAAGCAGTTTAATTTCTTTTATTGATTTATTTTAAACAACCATCCTGCGGCTGTCCGGGTAACTGTGAAAATGTACTGGTTTTTTGTAAGGTATTTTATAACTCTTTGTGCATTTGCTTCTACTAAAATAGTCATATTGCGGTTACCTCTCTTTCAGGATGAAATGAACTCAGGGTGTAATGCGGAATGCGGTTAAAAAATTCCTTGTCTAGGGTAGGAATGATGAAACGAGTTATTATCGACTGATTTCGATAATAACTATAAAATACGACTTTCAAAACTATCTAAGATAGGACTCAATAGCATGGGTACAGAGATTTGAAGAGTCTTTACTTCTTGCGTCGGTCTTTTCATCAAATCCATGAACACAAGCTGTGAGTAACTCTTTTACTGTAATGTTATTAAGAACTAACATGAGAGCCGCCATTTCATTCATGCTGAGCTTCATGACGTTTCAACTTTCCTCCTTTTTATTATGCTGTATTTATATTTTCTATAATATTATTATAACATATTTTTTTACAAAAGTAAAGTGATATGCGGCAGTTGGCGGTCATGGAGGATAGAGACGGAATAGGTGTGAATAGAATGAGATATGTATGTATAATATTATGATTATGATTTATTATTGTTTGTGTGCGAACTTCAACACATTAAAGCGTTAATACGTTACCACTTTACTACAATGAAGTGTGCCCTTTCCTTCTACGCTCACACTCATTGAACGAGAGAAGTACGACAAGCACCGACTGCCGCGCTTCTCATTATAATCTACTTTATTTCATTTCTACTTTTGTGATAGCATCATCTGTTATATTGTCTGTTCCTCTTGTACTCATGTACAGTACAACCTCATCACCTTCATGCAAGCCCTCTTCTTTATCAATACTCCATTCGTTATTAGTTTCATAGTCTACAATAATACAAGTATCCTCATTACATTCTAACACATATCCTTCTCTTGTGTAGTGCTGTTCTATTGCAGATACTCCAAGCCATGCTACCATAACTACAACGATTGCCGCGATTCCTTTTATTACCTTTTTCATGTCCCCGTTCTCCTTCTCTCGCACTACTATTTTTCTACTGTCCGTATTTTTACTTTTGTGTAATTATACTTTTTTAAATCTTTAGCTGTCCAATATCTTTTCTGGCATATCTTCTTAATACCCTCTTGTTTGACTACATTAATAAGTTTGGCTTTATCTCCTTTTACCTCTTGTACCATCTCACTAGATACTAGACAAGACACTGGACGATAACGCCCATCTGCACAATATAGTGTTACTTGATATTCTTTCATGTTATCCAATCTCCTCTCCTTTACTATGTACTTAGTATATCACAACTCTTTCATGTTGTCAAGTGTTTTATTAAACTTTTTTATTCTTTTTCTTTTATTTATTCTGTCCTGTATTGACTCTCTGTCAGTCCTTGCCCTCTTGAGTCACTCTATCAAGGCAGTGTAGCATCACGTCAATATGTTAAAGTGTTAGTGCGGCAGCAGGATAAAGAGGTAATACGTTAGTGTGTTAAAGAGATAACGTTATTTAATTTATGCAAGTTGCACAAAAATAAAATTTAGCAGTGTGCACAAAAGGAAGAGGTCTAAGGTGTAGTAGCTTTGTGCAATATGCACAAATTACGGGAGCGGAAATATTTTTGCCATAGAGGTCGAACACCTGTTCGATTTTGGCGGTCATATAAAATATTTAAAAAGACGGCACGCTTGAGGAGACACCGTGCCGATGAAACAGCAAGATCAAATATACAAAAGTATAGATAATTGAAGATTAGCTTTCATGCTTTCCTTTTGTTTGATGATTGAATGGTTTGATAAGCAAAAGAATAAAGAGGTTGTTGAAGAGTAGTAGATGAAAGTGTTTGGTTTATACAATAGAAAGAAAGATTAAAATATTAATAAAATAAAAAATAAATATTCTTTCTATTGCTTTTGCGGAGGGGTGTCGATTGAGCGGGAAGAGGAAAAGCTCATGCAACTACGCAGCGTACTTTGCTAATGATATGGGGGGATATATTTCAGGAAAAAAATTTATATGAAGAGAGGAAGTGGTATTGCCTCGACAATTTCTTTTCCAAGAATAATTTAAAATCTAAATTACATAATCATATTTTTACTTTTACTTTTATCCACTATTAATAGTCACAAGTTCTCCATGCTTTCCTCTCATTTGCATTTTCATAGCAATGTTTTTTAGATGATTACTTCTGCCATCATCTATCATTATCCCATAATCAATCGTATCCACAAATCCATCAATGTTTCCAATAAAATACTCCATACTAGCTCCATTTTCTTTACCCCATCTTTCCGCTAAACTACCAACTCCACAAACCAACGTAAAAATAAAAATTTGATTTCTTACTACAAAATCTTCCACAATTTTACAAAAATCACTATATTTTGTACCACCCGCCGCAATAATTCCTAATCGCATAATTCTCTATCAGTTGATTGCATTTTACAATCAACTATTCAGACTCTCCCAATAATCCTCTTTTCTTGCCCCTCTCGTAATCTTTACCAAAATACTTCTTTCCCATTCTATCCAAATCATGTCCACCCCATAATGCCTGATACATAGCTTTTTTTCTAATAGTACTTCCTTTTGGAATATAATTTCGTCTAATCATAGTTCATAGTTGATGGTTGATTGCATAACTGCAATCAACTTGCCTTTCTTACTTATTTTTAATTTATAAATATATTATATAAAAATTTTTTAAAAAAATCAAGTAAAGTTATATAAATATAGCTACTTCCTTGACAAGCCCAAAAATTTTTGTTATAATATAAGTATAGAAGATTGATTGCATTTTTGCAATCAATCATCAATTAAAAAGACAAGGAGGACAAAATAGTTTAATTATGTAAAAACTATAATTTAATAATACATGATAACATTAGATTATTCTCTTGAAAGTGCGGAAGAGCGTAATGAATTAGTAAAAAAAATATGTGCGGAAGCCGCCCCTGAACAATTAACTCCGCGATATTTGGAAATATTAAGTGATTATATTATCTTCGCTATGGATAAACAAGAGAGAAAAAGTAAAAAAGTTTTAACAGAAAATAGAATGGTAACGGTAAATAAGCGAGAAACTTCTTTTCAAGGTTTAGCCGGACGTCTTGAAAATGGTGAAGATGGAATTTATAATATGATTGCTAATGATAAAAATATCATATTCACCCCTAAGACCTCAATTACAGATAAAGATATAGAAGACATTCCCGCTTTAAAAGATTTGCGGCAAGCAATAGAAGAAGTAGAAGAACAAGAGAAATTAGCGTGCGGCAAGAAAAAATATCTTTTAAAAAAACAACTAATAGAGATGCGGCAAGACCAGTATGTAATAAAAAATACCTACCGCCGCCCTATTTATTTTTTAAATGCAATAAAAGGTTTTTCTAAATTATGTTTAGATGAAACTATTACAATTAATGCGGACGGCGGTGTGGAGAGTAACGGGCCAGTTTCATTATATGATCCCAAGCATATTTCCGCACTACTCTGCAATTATTCAAAACTAAAAGAAGAAGCATGGGGAAAATTTTGGAGCGATTCTTATTATCTTATGGAAGATTTAGATGTTCTAATAGATAAAACTTTAAAAGAAAATTATCCCCTCTATTTTGATCTCTTGGTTTATAAAATTGATGGAAAATCAAATGTGGAAATACAAGAATTACTTTTAGAAGATTATGGAACTAAACACTCTGTAGAATATATCTCTTCACTATGGAGAAATAAAATTCCGAAAATGATTGCGGAGCAAGCACAAAAAGATTATTTGACTTGGTATTATTCTACTCAAGAATATGGACGTTGGAAGCGTTGCTCTTGTTGTGGTGAATATAAGCTTGCTAATAATAAATTTTTCTCTCGTAATAATACGAGTAAAGATGGATATTATTCTTTATGCAAAGTCTGCCGCAATAAAAAAACTAAGATGCGGAAGGCGGTGAAAGACGAACATGAGTGAAAATAAGTGTATCTGTGAGAAGTGCGGAAAGCAAATGGACGAGAAACAATTTTATACATACAAAAGCGGTAAAAAAACAGAGATGTGTAAAAAATGTATGACTATGCATATCAATATTTTTGATCCTGATACATATCTTTGGCTCTTGGAAAAAATGGATGTTCCTTATAGTCCTAAGGAGTGGGCGGCTTCCCGCGACAAAGTTTATGCTAAAGATCCTTTAAAAGCAACTGGAATGGCGGTTTTTGGAAGATATTTATCGAAGATGCGGCTGAAGCGTTGGAAAGATTTGGGCTGGGCGGATTCTGAAAAGGTTCAAGAGGAAGAGAAAAAACTTGAAGACCTTAATGAAAATAAAAAAGATCAATCTTATGAAGCGGAGATGAAAGATCGCTTTGAAAGAGGTGAGATTACTGAAGCTCAGTATAGAACTTTGATAAGTGAAGAGACACAATACAGAGAAGTTTTAGATAATGCGGCAGCCGCCCCACCCGATCCAGTCGGCAGTCAAAATTTTTTTAATGAGAATGATTTTATTAATGAAGAAGAATTGCCGAATCCCGCAGATGATTTAACAGAAGAAGATAAAATTTATCTTGCTATGAAATGGGGCAGACTTTATAAACCGAATGAATGGATAGAATTAGAAAAGAAATATACAGAAATGATGAATTCATTTGATATTCAAGATTCTGATACTCAAGGCACTTTAGTTCTTATTTGTAAGACCTACCTTAAAATGAATCAGGCGATTAATGAAGAAATCGGTCGCCTTAAAACTTTGTGAACCTTATCAGGGGTGTCGTTTATTTAGTTAAATAAACGGCTAACGGTGAACCCTAAGTAGAGATATAAGGGAATACCGTGTCAAGGACATTTTTATTAATTTTTATATTATAG
>ERZ1034992.1257-NODE-1257-length-11695-cov-4.669330_pt1 | contig 11695 bp, 9 predicted proteins | sample MGYA00520695_ERZ1034992 | MGnify/ENA primary metagenome ERZ1034992 (study PRJEB33766, sample SAMN09781778) | gut metagenome | biome: gut microbiome | host: Homo sapiens | place: Madagascar | study: EMG produced TPA metagenomics assembly of the PRJNA485056 data...
CTAAGCCTCCGTTGCGCAGTTATTATAACAGCTCCCGCGGAAAAAATCAACCAGAATTTACTCCGGAGGCAAACTTTCTGCCAGATGCAGCAGCATGGGGCGCGTATTGTCCTCCGGATGGAGCAGGACGTGCGCCAGAAGCGCGTTCAGCACCCTTCCGATCTGCGGGCCGTGCAGCGCCGGAAAATCGCGGCCGCCGACGGCGAGCTGGCGGAGCGTAACGCATTCGCCGCCCGCGCGGATGTCCTCCAAAATCGGGACGGTGCCGGAGAGCGCTGCTGCAGCGGCCGCAGCGTCCCAGCCGTGGGCGGCGATGCAGCGCTTGAGCGCGAAGCGGCTCATGTCCGGGGCGTATGCGCCCGCTGCCGCGTCGATCAGCGTGCAGAGCTTTCCCGGCAGACGCAGCCGGACGGGATCGAGCGCGGGACACAGGAGCTTCAGTCCCGCCCAGCGGACAGGCGCCTGCGCCGGAAGCGCCGCCAGCCAGTCGAGCGGCGGAAGCTGGTCGAGCCCGACAGGGCAGAGGAGACCGTCGGATGCCATTGCCTGCAAAAGCTGCGGACGCGGAGAGAGCAGCGTTTTTTCCAGCTCATCGCGGATGCGCTCCACGGAAAGCGCGGCGGTTAGGGCTGCGCAGGCGGAAATGGCGGCGGAGGTCTCCACCGCAGGCGTGAAGCCGAGCTGGGCGCAGAAGCGGTAGGCGCGGAGCATCCGCAGCGCATCCTCGCGAAAGCGAGCTTCCGCGTCGCCGACGCAGCGGAGAATGCCGGCCCGAAGATCCTGCTGCCCGCCAAAAAGATCTGTGACGCGCCCGGACAGATCCATCGCCATGGCATTGACGGTGAAATCGCGGCGGGAGAGATCCTCCTCGAGGCGCGGAACAAAGCGCACCTCGGACGGGTGGCGTCCGTCAAGATACGCGCCCTCCGCGCGAAATGTCGTGACCTCGGCCTGCGCGCCGTCCAGAAGCACGGTGACGGTCCCGTGGCGGATGCCGGTCGGGATGCAGTGTGAAAAGAGCGCCATGATCTGCTGGGGCAGGGCAGAGGTCGTGATGTCCCAGTCATGGACGCGCCGGCCAAGCAGACGGTCACGCACGCATCCGCCGACATAATACGCCTCAAACCCGGCGGCATTCAGCGTTTTCAGGATCATATCCGGCTTTTTTGCGTCCATAACGGCGTGACTCCCTTCCCAACGGCGATTTTCCGAAAAACTGCTTGTGTTTGCGGTAAAAACAGTATATAATACGGTCTTAGTGCTCATATTGATTATAGGGGCTTGCGCCCATATCTGCAATAGAAATCTCCTGACAGGAGGACCTTTTTGATGACAACTGCATCTGCCAGTAATAAAATCGGAGAATATCTGCGGCCGGGAAAATGCGCGCATCTGGTCGGCATCGGCGGCGTTTCGATGCGGCCGCTGGGGCTCGTCCTGCGCAGCATGGGGATGAAGATCTCCGGCTCGGACATGAATGCCTCCGTTTCGCTGGAGGAGCTGATCGCAAACGGCATTACGGTCCACATCGGCCACAGCGCCGACAACATCATCGGCGCCGACTGCGTCATCCGCACGGCGGCGGCGCACAACGACAACCCCGAGATTGCGGCGGCGCGCGCGGCGGGCATCCCGATCTTTGAACGCGCACAGGCCTGGGGCTACATCATGCGCGCCTATCAGAATGCGGTCTGCGTGGCGGGAACACACGGAAAGACCACCACGACCTCGATGCTGACGCATATCTTTATTGAGGCACAGCGCGACCCGACCGTGATGATCGGTGGCTATCTGCCGCTTTTGCAGGCGTGCCACCGCGTGGGCAAGGGCGATACGATCCTTCTGGAGAGCTGTGAATACTGCAACTCATTTTTGAATTTCTTCCCGACCACGGCGGTCATTCTGGATGTGGATGCGGATCATCTGGACTTTTTCAAGGATCTGGCGGACATTCAGCACTCCTTCCGCCGTTTTGCGGAGCTCGTTCCTGCGAATGGTCAGATCGTTGCAAACGGCGACGATGCGAACACAGCCGAGGCGCTGCACGGGATGGACTATGTGACGTTCGGCTTCCGCACGGAAAACCGCGTCCACTGGGCAAACGTCTCGCCGGACTGGCGTACCTTCGACATCGTCTGCGATGGAAAGACCTACTGCCGGGTGTCGCTCGGCGTGCGCGGACGGCACAATGCGCTCAACGCGCTGGCGGCCGCGGCGGTCGCATGGCTCTACGGCATTGCGCCGGAGGCTGTGGAGCGCGGGCTGCACGAATTTACCGGCGCGGGCAGACGGCTTGAATACAAGGGCCGTTTCAACGGCGCGGACATTTACGATGACTATGCGCACCATCCGCATGAGCTGCACGCACTTTTGGAGACGGTGAAGACGATGGGCTACAGCCGCATCCTGTGCGCCTTCCAGCCGCACACCTACAGCCGCACCAAGGCGCTGTTCAAGGACTTCGTTGCGGAGCTGCGGACGGTGGACGTTGCGATCCTGACCGATATCTACGCCGCGCGCGAGAGGAACACCACCGGCATCACATCGCAGGATCTCGTAAACGCCATTCCGGGCAGTGTTTACTGTCCCTCGCTGCCGGAGCTGACGGCATGGCTGCGCGAAAACGCGCACCCCGGCGACCTCATTCTGACAGTCGGCGCGGGCGACGTCTATAAGGCGGGCAACGCCCTCCTTTCCGATAAATAAAAGACCAGCAGGCTGCCGTGATCCGGCAGCCTGCTTTTTCATGCCCTAGCCGAGGAAGGCGTCCAGCAGCATCATGATGCCGAAGCCGAGCGTGAAGAAAAGCGCACCGAGTCTGGACTGCCCGCCCTGCGACAGCTCCGGGATCAGCTCCTCCACCACGACATAGAGCATCGCGCCGGCGGCAAAGCTCAGAAGATAGGGCAGCGCCGGAACGACAATGCCCGCCGCCAGCAGCGTCAGCACCGCGCCGACCGGCTCGACAGCGCCGGACAGGACGCCGCCCCAGAAGGCCTTCGACTTTTTCATTCCGGCCGCACGCAGCGGCATGGAGATGATCGCGCCCTCGGGGAAGTTCTGGACCGCGATGCCGAGCGAGAGCGCCATCGCGCCTGCGGCGGTGATCTGTGCGTTTCCTGCGAGATACCCGGCGTAGACCACGCCGACGGCCATGCCCTCCGGGATGTTGTGGAGCGTGACGGCGAGCACCATCATCGCGGTGCTGCCAAGTCCTGCGGCGCGGTTTTCCGCATCCGGAGGCGGAACCACCACGTCGAACAGCCGCAGAAGCAGGATGCCGGCCCAGAACCCCACCACTGCCGGCACAAAGGCGAGGCGGCCCATTGCGGCGGCCTGACGGATGGAGGGGACGAGCAGACTCCCCATCGACGCGGCGACCATCACGCCCGCGGCAAAGCCGCTCAGCGCGCACTGCACTGCGGGGCCGAGAGATTTTTTCATGAAGAACACGCACGCCGCGCCGAGCGACGTCCCGAGAAACGGAATGAGGATCCCGTAGAAAACTGCCATTTGCGAACTCCTTTCTCGCTGGTCCGGTCGGAGAAGACCTGCCGTACCGCGTGCGGCGGACGGGGACGCTTCGACACATTCCATTGTATGCGGCGCCTGCCGGAAGGTACATGGCGGGCGCTGCCGTCCTGCCTCAGAAGCGGGGCGGCGGTCGGCAGGCCTGAAAAAACCAGAAAACGGGAACAAAACCAAACGCGAAACGATTCGCGATATGGATATATATGTAAGTTTTAGAAACATCAAAACTTTAAATTAACGATGAAATGAACAAGAATGCACGGAAAGCGCTCTGACGATGGAAATTAGAAACGTTTTTCTGCGTGGAAATTATAGTATAAATCGATAAAAAGCCATGGGCAAATTGGCGATTTCGCTGAAATATGCGCGAAAGGGGAAAATACGATGAAAAAGCCCTTGAAATTCTATTAAATTTCTGTAAACTAGAGGTGCAGCTGATTGGTATGGCTGCAAAAAACGGCCTGCTGCATGTCCGTGCGGCAGGGAAATACTATAGGAGGATTTTTTTCATGAAAAAGATCATTGCATTGCTTCTGGCTCTCGTTCTCGCGCTGTCCATGGTCGCGTGTGCGAGCACCAAGACCGACGACGGCAAGGCCAACACGGATGCCAACACCAACGCCGACGCCAACACCACCGACACCAACGCTGACGCCAATGCCGATGCCAACACCACCGACAGCGCTCTGCGTGTAGGCGTTTTCTACTACACCTTCGCTGACACCTACATCTCCAGCGTCCGTACCGCTCTGGACGCCGAGCTCACCAACCTGGGTGTTACCTTCAACAACTTTGACGGCAACAACAACCAGACCACCCAGAACGAGCAGATCCAGACGGCTGTCACCGACGGCTACAACCTGCTGATCGTCAACATGGTCACGTCCGGCTCCCCCGACGTTGCCAACGAGATCATCTCCCTCGCCAACGGCACTCCGGTCATCTTCTTCAACCGCGCCATCGAGGCTGACGGCGAAGAAGGCACCGTCCTGAACGCCAACGCGAACATCTGCTTCATCGGCACCGACGCTCCCGAGGCAGGCCACCTGCAGGGCAAGATGGTCGGCGAGTACCTGCTGGCCAACTGGGACACCGTTGACCTGAACGGCGACGGCAAGATCAGCTACGTCATGTTCAAGGGCGACGAGGCCAACGTTGAGGCCATCTACCGCACCCAGTTCGGCGTGGAAGACGCCAACGCCATCCTGACCGCTGCCGGCAAGCCCGAGCTCGAGTACTTCGACGCTGCTGCCACCACCAAGTATCAGGTCGACCTCGGCGGCGCATGGTCCGCACAGGCTGCTCTGGACTACATGAACACCAACCTCTCCCAGTATAACGAGGCCAACGGCAACATGATCGAGCTCGTTATCTGCAACAACGACAACATGGCTGAAGGCGCGATCTCCGCTCTGGAAGCTGCTGGCTACAACACCGGCGCTGAAGGCGTCACCGTCATCCCCGTCTTCGGTGTTGACGCGACCGACTCCGCGAAGGAGCTCATCGCTTCCGGCAAGATGACCGGTACGGTCAAGCAGGACGCCGAGGGTATGGCTGCTGCCATCGCGGCTGTCGTCAAGGCCAACGGTGAAGGCTCCACCATGGCTGACGCCATCGCTGCCACCGCTTCGCTCAATGACACGATGTACTCCGTGGCTGACGGCATCGCCAACAAGCTGTTCGTCGCTTACGCTGCGTACACCAAGTAATCGTTAACAAAGCCTTTTCAAAGGGGCGGCGGCTGCACCAGCGGCGGCCGCTCCTTCATCCAAGGTCAGATCAGGAGGAGATCAGATGGAACAAACCGTACTGCTCCGGATGACGGATATTACGAAGACCTTTCCGGGCGTCCGGGCGTTGGACAAAGTCAGTCTGGAAGTTAAGGCCGGTACCGTTCACGCCCTGATGGGTGAAAACGGCGCGGGAAAATCGACGTTGATGAAGTGCCTGTTCGGCATTTACAACAAAGACAGCGGCCACATTTATCTGGAAGGACGCGAAGTGAATTTTTCCAGCAGCAAGGAGGCGCTGACAAACGGCGTCGCCATGGTGCATCAGGAACTCAATCAGGCGCTCAAGCGGACGGTTATGGACAACCTCTGGCTTGGCCGCTACCCGAAGATCGCGGGCTTTGTCGTCGATGAGGCGAAAATGTACCGCGATACCGTCGCCATTTTTGACGAGCTCGGCATCCATGTCGATCCCAAGCGCGTCATGAGCACGATGCCGGTCTCGCAGAGACAGATGGTGGAGATCGCCAAGGCTGTTTCCTACAACTCGAAGGTCATCGTTTTCGACGAGCCGACCTCCTCCCTGACTGAGGAGGAAGTCGAGCATCTGTTCCGCATCATCAACATGCTGCGCGACCGCGGCATGGGCATCATCTACATTTCGCATAAAATGGCGGAGATCAAGCGCATCTCCGACGAGATCACCGTCATGCGCGACGGCCAGCACGTTGCGACAAGACCTGCTGCTGAGCTGGAGATGAACGACATCATCCGCCTCATGGTCGGCCGTGAGCTTGGAAACCAGTTCCCTCCGAAGACGAACAAGCCCGGCGAGGTCCTCCTCGAGGTCGAGCATCTGACGGGCCAATACAACAATCTCCGCGATGTCTCCTTCACCGCACGCCGCGGCGAGATTCTCGGTCTGGCGGGTCTGGACGGCAGCGGCCGTACCGAAACGCTGGAGACCATGTTCGGTGTCGCGACCCGCAAGGACGGCACCATCAAGCTGGACGGAAAGGTCTGCAAGAATCTCACTCCGCGTCAGTCAATCAGGAATCATTTTGCCCTGCTCACCGAGGAGCGCCGCGCGACCGGTATTTTCGGCCTGCTGAGCATTCGGGAGAACACGGTCATCTCCAGCCTCGGCAAGCATAAGCGCCTCGGTTTCATCCTCAGCAATGCGTCCATGAAGCGCGACACGCAGTGGTCCATCGACGCGATGCACACCAAAACGCCGTCTCAGGAGACGCAGATCCGCAGTCTGTCCGGCGGCAACCAGCAGAAGGTCATCATCGGCCGCTGGCTTCTGACCGACCCGGATGTGCTGCTGCTCGACGAGCCGACGCGCGGCATCGACGTCGGCGCGAAGTATGAGATCTATCAGCTCATCATCGACCTTGCAAACAAGGGAAAGACGGTTCTGATGGTCTCCTCGGAAATGCCGGAGCTGCTCGGCGTGTGCGACCGTATTCTGGTCATGTCCGGCGGACAGCTTGCCGGTGAGGTGGATGCAAAAACAGCGACGCAGGAAGAGATCATGCGTCTGGCGGCAAAGTATGTATAAGGAGGCAGCGCTTTATGCCCAAGACTAATCGACTTCAACAGAGAAAAGAAGAGTATCTGAAACTTGACCGGCGCGACCGCCGCCGCTTCTGGACGGACGGCATCATGAACAACGCGCTGTATATCCTCATGGCCATCTTCATCGTCTACACGGCGATCAAGAATGAGAAGTTCCTGTCCCCCGGTTCCATCGTGAACATCATCTCCCTCGTGGCGGCTTCTCTGCCGATGGCGCTCGGCATCGCGGGCTGTATCGTCCTGACCGGTACGGACCTTTCCGGCGGCCGTGTGGTCGGCCTGACCGCAGCCATCGCGGGCGCGCTCCTTCAGGACCGCCTCATCAACCGCAAGCTCTTTGCAAACCTGCCTGAGATCACCGGCGGCTGGATCATTCTGACCATCCTCATCGTGATGGCGGTCGGCGCGATCATTGGCCTTGTCAACGGCTTCTTCGTTGCCAAGTTCAGCCTCCATCCCTTCATCGTCACGCTTGCAACGCAGCTCATCACCTACGGCCTGATCCTGATCTTCTTCATGCTCAACGGCAACAACGGTCAGCCGGTCTCCGGTCTGTCTCAGGCGTATAAGGATGTTGTTTCGGCGCCGCTGTTCCAGTTTACAACAAGCAAGGGCGTGAAGATATCCCTGCCCATGTATGTGCTATACGCCATCATTCTCTGCGCGCTGATGTGGTTCGTGTGGAACAAGACCGCCTTCGGCAAGAACATGTTCGCGGTCGGCTCCAACGCCGATGCGGCGCGTGTCTCCGGCGTCAACGTGTTCTGGACCACGGTGATGGTGCACACGCTGGCCGGCGCCATGTACGGCGTCACCGGCTTCATCGAGGGCGCACGTATCAGCTCCATCACGCAGTCTGCCGGCCTCAACTATGAGTGCGACGCCATCGCGGCCTGCGTCATCGGCGGCGTTTCCTTCGTCGGCGGCACCGGTAAGATCAGCGGCATTGTCCTCGGCGTCTTTGTTCTGCGAATCATCTTCGTGGCGCTGACGATGCTCCAGATCGACCCGTCCATGCAGTATATCATCAAGGGCGCCATCATCCTCGCGGCTTGCTCGCTGGATATGCGCAAGTACCTTGCCAAGAAATAATTTGATAGGCTGAAAAATCGGAGCTGCCGCGGGCAGCTCCGATTTTTTTCGATGAAAAGAAATGCACGCTTCGGCGCGCTGCGGCGGCGAAAGTGAAAAGGTATTCCGATTCGCAGAGAAAAGTGAATATACATGCATAATGCATGGGAAAACACGGAACTTACGATATAAAAATAACTTGAAAACAGCAGAAAATCAGATATAATAGAAACATATTTGATTATATTCATAGGAGGAAAGCCTATGGCGGTCTGTGTCAAAAGCGAGATCGGGGCGCTGAAAAAGGTGCTTTTACAGCGGCCCGGAAGGGAATTGGAACATTTAAGCCCCAACACGTTGGAGGAGCTCCTTTTCGACGACATTCCGTATCTCTACGGCGCGCAGCAGGAGCATGACTGCTTCGCGGCCATCCTGCGCGAGCAGGGGGCGGAGGTCGTCTATCTGGAAGATCTCACGGCGGAGGTACTCCGGCTGGACCCGGCGCTCCGCGAGTCGTTCATTCAGGACGTTGTCACCCGCGCGGGCGGAAGCGCCATCGGCTACCGCGCGGCGCTGAGCGAGTTCCTCTCCGCCATCCGTGACGAAAAGGAGCTTGTGCAGAAAACGATGGAGGGCGTGACCTACGCGGAGATCTTCCCCGGCAGGTCAGACAGCCTTGCCAGCATGGTCGGTACGCGGTCGCGCTTTCTGATGCCGCCGATCCCGAACCTCTATTTTACGCGCGATCCGTTTGCCTGCATCGGACGCGGCGTCAGCCTCAACCACATGTACTCCGCCACGCGCAACCGCGAGACCATCTACGGTGGATATGTCCTCAAGCATCATCCGGATTTTGCGGGCAAGGTGCCGCTTTATTACACGTCTGAGGAGCCGTTCAGCATCGAGGGCGGCGACATTCTGAACCTCAGCGCGACCGTTCTTGCCGTCGGCATTTCCCAGCGCACGCAGCCGGAGGCGGTCGAGCGGCTGGCAGAGCATATCTTCTCGGATGAGGAATCCCAGATCGATACCATCCTTGCCTTTGAGATCCCGCGCACACGCGCGTTCATGCATCTCGACACTGTGTTCACGCAGGTCGATACCGACAAATTCTCCGTCCATCCCGGCATTCTCGACATGCTGACGCTCTATGAGCTGACCGGCAAGGGAGCCGGCCGCATCACCACGCGCGCACTGAGCGCGCCGCTGGAGGATGTGCTGAAAACGTATCTGGGCCTTGACCATGTGCAGCTCATCCGCTGCGGCGGCGGCAGTGAGATCGCAGCCGAGCGCGAGCAGTGGAACGATGGCTCGAATACCTTCTGCGTCCGGCCCGGCGTCGTGGTCGTCTATGAGCGCAACTACGTCACGAATCAGATTTTTGAAGACTGCGGCGTCAAGATCCTCAAGATGCCCAGCTCGGAGCTCTCCCGAGGCCGCGGCGGCCCGCGCTGCATGAGCATGCCGCTGGTGCGCGAGAGCCTGTAAACAGTAACCATTGCGCGCACGGCAAACGGCCGCGCGGGCTGAAAACAACCAGAACAAACTGAACAAACAAAAAAGGAGCGAATATTATGTCCGTCAACATCCGTGGAAGACACTTTCTGAAGCTGCTCGATTATACCCCCGCTGAGATCCGCTATCTGCTCGATCTGGCGAAGAATTTCAAGGACCTCAAGCGTGCCGGTACGCCGCATCGCTATCTGGAGGGCAAGAACATCGTCCTGCTGTTTGAAAAGACCTCGACCCGCACCCGCTGCTCGTTTGAGGTGGCCGGCATGGATCTGGGCATGGGCGTGACCTATCTCGATCCCGGCAGCAGCCAGATGGGCAAGAAGGAGTCCATCTCTGACACCGCGCATGTCCTCGGCCGCATGTATGACGGCATCGAGTACCGCGGCTTCAGCCAGAAGATCGTGGAAGAGCTGGCAGAAAACGCGGGCGTGCCCGTCTGGAACGGCCTGACCGACGAGTTCCACCCGACGCAGATGCTCGCAGACCTTCTGACGATCGAGGAGAAGAAGGGCTCGCTCAAGGGCCTGCATTTCACCTATTTCGGCGACGCGCGCAACAACATGGGCAACTCTCTCATGGTCGCCTGCGCGAAGATGGGTCTGCACTTCACGGCCTGCGCGCCGAAGGAGCTGTTCCCGGCAGAGGATCTGGTCGAGACCTGCAAGGAGCTTGCGGCGCAGAGCGGCGGCTCGGTCACGCTGACCGAGAGCGTCGAGGAGGGCGCAAGGGGCGCGGACGTCCTGTATACCGACATCTGGGTCTCGATGGGCGAGCCGGACTCGGTCTGGGCAGAGCGCATCAAGCTTCTGACGCCGTATCAGATCAACGCCAAGGTCATGGCGATGGCAAAGCCGGACGCGCTGTTCATGCACTGCCTGCCGTCGTTCCATGACATCAACACCACCATCGGCAAGGAGATCGCCGATAAGTTCGGCATCACCGAGATGGAGGTCTCGGACGAGGTCTTCAATTCCCCGCAGTCGGTCGTCTTTGACGAGGCGGAGAACCGTATGCACACCATCAAGGCCGTCATTTACGCAACGCTCAAGTAAGGAGGGGCAGACATGGCGTTTGAATTCCCGAAATATCACGCGCCGGACTTTACACAGGAGCTGTTCCGCAGCGCACCCGACGCGGCGTGGGCTGTGGTCGAGCGCGACGGCGTTGCGCCCGAGGGCTACCACAGCACCTCCATGTATCCGGAGTATTTTAAGATCGAAGGCGAGTGGCGTCTGGCAGAGGAGAGCCGCATGGACTCCAGCGTCGTCATCCGCCCCGACCAGACGCTTGCCGTCGTCGAAAACCGCAATCTGAAGGCGGGCGACCATGTGGTGCTGGGCCGCACGGAAAACGCGGAGGACGGCATTTACATGCACTGCCACGGCTTTGAGGAGCCGGGTGAGGCGCTGGACGATCAGTTCGTGTTCCGTCAGGGCCGCAGCCGCGAGACGTCCTATGCCAAGGATTACGACCGGCTGATCGAGCTTCTGCGCTACGAAAAAGACCGTGGCAACATCCTGTGGGTCATGGGCCCCGCGTTTGCCTTTGACGAGGACGCGAGACGTGCCATGCAGGCGCTTGTCGAAAACGGCTATGCTCACGGCCTGATGGCGGGCAACGCCCTTGCCACGCACGATCTGGAGGGCGCGCTGCTGCACACGGCGCTGGGTCAGGACATCTACACCCAGAAGTCGCAGCCGAACGGCCACTACAACCATCTGGACGTCATCAACAAGGTGCGCCGCAGCGGCTCGATCCCGCAGTTCATTGAGGATCACAGCATCGACAACGGCATCATCTACAGCGTGGTCAAAAACGAGGTCCCGCTTGTCCTGACCGGCTCGATCCGCGATGACGGCCCGCTGCCCGAGGTCATCGGTGATGCCTATCAGGGCCAGCGCGCGATGCGCGAGCTCGTCAAGAAGTCGACCACGGTCATCTGCCTTGCCACGATGCTGCACACCATCGCGACCGGCAACATGACGCCGTCGTTCCGGGTGCTCCCGGACGGCACGGTACGGCCTGTGTATCTCTACTGTGTGGACGCGGACGAGTTTGTGGTCAACAAGCTCCTCGACCGCGGAAGTCTGAGCGCCACGACCATCGTCACGAACGTGCAGGACTTCATCACCATCGTCGCCAAGGGCCTCGGCCTTCTTTAAAAAACAGTGCCCGTGGATGCATTCTGCATCCACGGGCATTGAGCTTGTCAAAAAAGTTTTTTTGACAAGCTCTCAAACGCGAACCGCGTGGCTGGGTTCGCGTTT
>ERZ1034992.1258-NODE-1258-length-11679-cov-13.377151_pt1 | contig 11679 bp, 9 predicted proteins | sample MGYA00520695_ERZ1034992 | MGnify/ENA primary metagenome ERZ1034992 (study PRJEB33766, sample SAMN09781778) | gut metagenome | biome: gut microbiome | host: Homo sapiens | place: Madagascar | study: EMG produced TPA metagenomics assembly of the PRJNA485056 data...
AAAGTGGACAAAAACCGGGGTGAATGTCTGATTTTTGTCTACCTGACTCTCCAAATTAGACTCGTGCGGCCTCCAAAATCGGAAAAATGTTCTACCGCTGCCTATAAATTCGACCCGCGCTGCCCTGAGAGTAGAACAAAATCTCCAAAATTTGGAAAAATGTTCTACCGCCGACTCAAAATTCGGCCCGCGCGGTTCCGAAAGTAGAACAAAATCCTCCAAAATTGAGAAAATGTTCTACCGCCGACTCAAAATTCGGCCCGCGCGGCCTCGAAAGTAGAACAAAATCCTCCAAAATCGGAAAAATGTTCTACCGCTGCCTATAAATTCGGCCCGCGCTGCCCTGAGAGTAGAACAAAATCTCCAAAATTTGGAAAAATGTTCTACCGCCGACTCAAAATTCGGCCCGCGCGGTTCCGAAAGTAGAACAAAATCATCCAAAATTGAGAAAATGTTCTACCGCCGACTCAAAATTCGACTCGCGTGGCCTCGAAAGTAGAACAAAATCATCCAAAATCGGAAAAATGTTCTACTCGGGTACCTTCGCCAAAGCAGTGTGATCTCAGATTACAAGCAAATTCCAAAAAGAACGTTTTGCCCGTAACCGAGGTCAGGTGCAGCGATTGAGCAGTTGCCGCGCAGGACTGCATTTGGCAAAATCACTGTTGTTTACGGACGTATCGATGAAAATGGGCATGCTGTCCGTAAACGGACTGTTCCAAAAATGGCGATTACGGACAAAATGGTCAAAAACGGCCGTTTGTCCGTAAAAATTCAGACGTTTCGACCTCGATTTTACGGACAAATGCTCCGAAAAGAGGCTTCTGTCCGTAAATTCTCATTATAATGGTCAAAAATTTACGGACAAATCACTGGGAAATGGACGCTTTGTCCGTAAAATGCGGTTTGCTTACGGACAAATCAGCAAAAATTGGCTCTTTGTCCGTAAATTTGAGTGAAATCTTGGCGGACTGCCCCAAAAATAAAAAATACCCCACAATCATTAGACTACTTTGTCTAACAATTATAGGGCACTTCATCATGGCACGGATTTTTATAATTATTCAGTTGCGTACGGGCTCATAAGCGTTCGGCTCCACACCTTCATAATCGGGTTCAGACCAGCAACAAGGCTCATGATAAGTTCGTGCCGCGTCGTGACTGCGCTTGCGCTGATCACTCGCGCCTCTCCTTATCTACCGCCTTGTTGAGCGTCTGGTCTTCACACCTTGTCCTAATCGGGTTTCGCCTCACAACCCCCTTGTCCCAAGCACCCTTGCTCGGGCAAGACGAGCTTACCCGTCGCAAGCGCGACTTGGATACGCGGGGGCTGAGCGCGTTCGGCTTCACACCTTGCTTAAAAATTATTCACATTCAAAGCCGTATAGCTGCGAAGGTTGCCTGGATTGCGGCTTGTTGAATATTCGATCATCTTGCCGTTCGACAGCCAAACAAGCTGTTCAAGTTCAAGAATCGGGCTGCCTTCTTCGACTTCAAGATATTTAAGGTCATCACCGCTTGCGCCGAGTGCTGAGAATTTGCGGAAGGCACCGCCAAATTTCAGACCAAGCGTTTCATTAATGTATGTGTAAATTGAAGTATCGACATGTTCTCTTTCCAAATCAGGGACAAGGCGAACGGGCATGTAAGTATGTTCCAAGACGGTCGGCTTGCCATCGACAATCCGGAGACGAGTAATATTGTAGACGGGGTCGATATGCTTGATGCTCAAATTCTTTTGGATGCGTTCATCTGGAAGTTCGACGTCAAAGGAAATGACTTTGCTTTGGATATGTCCTTCGCCAAAATGGTGGAATGCTCCACCGAAGTCGTTGACTGAAACATCATGCGGAGTGATGAACGGAATCTTTCCGCGGACATAGGTGCCAAGACCGGACTGCTTATAAATCAAACCTTCGGCAGCAAGACCGTCCAAAGCTTTCTTAACGGTTAAGCGATTAACGTGGAACTCTTGTGCGAGTGCATTTTGATCTGGAATAAGTTCGTCGATTTTATATGTGCCGTTTTCAATACGTTCACGAATTGCATTAGCGACGACTTGGTATTTTGTAGACATTAAAAAGCATCCTTCCCAAAGGAAATAAGTTTATCATATAAATTTCCTTTATTTATCTCATATTATGCAACAGCATAATAAAAAAAGCAAATGATGTATTTTACGTGTATCATTTGCCATAGATATCATTTAATCAAATTTTTAGATAAATTATTAATTGCGAATGCGCATGATCCTGGAATAATGAAGAGTAAAACGACAAGATTCAAGCGACCGATTAAATGATGAATGTCACGAAAAACATTGAAATCAAAGGCTTTTTGCAAACAGTCAGGCATGAGATGATCAGCAGATTTTTTGACCGTGCTGCATTTGCCAAATTCAGAGCAATTCGTCATCAACAAATAGCTGATATAGAAAGCTAAAAGTAATGTTGAGACAATTTCAAAAAAATGTATCATGAATCTCCACGTTTGATTTTTAGATAACATAAATATAAGTGAGATTCAAATTCAAAGCGTAAAGACTAACAAAAAAGATAACTTTTTTTCATGAGGAATACTTCGTTGCTCTTTTAAAGGTCAGGCAATTGCTGCCATTTTTATCAAATCGGCTGACGATTTGACTGATTACAGAGCAGTATATGATGTCTGTGCCTTTGATGAACTCGGATATTGGTTCAGATATCACGATTCGCTTCGCAAAAATGAAAACGAGTTTTTCAGATTGATTGATTACGTCGACGTCAAGCATCAGGCCGAAAATATCAAAGCAGAAGTCGTAATGGTCATTGGCCCCAAAGACACGGTCGTATTTTCCAAAAAGCAGATGGCAGCGTTCAATCGGAACAATTTCAAAGAAGCTGTTGGCTTTGTCAGAGTACGGACGTGAGCATCGCCCGAAAATTTCCGATGAATTGCGAGGATTTTTTGAATTAGGCAAATAGCATTAAAACCTTGATCAATGATCTTCTTTGAGACGGAACTTCAGACAAAAGTATACGTCATGACGAATGTTCTAGTTTTAGCGCATGACATTTTTTGAAGGAATTAACTTTTAATATAGAAGTAAAATATTTTTGATAACGTTAAATCATAAAATCCAAATTATGTGTATCATGTGGCTAAAGCAACGGTGTAAGCGATAATAAAGAGCGGGTCTTCAAATGCTTATTCTTAATTTTTTTAACTTATTTTAGAGACTTGAGGAGAGCGAAAAGCAAAAAAACAGAAAAATTTTTAAAGAGATTTATAAAAGTTAATTTCTTGACAACATTGGTATTGTAACGTTAATTTAGAACCAATGGAGTTACAAATCACAAAAATGTACATACATTAAGCTAATAAGTATTGACTAAAATTATGAAAGCGGTTATACTAAATACTGTTGAAAGGGTTAAGCGGTTACATCAGCAAATCAAGATTGAGGAGGAGATTTAATGCAAACGAACCGTAAAATGCCACAAGGGTTCTTCTGGGGCAACTCAGTTTCAAGTATGCAGACAGAAGGCGCTTGGAACATTGGCGGCAAAGGATTATCCGTTTATGATGTTCGGCCTGCAGACGAAAATAGTTCAGACTGGCACGTAGCGATTGATGAATATCATCGTTACGAAGAAGACTTGGACTTGATGGCTGAGATGAATATGAACATGTATCGTATTCAGATTTCCTGGTCACGCGTCAATCCGCAGGGTGACGGCGAGTTTAACGAAGAAGGGATTGCGTTTTACGATCGATTGGTCGATGCAATGCTGAAACGCGGAATCGAGCCGATGATTTGTCTTTACCACTTTGACATGCCGCTCAACTTGGCAAAAAACGGTAATGGTTTCATGTCAAGGCATGTCGTTGATGCTTTTGTTCGTTATGGCAAGAAGATGATTGAACATTTCAGCGATCGCGTCAAATATTGGATTACGTTTAATGAGCATAATCTTTACTTCGGTGATGGAGCATTTCTTTTGGCAGGATGCGAAAATGTCGAAAAGTCATTGGACAACCTCTATAAGATTTTTCATCATACGATGTTGGCGCACGCTGAATTGGATGCTTTCGTCCATGAAAACTACGATGACGTTAAGTTTGGCGGAATGCTGGCCTACACGCCTGCATATCCAGCTGCTTCGCGTCCGAAAGACGTGTTCTTAGCTGACAGGGCAACGGAATTTTTAATTTATAATTTGTGTGATTTATTTGCAAATGGCCATTATTCTTTGGCAGTAGAACACTTTATCAAGGAAAACAAACTTGACATGGACTTTTTGGAAAGCGATCGTGAAATTTTGTCCAAGATGAAAGCTGACTTCCTGGCATTCAGCTATTATCGTACGGACGTTCTCGACTCGACGAAGGTTCCGGACGGAACTGCTCCAAACCGTTATTTGAATTTCGGGTACGTCGAAAATGAGTACCTTGAAGCAAATGAATGGGGATGGCAGATCGATCCTTTAGGTTTCAGAGAAGCAATCGATACTCTGTATTTCAGATATCAGCTTCCGATTTTCCCTATCGAAAACGGAATCGGAATTCGCGAGCAATGGGATGGCGAACATGAGATTCAAGATGATAAGAGAATCGAATATCATCGTGATCACATCAAGGCGATGAAAGACGCAATGTTTGAAGATGGCGCTAAAGTCATGGGATATCTTGGGTGGGGTCTGATCGACATTCCGAGTTCCCATGGAGACATGGAAAAACGTTACGGTGCCGTTTACGTTAACCGTTCAAATCATGATCTTAAAGATTTGAGACGCATACCGAAAAAATCCTTTCACTGGTTCAAAAAGATATTTAAAGATAATGGAGATGAGTTATAATGGCTGAAAAGAAATCATCAGTAGGCACGTTTATTAACGAAAAAATTCTGCCCTCTGTAATGAAGTTCGTTAATACGAAAGCTGTTGTTGCATTGAAGGATGGTATGGTTTACGCCTTGCCTTTCATCATCATTGGTTCTGTATTCCTGATTTTGAAATCGTTCCCTATTCCTGCGGTTTCAACATTCTTTGATAACATTGGTTGGTCGGTTTTCTTCAACCAGGCATATCAAACGACATTTGCTATTATTTCAATTTGGACGGCAGTCGGTATTGCTTACGTCTATGCTAAGAATGAAAAGCTCGAACCGCTTCCCGTTGGTTTGACATCACTTTCAGTCTTCTTCCTTTTGCAAAAGCTCCAAGTGGATGCTCCGCTTGTCGGCGCAATGGCAAAGGGCGGCTCCGGCATTACGGATGCTGCTGGCAAGACGCTTTACACGAGCTCACAGTTGGCACATCAAATTTCACAATTGCCTGATGCGATTCAAACATATTTGAAGTCACCTGTCACAAACGTTATCAACATGACATGGCTTGGCGGCCAGGGCATGATCGCAGCTATCCTTTGCGGTCTCCTGGTTGGTTGGACATATACGTTGATGGCTAAGGCTGGTTGGGAAATCAAGCTTCCGGAACAAGTTCCTGCAAACGTTGCAAACCAATTCTCAGCTATGATTCCTTCTGGCGTGATCATCACTGTTGCTATGGTTATCTATGCAATCTTCGACAAGGCTCTTAACACGGACCTTTTGAACTGGATCTACAAGACATTGCAAATTCCTTTGCAAGGTTTGTCAGACTCCCTTGGCGGTGGTATCATTCTTGCCTTCATGGTTGTATTCTTCTGGTTCTTTGGTGTTCACGGCGGCCTTATCATGGGTGGTATCGGCGGTGCCTTCCTTCTTCCGAACTCTGCCGACAACGCTCGCTTGCTTGCTGAAGGCAAGTTGTCTCTTGAAAACGGTGCACATATCGTTACAAACGAATTCTACAACAACTTCATTAACTTGACGGGTTCTGGCATTACGATCGGTTTGGTTATCTTTACTTTAGTTGGTGCTAAGTCAGTCCAATTCAAGTCAATTGGTAAAGTTGAACTTGTTCCTGCTCTTTTCAACATCAACGAACCGTTCTTGTTCGGTCTCCCATTGGTTATGAACCCATGGTTGGCAATTCCGTTCTTCTTGACACCGGTTGTTGTTGCTTTGTCAACATACCTTGTAATCAAGTTCGGTATCGTTCCTCCGACAGGCGTTGCTGCTCCTTGGACAACACCGGCTGTTATCTCCGGCTTCTTCATCGGTGGTTGGAAGATGGCATTGTGGCAAGCATGCGTTCTTGCAATTTCAACTGCTATCTACTGGCCATTCGCTGTTAAGTATGACAAGTACTTGAAGGAACAAGAAGATGCAAATGCTGCAACGGATGCTCAATAATAAGAAAAATTTAGTTAGTAATTTATTAATAAAGAAAAGGATAGATTAAAATGGCAGATAAAATTATTATGCTTGCCTGCTCAGCAGGTATGTCAACGTCGCTCCTGGTTTCAAAAATGCAAGCAGCAGCTAAAGAACAAGGCAAGGATTACGAAATTTTCGCAAAGTCCGTTGCTGATATCGATCATCAATTCGAAGTTGAAAAGCCAGACGTTTTGATGCTTGGACCGCAAGTTGCCTACATGAAGAACGATATTCAAAGGAAATGCGATGATGCAGGCGTTCCTATGGAAGTTATCAACATGACGGATTATGGCATGATGAACGGTAAGAACGTTCTTGCAGAAGCAGAAAAGATCATGGGTTAGTCCTGAGGCTGCGAGTGCTTGATTAAATATTGAGAATAATGCGGAACCGCACATTTTGTGCGGCTTTGTATTTTATCCAGGAGGTATTGTTGATAATGGATGACGAAAAAAGAATGCAGATTGTGATGGGAATCATTATGGCTGGCGGAAATGCAAAGGCGCATGCAGTAGAAGCAATTACTGCTGCTAAGAAAGGCGACTTTACAGAAGCTGAAAAGAAACTTGAAGAAGCCAACCAAGCTATTGTCGACGCACACAATACGCAGACTGAAATGTTGACGGCTGAAGCTCGTGGCGAACATACGCCAATCGATCTGTACATGGTTCATGCGCAGGATCATTTGATGACAGGCATTACGTTTGTCGATCTTGCCAAGGAAATTGTTGAAGTCTATAAGAAGGTTGTTGATTAATCTGATTTTTGACGACGACATGTTTGCTGATGACTGCAGTCTGGAAGATGCCGTGTGATGACAAGAGGCGAGGAGTTGATATTCCTGGCCTCTTTTGTCGTTATTGCGCAAAAAATCCGGTAATTGACAGAACATTTTTTAACGAAACAAAAGAATATACAACTGTTGTTATATGTATTGACTATATTCGGATTGAGGAGTATACTGTAGACGTTGGATTAAAGCGCTTACTATCTTGCTTATGCTGATTAAGATACAGGGAGCAACGCAACTGTTAATTAATTTGTAGAAAAAGACATGCATGGAATTATATGGTAAGAAAGCAAACCGATAATCCTTTGACAGGTGGTGAAAGCGGTCGTTGTTCGGCTGTTTCAGACAGGTTTTAGCTTATAAATGTCAATGGTACGGCAGAGAATTATTTTTAGCCGACAGATTCTATCCAAGCACGCAACGATGTTCTCGATGCGGATTCGTCAAGACTGGTGCTGACGGCAGCAAATAAAATTAGGAAAGGAAAAGCTATATTCTTTCTGAATAATGTGGGAAAACGTTTTACAATTCCATATTATTCTGCATTTTATATAGCAGGTTAAACAACAATGAGAGATTTAGCAGTTATTGATATCGGAGGAACGACGATCAAATTTGCAGCATGGAAAAATAACGAATTGATGGATGTCCATGCGGTAGATACGCCGAAATCGCTTGAAGAATTTTATGAAATTCTTGAGCATGAAACAAATGATTTCAAGAAAAAATACGACGTAAAAGGCGTTGCAATCAGTGCCCCCGGGGCAGTCAATAAGAAAACCGGCGTTATTGAAGGTGCAAGCGCATTGCCATATATTCATAACTTTAAGATTGAACAAGAGTTGGAAAAACGTTTCCAGCTTCCCGTTTCGATCGAAAATGATGCTAACTGTGCGGCTTTGGCAGAAGTGGCAGAAGGTGCCGGGCGTGATTGTCAAAATATGATCTTTATCATTATCGGCACGGGCGTTGGTGGTTCAGTAATCATGAATCGTAAAGTTTGGCACGGTACTCATCTTTTTGGCGGTGAAATCGGCTATATGGTCGCAACTCCAACGCTGCTGACTATTAGTCAGGTTGCTTCTCCTGTAGGCATGGCCAAACGCTATAATGAAGAAACCGGCAAAAACGTCGATGGCAAGACCGTTTTCGATCTTGCGGATCAGGGGGATGACGCTGCCAAGTTTCAAGTAGACCAAATGGCAGAAACTTTAGGCATTGCAATTTATAATTTGCAGCACAGTTTTGACCCTGAAAAGTTCATTTTGGGCGGGGCGGTTTCTAATAATCCTAAGCTCGTTCCGCTTTTGAACGAAGCAGTCGAAAAGATCAGGAACAGGTCTGACGTTGCAACGATCAAGCCTGTCATCGAAACGTGCGCTTATCGCGGCAACGCCAACTTGTACGGAGCCGTTGTCGATTTCGAACAAACTTATCCTGAAGACTGACATAATTTTAAAGGAGCAACAAACATGCTGAAATTTCCAAATGATTTTGCGTGGGGTGCCGCAACGTCAGGCCCCCAATCCGAAGGTACTTTCAAAAAGAAGCACCAAAACGTTTTTGATTATTGGTATGCCAATGATCCAGATAAATTTTATGACGGAGTAGGTCCTGATACCGCATCGAATTTTTTCAACGATTATAAAGAAGACCTTGCTCTCATGCGCAAGGCCGGCATCAAGTCATTGCGGACGTCCATTCAATGGAGCCGCTTGATTGATGATTTTGAAAAATGCACGGTAAATCAGGACGCGGTCGATTTTTACAACAACGTGATCGATGCGATGCTCGAAAACGGCATTGAACCATACATGAACCTTTGCCACTTTGACATGCCTGTCGAATTGCAGCATAAATACGGCGGATTTGAATCAAAGCACGTCACGGATTTGTACGCCGGTTTTGCTGAACAATGCTTCAAGCTCTTTGGCGATCGCGTCAAGAACTGGTTCACGTTCAACGAACCAAAGGTTATCCTGGATGGTGCATATTTGTACCAATTCCATTATCCGTTGAAAGTTGACGGTCCTCTTTCAGTGCAGGTCGCATATAACATCAACCTTGCTTCTGCCAAAGCAATCGAACGTTTCCGCAAGCTTTACGGAAATGATGACGACAAGCGCATCGGCATTATCTTGAATCTTACGCCTGCATATCCTGCATCCGACTCTAAAGAAGATAAGGAAGCAGCTGAATTCGCAGAACTTTGGGCAAACAAGATGTTCTTGGATCCGGCTATTTTGGGATGCTATCCTGAAAAGCTTGTTGAAATTTTGAAGCGTGACGGCGTTTTGTGGGATTATACTCAAGAAGAACTCGATTTGATTGCCAAAGAAACCATCGACGTTTTGGGCGTCAACTACTACCATCCGTTCCGCGTCAAGGCGCCTGAAGTATCATCCAAGAGTTTGCAGGACTGGATGCCTGACATCTACTTTGATGAATACGAGATGCCTGGTCGCGTCATGAACGTTGACAAAGGCTGGGAAATTTTCCCGGAAGCATTGTATGACATTGCGATCAACGTTCGCGACAATTACAACAACATTCCTTGGTTCGTTTCAGAAAACGGCATGGGCGTTTCTCGCGAAGAGCGTTTTATGGATGAAAATGGTGTAGTTCATGATGACTATCGCATCAATTTCATGAAGAATCATTTGAAAGAACTTCATCGCGGGATCGAAGAAGGTTCAAACTGCCATGGCTACTTTGTTTGGACGGGCATTGACTGCTGGTCGTGGCTGAATGCATATCGCAATCGTTATGGCCTTATTCGTGACGATATTCATACGCAAATCAAGACGATCAAGGACTCAGGCCGTTGGTTCAGAGAAACAAGCGATAATAACGGTTTTGAAGAATAGATATTGACTGATTGTCAAAAAATATAAAAAAGAGGCTGGGAAAAAAGTCCCGTTTCTTATTTGAGTTAAACGAAAAGCTGAACGAAGGCGGTCGATTTGCGACTGACTTTGTCCGGCTTTTTTAAATGCAGTGCTGCTCAACTGATTTATCCAGGATCGCACTCAAAATTACCGCCAAACTGTTTTTGGTTATTTCCATCATGGAAGGCGATCATCCGTTTTTTCGATTTGAGACAGATTTTTTCCCAGCCTCTTTCCGGCTGGACATAAATAAAACGATCATAATGAAATTATTTGTTAGGAAAAAAACAGTGGACTACCTGATTGGATGGTGGTATAGTTAGTTACATAAGTAGTTAACCAAATAACGAACCGTTTTTTAAGGGGGGATTGTTGAATGACGAAAAAAGGAAGACTTTGATTGGCGCAGCAGTCATAATCGCGATTTGGGCAATATGGGGACTTGTTCAGAAAGCAAATGCCAAAAAAGATGACGTGAAAGACGCCTCTCCAAAGCATTATGTGACAAAGGTCAGCATACCGACACCGTTTTCGCTCAACGGTCAAGTAGAATCGAAACAGTTTTCGACCCTTGGACTTCCGTCAGGAAAAGTTCAAGAAATCAAAGTCAAAAATGGCCAGTTCCGTACATAAGGGCGATGTGATTCTCACAACATATGATTCTGAAAAACAAGAATCAAAAGAAGAAGTTAAACAAGAATTGGACAAGACCAAAAGAATGCAGCAGTCTGCGCTCTCAAGTCTCAATTTTGCAAAACAGCAGTTCAGTCAGGCATCAAAAGAAGATGACGGCTACAGCGATCTTCAAAAGCAAGCCAAAGAAGCACAGAGCTCTTATGATGATGCTGTTTCTGAGGCAACGGCGTCGCAAACGAAACTGAACAGCATCAGCGTGCAAATCAATAACGTCTTGATTGCTCCGTTTGATGGAATTGTTGAAGTCAATGACAAAAAATAAGATGCACCTTCAATAACCCTGTACTCACACGAAAAGCAGGTTTTGGCATCCGTGTCCGAATATGACTATGACAAGCTTGGTTAAGGGCAAGAAGTGCTTGCGACCAAGAAAACGAAAGAATCGACAATCGTGTTTTTGTCGCAGGTGCCGGGCAAAGGCAAGAGTACGGGATATCCTCTCACCATTGATTTCGACGGAAGCAATTTCATGGATGGACGAAACGTTATGATTTACGTTCCGCAGCAGCAGATTCGTTTGCCAAAGGACAGCGTCATAAATAATTCGGTCTATGTCATTGACAGCAGGGGGCGAGTTCATAAGCAGAAAATTGATGGCAATTTTGCCGATGGGAACAAGGCGTTCAGTCGGGGGAAAGGATTGTTGCCAATCCGGACAAACACCTGAAAGATGGCAAGATGGCAGATCGATATGATCTCGAAAATCTTAGTAAATTCTATCGGCAAGGAGCAACTCAACTGTTAATTTATTTGTGGAAAAAGACAGAATTGCATGGAGTTATATAGCAAAAAAGCAAACCGATAATCCTTTGACAGGTGGTGAAAGCGGTCGTTGTTTGGCTGTTTCAGACAGGTTTTAGCTTATAAATGCCAATGGTATGGCAAAGAATTATTTTTAGCCGACAAATTCTATCCAAGCACGCAACGGTGTTCTCGATGCGGATTCGTCAAGACTGGTGCTGACGGCAGCAAATAAAATCAGGAAAGGAAAAGCTATATTCTTT